>FMSI01010066.1_pt1 | contig 72620 bp, 66 predicted proteins | sample 1504471 | NCBI WGS metagenome assembly FMSI01 (sample SAMEA4475357, study PRJEB15587) | soil metagenome | biome: Soil; feature: Field | place: India | collected 2015-03-11 | depth 0 m
AAGAGATTACTTTGGGCCGGTGTATAAGACCGCCAGTATTTTGGCCTTCTTTTCGGTGGCGGATTTGACCAGATGGGGCTGGTTAGAGTCGTAGTATACGGCATCGCCGGGTTTGAGAAACTCTACTGTATCACCAACCTGCACCTTCGTCTCCCCTTCGAGCACGAAAAGGAACTCCTGACCGTCGTGAGTGGAAAACTCCTCCGTTTCTGTAGGTAGCAGAGTTACAATGAATGGTTCCATCATACGGTTAGCCTTTTCCGGCGCTAGCGACTCATACAAATATCCGTATCTTTCAGCCTTCTTCTTTCCGTAACGAGCCACAGCCTTCCCTTTACCCTTCCGCACTACGGTTATAGGCTTCTCCACACCCGGAGAGATGAAATAGCCCATCTTCATGTCAAGAGCTTTGCCTAACCTTACCAACTGCCCTAGAGGGGGTACTGTCTCCCCTGATTCTATACGTTTCAAAGTCTCCACATCAATGCCGGTGCGGCTGCTAATGTCCTCAAGGGTAAGCTCACGCAATTGTCTCGCTTTCTGAATACGCTCACCCAGAGCTTCCTTCACTTTCTCAGGTTCTTTCACAGGCGCCGGGCCAGCAAAATCAGTAAGCAAGTCTTCAGGCTTTGCAAGTCTCCGTTTACATTTAACTCGCCTTGCCTCTTTTTCCATCTTAACCTCTCCTTACCTCTTAATAACGCTATTTGACTACACTCAATAAGCAACAGCTTACAATAGCAAGGCTAAAACCTTGCATCACTGAAATAGCCTTTATTCTACAGTGCTCGACCGGCTACGCCAATATGGCGTGCAATCACTATCCTCAAAATTTCCGACGTACCTTCCCCGATTTCCAACAACCTCTGGTCTCGATAAAATCTCTCAATCCTGAAGTCCTTCATCAGCCCATAGCCACCGTGAAGTTGCAAGGCTTGGTGCACACAACGATGCATTACCTCTGAACAGTAGAGTTTGGCCATAGCAGCTTCCTTGGTTATTGGTCGCCCCTGCTCCCTCATCCAGCAGACCTTGTACAGAAAGTTCCTAGCCAGCTCAATCTCAAGCGCCATGTCAGCCAGCTTAAACGCATTAACTTGAAAGGAGCTGATGGGACGGCCGAACTGTATACGCGTATTAGCGTACTCCAGGGCCAATTCAAAGGCACCCTGTGAGCCACCGAGTCCCATAGCAGCAATGCTGAGCCGACCTCCATCAAGCGTGGTGAGCATCTGATGAAAACCATCTCCCCTTTTTCCCAGAAGGTTCTCCTTGGGCACGATGCAATCATCGAAAAAGAGCTCCCCGGTATTTGAGGCACGCCACATCATCTTGCCCTTCATCTCTTTGGCAGTAAAACCAGGAGCATCTTTAGGAACTAGGATACAACTCAGTTCCGGCTTGCCATCCTCGCGCCTCCCCGTTACCGCCTGAACGGTTACTACACCTGTCAGGGGACAGGCGGCGTTGGTGATAAAGATTTTCCTGCCGTTTATAACCCAGTGGTCCCCTTTAAGCTCAGCAGTAGTTCTAGAACTTCCGGCATCGGAGCCGGCCTCTGGCTCAGTAAGACCAAATGCTGCCAGACATTCCCCTGCGCACAGTTTTGGCAGCCACTCTTGCCGTTGCCTCTCATTGCCAAAATAATATATTGGGCCGATCCCCAGAGAATTTCCGGCGGCGATAGTGGCTGCCTGAGAACCGTCTACCCGGGCCAACTCTTCAACTACTATGATGTAGGACACATACCCCATGTTAGAACCGCCATATTTTTCGGAGACAAAACAACCCAGTAATCCCAGTTCAGCCATCCTCTTCGTCAGCTCAACAGAAAACCGTTCCTTCTCGTCCAGCTCCCGAGCAACTGGGGCTATCTCCCTTTCAGCAAACTCTCGAACTGCCTGACGTGTTAGCTTTTGTTCCTCAGTTAAATCAAAGTCCATGCTAGCAACTCCCGGGCTTTATTTTCGATGTCTCTCCACGAACCTACCTATCCGTTTAAGCGCCTCCTCAATTTCGCTGAGGGAAGCAGCATAACAGCAACGAACATAGCCCTCACCACACTGACCAAAAGCCGAGCCAGGAACAACTGCTACCTTTTCCTCCCACAACAACCGCTCAGCGAATTCCTCTGAGGTCATACCCGTCATTTTTATTGATGGAAAGGCATAGAAAGCCCCCATTGGTTCAAAGCAGGACAGACCGATATCCCGTAGCCCCTTCACTATTACTCGTCGCCGCCTGTCATACTCTCGCAACATCGCCTGCACCTCATTATCCCCAGCCCTCAAAGCCTCAAGCGCTGCCATTTGCCCCATGATAGGCGCACACAGCATGGTATACTGATGAATCTTGGTCATAGCCCCGATGATATCCTTATTGGAAACGGCATAACCTACTCGCCATCCGGTCATAGCATAGGCTTTGGAAAACCCATTTAAAAGTATAGTCCGCTCTCTCATGCCTGACAACGTAGCCAGGCAAGTATGTTCGACGCCATAGACTAATAGCCCGTAGACTTCGTCTGAAATTAGCAGCAGATTATATCGTTTTACCAGTTCAGCGATTCGAATCAATTCTTCCTTTAACATGATTGCACCGGTAGGGTTGGCTGGATAGCCAATAAGTATTGCCTTCGTTTTAGGTGTTATTCGCGCTTCAATGTCATCCGCTATTAGTTTGAAGCTATTCTCCTCAGTGGTCGGTACCATGACAGGTATACCACCAGCTAGGGTCACACAGGCAGGATACGAGACATAGCAAGGGTCTGGCATGATGACCTCATCACCAGGATTCAGTATGGCTCTAGCAGCCAGATCGAGGGCTTCGCTAACACCAACGGTGATGAGAATTTCGTCATCGGGGTCATAGTTCAACCCATAACAAGACTCCAGGTAATTTGACAGCGCCATCCTCAGTTCCGGCATTCCCTTGTTCGAGGTATACATGGTATAGCCTTTTTCCAGGGAATAAATAGCAGCTTCACGGATATGCCACGGTGTGACAAAGTCAGGTTCCCCAACACCCAGAGAAATCACTCCTTCCATCGAAGAAATCAAGTCAAAAAACTTTCTGATACCCGATGGCGGGATTGAATTTACCTTCTCCGATATTCTGTTGGTGGCTAACCTGGTATGACCTGACTCGTTTTCAGACACACTACCTCCAGACTAACAAATAAAGGCCTCTTATGGCATTACCGGCAGGCGTTTGAACCCTTCGTCGCCCTCAAAAATTTCACCATCCTCCTTATATTTCTTAAGGATGAAATGCGTAACCGTCCCCTGCACCGTTTCCAACGGCGCTAATTTTTCTGAGACGAAAACAGCGATTTCCTGCATGGTCCTGCCAGCTACCAGCACCGCGAGGTCATAAGTTCCGGAAACTAAATAAACAGAGCGGGCCTCTGGGAACTTATAAATACGCTCGGCAATGGCATCAAAACCGACGTTGCGCTGGGGAATAACCTTGACTTCGACCAGTGCCCAGACCTGCTCTTCGCCCAATTTGCTCCAGTCTATAACAGTCTTATATTTTAAAATAGTCCGCTCCTGTTCAGCCTTTTTAATTACCTCCTTCACCTCATCAACTGGTATTCCCGTCATAGTAGAGATTTGTTCCGGTGTTAGCCGAGAATCTTTCTCCAGAGCCTCAAAAATTTGCTTCATGCTGCCTCCTCAGCCCTTGATAACGAATCAGTGATAAGCCACCATTCGTCTTGAGCTTCATTATAGCAAAGTCTACAGACCTTCTCATCATCAGTGACAACCCTAAAAAAACGCTTGCCCGGCTCAAGCCACTCGTTCTCAACCAGCACTACTTTATGCTGTTGGCCCAGCCATATAAATGATTCCGGCCTCTGGGCATAAATATAGCCCGAATAGCAGTTGACTTGAATCTTATTTAATTCCCCCACCCTCGTTCCCTCCTTTAGAGCGAAAATTTATCTCTGCCGTTCATCATCTAAACTTCGCCACAAATTCAGCAATTAAATCGGCGGTTTTCTCTGATGCCACTCAGTAGCCTGTTCATAGGTAAAAGCTACACGGAGTACTGTTTCCTCATCAAAAGGCTTGCCTATGATTTGCATGCCAACTGGCAGACCGTCAGCAAAGCCGGCCGGGATAGAGATAGCCGGGAGGCCAGCGATATTTACAGGCAATGTACAGACATCGCTCAAATACATCTGTATCGGGTCATCAACCTTCTCTCCAAGCCTAAACGGCACGGTCGGTGATGTCGGAGTCACCAGTACATCATACCTCTCAAAAGCCTCAGCGAACTCTCTCCTTATCAACGTGCGCACCTTCTGAGCTTTAAGATAGTACGCATCATAGTAACCAGCGGACAGGGCATAAGTACCCAGCATAATGCGCCTCTTCACCTCGGCACCGAAACCGAATTGCTTGGTCTTCTCCATTGCCTCCCATATATTATCGGCATCCTGATAAGAGAAGCCGTATTTTACACCATCATAGCGTGCCAAGTTGGCCGATGCCTCTGAAGGAGCTAGTATGTAATAAACAGCCAGGGCGTATTTGGTCAGCGGCAATGAGACATCCCTATCTATTTCAGCACCCATATCCTCTAGCTTTTTTATAGCTGACTCTATGCTCATCCTTACCTCATTTTGCATCCCCTCGACAAAATATTCCTTAGGTATACCGACACGCAACTTTGTGACATCTGCGACTAGCGCTTTTGTGAAATCAGGCACCGGATAAGGTGCCGTCGTGGAGTCTCGCAAGTCATGCCCGGCTATAATGTTAAGCACCAGCGCGCAATCAGCAACCGTCTTGGTCATAGGCCCAATCTGCTCAAGTGAGCTGGCAAAGGCGACCAAGCCGAATCGGCTCACCCGGCCATAGGTGGGTTTTAGGCCAACAATGCTACAAAAGCCGGCAGGTTGACGGATGCTGCCGCCAGTATCCGAACCAAGGGCATATATAGCCTCGTCTGCAGCCACAGCAACGGCTGAACCACCACTACTGCCACCTGGGACACGGTCTAAATCCCAAGGGTTCCTTGTAGGAAAAAACGCAGAGTTCTCCGTTGACGACCCCATGGCAAACTCATCCATGTTGGTCTTCCCCAGGATCACCCCTTTTTCGGCTTTTAGTCTCTCGATAACCGTAGCATCATAAGGCGGTACAAAATTCTCCAAAATTTTCGATGCGCAGGTAGTCCTGATGCCCTTGGTGCACATGTTGTCTTTGATTAAGGCCGGTATGCCGGTAAGCGGCTTGAGCTCACCATTCCGAATAGCTTTATCAGCTTCTTTTGCCTGCTCCAGAGCAGCCCCTTCACAGATGGTTATGCAAGCCTGAAGCTTATCTTCAACCGCGGCCAGACGTGACAGGCAAGCCTTGGCCAACTCCACCGAGGATACCTTTCTTTCTTTCAAGAGTTGATGAGCCTGGGTCAGCGTCAGTCTGCAAAGGTCGTCCATGACTTATTCTAATACTGCTCTTATCTTGAAGTAATTTGCTTCGCGCCGAGGTGCATTAGCTAGAACATCTTCCAGAGGGAGCGATGGTTTGGCTTCATCAGGTCTAAAGATATTTTGTAAGGCTATAGATTGCGCAGTAGGTGGCAGATCAGCGGTGTCAAGCTGTTTAAGTATCTCGAAGTTCTCCAATATATCAGACAGCTGAATTTGGAACTTCTCTATCTCAGACTCACTTAATCCCAATCTGGCTAACCGAGCTATGTGCTCCACTTCCTCGCGACTCAGCTTCATATGACTCCACCTTAAAAGGACTTACTAGCAAATGTCACATATTATAACACAAAGAACTTGTTGAGCGAGGCTTCAGCCTCACTGATGAAAGGAATACATGTAGCCACAAAGGTTAAGTTTTGCGAATCTGACCCTGCAAAATCGCAGACTCGAATTAGACTGATCAGCAATCAACTCAATTACCTGTATATGCCTTGACGTTTAGAGCGGGACATTGCTACAATGCACTAATCTGTCAAACCAACTGCTAGGAACGAGGTATAACAAGTGCATCATTTTTCTCCAGAAAAAATCCGTAATGTCGTCATCCTATCACATTCAGGTGCTGGAAAAACATCACTATCAGAGGCAATGCTTTTCAACTCAGGCGCCATAACCCGCCTGGGTAATGTGGCTGATGGTACAACCACTTCAGACTACGATTCCGCTGAGATAAAACGCCAGATAAGCATCAACCTGTCACTGCTACCCTGCCAATGGAAAGATTGTAAGCTGAACCTCATCGATACCCCAGGCTATCCCGATTTTGTCGCTGAAGTTAAAGCAGGACTAGCTGTCAGCGAAGGCGCAGTTGTGGTGGTGTGTGCTGTATCGGGCGTGGAAGTAGGCACCGAAAAGGTATGGCAGTACCTTAACGAAACAGAGCTGCCCTGTGTTTTATTCGTCAACAAGATGGACCGGGAGAACGCCAACTTTCTTAACGCTCTAAAAGACATCCAGACCAAACTGGGGACAAAATGCCTACCAATCCAGCTGCCCATAGGCTCCCAAAAAGACTTCCAGGGCGTAGTAGATTTGATTGCCAGGAAGGCATATGCCGGTAATCCGTTAAAGGAAATCGAGCTACCCGCCGCTATGACTAGCGAAGTCAATTCTCACCGCGAGAAGCTGGTTGAGGCAGTGGTTGAGGTCGATGACAAACTTATTGAAAGATATCTTGACGGAGAGGAGATAAGCCAGGAGCAGATTTACCGTTGCCTCAAGGAGGCTACCAGGTTGGGCAAGGTTGTGCCAGTTATGGTAGGTTCCGCCTTAAAGAACATCGCTGTTACACCCTTAATGGATGCCATAGTCGATTACCTCCCATCGCCCAGGGACAAAGGTGCTGTGAAGTCCATTAACGCTTCAACAGGTGAAGAGCAGAAGGTGGAACCGGCTGCTGACTCACCTCTTTCTGCTCTGGTGTTCAAGACCACCAATGACCCACGTGTAGGCAGAATTAGCTATCTCAGAGTTTATTCAGGGACTATCTCCAGCAACTCACACGTATGGAATATCAACAAAAGCACCACGGAACGAATTGGACAGCTCTTTGGCCTGCGGGGTAAAACACAGGAGCCAGTAACCCAGCTTGGTGCTGGAGATATTGGTGCAGTAGCTAAACTGGCATCAACAGCCACGGGTGATACTCTCGGCACGCGCGAGCTTCAATTAAGATTGCCCTCAATCGAGTTTCCCCAGCCGGTGCTGTATATGGCAGTCCACCCCAAAGCGAAAGCCGATTTAGATAAAATGAGCACAGCATTGCCTAAAGTGTGCGAAGATGACCCAACGTTGAGAGTGCAACGGGAACCTGATATCGGCGAGATCCTCTTGGGAGGGATGGGAGAAACCCACCTTGAGGTAGCTGCTGAGAGATTATCCAGCAAGTTCGGTGTGGAGGTGATTCTCCAGAAACCTAAAGTCCCTTACAAAGAAACGATTACTGTTAAAACCCAGGCCGAGTATAAACACAAGAAACAGACAGGTGGACATGGCCAGTATGGCCATGTATTCTTGGAATTGGAGCCCTTACCTAGGGGCTCGGGTTTTGAATTTACCGAGAGGGTAGTTGGCGGAGCCGTGCCCAAGAACTACATCCCAGCTGTAGAAAAGGGAGTAATGGAGGCCAGACTTGAAGGGATTTTGGCCGGCTATCCTGTAGTCGATGTGAGGGTAACTCTCTATGATGGGAGCTCTCATCCGGTAGATTCATCAGACATGTCCTTCAAAATCGCTGGGGCGCAGGCCCTGAAAAAGGGACTAGCTCAAGCACAATGTGTATTACTGGAACCTATTGTAAATATGACAATCATCGTGCCAGAGACATTCACTGGCGATATAATCGGCGACCTTAACACTAAGCGAGCCCGTGTTTTAGGAATGAGACCCTCAGACGGCACCAACATTATACAGGCACAGGCACCACTGGCAGAAGTCCAGCGCTATGCAGTTGACCTAAGGTCAATGACTCAAGGACGTGGTACCTTCACCGTCGAATTCAGCCACTATGAAGAGGTACCATCGCAAATCGCCCAGAAAATCATAAGCCAGAAGTCCGGACAGTAACAGGGCTCTAATTCACTAACCAGCTACCAGCTCCTTAATTTTCTCAGTGAAGGCGGGGAGAACCTGTTTCCAGTCGCCCACCACTCCAAAGCGGGCTTCTTTAAATATGTTAGCTTCAGGGTCTTTGTTGATGGCCACTATATTCTTAGCGCCAGAACACCCGGCTATATGCTGGCTGGCTCCGGAAATAGCCACTGCGATGTAGAGCTCAGGGGTGACAATCTTCCCGGTGAGGCCGATCTGCAGCGTGTCAGGCACCCACTTGTTATCGCACGGTGGCCTGGAGGCACCCACCGCTCCCTTTAACACCTTGGCCAGCTCTTCAAGTTGCTTGAAACCCTCCGGCCCACCAACACCTCTCCCACCAGCCACCACCACCTGAGCATCTTCTAGCTTTATCCCGACTACTTCCTCTTTTACCGTGTCCAGTACCTTTGTCCTTATCTTCGCCGGATCCAGTTCAACTTTGACAGGTATAATCTCACCTTTTCTTGACTCGTCAGGCGCCAGCGGCGACATAGCCTTCTGCCTTACCGTTGCCATCTGGGGCATGGCTTCCAAGATAAAGGTAGCCCTAGCGTTACCGCCATAAACGGGCCTGGTTTGCCGCAACAACTTTGTTTCTGGGTCAATACCGAGCTCAATGCAGTCCATAGACAGGCCAACGCCTAACCTAAAGGCCAATCTAGGTGCTAAATCACGCCCCACAGACGTTTGCCCCAGAAGTAAAATCCGTGGTAAAACATCTTTAACCACTTTTTCCATCACGGCTACATAAGAGTCTGTCTGATACTCCTTTAACAGCGCATCTTCAACAGTGTACACTTTGTCAGCGCCATAGATGATAGCACTCTTGGCTGCTTCACCCAACTTATCGCCCGCCAGCACACAGAACAACTCCTCTTTCAGCTGATCAGCGAGCTGCCGTCCACATCCTAACAGCTCAGTAGTGATCGAAGATAGCTTCCCATCCAGAATTTCACCATAGACCATAACACCTTTATATTCAGCCATTATAACCTCCTGTGGTTAAATCTTATTACCCTGTTTAGATTATCTTCGCCTCTCTGAGCCTCACGGCCAGTTTGGCGCCGGCCTCTGCCGGACTATCTGCCTCTATCACCTCGCACTTGCCCTCTTTAACCGGCTGGAACAACTTAACAAGCTTGCTCCGTCGGCCAGCAGCACCTACCTGCGAGGGCTCAAGCCCGATATCAGCCGGTTTCCAGACTATCGGTTGTTTCTTGGCTGCCGCCATAATCCCCTTAAGCGTGGCATACCGGGCCTCACCAAGCTCATTGCTCACGGTTATTAAAGCGGGGAGCGTTACCTCAATAATCTGATAACCATCAGCGATAACGCGTTCTACCCTAGCCTTGCCATCGACAACTTCTACCTTCTTCGCCACCGTAACGCTAGGTATACCCAGTATCTCAGCAATACCAGAACCTACCTGCCCGTTATCCCAGTCTGCTGCCTGACGACCGCAGAAAATTAGGTCAAACTGCCCGATCTTTTTGATCGCCATAGCCAAAGCATACGCAGTAGACCAGCTATCACCACCCTCAAAGGCTTCGTCTTCAAGCAAAATCAGTTCATCAGCACCCATGGACAGGGGTTTTTTGACAACATCACGGAGCAAATTATTGCCCAAACTTAGAACCGTAATCTTACCTCCTATCGCATCTTTAATACGGAGCGCTGCTTCAACAGCCTGCTCATCAAAGGGACTGATGACCGGTGGCACTCCCGGAGGTGGAATTACCTTGTTAGTAGTCGGATCGATTTTAAAACTTGCAGGTGGTGCTTCAGGGTCAAGCACCTGTTTACAACAAACAATCATGTTTACGGGCACTTTTTCCCTCCTTCTTTAATTTACATCAAATTTTGGGCCATCTAATCCAGCCAACCGCATACTTTAAGGCAAATTTCATATTTTGTCAAATAAAGTACCTTACGTGGATTCCCTACTAATTATCACTAAAAACAACCTTTACTACCCTATCTATTCCGCTCAAATCGGGAATGAGCTCACATTTGACCTTTTTGAAATAACCACGTACTTTTGACACCACCTCCTTTTCCTGCCCTCGGCCTATTTCCAGCAAAAAACAACCTCTGGGGCTTATTTTTTCACCTGCCTGTTCTAAAAGTTGGCATATGAGATCAAGGCCGCTGCTACCACCATTCAGCGCTATCTTCGGTTCATATCCAACTATCTCTGGACTCAAACCTGGCAGCTCCGAACTCTTGATATACGGCAGGTTAGCGACTATTATATCCACCGGCTCCGGTACAGGCTCCAATAGATTGCCATGCAGAATGGTTACCTGCCCTGTGGCTCTGTGATAGTGGCAATTCAATCGAGCAACCTCAAGGGCTGCAGCAGAGATGTCCGTGGCATACACTTTACACTCTGGTAGATTTATGGCAAGGCTTATGGCAATAGCACCGCAGCCAGTGCCCACATCAGCGATAAGAATAGGCCTCGACTGAGAAAACACCCGACCAGCATTTTCCCTCACAAATGCCAGAGCGGAATCAACAAGAACCTCTGTCTCCGGTCGAGGAATAAGAACGCGGCAATCAACATAAAAATCGAGTCCGTAGAATTCTTTACAGTTTACAATATAGGCAGATGGCTCCCGGCGAAGACGACGTTCAATGAGTAATTCCAGCTCACTCTTTTGTTCCGGGCTCAAAATCTTATCTAACTGAGCATATATTTGTGCCGGCGAGAGTTTGAGTATATGACCCAGCAGAATTCTGGCTTCAATATGGCTGTCCTCTATGCCATTGATCTCCAAGAGGCGAGTAGACTGTTGAAGCGCTTGTGCCAATGTCATAGCTCAGCTCTTGCTAATTGCTTAACTTGCTCATCAGTGACCAAAGCTTCGATGAGTTCATCCAGTTCACCATCAAGAATCCGGGGCAGATTGTGAAGGGTGAGGCCTATTCGATGGTCAGTAACCCTATCTTGTGGGAAATTATATGTTCTGATTTTTTCAGCCCGTTCCCCGCTACCTATTTGAGAACGCCGCTCTTCAGTTATCTCCTCAAGCTGTTTACGCTGTTCCTTATCCAGCAGGCGAGCTCGTAGCACAGCCATCGCCTTCATCCTGTTTCTAAGCTGAGACCGCTCGTCCTGGCAGGTAGCCACTATGCCTGTTGGCAAGTGAATAATGCGAACTGCTGTGGTAACCTTGTTCACATTTTGCCCACCAGCCCCACCACTGCGGAAAAAATCTATCCGAAGGTCTTCAGGTTTGATATTTACCTCCACCTCTTCAGCTTCCGGAAGGACTGCTACAGTAGCTGTGGAGGTATGAATGCGCCCCGAAGCCTCGGTTACAGGTACACGCTGCACACGATGAACACCACGCTCGTACTTCAGCCGACTGAAGGCACCTTTACCCTTGATCTCAAAAACTACTTCCTTAAAGCCGCCAAGTTCCGTTCGACTACAGTCGATAATTTCAACTTGCCAGCCCTTACTCTGGGCGTAGCGACTGTACATGCGGAAAAGGTCAGCAGCAAACAGTGATGCTTCTTCGCCACCGGTCCCAGCCCGTATCTCCATGATAACATCTTTTTCATCGTTAACATCCTTTGGTAGCAAGGACAACTTTAACTCATGAAGCACAGTCTCCTGCTGCTTTTTCAGTTTGCCTATTTCCTCCTTCACCAAAGCCACCATCTCTGGCTCAAGTCCATCATCGAGCAACGTCTGAGTTTCCTGCAATGTTTTCGTAACTGCCTTGTACTGGCGGTACTTCGCCACTATATTATCAAGGTTCGCCTGTTCCTGGGCCAACGATTGTAAGCGTGATGGATTTAAGGCTACCTCCGGCTGAGCTATCAGCTCGTTCAGCTCCTCATAGCGCCTTTCCATAGATTCCAATCTATCAAGCATGTCTACGCCCTCAAGAAAATTATATCACAGCTTCAAAAAGATGACACTTGACAGGACTTATTTAAGGCATTATAGTAATGTAGCCGCTGCTATTATTTTTATAGCAATTACTAACCATAAGCCAAGACCATGACCGTCAAAAATATTGTGCGAAGAACGAAAACGAAATATCTGGATTATGAACTGCGTCACCAGAGGATACTTGATGCCGCCTTCCGGCTGTTCAATGCCAAAGGGTATAAGACGACTACCACAGCTGAATTGGCTGCAGAGGCCGGTGTCTCCGAGCCGGTGCTGTATCAGCACTTTGAGAGCAAAAAGCATTTGTTCATCGAATGCTTCCAGTCAATTAAGAGAGAACTGGTTTCAGGATACAAAAAGGTTGAGGCCAGGTATCCTGATGATGAAATCAATTACATCAGGGGTGTAATAGAGGTATACCTGGATTTTGTGATAAAGAACCCGCATAAATCTATGTTCCTCATACACATGTTCAGCTACACGGATGAACCTGAATTTCATATCTTATTTAAGAAATTTATGGATAGGTGCATAAGCAGAATAGAACGGGAAATACACAAGGCAAAACAAAAAGGCACGATTAAGAACCCCCTGGATTCCAGGTTTCTCGCGGGGATCCTAGTAGTCCAGCATTTCACAGCGGTGCTCCCCAGAAACTACATCGACCCTGAGCTATTTGACAAGCAGAACTTACTTGAAGTGTTCCTGAAAATGTTGAAAGGCTGAAACGACAGCTTGAAGGAGGGTCAATAAAGTGAGCGCCACGAAAAGACTTGCAGACTTCATATGCAATCTGAACTATAACGATATCTCCAGGGATGCGATAGCCAAGGCCAAGTTATGCTTGCTGGACTGGTTGGGGGTGACAGTGGGGGGGTATATAAGCGGGCAAAACGATATGGACTCTATGATCAAAGCTCTATCACCCTTCTTCGGTCGACCACAGGCAACTGTGATAACCAGAAACAGCAAAATAGACGTTGTTAATGCAGCCTTGATTAATGGGACGGCTTCCCACTTTCTGGACTACGATGATGTGCATATGGGGATGATAGGACATCCAACCGTGCCAGTCGTACCTGCTGCCTTAGCCATAGGAGAACATCGTAATAGCAGCGGCAAGAAACTAATAGAGGCGATAGTAGCCGGAATAGAGGCTGAGTGCCGTATTGGCGAGGCGGTAAATCCGGAGCATTATGCGGCAGGCTGGCATGCCACAGCTACCCTGGGCTGTTTTGGTGCCTGTGCTGCAGTGGCCAAATTGATCGGCTTGAGCCCCGATCAGTCCATCTCTGCCCTTGGCATTGCTGGAACCCAGGCATTTGGCCTGCAGCAGTCTTTTGGCACCATGTGCAAACCATTCCATGCCGGGAAGGCCGCCAGCAATGGAATCATCGCTGCAGTCCTGGCAGAAAATGGTTTCACAGCGCCACAGCAAATACTTGAGGGTCAAGCCGGCTTTGGCAGAGCTTTCTCGCAGAAGTTCGACGAGTCAAAGATAAACAATTTCGGTCAACCTTTCCAAATTGAGGGTGTTGTCTACAAGCGCTATGCCTCCTGTTACCTAACGCACCCCATTATCAAGTGCATGTTAGAGATCAGGGAGAAATACCAGCCGGTAATAACTAAAGTAGATGGCATAGAGGTGAAAACAAGTTCAGCCGCTGCCACCGTCGCTGGTAAGCCACAGCCCCAGACAGGGCTTGAAGGTAAATTCAGCATCAAATACTGCGCCGCGTTAGCCTTGCTGAAAGGCAGAGCTGTAGACTCCGATTTCACCGACGAAGCAGTCGAAGAACCAGATATAAGAAACATGATGTCTAAGATCACAGTGCAATCAGAAGAATCCCTTTTGCCGACGGAAACAGAAATCAGGATCAAAATGAACGACGGGACGCAAATTGCGGAAAGGCTTGAACTTTCAAGTAAGGACAGGTCCATATCCATAGCGGAGTGGCAAGCGACATTGAAGGCAAAAGCTGCTGATTTGCTCAAGACAGCCTTTTCCCCTGCAAAAGTGGACAAAATTATCCACGCCATAGAGAGTCTGGAGGACGTAGGGAATGTTAAGCAGATTACAAAACTGCTTTGAGCAAGTTGGCAATAAGCTTTTCTGGTTAATTTAAAAAGAAGGGGCTAGTCATGAAACCCAAATATGAATTTGAAGAAAAAAAGATAGGTAAAAACACAATCAAAGTATACGTCGGCCGACCTAGAACTGTATATGAAATGTTTCGTACCACAGCCCAAAAATATCCGGAACGTGAGGCAATTAAATACGGTAATACTACTCTAACCTACGCCGAGCTCAGCAAAAAAGTCGATGCCTTGTCTTGCGCCCTTAAAAGAGATTACCACGTGGCTAAAGGAGATAGAATCGCTGTTTTTCTTAGAAACGATGATTCCTTTCCCCCGGTTTTCCTGGCCATTTCCAAGATTGGAGCTATATCGGTGATACTTAACACCCGCCTCAAGAGGCCCGAACTCGAATACCAGATCAACCTTACCCAACCAGCAGTAACCATCGTCGATGCTGAGATATGGGACAAGGAACTGGATAAAATGACAAAGCACAAAATAGACAAGGCTCTGTTAAGCCAGATTTGGAACAAAGGAGGCACTTGCCCACGGGTAGCATGTGACGAGGATGATGTTCACACTATTTTATTTACCTCAGGCACCACTGGAAAGCCAAAAGGGGTTAGAATCATCCACCGCAATTTCATTCACAGCGCTATAAGACTGGAACAATATATGGAGATGCTTGGGCTGAGCCGACCCGAAGGGGGAAAAACATTAATCGCCGCACCTTTATTTCATGTGATGGCCCTTCAAGAACAACTGGTACCGTGCCTAAAAATGGGAAATACAGCCGTTCTACTTAGCAGCCTCAGCATCACTGCTTTTCTGGAACTGGTCGAACAGGAGAGGATTGACTTCCTGGTCGGTTCACCAGCAATATACAGGATATTGCTCGGCTCGGAAGAGGTCGCAAAATACGATTTAAGCTCGGTCAAAGTAGCTGCCTTTGGCGCCGCACCTATGTCCCCAGATTTGATGGTCGAAATGCAGAAGGCATTTCCAAATGCCAAATTCTTCAATGGCTTCGGACTAACAGAAGCTTCAGTGTCGCTCGTGGCAATTGACCAAGAATGCATAAAAAAGCCCACTTCTATAGGACATCCCAGCCTCGGCTGCGAAGCGAAGATCGTCGACGAGAATATGAAAGAAGTACCCACAGGCGTCGTCGGCGAAATCGCTGTTAAAGGTCCTAACGTGGCTGATGGTTACTACAACAACCCCGAGGAGACCGCAAAATTTTTTAGAAACGGCTGGTTTTTAACCGGAGACCTGGGAAGAGTAGACGAGGAGGGATTCTTCTACGTCGTTAGCCGAAAAAAAGACATGATAAACAGAGGCGGCGAAAATGTCTATCCTGTTGAAGTGGAAAACGTAATCTGCATGCATCCAAAAGTCCTCGAAGTCGCCGTTTACGGAGCACCTGACAAAGTCATGGGCGAGAAAGTAGCTGCATCCATCGTCCCCGTTCCTGGTACCACTCTTACACCAGAGGAGATTAAAGAATTCTGTAGCGATAAGCTTGCCAAATACAAAATCCCGGAATACATCATATTTACAACAGCGCTACCTAAGAACCCGGGGGGCAAGGTAATTAAAGAGAAGCTCACAGAAGAACTAGCTCATCAAATTAAACAAGGTGCATAAAGGCATCATGTTCTACATATGAAATCACTCCTTAAGGGCAAATGATAAGAAACGAGCTATCCATTAACAGTCTTGTCCGATGTAACCATTACAGTCGGTTCACGAGTCTGAAATCTTGTGGCTAATGGCTTATATTAGGTAGAGTTAGAAGCCTTGCACCATTATAAAAAATGAGAAAGGAGAATCATATGTGAACTCGGCTTTCTACTAGAAATACAAACTAACAAAGGAGGTCAGGAAAAATGTTTAAATTAGCCAGAACACATCGGCACAGGGTTTTAATGTTTCTTGCTGTCATCCTTGCAGTAGTTCTGGTACTCCCAGCAGCCAACTGTGCCCCCAAAGCTCCAGAGGGAGCCGTTCCGGTGACAAATGTCAGAATACACAGCCAGATGCCTATAGGACACTATCTCACTGAATCAATTGACTTGTTTATTAAGGAGGCGGAGGCCAGGAGCAAAGGGACTTTGAAATTTACCCATTATCCGGCTATGCAACTTCACAAAGATATAGAGATGGTTGATGTGCTGCCTAAAGGAGGGGTGGAAATGGCCCAGATCTCCTCTCTCATGTTTTTAGGCAAAGTACCGGAACTTGGTGCTGTCGCAGCCTTCGGCCTGTACAAAGATTATGACCATGCTGTTCGAGCCACCTATGATGTCGAACATGGTGGTGGCTTAACTCCTAAAGTGCTGGAGCCGGGTTTCCAAAAAGCAAATATCAAGTTACTCAGCTACGTCTGCTACGCCACTTCTTCAATTATTGCCACGACGAAGCCAGTGCACAAGGTTGAGGACTATAAAGGGCTAAGGATAAGGTCTTTGGGTAAAACAGTAAGCGTGGTAATAGAATCCCTCGGGGCTGCCCCGGTACTGATGAGTGCAGCGGATATGTACATGGGCTTACAGAGAGGCGTCATAGATGGGGTATTGACGGGAGCAACCAGCATCTATGAACGGAAACTGTATGAAGTGGTGAAACATCTCCAGGACTTCGACCTTTGGATGCCTAGCGCCTTTAGCCTGGCGGCCAACCTTGATTTCTGGAACAAACTAGCACCCTCACAACAAAAAGCTATTCTGGAGGCGGCACTCATAGCTGAAACATATTCCACTGAACGTGCCATACAAGGAGAGGCTGAGGCCCGTAAGGCATTAAAAGATAAGGGAATAGAGGTTTATCGTTTCTCAGGTGCCGAACTTGACAGATTCTACGGAATCGTCCGCCCCGCAATTATACAAATGATAAAGAAGGACTATGGTGAGGAAAAGGGAGGTATGATTATAGGAATGATAGAGGCCACAAGGGATGCAAAGACGACTTGGAAGAAGTGCTACGAAATTAATAACAAGAGGCTAATGGCTGAGATAAAGTAGCTTTAAACACCGAAATATATTGCCCCAGTTACAATCTAGCATTCTTCAGTCCGAACAGGCAGGGCCAACTCCATCAAATTAGGAGACGTAACTAATGCTAGCCAGAGTGACACGCGGCCTGGGCAAAGGCGTTGACATTCTATCGCTTAGTAGTGGCACCTTTGCCGGGGCCATAATATTCGTTGCCGTTATCATCGCTACCTATGAAATAATTGCTCGCTATGTATTCAAAAGTCCCACTTCATGGTCTCTGGAGATAATCATTTTCATCCTCATTTGGTTCGCCTTTATGTCGCTAGCGTACACACAACGGGAGGGCAGGCACATCCGAATTGACATCTTCACAAGCCGCCTATCACCACGGACACGGGCAATATGGGACGTTATGAGCCTTATGCTAACCTTTCTTTTCACTGTAGCATTTATCTACTATAGTTATGACTTCTTTCTGGACGCTGTGAAATCCCGGGAGACAACCATAGGCATTTTTGTTGCCCCGATGTGGGTACCAAAGTTAGCTCTATTCGCCGGAGGCACAATTTTCGGACTCCAGCTCATAAAGGATATAGTCACTAAAATTAATCTCCTGCGAACTCAGCAGCTGGCAGTGGAAAAGGGATTTAAAGACAACCCCAAGTTGCTCATTCCGCTGTTCCTGGTCTCCATCGGGATTGCAGTCTGGCTGTATCTAGTATCCCCGGTGGCTGGATTTGTCATGCTGATGCTTATTTTGCTTTTCGGCGGAGTGCCTATCTTTGCTTCTCTGGCGTTGGTTGGCATGACCGGTCTCTTTCTCCTATATGGTGGACTGAACGCATTACCTGCCATTGCTCATGTTGCCTACGGTAGTATGAATAACTTCGCCTGGGCCTGTTTACCGCCCTTCATCCTAGCTGCACTGATGTTGCAGAGCGGCGGTGCTGGTGCAGAACTATATGACCTGTGCGAGAGGTGGGTTGGTCATCTCCCCGGGGGACTGGCCATAGCTACCATCATAACCTGTGCCATATTCGCCGCTATCTCTATCTCCAGCGTGGTTGTGGCTATAACTATTGGTTTAATCGCTCTGCCAGCACTGGCAGCACGAGGATATGACAAACGTTTCTCCTACGGAGTTTTGGCTGCTGGCGGAACCTTGGGCATCATGATTCCCCCCAGCGGCACAATGCTTATATACTCAGGGATAACTGAAGAATCGCTGGGCAAATTATTTATGGCTGGACTCATCCCTGGCATTATACTTGTGGCACTGTTTTCCATTTACGCCAGTTTCCGTTGCGCCCGGACTGGTGCCTGCCAAAAAATCGCCCCATATAGCTGGAAGGAAAGGTTCCGGGGCTTTAAGACAGGGATATGGGGGCTGCTGGCACCGATAGTGTTAATTGCCGGAATTTACTCGGGGATTTTCACTGTACTAGAAGCCGGTGCTGTGGTAGCAATTTATGTTCTGGTAATGAGCCTAGCCCGAAGGAAAATAAAAGTCTCTCAAATGCCGGCTTTTCTCAGAGATTGTGCCAGCAATGCGGGAATGATTTTAATCATAGTCGTCGGTGCCCTTATCATGGGTATGCTTATGACGCTGCTCAAGCTCCCGGACACAGTGGTAAACTTCGTTTCTGCAGCCAACATCCCCGCCTGGACAGTAATAGCCGCCTTGATGCTCATCTACATTATTCTGGGGATGTTTCTAGAGGTCGTCTCCGCAATGATGATTACACTGCCTATCGTGTACCCGTTAATAATTTCGCTGGGGTTTGACGGTATCTGGTTCGCAGTACTGCTAACTTTGACCATGGAGATGGCACTCATTACACCGCCAGTAGGACTTAACTTATTTGTAGTACAGGGAGTATCAGGGGCCCCTCTGACAGATGTCCTGCGGGGCATGGTTCCTTTCTTTATAATAATGTTAATAGGACTTGTTTTGTTTGCCCTTTTCCCGCAGCTAAGCATTTGGCTCCCAAGCACAATGATCAGGTAAAGATAAGGATAGACGGGCATGATGCTGGCAGGAAGGAGTAAGAAATGGCCGATGTATTGCTTGTAGAAAAAAAGGACTATATCTGTACAGTTTCCATTAACCGCCCTGAAAGGCGGAATGCACTAAATCCGGAGGTGGTACACCGCATCAGGGAGACCTTTAGCAGCATAAAGCCAGGTGGCGATATAAGGGTCGTCATTCTCCGCGGCGCTGGAGATAAAGCCTTCTGTTCAGGGGCTGACCTTGAGGCCATCATAGGTGAAGAAGATGGCGGCAACATACTGCAACGAGCTATAGAAAGCGTGATTGCCTGCCCCTGCCCGGTTATCGCAATGATCTACGGATATGCCGTAGGCGCAGGGTGTGACCTGGCAGCTGCCTGTGACTTCAGAATAATTGCCGATTCAGCTCGCATAGGAATAAACCCCGTAAAGCTTGGCCTTGTGTACTTCCCTAAAGCCATAGAGCGATTCATCAGGCTTATAGGTATAGCCTACACAAGAGAACTGTTTTTTACAGGCAAATTCTTCACCGCTCAGCGGGCACAGGAAATGGGGCTGGTCCACTACGTCGTGCCAGCCGAACAACTTGAGGACACGACCTATGCACTGGCCAGGGAAATTGCTGAAAATGCCCCCTTAGCTGTAGCTGGGATGAAGGCTATCATCAACAAGCTACTATATCAACGGTTAAGCCCTGAAGAGGAAGCTGAGATGCGCGCTATTATGGAGAGTTCCTGGCAGACTGAAGATGTGCAGGAAGGAGTGAGGGCATTTGTTGAGAAACGCAAACCTGAATTTAAAGGAAAGTGAACTAAACCAGGACCATATCTTCCGTTATAAACTGGATTTAGAGTGCGGCAAAACACCTGTATTCCATAATCGTCTTGCCGAGCTGGTAAGGACGGTTATGGAAAGTCTCCTGAACATAGTAATGCCCTTAAAAATGGGTAAGGATGTTAAGATCGATGGCTTCAGATGGCTGATGGACAGAGAGCAGATATACCCGCTGTTTTCCCAAACCGATAGCCACCTTTACTACTCCAACTCCAGCCACATAGTGCGGCAGACCGATACAAAGAGAGACGAACAGAACGATTATCAAAACATTGCAAGCGCCGCCTTCTATGAGCCCAGGATAGAATTGATCAAGAAATTGATAGAATCCATCTTGACTTTAATCGAGTTTGAGTACAATGGTAAATCAGTCAAAGTGGACGGCTTTAGACTGAAAGACCTCAATGACTGGCTGGTTACCACCACCGGCGAGCCCAGCGAAATCTTAGACCAAGCAGCAAGTCGATGCGACTGCGACTGTGTGTTCTGCTGTAATAAAGGAAACCCTCCTTTAATATGCGTTTCAAACAGCCCGCACAGCAGGAGTCCCGAGAAGGAGTTTGACGAAATTAGAACCAGAATCAGATATTTTGCACCTGAGGCGAAAAAAACTCTATTCCCCAACCTAAGCTGCGCCTACGAGACGATGACACACCCATATTTCCTGGACATGCTCCGACTGCTCAGAGATAGAACATCTAGACCCCTCAGAATAACCAGCAATGGCTGCCAGCTGACCCATGCAATGGTCGACGAACTGACCAGACTGAAACCAATCTACTTGTATCTTTCTTTAAACAGCTCTTCCCCATCACGCCGCATGAACTTGATGAAAGACCTTAACCCAGAAGTAGCTATAAACGCACTGCCTCTGCTCAGACAACATAGCATACCCTATGCCACAGTAATTGTGCCCTGGCCGTTCGAAACAATCGATGAGATGCTGGACGACCTTTCTTCCACAGTGGCTTACGCTGCCAAGCACGAAACACATCTTGTCCAGATCAACCTTCCGGGGTACTCCAGACATTTCTCGCCTACCCAACTTTTTGACCTACGCCAAGTGTGGGAAGCAGTCATCTCTCGAGTCCGAGAACTCAGAAGAAAATACGACTGTCCTATCGTAGCTATGCCGACTATGTACGAGGAGAATCTCTACCATCAACGCAAAAATATGCCTTACATTATAGGTGTAGTTAAAAACTCTCCGGCTTATCTGTGTAGCATAGAAAAGGGCGACATAATCAAACAGATCAACGGCATCCCGGTTAACAGCAGACCACAGGCTCGTGACCTCCTGGCTCTTGTCAAACAAAGCGGGGCAAAGGAAGTGAGCCTACACCTACAAAGGGACAAACATACGCTCCAAGTCATTTTAAACTTGACCGAACATGCATATCCCTACTCAGAAGATATTGACGCCTATTTTGGCATCGTTTTTATGGGCAGTGGGCTCAGGACAAGTTACATCGAAAACCTGAAACACTTAGCACAAGCCCACGGGGCAAAACACGTGCTCTTCCTTTCTTCCGAATTGGTTAGACCGACATTTGAACAATGCCTGACCGAATCACATCTCTTCGGAAACGGTGGACTCAAAATAGACGTAGAAGTCCCGAAAAACAATTTCTTCGGCGGCAACATCTTACTCGGTGATTTACTGGTGGTACAGGACTTCATTGACCATATTAGGGACTACATGAACCGCAAGAACGATAAACCCGACCTGGTAGTAATCCCGTCATCGCCTTTCCATCTCAGCGGCTGGGGGCGAGACCTGACCGGAAGGGTATATCTTGATATTGAAAGGGCAACAGGTATCCCAGTTGAGCTTCTGCCCTGTGCCACCATTTATGACTAGGGAGAACAAAATGGCAATTGGGCGACAAGGTACGTGAGTTTATGTAAACTGATGCCAGCTTGACCGGAACAAATTGCGCATGTCACCAAGCCATACTTCGCAACAGGAGGACAACCATGAGCCAGGACATTGAAAAAATAAAACAGAAAAGAAAAGAATGGGAGGAGAAGGTGCTTAAGCCAGCCCTGGACAGGTTTGGCCTTAAAGAACCTCCCACCAAATTCTATACGCCGGCCGATGTTGAGAACTTTGATTTCCTGACAAAAGTCGGCTTTCCCGGACAATACCCTTTCACCGCACACACTTACCCAACATCGCCATACATACCAGCCCCGACGAGAGGTTTGCCCGGGGCTACCGGACTAGTAAGGGCTGCAACTTATTCAGGCTACGGCACAGCGGAGGATACCAGGGACTACTACCTAGAAATGCAGAAACGCGGCCAGAGGAGAGGCCCAAATCTAGCCTTTGATCTGCCAACCCAGTGCGGTTACGATTCAGATAACCCCCTCGTCCGTGGAGAGGTCGGCAAGACCGGCGTAGCCGTCGATACTTTGAGGGACTTCGAAGTGATTTACGAACCCTTCCGTGGAGACCTGGAGCTTGACAGGATAGCGTCCAATTTCACCATCAATGGCCCGTGCAACATTATCGTAGCCATGTATTTCGCCCTGGCTGAAAAAAGAGGCATACCACTGAATAAGCTTCGGGCTACACCGCAAAACGATATTTTAAAGGAATTCATCGCTCGCGGCACCTATATCTTCCCACCCAGACCGTCAATGCGTATGTTCCGTGATAGCCTGGTATTCTTTACGAAGCATTGTCCACACGTGAACATCACAAGTGTAGGCGGTTACCACATAAGAGGGGCGGGAGCCACACGAGAACAGGACTTAGCTTTCAGTATGGCTATACTGATCGCCTATCTCCAAGAGGGCGTCAACGCCGGCCTTGATGTCGACTCCTTTGCCCCAAGGTTCACAGTTAATGCCTTTGGTGGCAGCATGGAGTTCTTCAAAGAGATAGCCTTCCAGCGCGCTGCCCGCAGGATGTGGGCCAAGATACTGAAGGAGAAGTTCGGCGCCAAGAATGAGAGAAGCATGCTTCTCCGCCAACCAGCCGGCGCCCATATGGGATATGAGAATTGCACTGTCCAGCGCCCCCTAAACAACCTGACCCGCTCTGTAGTGGGGGCTATCGCCTCCGCCCTTTCCGGCGGGCTCCCTATCCCCATGCCCCCCTATGACGAACCCCTGGGGCTTGGTTGGAGCCTAGAAGCATCACAGCTATCAGAGGACGCCTTCAAAATCCTATATTATGAAGCCAAACTCAATGAGGTCATTGACCCTCTGGCAGGCTCTTATTACATAGAGCATTTAACAGATGAAATCGAAAACGCCGCCTGGAAGGAACTGGAGAAGATAGAAGCCATGGGCGGTGCCGTAGCCGCCATAGAGAACGGATATATGCAGCGCGAGATAGCCAGAAGCGCTTATGAGCGACAAAGAAGAATAGAGAGCGGCGAAGACTTGATTGTTGGTGTTAACTGTTTTACGGGCGAAACCGAGCTCGAAGTACAGACCACCAGGCTGGTGCCACATCCCTATGACCCGATTAAAAGAGAGCAAGCAGAGGAAAGACAGATTCGTAACCTGGCTGAGGTAAAAAGGAGCCGGGACAACCGCGCCGTGGGGCAGCTATTAAAGGAACTGAAAACTAAAGCCGAAAGGGAGGAGGAGAACCTCATCCCCCACTTTATAGAATGCGCTAAAGCCTATGTCACAGAGCAGGAGATGTGTGATGTCCTCAGGGAAGTCTTTGGCGAATACCAGCCAGCAGTAATCTAGCCAAGGAGGACCAGATGGAAGAGAAGAAAAAAATCAGAGTTCTTATAGCCAAGCCCGGCCTCGATGGGCATGACCGTGGGGCTAAGGTACTCGCCCTGGGGCTGAGGGACGAAGGTATGGAGACTATTTATACAGGCTTAAGACAGACCCCGGAAAAGATAGTCAAAGCAGCTATACAGGAGGACGTGGATGTGATCGGGCTGAGCTGTCTCTCAGGCGCCCATAAATACCTGTTCCCCCGGGTAGTTGAACTACTTAAGGAAAAAGGCGTAAAAGATATACTAATTATCGGCGGGGGAATTATACCGCCAGAAGACATCCGTTTCCTTAAAGAGAAAGGGATAAGCGAAATCTTCGGCCCCGGCACGTCAATCAAAGAGATTGCTGAGTACATCCGCCAGAACGTAAAAACCAAGGAATAGACGCAAGGAGGGAAAAATGGCTGGACCGTTAAGTGGGTATAGAATATTAGACCTGTCCCGTGCAATAGCTGGGCCTTACTGTGCCATGCTCCTGGGCGATTTGGGCGCCGATGTGATAAAGATAGAGCCACCAGGTGGAGAGATCAGCCGAATCTTCCCCGGTCCAAACCATCAGGGAGAATCATTCTACTATATGGCATTTAACCGTAATAAGAAGGCGGTGACCCTTGATTTAAGCACGAATGCCGGTAGAGAGGCCTTTTACGACCTTGTGAAAGTCTCGGATGTGGTCTTGGACAATTTCCGCCCTGGCGTCATGGAAAGGCTAGGGGCTGACTACGAAACCATCAAAAAAATCAACCCCAAAATCATATCCTGCTCCATCAGCGGATATGGTGCTACCGGACCTTATGTTGACCGTCCCTCGGTGGATATAGTTGTTCAGGGTGTAGCCGGTACCATCAGCACTACAGGTGAACCTGGCGGAAGACCGCTGAAGCCCGGCTTTCCCGCTGCCGATATACTAGGGGGCTTATTTGGTGCCTTGTCTATAGTAGCCGCACTAGCCAACCGTGAGCGCACTGGACAGGGTAAAAAAATCGATGTCGAACTGCTGGGCTCGATGATGTCAGCCATGGCCTACGAGTTCTCATACTACCTCTCCTCTGGCATCGTTCCCGGCCCAATGGGCTCGGGACATCTAGCACTTCTACCCTACGGTGTCTATAAATGTAAGAACGGTTACATAGCCATCGGCCCGAGCTGGCCACGGCTGGCTAAAGTCATAGGCGCAGACTGGATGATAGATGACCCCAGGTTTGTAAAGGGGGAGGAAAGATTAAAGCACCGCGAGGAATTCAATCAAGCCATCGAAGAGCATCTCGCCAAGGCAAATGCCGAGGACTGGCTGGAGTTGTTCTATGTCGAAGATATTATCGCCGGCCCCATAAACACCATTGACAAAACAGTTGATGACCCACAGGTAAAGGCCCGGAACATGATACTCCATCTGCCTCATCCTCTCGGCGGTGAGGTTAGACTGGTCGGCAACCCCATAAAAATGCCAGACATCGAGGAGGAGAAATACACGGCTCCGCCGACCCTGGGACAGCACAACGATGAAATCCTTAAGGGACTGCTGAAATATTCCGATGAAAAAATAGCTAGGTTGAGGGAAGAAGAAAAGCAGCATGCGCTCGAACTGCTGGCGCGGCTGGAAAGGACCTCTATGGATGCAGCCCAGCGCATTTTAGAAAAAGAAGCAGAGAGAGAAAAAAAGAATAATTGAGAGCCAAAAAGCACTTCGAAACTATTTCTTGAACACAACGGAATAGCCTAGGTATTTTTGACGCAGGATTTTAACCAAATGAGATGCCTCAAATACTTTCAAAGGTGCAAATGGTAAGGCATTAATCACCGGGGGCAAGCCGCAGTTGCAGTGCAATTCTAAAAATCTTCATCAAAACGTGAATCCCATTAAGTCGAGATTGATAATAGTGTCAGGCAAAATCGCTTTAGACAAACGCGAAAAATAGTTGCAAGGCGGGACACAGCCCGATGCTTTTGCCAAAAAATAGAGGTGGCTTTATGTATAGGAGATACTTTTCACTACTGCTAATGCTTTCCCTCTTACTTCCAGTAATCACGGCATGCGGTCAACCAGAGCCCAGTTCCCAGAAAAAGGTGATCGCCATCGCCCAAATCCACCAGGAAACAAACGCCTTTTCTCCAGTGAAAACGACACTCCGCGATTTTCAGGCCTTCCAGCTCTACTATGGCAACGAAATCCTCACGCTGAAACAGAAAGACGAGCTCGGTGGTTTTTTGAAGGCAGTAGCCAGAAAGGGGAGAGGAAATATCGAAGTTATCCCCATAATCAAGGCACGCGCCGTTTCCGGCGGTCCTATTGAGAGGGACGTTTATGAGCGGTTCAAAAGGGAACTAATTGAAGGCCTGAAGGCATGCAACAAACTGGATGGCATCTATCTGTCACTGCACGGCTCGATGGGGGTCGAGGGGCTTTATGACCCGGAGGGAGACCTTTTACAGGCAATTCGGGATGAACTTGGTGATAATATACCTATCGGCGTATCTTTCGACCTCCATGCCAACGTTACGCACCGAAGGGCCCGGTTGGCCACATTTATCGTCGGCTACAAGACCAACCCTCACCGCGACCAGTTCAAGACCGGCTATTCCTGTGGAGAGATTTTAATTAAAACGGTCAATGGAGAAGTCAAACCGACGATGGCACTAAGCAAAATGCGACTGCTCAAAGGTGGCGGCATGAACATAGACTTTCTGCCACCGATGAAAGACATCTTCAAAAGAATGAGGCAGATGGAACGCTCCGGAGACGTACTCAGCGTATCGAACTTCATGGTCCATATCTGGCTGGACGAACCGGAATTAGGCTGGAGCACTGTGGCAGTAACCGATAATAACCCTTCTTTAGCCCGGACATTAGCTGATGAAATAGCTGATTTAAACTGGTCAGTGCGGGACCTCAAGCATCCGGAGCCAGTTACACCCTCAGAGGCGGTTAAACTAGCCCGCAAAAACTGGCTTGCCCGCAAACTGGGGACAGTGGTAATCTGCGATTCCGCGGACGCCGTTGGCGCCGGAGCGCCGGGCGAAAACACATGGATACTTAAAACCCTAATAGAAGAGGGTTCCGATATGGTATCTTATATACCCCTCAGAGATGCGGAGGCAGCCTGTCAAGCCTTCAGTTTACCCGTCGGTCAAACAATCACCCTGACCGCCGGCGGAAAGCTGGACAAGGTCTACAACCGCCCGCTGGAGGTCACCGGACAGGTTATACTTAAAAAGGAATGGCTTTACGGAAAGACGGTCATTATCAAGAGCAATGGTGTACATCTGGTGCTCACCGAACTGCCTGCTCCAGTTACACACCCTGATTTCTACACCTCGCTGGGGCTTAACCTGTGGAAGGCTGACATAGCAATAGTTAAGAACCTGTTCCCCTTCCGCATCTGGTTCCTGCTGTATAACCGCAAGACTATCAACGTAGCTACACCGGGAACAACGAATATAAATGTTTTTGATTTGGAATACAAGAATATTTCCAGACCGATTTACCCCCTGGATAGAATCGATTCCTGGAAGTGGTAAACACTCTGGCCCAACTTTATACATGTGATGAACCTATTGACCGCTCGTCAACGATTGTTGACAAACCGGAACAAGTATGCTAGGTTTTTTTATGAAAAATTTTTCATACTTAACAATTCAATAAAGGAGAAACAATAAGTGACAAAGCCGGTCACCTCTTCAATCAGTCAGGTCGAAGAGGAGGAACCTCCAGGCCTTATAGCCACAGAAAATGACGTAGTAGTGGAGGAAGAAGAACCTCCAGGTAAGACGGCCGTTACCTACTCGTATGGTACGGCCGTTATCAACGATACTTTTTTCGCCCAGAGTCCTCAGGAAAACTACAGCGACTGGAAATGGCAATTCCGCAACCGTGTAACCACCATTGAAAAACTGGCAACACTTATCCCCCTTTCACCTCAAGAGAAAACACAGTTAAAACTGGTAACTGCTAAATATCCTCTTTCCGTTACACCCTACTATTTCTCTCTAATCAACATAAACGACCCCAGCGACCCAATTAGGAAGCAGGCAATACCAGCTTTCGAAGAGATAACGCTTGGTAATGTAGGCCTCGAAGACCCGCTTCAAGAAAAAAGGGACTCGGTAATCCCTGGACTGGTCCACCGCTACCCCGACAGAGTACTCATGGTCCTCACCGACATCTGCCCAGTGTTCTGTCGCCACTGCACGCGGAAGAGAGAATGGCGCACCGGTGGCTGGGTACGCACTTCCAGTGAAATTAGAGCCATGCTGGACTACGTCCGCCGGCATAAAGCTATAAGAGATGTTATTCTCTCGGGTGGTGACCCTTTGACTCTGTCCACACGACGGCTAGAAGAGGTCATTTCCAGACTTAGGCAAATCGACCATGTCGAGATTATACGTATAGGCACCAGGTTCCCAGTAGTGCTACCACAGCGCATAGACGATGAGCTATGCGAAATGCTCTCGAAGTATGGCCCAATATGGCTTAACACTCAATTCAACCACCCGCGCGAGGTAACACGAGAGGCAGCCATAGCCTGCGACCGTCTTTTAAGGGCTGGCGTACCAGTGAGCAATCAATCTGTCCTGCTTAAAGGCATAAACGATAGCGTAGAAACGCAGACAAAACTATGTCATGAGCTTCTCAAAATAAAAGTGCGGCCCTACTACCTCTTCCAGTGTGATGAGGTGCAGGGGACTGAACATTTCCGCACTCCTGTAGAAACGGGCGTAAAAATAATAGAGGGCATGCGCGGGCATACCTCCGGCCTGGCTATACCCACTTTTGTCATTGATCTGCCGGATGGCGGCGGTAAAGTTCCTCTACAACCAAACTATATCCTGGCGCAAACAAAGGAGGAACTGATACTGAGAAACTATCAGGGCCGCTTCGCTTGGTACCGAAATCCTAAAACTGAAGCAGGGCCTGCGTCAACCTCCGGGTCAGAATTAGATAACCCTTTCGCCGATTCTATCTGCACGGCACAGCACCAACTCCAGCCGGTGAAAGTTAGGGATGAAGGTAGGGCTCGCTTACGACCTTAAAGAGGCCATGCTTCCAAACCAGGAAGGGCCTGAGGATGCCTTCGAGGAATACGATTCACCTGAGACGGTAGAGGCTATTGCCGAGGCACTGCAAAGTGAGGGGCACTCAGTAGTCAGACTTGGCGGAGGCATGGAATTCATAACCAATATCCTCAGCAACAAAGTTGACTTCGTATTCAACATCTCAGAAGGTCTGGGGAACTATAGGGGCCGGGAGGCGCAGGTGCCATCTATTCTGGAAATGCTTAATATACCATACTCCGGCTCAGACCCTCAGTGTTTGGCGATATGCCTGGACAAACCATTGACCAAAACACTGGTGGCAGGTGCCGGGATCCGCACCCCCGCATGGAAGGTAATCACCAGCATCACTCAGTTAGACCAGATAACTTGGGACGATTTCCCCTTTCCGGTCTTCCTTAAACCGTCCTATGAGGGTTCGAGTAAAGGCATCCGCCTTGGCTCCAGAACCGAAACTGTGGCCCAAACTATCCAGATAGCATCACAACTCCTGGAACGTTATAAGCAACCGGTTATGATAGAACAATTTATCCCCGGTGATGAAATAACCGTCGGCGTCCTGGGCAATTCCCCACCAGCAGTCCTTGGCATTATGCGCGTCCTGCCCAAGGAAAAAAGACAGTTCTTCATTTACTCACTTGAAGTTAAGCGGGAATGGGAACATCTGGTTGAGTATGAATGCCCTGCTCAACTAGAAAAAAACATCTTACAGCAAATTACAGACTCAAGCCTCAAAATCTTTGAAATCCTCGGCTGCCGTGATTTCGCCAGAATTGACTTCAAACTCAGTGCCGAGGGACTGCCCTACTTTCTCGAGATAAACCCGTTAGCCGGGCTTAATCCGAAGAGTAGTGACCTGCCTATAATAGCCTACAAACTGGGCTGGACATACCAGGCCCTCGTCTCTGCAATTTTCAATGCCGCCGTAAAAAGGTACCCGCAGTGCATCCGCGGATAGTGATCATCTATAACGCCCCTAATCCGGACCTCTATGAAACAACGGCCGAAAAAAATTCGTCGCTGGCTATACTCACCGGCGTGGAGGCAGTCTACAAAGCCCTATCTGAATCAGGTTATCCGGTTGACTGTATATGTCTTTCGCCACCGCTTGAGTCGGCTATAGAAAGGCTAAAAACCATTGAGGCTGACGTAGTGTTTAACCTCTTCGAAGGTTTTGACCGGGAACCTGAGTCCGAGGCTGCTATAGCAAATTTCCTCTCAAAGCTCAAGCTAACTTACACCGGCTGTTCTGGAGCTGCCCTGGCTCTGGCACTGGACAAGGTGAAGACAAAGACACGCATTAATGCTATAGGAATAGACACGCCAGACTACCAGCTATTAAGTCCTGACACCGTATCTTTGTTTCACCTGAAATATCCTTGCATTGTCAAGCCATACGCAGAGGACGGTAGCAATGGCATAACCGAGGAAAGCGTGGTCAATGATTTCGCTTCTCTCGAGAAACAGGTGAAAATAATAAGCCAGCGCTTCAAGGGGAGAGCGCTTGTAGAGGAGTTTGTAGATGGCCGCGAATTCAATATCACCGTCCTTGGAGCTAAAAACCCCGTAACTCTGCCTATCTCTGAGATAATTTATTCACTGCCACCCGGTTTGCCACGGATCCTCACTTTCTCAGCTAAATGGGAGCCACACAGCACATATTTCCAGCATACCAGAGCAGTCTGCCCGGCTGAGATAGATAATGAGCTACAGGAGCGCATCACTAAAACTGCCGTTATAGCCTTCAAATTACTGGGACATCATGGCTATGCCAGAGTTGACTTCCGGCTGGATACCAGTGGGCAACTGAAGGTGATAGACTTGAACCCTAATCCTGACATATCGCCTGACTCCGGCGCAGCACTGCAAGCCAGGACTGCTGGAATGAACTATAATCAGTTCATCGAAAAAATCTTATGGCTTGCCTCGGGAAAAAACTAAGATGGACCTCGTTATCAGACCGATGACCATCAAAGACAAATCAGCTATAATGCAGATGCTACGCAAGCTACCTCAATTCAAACCAGATGAGCTGATTGTCGCAGAGGAGGTCCTCGATAGCTATGTGAAAGCCCAGGAACACTCTGGTTACCATGTTCGCGTGGCAGAAGCAAGTTCATCAATTACAGGCTATGTCTGCTACGGACCTGCTCCTTTGACCGAGGGCACTTGGGACATATACTGGCTAGCAGTTAGCTCCGACGAGCAAAGACAGGGGGTGGGGAGGGCTCTTATCGCATCCGCCGAGATCGATATCAAAAAGGCTGGGGGAAGGTTAGTCCTCATTGAGACATCCTCCAGGGCAGAATATGAGGGGGCCAGGCGTTTCTACCGCTCACAGGGTTACGAGCTGACTTGCCGCATCGCCAATTTCTATGCGCCCGGTGATGACAAGCTGATTTTTCAGAAGACCCTGATATAGGCTATACTTATAGCATCGCACCAGCAAGGCTAAAGCCTCGCCATCACAATGAAAACTGTAAGCGCCGCACAGGTCAATTATGAAAATAGATTTTCTGGAGGCCATTCTAAATAACTGGAAGGTATTTCTCACCGGAATTATTGCCGGCCTAGCTCTAATCGCCATTATATTTGCCCTACCGTTAAAGGTCATATTTACCGAGACTACAGAGACATATCTCACCACCGAAATAACACAACAACCCTACACGGTAAACGAACCCTATACAACCGAGGAAGTTTACGAAAGGACTGAGGTATTCGCTGATGGTTTTTACAAGGTTGTGCCCACCGGGATCGTGATCCCTTTCTATATAGATAGACCTGACGCCAGGCTAACTGGCAAGTTCGAAAATCCAATTCCAGGTAGCTTCACCATCATCACCGCTGCAAACCGCATTATCTGGGAAACATTCGGCAACAGGGGCACATTTGACCTGTCACTCCCACCAGCCCAGTACCGGGCTAGATTCCAGGAGAATATAATGTGGGGGCAGGACTGCTACATTTATTTGGCCGTAAAATGGACAGAGACTCAGCAGGTGACAAAGTATATCGAAAGGACCAAATACTTAGAAATCCCCACACAAGTCGAAAAACAAAGGACGACAGTAAAACGGGAAAGAATATCCGTCTGGAAACAGATATTCAAATAAGGAGACAGAATACAGAGCGTAATCACCGGATGACAAATACAACAAGGCATTTGAAAATGCCAGATTTTATCAGGTGCTATGCCATTGCTTGTTATCGATGCCGAGAAAAAGAAACGCTGGTCTAAAAACGAAGAAGCTTAAACTTTTGATTAGCTATTTTAGTATAATTGCATTAAGAGGAAAAATGGAAAGGCAGATGCAAACCATGAAGGGGAAACATTGAAATGTTGACAGAAGGGATATCAATTGGAAAAGCATTCGGCATACCACTGAGGATACACTACTCTTGGTTCATCATATTTGTGCTAGTGGTCTGGTCATTGGCTGCTGGCTATTTCCCAACTGCCTATCCACACTGGACCTTGGCTACTTCGGTAGTTGCTGGTGTGATAACCAGTTTATTGTTCTTCATTTCAGTACTGGCGCATGAGCTCATGCACAGCATAGTAGCCAAACGCGCTGGTATCCCCATACATGCCATAACCCTGTTCATCTTTGGCGGCGTATCTCAGCTGACTGAAGAGCCCAAACAGCCTCAAGTCGAATTCCGAATGGCGCTTGCTGGCCCATTGACCAGCCTGGTCCTGGGAAGCATATTCCTCACCATATGGTCACAGGTCAAGGGCATACCTGAAATCGTTAAGGCAATATCCTTCTGGCTGGGCTGGATTAACATAGTCCTGGCTGGTTTCAACCTTATCCCCGGTTTTCCACTTGACGGTGGGCGCGTGCTCCGTTCACTGCTATGGTGGCGAAGCGGAAACCTGCACAGCGCTACAAGGATTGCCTCCAACGCCGGCCGGGGAATTGGTTACTTGTTCATATTCATCGGCATAGCACTTATGTTCACTGGTAACTGGATAAACGGGCTTTGGCTGGCTTTCATCGGCTGGTTCCTAGAAAATGCCGCTGCTTCCAGCTACCGCCAGCTAGCCCTTCAGGACATACTCAAAGGCCACAAAGTAAGTGAATTGATGACACAAGATTGTCCCACTGTACCACCAGAACTCACCATCCAGCAACTCGTAAACGAGCAAATTTTGACCTCTGGCCGCCGTTGCTTCCCTGTAACCCAGTTCGACCGTGTCCTAGGCATCATAACCTTACACGATATCAAGGCAGTACCTCGTGAACAATGGCCCATCAAGACAGTTCGGGAAGCAATGACTCCTTTTGCCAACGTGAAATCAGTAAGCCCGGACGATGACCTCACCACAGTCCTGCAAATATTGGCCAGGGAGAACGTTAATCAGCTCCCGGTGGTCAAGGATGGCAGTATTATCGGTATGATCGCCCGTGATAACCTGTTATCCTTCATCCAAGTCCGTAGCGAATTAAGGACATAAATTGAGGAAAACTGATTGACGAATAGTATTCAATAGGCATAAGATTTGAGCTAATCTAATGAATCTTGCGCATCCCGTGAAGCTTGTCTTTAAAGAAAAAGGGTTGACTGTACCGGTCGGCAAGACCTAAAAAGAGGACAGTAGTGAAATGTCCACAGTGCCAAACCGACAATAACGAGGCTGCGCAGTTCTGCGGCAATTGTGGGGCAGGGCTGGTGAAGGTCTGTCCCCGCTGCGATACGAATAATCCGCCTCAATATGCTTTCTGCGGTGAGTGCGGGTATGATTTGCGCTCTACACCGGTCGCCACACACGGTTTTGCCGTTCCGATGACTGAAACGGCAGAACCGTCACCGCCTCTAACCGGGGAACCATTATCCGAGGCTACTGCTCCAATGACAACAGCGCCCGAGCAGGCACCCCAGATATTAAGCCCAACTACAGCAACAACACAGCAGCTTAAAGTACAGCAAAAGATACCAACAGGCATAAGAGAGCTTGACGAGCTTATCGGGGGAGGTTTCATTAACAATAAAGTCTACCTGATTAGCGGAGAACCTGGTACTGGCAAGACCGTCTTCGGATTGCAGCATCTTTTTTACGGACTTATTACAGGTGAAAATGGCATCTATGTATCCACCGAGGAAAAGCCAGACCACCGTATTACGGACGCCAGGTCACTGGGCTGGGATTTCAGCAAATACGTCCACGAACACAAACTAGCGCTTCTCGATGTGTCGCACCACTTTGCTGAGCTGCGTTCTCGCAAGGTAAAAGCAGTCGATTTTCGGACCATCGTAGCGGATATCTCCAAACTTGCCAAATTGATAAACGCCAGGCGGATCGTCATTGACCCCATAGCACCTCTGCTTTCGGACAGGAAATGCTTATTCGCCATTCAGGAATACATTAGAAACCTTATATTTGCCATGGAAGATAACCTCAACTGCACAGTTTTGATTACGTCCGGGGTACCATCCGGGACTTCAGCCCTATCCCTTTACGGTATCGAGGAGTTCCTCGCCGACGGGATAATCGTGCTAGGTTTCGCCTTGCGAGACAACCAGCGCGTCCGCATACTTTCAGTCCGAAAGATGCCCAGCATTTTAAACGACCTAAATGACCACATTTTCGACATTCACCCCCACCGAGGCATAGTACTCAGAGAATAGCAACATTAAAATAGAAGCTAACAATAACACCAAATATATTTTCTCAGACAAATGGTACAAAGGCTTGCCTCATTCCCCTTTTTAGCCCCGCGATGGTATTATAAGAATAAATCAAGGTTATTCCAAATAGACTGATGAACAACGAACAAAACAAAGCAATAATCATGGTGGTAGATGATGAAGCAAGGGTCAGGGAGGTAATATCGCGAAGGTTAATTGACTCAGGCTACAAATGTACCACAGCTGTTGATGGCAGCAGCGCATTAAAGATACTGAAGTCCGAACCCGTAGACCTCGTATTACTCGATATCAATATGCCGCGGAAATCCGGCGTAGAGGTATTAAAGGAAATTCAGACCAAGCATCCAAATACCGCCGTTATAATGGTAACTGCCATAGCCGAAGTGGAAACAGCCATCAACTGCATGAAAATGGGGGCTTACGACTACATCATCAAACCTGTTGACTCAAAAATATTACAGATAAGCATCGGCAGAGCTTTAGAGAAAAGAAAGCTGATACTGGAAAATAGAGCTTATCAGCTGGAACTTGAAAAAAAGGTCAGAGAACAGACTGAAAAGATACGCCAGTCATTTATCAACGCCGTTACTGCGCTTGCTAACGCCTTGGAAGCCAAAGACAAATACACTAAAGGGCATTCTGAAAGGGTCACTCAGATTGCCGTCGCTATCGCCGAGAAACTGTGTATCCCTCCAGAAAGAGTCGAGAAAATACGTCTCGCCGGTTTGCTTCATGATATTGGTAAAATAGGAATACCGGAAACAGTCCTAAACAAGCCTGGAAGACTCACTGACGAAGAATTTGAGCTTATAAAGTCCCACTGTGAAATGGGGAAACGCATCCTATCACCCATAATAGAGGACAATGAGGTACTTGATATAGTTTTGCATCACCACGAGCGATATGATGGGACTGGCTACCCTGACGGGCTATCCGCCGAGCAGCTATCACCGGGCGCTAAAATTGTGGCAGTCGCGGAAGCATATGATGCTATACTGTCGCAGGGCGCAAAGGTGCTAGCAGTTGCCGACGCCTATGACGCTATGACCTCCGAACGACCTTATAGACCCGCAATGTCCCACGAAGCTGCCTGCGCTGAACTTAAGAGGGGCAAAGGGACCCAGTTCGACCCAATCATAGTGGATATTTTCCTACAGAAAGTCGCCCCAGACATAAAACAACAGTAGCAATCAAGGCTCCAGCTAACCAGAAGACAAAAATAGTCGGTCCCCGCCATGGAGTCTTAGATTATTCAAGATTACCTGGTTATATGCTTGGGTACAGTCCTAAAAGTACGCCCTCACCTCCAAGGCTATACTCTAAGATTGCCTAAGCCAAATCCCATCCCCAAAATGATAAATCGGCCCGTCAAAGTATGTATGTCTGATAGAGACAATTAGCGGGAAAAAACGGTTTGGAAGTATAATAACCAGTGTCATGATATCGGTGTCGAGGCTGCTGTGCGACGCAATAGGACCGGGGGACAACCTGCGCTATAGTAGTCCGAGCAATTCCAGCAACACACATGCGCCTATAGTCGTCTGGAACTGCACCACAAGGTGCAACCTCAATTGCATCCATTGCTACAGCAACGCCGGAGACAAAGACCCTGGAGATGTCCTGCACACTGAAGAGGCAAAGTCCTTTATCCATAGCCTAGCTGACTTCGGCGTGCCGGCGCTCTTGTTTTCAGGTGGTGAACCTTTGCTTAGAGAGGACATCTTTCAGCTGGCTAGTCTGGCTAGAGAATTGGGGTTGCGCACAGTTCTATCCACAAACGGCACTCTTATTTCCAAAAATATGGCTAATAAAATAAAAGATGTTGGCTTTGCCGAAGTGGGAATAAGCCTTGATGGCATCGGCAGTAAGAACGATAACTTTCGTGGCAAAAGAGGAGCTTACTTAGCCGCCTTAAGGGGTATTCGAAACTGCATTGCGCTGGGCATAAGGGTATCTTTAAGATTGACCATAACGCGCCATAACTATAGTGAAATACCAGCTATCTTTGATTTGGTCGAGCATGAAGGTATACAGCGACTCTGTTTTTATCATCTAGTGTATTCGGGTCGTGGCACTGGACTAATAAAAGAAGACCTGACCCGTTCCCAGACAAGGGCAGTGGTCGACTTAATTTGCCAACGTACCATAGAACTATACCAGCGTGGCGTGGCTAAAGAAGTCCTCACTGTTGATAACCATGCTGACGGTGTTTATCTCTACCTCAAGTTAAGACAACAGGACCCAGCCCGGGCCGAAAAAGTAATGGCCTTGCTGCGAGCCAATGGTGGCAACAACTCCGGCATCCGCATAGGTGCGGTTGATGCCTCAGGCAATGTCCACGCCGACCAGTTCTGGCAACATTACTCCTTTGGCAATATACGCCAGCGGAGCTTCCGTCATATATGGATGGATACCACAGACTTGCTCATGAGGGGCCTCAAAGATAGAAAAAAACTGCTCAAAGGACGCTGCGCCAGATGTCAATATCTCGATTTGTGTAATGGCAATTTGCGGGTTCGTGCGGAAGCAATTTTTGGCGATATCTGGGCTGAAGACCCGGCATGCTACCTTACTGACGAGGAAATTGGACTGGTCCAATGACCGAAAAAGAAAACAGCATCGCCAGACTACAAATCGTGGCCTGGGAAATAACCAGAAGCTGCAACTTATTCTGTGCTCACTGTCGTTCTGCTTCCACGGCTGGTGTCTACCACGGCGAATTATCCACCAAGGAATGTCTATCCCTGGTTGATGGCATACTTGAGGTAGGTAAGCCGACCATGATTTTAACCGGGGGCGAGCCTCTGCTGCGCCACGACCTCTTTCACATAGCCGGATATGCGGCACGAAAGGGTCTAAAGGTGGTCATGGGGACTAATGGCACATTAATTACTCCAGAAGTGGCACATAGATTAAGAGCAATACCTGTGTCGAGGGTAGCAGTGAGTATCGACTTCCCCACACCAGAACTTCAGGACCGGTTTCGCGGTAAGACAGGAGCCTTTGAAGCAGCGATGGCAGGAATCGCCAATTTACGCCAAACAGGCATCGAGGTACAGGTCAACAGTACCATCACCAGACTTAACCGTGAATACCTGAATAAACTCTTGAACCTCGCCCTTAAAGTAGGGGCAGTGGCTTTCCACCCTTTCATGCTGGTACCAACAGGCCGTGGCAGGGAGCTTAAGGATATCGAAATGTCTTCAGAAGAATATGAGCAGACACTAGACTGGGTCTACGAAAAACAAAAGGAACTTGGAGGCATAATTTCGCTTAAACCTACAGATGCCCCCCACTACCAGCGGATAGTCAGACAAAGAGCCAGTAATAATAACCAACCAGAATCAGAACCAAGAAACAATGTGATGACTACAATGACCCGCGGTTGTCTGGCTGGCACCGGTTTTTGCTTCATATCCTACCGCGGTCAAGTACAAGGATGCGGCTATTTGGACATCGAGGCTGGTAACATAAGAGACCACAGCTTCGGAGAAATCTGGACGGACTCGGTGCTATTTCGGAAACTAAGGAATCTGTCAAATATTAAAGGTAAGTGCGGTATCTGCGAATACAAAGATGTTTGTGGCGGTTGCCGAGCCAGGGCCTATGAGTCCACCGGTGATTATCTTGAGGCAGAACCATATTGCATTTATAAGCCATCATCAAGGGGGGATAAACTCCATGGAACTCGATAGCACCGACAAAAAGTTGTTAAGTATCATCCAGGCAGAGTTACCTCTACATCCCGAGCCATTCGCTGTCCTCGGGTATCGCTTAAACATGAACAGTAACGAGGTAATCCGCAGAATTGAACAGCTTAAAAAAGAGGGCATCATCCGCCAGATAGGACCGGTCTTTAATCCAGCCAGCCTAGGTTACCAGACTACTCTAATAGCTATGAAACTAGCCGCCCACCAGCTTGCTGAAGCTGGCCGTACTATCACCGCACACCCACAGGTAAGCCACTGCTATGAACGTGAGCATGACTTCAACTTCTGGTTCACGTTGGCGTTGCCGACAGAAGACAACGTAGAAGGCAAGGCACAAGAACTGGGCAAAAGAATCAAGGCAGAAACAACGCTTAACCTTCCAGCAGTGAAAGTTTTCAAAATAAGAACCTACTTTACCCTCGGCAACGGTAAGTTATCAGCCTCACACCACAGCCAATCGAACGATAAGCAATATAATTACCGGGCTAAACTGTCCATGATTCAGCGAGCAATTGTCAATGAATTACAGCAGGACCTCCCTTTAATTGAGAGACCTTTTGATTTAATGGCATCACGCCTGTCAATGGAGGCGGATGAATTCATACTACATTGCCGTGTTCTTTTACAACTTAGAATAATGAGGCGCTATAGTGCTTCAATCAATCATAACAAATTGGGATTTGCCGCCAATGTCATGGCTTGCTGGAAAGTTCCACCCGAGCTGGTAGACTCCGCGGGCAAAATAGCCGCGACATTCCCAGAAATAAGTCATTGCTACGAAAGGCGAACCAATCCCCTCTGGCCATACAATCTGTTTGCTATGATACACGCCGCTACTAAAGACGAAAGCCAAGCCATTGCTAAAAAGATGTCCGCAGAGTCCGGGCTTGACGAAAGTGATATGGTCCTGCTTTACACCGCCAGAGAAATCAAAAAAACAAGGATTAGATATAACGTATGAAACAGCCTGAGTCAATAAATCCATACTATCCAGTTTTGCTGAACATTCGGGACAAAAAATGCCTGGTGGTAGGCGGAGGCAGAGTCGCTTTTCGCAAGGTGCAGACGCTTCTTAAACACGGTGCCAGCGTGGAAGTGGTCAGCCCCACTTTATGCCCGGAACTTAGTCAACTGGAACAAAACGGACTAATCCAGGTCAAACAGAGGGGTTACAATACAAAGGATTTGCAAGACGCCTTGATTGCCATAGCAGCAACCGCTGATGCCAAAGTCAACAAAAGCATTGCTGCTGAGGCAAGACAGCTCGGCATACTTGTGAACGTGGTCGACGACCCTCAAGCCTCCGATTTTATCGTCCCATCATATTTCACACGCGGTGATATTCTCGTTGCTGTTTCCACCTCAGGCAAGAGCCCGGCACTAGCTCGCAAAATAAGAACCGAGCTTGAAAAGAATTTTAACCCGGAATATCCACAACTAGCCCTTATCGCCGATGAGGTACGCTCAGAGTTGAAACAACGAGGGATCACAGTAGATAGCGATTCCTGGCAAGAGGTCTTAAGTTCGAATGCTGTGATTGAGCTATCCAAACAAGGTAAAAGTCAAGAAGCCAAAAAAATGATGCTCAAAAAACTAATTGGCCCAGAAGGAAAAAGCCTATGAATAAGCTTTTTGGCACACAAATTCACGTGGTCGGGGTAAATCACAGCACAACCCCAATTGAAATCAGAGAAAAACTGGCAATAAGCAAGGATCACATCACGGACGCGCTATATCTGCTTAGCCGCTATGTGTCGCAGGGAGTTATCTTATCTACATGTAACCGGATTGAAATATATTATATTACAGAAGGTAGCTATTCTTCCTCGCCAGGCATCGCTTTTCTTAAAGAATGGGCAAACATTTCTGATGCTGACTTACACGCATATCTCTACAGCTACCGCAATGAAGCAGCGGTCAAGCATCTCTTCCGCGTGGCCGCCGGGCTTGATTCGCTAATCATCGGCGAATTTGAGATTTTAGGTCAGATAAGACAAAGCCTTGAAAAGGCAAGGAGGGCAAACCTCGTTGGGCTGCCACTACAGAACCTGTTTCAGCAAGCTCTAAACGTAGGTAGACTTGTCAGGAAGAACACTGGTATCAGCAGGAATGCTCTTTCGGTAAGTTCCGTAGCTGTGGAGCTGGCAGCAAAGACGATAGAAGATTTGACCAAATGCACGGCGCTGGTAATCGGTAGCGGCGAAGCTGGACGACTGGTTGCAAAAGCACTGAAGGAAAGGGGCGTCACCCGCATCATCACCACCAGCCGCTCTTATAAGAAATCCTTCCGGCTCGCCACATTACTTGGTGGCAGGGCAGTCAGCATCGACACCCTTAATCATCAACTTGTTGTCTGTGACATAATAATCAGCTGCACCGGAGCGCCACATTTCATACTTGACTATAGAACCATACAAACTGCTCTAGAGCATCGGGCTAATAAGCCACTGGTGATTATTGATATAGCTGTCCCTCGAGATGTTGAGCCAGAGGTAAAACAGATAGCTAATGTCTTTTTATATGATATTGATGACTTCACCTATCTTTCAGAACTGAATCGCAGACAGAGAGAGGCGGAAGTAGATAAGGCAATGAAAATTATAGAGGCTGAAGTCAAAAGGTTTATTAGCCGATGGCAAGCCATGGAAGTCAAACCCGTGATTAGTAGCTTGGTGAAAAAGGCTGAGGATATACGCCAGAGGCAACTCAATCTGACGCTAAAAAAATTGCCTCAACTATCCCCCGAAGAGCAGCAAAGAGTAGATGCCATGACCAAAGCCATAGTCCAGAAGCTACTTCATGACCCTATCCAATGCCTTAAGAATGATTTCGATAGAACAGAGGACTATGTCGCACTAATTAGGAAACTTTTCAAACTTGAATAAAGGGTAAGCCTGAATGAGAAAAATTAACATTGGCACCCGCGGCAGCAAACTGGCACTTGTTCAAGCTGAATGGGTGCTGACCAAACTGAGAGAAGCTATTCCCACACTGGAGGCTAGCATCGTCAAAATAACCACCCGTGGTGATCGGGACACCAGTACACCGCTGGACAAATTTGTCGGGCCAGGGGTTTTCGTTAAAGAAATGGAAAATGCCCTGCTCGATGGCAGGATTGACATGGCAGTACACAGTCTTAAAGACCTGCCCACTGAACTTCCGCAACAGCTTGCACTTGCTGCAGTAACCGCCAGGCTTGACCCCAGAGATGTCCTCGTTTCTAAGAACAAAAAGCTCGCCGAACTTGCCCCTGGTTCCAGAGTCGGCACAGGAAGCCGCAGGCGCGCTATTCAGCTACTTGCCTGCCGTCCTAACCTTGAAACATGCGAAATACGTGGAAACGTTGACACACGACTGCGCAAAGTCCTCGATGGTGCACTGGACGGCGTTATCTTAGCAGCGGCGGCACTGATACGTTTGGGTTGTGAAGATAAAATAACAGAATATCTGCCTGTAGAACATTTTACGCCAGCGGTAGGACAAGGCGCACTGGCAATAGAAATACGCTCTGAAGATATTGAGCTGGCGGCCCTTGTCCGTAAAATAAACCACCAATCAACATGGCATTGCGTAACTGCTGAACGGAGATTCCTGCAAGCCCTCGGCGGTGGCTGCCGTGCGCCAATAGCTGCCCTAGGTACCATTTCTGGAAACACTTTGAAACTTATCGGAATGGTGGCGGACAGGCACGGTAACCGCATATTGCGCGCCTCTCAAGAAGGTGATATCACTTCACCTGAAAAAGTTGGCGAACACCTGGCTCAAAAAATGGTGGGCATGGGAGCTCTCGAGTTAATTGCGCGCCTTTAGAGTAAAATCAAAACCTCTGGTCGTCTTACACCCTCACAAGACTATTTTCCAGGGGGATACGTGTTCTTTTCCACACTTTTTGCCTTGCCGGCTAACAACAATAAACTACTTTGCCAACCAGCTGAGACTAACGCTGGCTGCATCACCGGGCAGCAAATGGAGCGGCATTAGAACCACCAAACAACTTGCCTGGTATGTCCTCTCTATGCCACCTTCCGAATTAGAAACACTTTCTACCGGGAAAAGCCACAGGTTGGCTTTCGGCGCCATCCTTAATTCCAGTTCAACACCTAGATGCCTATTACCTAGGACTACTTTCTCAATATCAATGAGCTCGTCCCACGAATCAAGATAGCCGTCCTTAAGCATAAAGCCTGGAACCGTGTAATAGGCTTGCTCATTGTGTCCACCACCCAGTAAATTAACGTTCCACTCGCAGCCAAAAACAGCTTTAACTAACGAATCACTTAAATTTTTCAAACGATAACTTATGTCCAGTGTTTTCAGCGCCGCTCTCATTTCGATTTCCTTCTGCACCTCAAAAGGCAAGTTTCTTCCTTCAATTTGTAAAATTCCGCCCCGGCGCAACGAAATTGTAATGTCATTGCCTTTTTGGTCTACTGATACTTTATAAGGCTTACTTACAAAGTCCCCCAGTTCCCTGTAGGTCAAATTGGCAAAATCCTCGAGCTTCGTGTCTAAGGCAAAGAAATGGTCGATAAGGCTGGAACGGGGATACCTATCATAGACCAGACAGCGAACAGACTCTTCATCCTTTATCCTTACGCTATCATGTATGCTGAGAAGAGACCCTCTTTCTTTGGGTTGTTCAACAGGACATGGCTTTGTCAGAACTTTGTGATATGCTTCCGGTCGCCTAGCCAGTGTACATAACACGTTGTAGTTGCAACCTCGTATATCCCACTCAAAAACAGAACCGCCCTCTTCAGGGCTGACATAAACGGAGAAGTCAACACTGTCAATCAGTAACTCAGTATTGCCATCGCCATCAAAGTCCGTCTCTTGCCACACAAGCCATCCCTTGCGAGCAGGGAAGAGCCTGTTTAACCATGAACGATGGCGGTGAATTATGTTATCAGCCTTGTTCTCAGCCCGAACGAGATTTCTATAGGCGGCAGCTCTCATATCAGCCAGATAAATGCCACCAAAAATGCCATGCCAGTAGGGACAGTTGCACTGCGCCTTCCAAAGGTCATCAAGTCCACAATCGCCTTTGCTCAGAGACCTGGCTTGATAAACTTTCCGATGAACCCGTAGCATCTTCTTGTGCATACGGTTTATTTCCGGATACTTGACCAAAAAGTTACGCCAAAAACCACTGTACATAAACTGAGTCACTTCCCGGCGTCCTTCAGCCTCAAAATGGCGCTTAATGTTAGAATACTGCCATGACTTTTCCGCCGGTAGAGACCACTCCAGCATCTCATCATAAGAAGCACAGGGCAAATATATCCTGCCCAAAGGTGAAAACTTCCCAATGTACTCACCTAGTTTTATCGTTCTCAACCATTGCCGATTAGCTTCCAATGCGGAGAAAAACCTATCTACCCATCCCTTTTGCCAGCAATACTCGTAGGTGCCCGGCCAAACACCAAACTTTTCACCATCGTCACCCAATATGGCTATCCTGTTTTCATCTTCACAGGCCAAACTGTACAGATAGTCGATAACTTGTTCTACATCGCGCCATGGTATGGCGTACCGTAGCTGTTTGCTTATAGGAAACACTTTCACATAATAGCCTTGCTCCTCCGTCAGATAGTAGCCCAGTAGGTCTTTGTCCTCCAGTCCCAATGACCTAAAAGCATTATCATCAATCAATGTCCATTCTACTCCGGCTTCAGCCAGAACCTTGGCCAGATGTGGTTCCCAGACTCGTTCTGCCAGCCACAGTCCGGTCGGTCTCACGCCAAACTTTTGCTCTATGAAATGGCTCATCTTAGCTATTTGCCCCAGCTTATCGACATCTGGTATAGCCGGCAGAATAGGTTCATAATAAGCACCGCCTATAATTTCCACCTGCTGCCTGCTGACTAGCCCAGCAAGACGGTGTAAGAATTCGGAATGATTTTCCTCCAGCCAATCAATCAAACATCCGCTATTATGCATGGAGAGCCGGACAGAGGGGTATCTTTCCAGCGCTTGCAGCATCGGCAGATAAGCCTTCTGATAAGCCTCTTCGAACACCCAGGTAAAGTTACCCAACGGCTGATGATTATGGATGGCTAGGCCAAGATAAATGTGTTTCAACTAGAAATGTCCCCTAATACTACACGTTCTGTAGCTTATCTCTGGCGATCTTGAGTACGATTTTGTCTCCTATCTTGTCAACATCCTGCGGCAGAATTGCAAGCGTTTTGGTTAGTCCTGATTTTGCCAAGATACCAACTATAGAAGCCTTACTCACATCTATATTCACATCCACTATTTTACCTATCACCTTAGCATCAACATCACTAACCTCTCTTCCGAATAGATCCTTTGCCCTCATCCTAAGATCTCCCAATTGTCATTACCTGTGTTATCGGCGCCAAAAAATCCATGTCCTATTTCCCTATTCGAGATACAGATTGTCTACAATCTGGTCGAATATATGCCTTGCTGCTACCACCTTATAATAATACTCCTTTTTTATTTCAGGTCGAGCGTTACTGCTAGAGATTGCCTTGTAACCGTTAAGTAAGACTTCCCGCTGAAGGTTTAAACCACGGTAAACCATATTTATATCCCACATCGGTTTCTTACTTGCCCACCAGAACTGGCAGCTATGGAATGCCGCGTCCAAGGTTGTCCTGGCAATATTAGCAAATTTCGCACTGGCATCACGATCAGCCAGCTCTATCGCCTTGCGGGCTACATCTATAGCAATGGAAAGATGTTCCCATTGTAACTGGTGAACCTTATTATTCCTGTCTTTCCACAAAGGATAGTAATTCTGCATTCTTATATCATCGGCTGATGTACTCCACGACGATGGTTTCGGCTCCACCTGCTTCCCTCTTGGGAAAATCTGCAACAACTCACTAATAGTTACTATCTTTATCTGTTTATCCTTTTTGTCTCTTTCAAACTCAAACAGTCGCCGATGTTGCTCGGCAAGAGGTTTTTGCTCATGTAAAGTCTTATCGTGGTCTCCCATCGGCTCAAGAGTCTCAAAAATCTGCGAAAGAAACAACTTGTCCCAGTGTTGAATATGATGCCCAAAGGTTTCGGCATCCATAGCAGTAACCACATAAATATCACCCCCACCGTTATACAAACGTTTCAAATGTTCAACGAAGCCGGCACCATCTATATCCCGAAAGCTGATCTTATTGCTTAATATGTCATCGCGGAAGAAGACAGCCAATTTATCTCCATCAGAACTTATTTCGTGAATGACATCCATGGGCCAGGTTACTGGGCAAGCAATTCCACTGAGAATAATCCATTCATGGCGCGACTCAATAATCGGGTCAACTATATCTCTGGAATAACACAATTCCGGAGGGAAAAAGCCCATAGGGGCGTAAACGTCACCCAAAAAATTACGATTGGTCTGATAATTAAGCCTGATCTGCCTCTCCACCTCATCCGTCGGGATTAACGGTAACACCGGATGATATTTCCCAGAACCAGTAAATTCAATCTGCCCATCCTCTGCTAACCTACGCAACTTGAGTAAAACATCAGTATAGCCACACTGCCAAAGCATTTCAGTTAGCACACCATTGATGTTCACAGTAACTCGAGCATTCGGAAACTCGCCAAACACCTCAAGCAATGGCCGATATGCCTCGTTACTTATTTTCATAAGCATACTAGCTGTTTGTGTCGGAGGTTGATAGAAATGAAAAAGAGGCGCCCAGTAAATCATACTTCTCTCCTTCTTGCCGGTCGTTGGCTAAAAACATAAGCAGCAGCCCCAATCATCTCAGCGTCGCTTCCAAGACGAGCTCGAACGATGCGCGCAGTCCGTAATGGTAGCTTGAAAGCTCTGTCCTTGACTACCTTGCGGGCTGGCTTCAACAGCATATCACCCATTTTGGATAAACCACCGCCAAGGGCAATCAGCTCAGGATTAAAAATATTGATTAAATTTGCCAGGCCAATGCCCAGATAATTGGCTGCCCTTGTCACAATATCGCAGGCTAACATGTCACCCTTTCTGGCCGCCAGAGATACTATCTCCGCAGTTATTCTGTCCGGCTTACCATCAACAAGTTCCAAGATAGTGCTCACCTCCCCCTGGCTGACGCGTCTCATCGCTTCACCTGCAACGGCCCAACCTGATGCTAAAGCCTCAAGGCAACCCAAATTGCCACAATGGCACTCGGGCCCATAGGCTTCTATTGTCATATGGCCCAGTTCCCCAGCACAACCATCAGTTCCTGTGTAGAGCTTGCCTCCTATGATAATTCCACCCCCGATGCCAGTGCTTACCGTGAGATAGATGAGGTTACTCAGCCCCTTACCAGCCCCAAAAAGGTGTTCTCCCAAGGCGGCAGCACTGGCATCGTTCACAACATATGTGACCAGTCCCATCCTTTCAGCGATAATGTCTTTCAATGGAACGTCATGCCAGCCAGGCAAATTGGGAGAGGTAGAAACAACTCCTTGCTCTGCTTCTATTATCCCAGCCGCAGCAATGCCAATGCCTGCCAGTTCAGATTTTTCCAGCTTCGCCTTTGCCAATGCTTCGCTTAGGCTCGCCACTAACCTTCCAATCACCGCTGCCGGACCTTCTTCGGCCAGGGTCAACCTATAGCTACGGGCTATTACTTTACCTTCACGGGTAACAACAGCAGCAATAATCTTCGTGCCACCTAAATCAACAGCTAACACAGGGCGCTGACTACGCTTAACCATAATTTCTTAGCTCCAGAACCTTGCGGTAGAGAGACTCATACTTTCTAGCAGAAGCTTGCCAGGAAAAATCGAGAGCCATTATACGGCGCATTAGTCTTTGCCAGGCTTCTCTGTTTTTGTAGCCATTCAGCGCTCGCTGGATAGCTGTTAACATAGCTTTAGCATCATAGTTATAAAAGACAAAACCATGGCCCTCACTAAGGTCCTGGGTCAAATCGTGAACAGTGTCAACCAAACCGCCAGTATGGCGGACAACAGGAACAGCACCATAGCGCATGGCGATAAGCTGGCCTAGACCACAAGGCTCAAACCGAGAGGGCATCAGAAATATGTCGCAACCAGCATAAATCAGATGCGCCAGCGGCTCATCAAAACCAATAACTACAGCTAACCGGTCAGGATACCGTGCAGAGGCCCGCTTTAGTAAATTATGATATTGTTCCTTGCCCCTGCCTAGGATAATCATCTGGGCTTCTCTTTCATTAAATAGAGAGCCAAAACCGTCAGCTACAATGTCGAGCCCTTTCTGCTCATCGAGACGAGATACCATGCCAATAAGCGGCGTTTCTGCATCTTCAGTCAATCCCACTCTTTTCTGGAGTGCTAACTTATTGGTAACCCTCCTGTCCACCGTAACAGCATCGTACCTCGCTGGTATTAAAGGATCGGTTGCAGGATTAAACTCGTCGTAGTCCAGTCCGTTGACTATGCCGAAAAGCCTGTCCTTCCGGTAACGCAAGAGGTGGTCAAGCCCAACCCCATATTCTGAAGTTAAGATCTCCTTGGCATAAGTCTCACTGACCGTGGTAACTATGTCAGCCCAGAGAATCCCCTGGCCCATGAAATTAAGCGGTGGCTCAGGCGCATCAGCGCGGTGAAATTGCCAATCTCTCTCCAATCCAGATTCAACGAGAAACTTGTTATCAAACCAGCCTTGATAGGCTAAGTTATGAATAGTAAAAACTGTGGCGTACTGGGTGCCGGCTCGTCTGAGCCATATGGGAATCAATCCAGTATGCCAATCATGACAATGTACTATTTCGGGCTGCCAGTCTAACAGGGGCAGAATATCTGTAACAGCCCGACAAAATAGGTGAAAACGTTTCAGCTCATCTTTGTCATATACCTCTCCAGAACTTTGGAAGTCCTCAGTATCTAAGAGATAAACTTTGACCCTGCTTTTCAATTCAGTGACCTTTAAAGAAACAGCCTTATCAATCTTCATCACCGACACTTTTAGATTACTGATGACTTCACTCATCGGATATTGGGCACTGTTGATAAACCCATATTTTGGCATCATCACCCGCACATCATGTCCTAACTCACCCAAGGCCTTTGGTAAAGAGCCAACAACATCAGCTAGACCACCCACTTTGACCAGAGGAGCAGCTTCAGCAGCAACGAAAAGGACCTTCATCAGGCTTTCTGGCCTTCTCTCTCAGCGAAGGAGTGATAGTCAATATTAGGGAAAACGTTATCCAATTCCCACAGGTGACGATACAAAGCCGCAGATTCGTTGTCGTCCTTACCCATTTCGGCACAATCAGCAAGTTGTTGAAATCTGTCCACGTGCTCGAGAAAACGCCTTTCAGCATAGACACTAGCTTGCCCTGTACTTATCAAAAATGGCCAGTCGCTGGACTGGAGTAACAGCAATTCCCTAGCTGCTTGATTAAGAATATCCCTCATCACCCCATCAGCCTTGGGATACATGGCTACTAGCTTCTCCATTCTTAACTCAGCAGAATGTATAATGGGCCACATCCAACCAGTATCAGCATTTTGCCATGTGAAATGGTTACCACCCAACCCCCAGGAGCTTTCAGGTAACGCCAGCACATCCTCCGGAGGATGCTTCCTAATAAACTCCGCAGCAGTGGTCAACTCTACAAACTCGCTTTGGCTAAGATGACGTAGAGTCTGCTTAAGCCAATCAATACCTTCAAACCACCAGTGTCCGAAAAGCTCGGTATCGTAAGCTGCAGCAATGATGCCAAATTTGCCCGTTTCCTGGTAGAAACCAGTAATTAGTTCCTCAACAAGGCTTGAGTAATGATAGCTGTGTTCTACAACCCGCTGTCCAGCCCAATAAGGGTCATAGTATTCTTTATATGCCAAATCTGTTTTAGCTCCGGTAACCTTCCAGTATTGAAGTCCCGATATACCGTCCTTTTTATGAAATTCGCGATAGTTAAAATCTCCAGGATATCCCCATTCTGCAGACCACACCTGCATACTAGTTCTGTTATTTCGGCCAATAACGGCTACCTCAGGGGTTTGCACCCAGTATGGTAAATAAGTGGTCCTGTGTGTTGGCTCTGAATATTGTGCCAAGGGTACCACATAGCGCCGAGGTATATTGGCATAGGGACCGATAACCTCTTCTCTAGCCTTGCCTACCGGTTCACCTCCTTCCACCGCATGGGTCTCAGCAAAGAAACAGGTCAAGCCAAGCTGGGCAATAAAAAACTCCAGACCGGGCTTGATATAGCTCCGGCCCGGCTGCCCAACATAGTAGGCAGGTCTATAACCACACTCAGGAAGCCAAATGGAGAACGGCGTCCTACCAAAGTGTCGTTGATAGCTTTGCTTCCCGACCTGCAGCTGCCCGTAAATTGACGAATCACGTCCTATAAGAGGCAGATATGCATGCGTAGCCGCGCTCGTAGCAATCTCTACATAACCTTCGTCCTGCAAAGCCTTAAACGCAGACACTATATCCCGACCAAACCTCTCATTAAAACTGTTAAGAATACTCTGATAATAGTCGAGGTAAAACCTAGCTAAATACAGCAGATGACCTTCGCCAGCCCTGTCAAAGCGGCTCACATCCGCCTTAGCCCGGTGGATTTTATCCTCCACAAATTCTACAAAATGTTCGATTACCAATGGATCAGCTAATTGCTCGACTAAAACCGGTGTAATGCCTAAAGTTAATTTGAAAGCACAGCCATCCTGCTTCAGGTCATAAAGGGCATTAATCAAAGGTATGTAAGTTTCAGATGCTGCTTCATGCAGCCATTCCTCACCGTGAGGCCAGCGACCAGCATTACGACAGTAGGGAAGATGACTGTGTAAAACAAAAGTAAACGCGCCACATTTCATAAGCCACCCCTACAAACGATGGCGCTTTTGCACTTTACTGGCTACGCTCTCACCACTAGGAATAACTTTAGAGGTAAAATCACTAACCTCAACCCAGCAGCCAATCTTGCAATTACGCCCTACTTTGAGACCATTAGGCAATTTGGCGCCCTTGCCAACTATAGTTATGCCCGTACTTAAATTATCCGGCTCTTCCTTGTTCGGCGTCATATCATCACCATAGCCAATATGACACCCTGGACTGACCCACACCTGCTTATCAATAATACATCGGTCAATGATGGCATCCTTCCCAATTGTAGTATCATCAAAAATAATCGAATCTTTCACCAGGGCGTTTTCCTCAATAAATACCCCGGGGGAGATAATCGAGTTCTGCACTCGACCATTTATTATAGCGCCGTTAGAAATCAAGCTCCTTACTACGTGGGCATCAGGACCGAGTTTCACTGGTGGTTTATCTCTGTGTGCAGTCCTGATTTCAGCGGTAGGGTCATAAAGGTTCAGGTCTGGTAAATCAACAATCAAGTCCATATTAGCTTGCCAATATGATTCAATTGTGCCTACATCTCGCCAATAGCCGCGAAATCTATGACCGAAGACATTACGCTTTCCAATAATTTCGGGCAAGATATCCTGCCCAAAATCGCAGGCACCCTTCTTCTCACCATACTCCTCAAGACAATCAATGAGGACATCTTTGTCGAAAACGTATATTCCCATTGAGGCTAGATTGCTTTTGGCAGTTTTTGGCTTTTCCTGAAAACTGACCACACGTTCATTATGGTCCAAAGTAACGATGCCAAATCTGGAAACTTCGGACATAGGTACTTCAGTAACCGCCACAGTTACATCAGCTCGTCGGCTACGATGGGAAAGCAGCATGTGGTCGTAACGCATGGAGTACACATGGTCGCCAGACAAAATAAGCACCTCATCTACCTTCTGATCCTCTATGAAATACAGGTTCTGGTAAACGGCGTCGGCCGTGCCCTTGTACCAATCACGAGGTGAACGGCTTAAAAACGGCTGAAGTAATACAACCCCACCAGTAGTCCTGTCTAGGTCCCAGGGTCTACCGACACCGATGTGCTGTGCCAAAGAACGTGGATTAAACTGGGTAAGTACAGCCACATTATAAATTCCAGAATTAGCGCAATTACTCAAAGTAAAATCAATTATGCGGTACTTACCAGCAAAAGGCACTGCTGGCTTAGCTCTTTCCGCCGACAGAATGCTCAATCGCTCGCTGGCCCCACCTGCCAAAATCATAGCTAACACGCGATTCATTTCATCAACTCCACAAACTTCACTTGTTATTCTAGCCCAAATTTGTCATATGTGTCGAGTCCACGGGTATTAATTCACGAAATGGTTTGGGGACGAAAATGATTCTTTAGCGTCAGGCAACATAGAAAAATTCGTAGTTTGGACTGATTGTCGCTGAAGTAAATATGAGTCAACAAGCCGATTCAGCCTCGGCAGAATCTTACATGATAATAAGAACGTACAATGTTATGGGGAGGTTAAAACTTTCCGTGCAACACATAATGCAATTCTTGACTATAGGCATTTGCCGGAACAATTTCTTTGGCATCTCTAAGATAGACCCATGTACCATCGGTAAGCCCGCCAGCAAGCCCCAAACCATAGCCACTGATGATATAGGTATAACTATCAACCCTTTGTATTTTCCACTCTGCCAAGTGCTCTAACACAGCCTGTACCATTGATGCGGACTGCTTTGCGTGCTCAATCTCTTGCTGTCTCCAACGTTCCAGAGAGGCTCTTTCTATTTCAAGTTCGTTCATGAATTCTTGCCAATCGCCTTGCTCCCCTGTTTCCAAATCCCTAACCTGAATTGTGGCAACAAATTTTTGGTTTGGAGTCCCAATTTCATATACTAACAGCTCCAACGCTGTCACCTCATACCGGTCATTTTTCAACCCCTGGAGACATTCTTGGGTAACCCAACTAGACCACGAGCCAGAAACGAATCTATTCAGCAACTCTGCTTTCTTATCTTCCACCCACCCCAGCGATGGCGTCACCACTTGCTCGAGTTTCATCATCTTTTCCTCTGTTGAATAAATGCGCCTGTCAATCACTTGCAACTCGAGGCATGCCTTATCTATAGTCAACCTGTTCATACGCACCAAACAATCAACAAACTCCCTTCTAATCAACTCTTTTGGAACACAGCTAGTTAGGACACTAAATAGAGCCAGTAGCAGTAACAGGCGATAAAATTTACATCTTCTCATCATTAAATCGCGTGCAACCGGCTAGTCGACGACTAGCACTATCGTCAACGTCAGCCTCTACCCCCACCTCCGCTGCCACCACCAGAACCCCCGTGTCCACCAGACCCACCCCGATTGAGTTTGATTACCTGTGACTCGATAGCATGCAGGTCAATACCCAGTGGGGATAACGGAGCAGGCTTTACGCTTCCTTGCTCGTCAAGCCGCCTCAGGTTATTAGATATCTCCTCTTGAGCTGCTGCAATTAAGTCGTCAGGTTTAGGCGGCGGTATCAGACAGCCCATTTGACCGATTAAATGAACTGACATCAAGAAACCAACTGCTAGCACAAACTTGACCAAGCCTCTTTTTTTATCATCGTAAATATGCTCAGGCAACCTTGCCGACCTTACATAACAAGCAATTGCCTCGAATTTTTTCATTCTTATTCTACGTATAGTATTAGCTTCAAAACTGCCCACATTCTAATACACCACCATTGTAGTGTCAAAAAACTTTTTAATAAAGTAATGCTGCCGACCCCTGAAAAAGAAGTTTGGCTTGGACAATTTATATCGGTACCAACAGCTTGTCGAACAGGCATCAAATTATGCAACGTTGTTTTACGCCCAGAATTATGGCAATATAACAAGCTCAATCTTGGCAGAGCTCCGCTATCAAAACGGCTAAGGCTAGGTCACCATCGTATTTGCCCGATTTTATAGCGATATCGGCCTCAAGGAGGCTATGGTACGTACTCTTCACCCGCTCAAATGTATATGCCCTAGCCTGCTTTAATGCCTTCTGCAATGCAAAATCCGGAGCTGATTCCAGCATATCCCGAATTTCACGCTGTAACAATTCCTGCCCAAGCTCCTTAGCCATGACTATTAATCGTAGCTCGCGGGTAATCATAGTCAAAATATAGGGAGCAGTTGCACCCTCCTGCAGTAACCGATAAAGCAACTGCTGAGCTATCTTTCTTCGCCCTTCAAGGATAGCGTCCACCAGGGAAAAAATATTAGCTTCACGAGCATAACTTGTCACCTTCCTAACACTGTCCTCGGTTATAGTTTGTCCGGAACAAAAAGTAAGCAGCTTATCTATCTCATTACTCATTGCCCATAAATCAGCACCTACAAGCTCTATCAACAACTTGATAGCGCCAGCCGAGATGGTACCACCACTTTGCTCCACGCGGTTTTGTATCCACTGGCGTAAAACATTATCCTTGAATTGGGGAAAGGCTATGACTTCAGCCAGCGGCGTCAAAGCATGTAATAAACGATTAGTCCGCTTTCCCTTACCCAACTCACCATCAATCAGAATAAGCACAGTAGTTACTGGCATCTGCCTCACGTAGTCCGGCAACCTCATCCATTCTTCAAAACTGGAATCTAGTTTTGCTTTGGTACGAGCACTCCGCTGTTTCAAGCCAGATTCTTGCTCGAAGCGTTCCAGCAAACCCTTAACAATAACCAACCGGAATGGACACAAAAATGGTGCAGTATTGCACTCAGCTACAAGCTCATTCAGGCTCAGGCACCGGCCATCCAGCACCCTGGTATTGAATGCCAGCATCTCTGAGCCACCCAGCCCTTGTTTTATCTCCCCAAGCTTCTGCTGGAGAGAGAAATCGTCCTTCCCGTAAAGTATATAAAACAAGACTCACATCCTACGCCGCTGTATCATAGACACACTACTTGATTTTACCCTCCCTACCAGTTATACTCAAGTACTTAATTGTAATTCAGAGAGTTGGACTGCCACCGGAAATACAGTAAATAACCTCTTGGGTATTAAGCGTGTAAGGAGAGTGAAATGAGCTATCCATTTGATGAACCAACCGATATCGATAATGAACAAGAGCTAGACTTGGCAATGCTCCGCGCAGATTTAATAGCAGAATTAGAAGCTATTAATCAGTATGAAGAGCACATCGACGCTTTAGAGGATGAGGAGGCAGTAAGGGTTTTGGAACATATACTAGACGACGAAAAAGAACATGTTGCCGCATTGGTGAAGCTAATTCAAATGCTCGACCCCGTCCAGGCTGAAAAATTCAAGAAAGAGTTGCCGTACTGAACTGGCACACAGACACATAAGAGGGCCATCATTGAAAGTAATGGTCGTCGGCGGCGGAGCGCGGGAGCACGCACTGGCTTGGAAGATTGCTCAAAGCTCCAGAGTAACAGAGCTTTACGTTGCACCAGGTAATGCTGGGACAGCACGTTTCGCCCGTAATCTGAATATAAAACCAATTGACATTGAAACTTTAGCTAAAGCAGCACGGGACATCAATATTGACCTCACAGTCGTTGGTCCAGAAGCGCCGCTGGCTGCCGGTATTGTAGATTGTTTCGAGCAGCTAGGCTTGACCATCTTCGGCCCATCTAAAGCTGGCACACAGATTGAATCCAGCAAAGTTTTCGCCAAGAAACTCATGCAGAAGTATGCCATTCCCTGCCCTAGAGGTGCTACTTTTTCCAATTACGTAGAAGCTAAAAAATACCTAGAATCTCAGCCCGTACCCATCGTTGTTAAGGCAGATGGGCTAGCAGGAGGCAAAGGAGTGACTGTAGCTTTTACCAAAGAGGAGGCCCAAAGGGCCCTGTCAGATATTATGCAAGCTAAGGTTTTCGGCCCGGCTGGGGACAGCGTAGTAATTGAGGAATGCCTTACAGGAAAAGAGGTGAGCCTATTGGTATTCACCGATAGCAAAACAGTTGTCCCGATGGTTCCAGCCTGTGATTACAAAAGAGTGTTTGATAACGATCAAGGTCCCAACACTGGCGGCATGGGAAGCTATAGCCCCCCGGGGTTTTTCGACGCCGGATTGATGCAGCAAGTGACGAAAAAGATACTAGAACCTGCAATACATGCTATGACAAACGAGGGTATACCCTATAAAGGGGTGCTTTACGCTGGACTGATGATTGACGCCGAAGGAGCCAAAGTATTAGAATTTAATGCCAGGTTTGGTGACCCGGAGACCCAAGCTATACTACCCCGCCTTAAGACGGACCTAGTGGACATTCTCCTAGCTGTAGTAGATAACAGGCTCAGCGAAATAACCGCTGAGTGGAGCGAGGAGGTCTGTGTTGGCGTGGTGATGGCATCAGGCGGATATCCCGGGAATTATGAAACGGGCTTTCCGATCATAGGTCTAGAGACATTAGACCAAGACATCCTGGTCTTTCACGCTGGAACCAAGCTGGGCAAAAATTCACAGATATATACTGATGGAGGACGTGTACTTACGGTAACAGCAACTGGGAAAACTATGTTTGAAGCCAGAAACAAAGTCTACCAGAATATATCACGCATCCATTTTCACGGCTGCCATTACCGCAAAGACATCGCAGCCAGGGAGGTAAACTAGATGGCACTGGTTGGTGTAGTAATAGGTAGCAAAAACGACGAGCCCCTGATACAGCCAGCTCTGGACATGCTAAAACAGCTAAACATCGAATATGAATTTAGCGTTATATCAGCCCATAGAAACCCAGGGCGGGTGCGTGAATATGCCTCTACAGCCGCAGAACGCGGAATTGAGGTTATCATCGCTGCCGCTGGGTTTGCCGCACACTTGCCTGGCGTTATTGCCAGCCTCACAACTTTGCCTGTTATCGGCGTGCCCTTGCCCACTAGCGACCTCAAAGGTATCGATTCATTGTACTCCATCGTGCAGATGCCGTCCGGAGTACCAGTAGCTTGTGTTGGCATCGGCACTTCAGGGGCCAGAAACGCAGCTTTATTAGCCGCCCAGATCCTGGGTATTAAACATCATGACATAAGAGAGGCATTTGAAAAATACAAACAGAAACTGGCAGAAGGCTAATCGTCGGAGAGAAACATGATTGAGCGCTATTCTCGCCCCCAGATGAAAAAAATATGGTCAGAAGAAAATAAATTCGAAAAATGGCTGCAGGTGGAAATTGCTGTCTGCGAAGCCTGGGCAGAAATAGGCATCATTCCCAAAGAAGCCATTTCCAAAATAAGGACAGCTACCTACAAACTGGAACGAATTGCAGAAATCCTCAAAATAACCCATCATGATATGACAGCCTTTCTTCAGGCAGTAAGTGAATCATTGGGAGAGGAATCTAGGTTTATCCACCTTGGTCTCACCTCCTCAGACGTCATGGATACGGCGCTTAGCCTCCAATTGAAAGAAGCATCAACGCTTCTGACTCAAGATATTGCCGAACTTATCTCAGTTTTAGAGGCTAGAGCCATTGAACACAAGCAAACCATAATGATAGGTCGAACGCACGGCGTTCATGCCGAGCCCATCACATTCGGTCTTAAACTGGCGTTATGGGCGCAAGAAATGAAACGAAACGCAGCTCGGCTGGCCGAAGCTGAGAAAACTATCAGCGTGGGTAAAATCTCTGGAGCTGTAGGTACCTACGCCACCGTGCCACCAGAAGTCGAAGCGATAGCTTGTGCTAAACTGGGATTATCTCCAGCACCGATATCCAGCCAGATTCTACAGCGCGACCGACACGCCCAATTCGTGACTACCTTAGCCATCATTGCCAGTTCACTTGAGAAGTTCGCCACCGAAATCAGAAGTTTGCAAAGAACTGAAATTCTGGAAGCAGAGGAGCCTTTTGCCGTCGGACAGACGGGCTCCTCGGCAATGCCCCACAAACGAAACCCAGAACTATGTGAACGTGTCTGCGGGCTGGCTAGACTAATAAGGGGTTACGCCTTGACTTCCATGGAGAACGTGGCTCTCTGGCACGAGAGGGATATCAGCCATTCCTCCACTGAACGGGTTATTTTCCCTGATGCCTGTCTGGTGCTGGACTATATACTGACCATCTTCACCTCTGTAATGAAAGGGCTTCAGGTCTACCCCGATAATATGCGTCGCAACCTCGAGCTTACCCAGGGACTAGTCTTTTCACAACGGGTTCTTTTAGCCCTCATAGATAAGGGCTTAAGCCGACAAAAAGCCTACGAACTAGTCCAGCGGAACGCCATGAAGGCCTGGAAGTTGAAAACCAGTTTACTTGACTTGCTTAAAGTCGATGCCGACGTAACAACCCACTTATCCGAATCAGAACTGGAACCGCTATTTGACTATAACTATTTCACAAGGTATATTGATACAGTCTTCCACCGACTTGGCTTAACCGAAAAAAGGGAAGTTAAAAGGGTTAAAAATGAAGAACTAGCGCCACACGCGCTTTAAACGAAACAGTACTATGTCGGCCATTGTAACAGAGACAAATTTACCACTAACCTTGTTCTGCCGGGGCAAGGTCCGAGACACCTATGATCTGGGCGATAAGTTGTTGATAATTTCCACTGACCGCATCTCCGCCTTTGATGTGGTGTTGCCCAACCCTATACCAGATAAAGGGCTGGTTCTTAACCAGCTCTCATGTTTCTGGTTTGAAAAGACATGCCACATAGTGCCAAACCACCTCATTACACCTGTTGACACAGCCGATTCGCTAAGACCGTATCTTCCACCCAAGGTTACAGTACCAGATTACCTATTAGGTCGGTCGATGGTGGTCTTAAAGGCCGAACGTGTCCCTGTGGAGTGCGTAGTCCGCGGCTATATGGCAGGTTCAGCGTGGTCAGAATATAAAGAGTCTGGTACCATTTCTGGTATGCCCACACCCAAGGGTATGGAAGAGAGCCAGGAGTTACCGCAACCTCTATTTACACCAACCACAAAGGCTGACATCGGGCACGACCTGCCTCTAAACAAAAAAGAACTGGAAGACCTGGTGGGAAAAAGAGTAGCCCTTGACCTAGAAGAAAAAAGTCTGGCCATTTATCAATACGCCAGGGACTATGCCCGAGAGCGAGGCATTATTATTGCTGATACCAAATTCGAGTTCGGCTACATTGATGGTAAGCTTATCCTGATCGACGAACTGCTAACGCCGGATTCAAGTCGCTTCTGGGATGCTGCCCAATATATCGTAGGACGGTCTCAGCCAAGTTTTGATAAACAGCCAGTTCGAGACTGGCTGATAAGCTCAGGATGGAACAAGGAGCCACCAGCACCGGTGCTGCCGTCTGATGTCGTCGAAGCCACAACTAGGCGCTATCGAGAGGCGTACGAGCGTTTAACTGGTAAGGCGCTTCAGAATGTATCTGGCTAAGGTCTACATCACACTAAAACCCACGGTAAACGACCCTCAAGGCTTGACTATAAAGGGAGCACTGCATAACCTTGGCTTTACCTCGGTCGAGGACGTCCGAGCCGGCAAATATATAGAAGTTCGACTTCAAGAAACCGACCCAGACAGAGCTAAAAAACAGATTGATGAGATGTGCCGCAAACTCCTGGCCAACCCGGTCATCGAAAGTTATCGCTTCGAAGTAGGAGAGACGGTGCCCTGATTTCAAGGCATAAGATCCCCACATACCCATACCACCGTACGAACATTGTTCCCCTCATTACTTTCAGCATTGGTGTTGCCAGTATCAACGCGCACTTCAATGTTATATGGAGTGCCGACAGGACAAATGAATATAACGGCAAACATCCGATCAGCTGAAGCCCCCGCAGCTAAAGCAGGCACAGAATCCGAATCTTTCAAAACACCATTAATGTATAGTTGTGCACTGCATGCGGCAGAATTCAGGCTGCCTTGGTTCTTTACCCTGTAATAGAATTTGCCCCCCGAGCGCCAAATGTTTTCCACGATCAAATCAGGTCTCTGTATTTCAACTATAGGCGGCAGGAAAATTATGCACATCCACGACTCTGAGAATGAATTATTCGCTTCAGAGCCTTCCGTTACAATATTATCTTTATCGACAAGCACCGCTACGGTATCAGAGGTACCGCCGCAAGCATAGGAATAAGCACCGAAGCTTTCCTCCCTCGACTCCCCCACACCAAGAGGAGCCACACTATCGTATCCTTTAACAACACCATCGATAACCAGAGCCGAAGTGCTGGCACCAGCCAGTGCAGTGCCTCGATTTTTTATCTTGTAATATATTCTATGCTAACTTTGCTGGCACCGGAAACATTCCAGCTAAGGATCGCAGACTCGGTGGCCGATATGCTCGGTGGTTGCGCATCCAAAGAGTTTATAGGCGGTTGAATTGCAGGGCTGGTTACACAACCTAGACCCAGTAATACGATCAGAGGAATGGAAACAACGGCTTCTTCATTTCTTTATGAATACAATTTTAGATAGCCCAAAAGCTAAGCAGTAACTACTTTCGGTACACCTCAATCCTGATACTTAACAACCAGCCTGGTCTTATTTGACTTTAGCGTCAAATAATCAGCTACTCCATACATGTAAAAGTCCTTCTCAAATTGCAAGCGAACCTGAAAACGACTGCTGCCAGCGTCGACCTGTGCCTGAATAGCATCAACCAGCTGGCTGGAACTGATAGGATAGGTAGGCATGGCTGCAATCCAAAAGATGGCTCCAGGCAGGATACCAATGACGAAATCGCGACTGCGAAGTTCTGTATACTGACAGCTATAAATATACAACTTTCCAAGCATTGTAAATGGCGAGCCAACCACCTCAGCAAGTGTCAAATCTAAAAAGGCAGAACTTATCTTAGCACCTTTGGGTATAGCCGAAATATCAAAACTCAAAAACGCTTGCATGGCTACGTTTGCGGCAGTATCTCCAACACTTGGCTCCGGCCCAACATGTCCGTCACGCCTCACATGTCCATCCTCTGCAGCTATTGAATATAGCTCTACGATTTTTGAAGGCACAGTAGTAACCGCCACACCGGTTGTAGCCGTAACAGTTCCAAATTGATTGGTTGCGGTCAGAGTATATACCGTGGCCTTGGTGGGCGATACCACTCTGTTTCCCGCCAAGGCCACATTCCCGATATCCGGGTCTATTCTCACCATCGATGCCCCCAAGACATCCCAGCGCAGAACAGAGGACTCACCAACTGCAACGCTCGGCGGATTAGCTTCAAACAGATTTATGACCGGCATAACAATCCCGGTTGGTAGAACAACCACCGTGCATGAAACTTCCTTCGACCAAGCCCCATCACTATCTTGAACCTTAAACCATATGGTATGAGTACCTACTGATAAGGATGACGTTTTAAATGATGCTGTCGTGCTCAACTGACCGTCAATACTTGACCGCCAACTATAAGCAGCTATTGACCCGCCATCAGGGTCCACACCATGGCCAGCAAAAGCTACTATCTCACCCGGAGAAATCCTGGCTGCTGATACCGAATCTATAAAAGCAATGGGGGGTTCATTCGCTGGCGATGAAGGAACAGGCAGACAGCTACCAGCCAGTATCAAAAATGCAGAGACTAAAGGCAACAACTTTCGCATATCCTTACCTCCAAGCAAATTTTAGATTTCCACGAATAATAAGACCGTTACACCTTCTTTCCACACGGCCCATTTCTTATTTGCCTTCAACCGCCCAATAACATAATGGTACACCATCCTGAGGCCTCTGCTGTGAAGCTTAAATCTTCTCCTGGTCTTTTTCTCTCGCCTCCGTTCGGTCTTACTTTTCCTTAAGCCATATTCTTCCAATTGTAACAATTCTGCCTTAAGGTTGATTATCGTTTTTTTACCCGCTCTATGATCTTCGCCATTGCCTCACCTGCCTTACTGGTAATAAGCACCGTAGCTCGAGAATCCATCGGCGTAGGGCTGAGATTTATTATGACCAGTTTAGCTCCAGCCTCTACAGCATACATAGGCATATAAGCCGCTGGATAGACCACCAAAGTAGAACCGATAACAATGAAAAGGTCGCAATGCCGAGAATGGTAAATAGCATCATTTAGTGTCTTTTGCGGTAATGCCTCACCAAAAAAAACGGCGTCCGGCTTCAAAATACCACGACACAAATGACAATCAGGGACTTCTTCCTCCTTAAGCCGCTGCAGAATCACCTCCATCGGAAAACGACTATCACAACTCATACACCGCACCCGCTTCATGTTGCCGTGAAGCTCAAACACCTTCTCTGACGAGTTTCCTGCCTTTTGATGGAGGTTATCAATATTCTGTGTAATAACGCACGTCAGCTTGCCAAGTTTCTCCAGCTCGGCGATTGCATAATGAGCCTGGTTCGGCTCAGCATCCTGCAGAAGGCTACCTTCCCTTAACAGCTGCCACTGCATCCTCCTGGTCTCAGGACTACGCATGAACTTCTGAATTGTGAAGTCATCAGGATCAAACCGACTCCAGATGCCCCCAGGACTGCGAAAGTCAGGGATACCTGACTCAGTGCTTACTCCAGCCCCGGTGAAGACTACAACTCTGTTCGACCCAAGAATCAATGTAGCTACTTTATCAGCCAGATAATCCAAATCTTTACTTTCCATGGTCTAACCCCTAATCTCAATATTTTGTTGTCAATGCTAATTGGCTTTGATCAAAATGTCAAGAATGCTAAATAGACATAAACCTCAGTATATCGGTATACTAACTGGAAACTAACGCCAGGCTGTAACAAATGACTCCAGGCCATGGTTTCAAAACCTCTATCCAAAGCCGATTAAACACAAAGTTTGTCGGGCGACAGATACTTTTTTTCCCCAGCATCCCTTCAACCATGGATGTTGCTAGAAAGGTAGCCAGAGAGGGGGCAGCGGAGGGAACAGTAATCATGGCTAAAACTCAAACAGCTGGTAGAGGACGCTTGGGCAGGGTATGGTTATCACCCGAAGGTAGCTTAGCTATGTCTGTTATTCTTAAGCCTTCTCTGGATGCCTTACCTAAGCTCATCATGTTAGCTTCACTGGCTGTAGTCATAAGCATAAAGAAAGTGACTGGTTTACAAGCACATATCAAATGGCCTAACGATGTTTTGATTCGAGGCAAAAAGGTATGTGGCATCCTTATAGAAAATGAAGTTAAGGGAAAGCAGGTAGCTTTTGCTATTGTGGGCATAGGTATAAATATAAATTTCGACCCCACGGCTTTCACTGAGATTTCGCACATTGCCACCAGCCTGTCACACGAACTAGGTAGAGAAATACCTCAGACCGAGTTCATCAGTGTTCTACTGGATAGTCTCGAACAGCTATATTTGGAGGTTAGGGCTGGTGCCGCTATATACAAAGAATGGCGAGACAATTTAGAGACCCTTGGTAAATGGATACAGGTCAAGACCGGTAACACAATCGAACAGGGCATAGCTGAAATAGTCACCGAAAACGGTAACCTTATTTTGCGCCGACCCGATGGCAGTTTTGCTGAAATTGTGGCCGGTGACGTGACGGTGATAAAATAATGTCCTCACCCCTGCCAGCTCGCGGTGGCAGGGGTGAGGGTTTATTTTTGCTCAGATAGCCTAGCTATTTTTTCGATGGGCTGAGTTTGCCCAGCATCGGCGTTATCAAATCTATAGGCAGGGGGAAGACTATCGTATTGGTTCGCTCGGTAGAAATTGTGGTTAGCGTCTGAAGATAGCGAAGTTGAAGCGCTGCAGGCTGACTGGCAATAACTTTGGCTGCCTCGGCAAGCTTTTCTGCCGCCTGATATTCACCTTCCGCATGAACAATTTTAGCCCGTCTCTCTCTCTCAGCTTCAGCCTGGGCTGCCATCGCTCGTTGCATCGCTTCAGGCAACTCAACGTCTCTAACCTCCACCATGCTAACTTTTATGCCCCATGGCTCAGTACCTTCATCAATCAGTGTCTGGAGTTTCTCATTGATTTTATCCCGATGAGCCAGCAGGTCTTCCAGTTCAGACTGACCTACGACATTTCGTAGTGTGGTTTGTGACAGCAATGATGTAGCCCTGATGTACTGTTCCACATTTAGTACCGCGTCTTCAGGCCTCATAACCCTGAAATACACCACAGCATCTACCTTGACAGTAACTGTATCCAATGTAATACATTCCTGAGTTGGAACATCCATCGTGACGACGCGAAGGTCAACCTTAATCATACGTTCAATGAATGGAATCAAAAGGATAAGACCTGGACCTCGAACGCCCACATAACGGCCTAAGCGAAAGACAACACCACGTTCATACTCATTGACAATCCTGATAGCCGCCGCCAAGACTATTATTCCGAATATGACAACAGCGACGATGATAATTATATTCACGTTCTCCTCCTTTTTTTAGTTTTACTTTTGGTCACAATTAGCTTCAGTCCTTCGACCTTGGTTACTGTCACCTCCTCTCCTGGTTCTGCTCTACCACTATCGATCATAGCGGTCCAGAGTTCACCATCAATAAAAACCTTGCCTTTCGGGGCAAGAGGTTGCTTAACTACAGCCACTTTACCAATAAGCCCCTCCGCACCAGTGGCCACTTTCCGCCTCTGTCCCCGGACCGCAGCACCAATAACAAAAATAACGATTGCAGCTATAATTATGGTCACTCCAGCGATTAAGCCCTTATTTATTTGCATCGATGGAGGGTTGCGACTAAACAGGAGAAGCGCACCTATAACCAACGAGGCAATTCCACCGGCAGTGAGGGCACCAAAAGTAGGGGTGAATACCTCCGCCACAAACAACCCGATAGCCAGCAATATAAGCAATACGCCAGCCCAGTAGGCATTTAGCACACCCAATGAGTAAAAAGCGATAAAAAGACATAGGCCCCCAAGGACACCAGGAAATATTAGACCTGGATTAGAGATCTCGGTGATTAAGCCTATCACAGCCAGACTAAGCAAAATATATGCAATGTTAGGGTCACTTATAACATGCAAAAACCGCTCAAGCGGATTCATTTCATTCCTGCTTAGCACATAGTCGGTAGTATCGATAATAATTTCCCGGCCACTGGCTAAAGTGACCTTCCTACCATTGATCTGGTTAATCAGGCTTTCCAGATCATCGGCCTGGAAATCAATGAGCTTGGCTTCTAAAGCTTCAGATGCGGTGAACGACTTGCTTTCCGAAACCGCCAGTTCCGCCTGTTCCGGGTCACGGCCCCGCATCTGTGCAATACTCCGGATCCAGGCAGACGAATATTCAGTTACCTTCTTTTTCATCTCCTCTGGCATCTCCTGACCAACTGCTACCGGGTGAGCTGCGCCTATGCTTGCCCCTGGAGCCATAGCAGCAATATGGGCCGATATAGTAATGAAAGTCCCCGCCGAGGCTGCCCAACTGCCGCTAGGAGAAACATAAACTGCAACCGGTACCTGGGCGTTCAAAATGCGCTGGACTATCCTCTCTGTAGAATTAAGCAGCCCGCCAGGAGTGTTTAACTCAATGATGCACACAGTGCTTCCTTTGGACTCCGCCCGGCTGATGCCTCGGTCTAGGTAATCAGCCACTACAGGGACAATAGCACCATCAACTCTAAGAACTTCGATAATGGTTGAGCTGGCGCCGACACCGCTTGAGACAGAAGCCACCATCCACAAGATAGCAAGAATGCCAACGCTAAGTCTAAGTTTGTTTTTTAGCATCAATTGTCAACCGCACTGTAAATTATAATTTACCCAACGCTATAACAGCAAACGACTCTAATATGACACCTATAAAGTGTGGCATCATCATTCAAAAGTGCCAAAAGTGGCTAGGTGAGGTCTTTAGACCCACGGTTGAGCTTGATCAAAAACAGAATACAAACTGGTACTTCTAAAAATTCAAATTGAAGGGTTGAATGTATTAGTGTAGAATAGGTCAACTTTGGTTAAGGTTTACGAATTATGGTAAGTCATAAATGTAAAGGCGCACGAGACCTGCTGCCGAAAGACACGGAAATATTCCGCCACATAGAAGATGTCTTTCGCCACACATGCACCAGATGGGGTTACCATGAGGTGCGAACTCCGACATTAGAGTATCTGCACCTGTTCACCACTGCTGGCACACTTACGCCAAGCAAGTTGAACAAGGTATATTCTTTTCTCGATTGGGATGGCTGGAGTGGTGAAAGGGTAGTGCTGAGACCCGATGGAACCATACCGGTTGCCAGACTATATGTCGAAAATCTATCTCAGCAGCAAATAGCCAGGCTCTTTTATGTCACCAACGTGTTTGCTTTCGAAGAAACCGGTAAAGAAAACAGGGAGCGGTGGCAATGCGGAGTCGAACTCATAGGCAGCGATAAAACGACCTCCGATGTAGAGCTAATTCTCTTAGCTACTAAAATTCTGCAAACCCTGAACATCAGTGACATTGAAATACAACTGTCGCATGCCGGCATATTGAAGGCTTTACTTAAGGAATTGAAGCTCAGTCCAGACGAAGAGACCAGTCTTATGGATCAGATTTTCGATGGTAACTGGCAAGTATTGACTAAAACAGATTTGGGTAATTCACACGTGGGCAAATTCCTATCACTTCTTCTGGGTTCAAGAGGTAAATCCAGTAGCTATTTGAAAAATTTGAAAGCCATGCCACAAATTAGTGCAGAATTAAAAGCTCAGCTCGACAATTTCATTGAAATTGCCAAGCTTCTTGACGCCATGGACTTTAATTATCAGATTGATGTTACATCCACTAGAGGATTCGAATACTATACAGGACTTTGTTTTAAGTTCTCTGCCAGTGGCACCATACTTGGCAGCGGAGGCAGATACGACAACCTCATATCGCTTATTGGTGGCAAGAGCACTCCAGCCTGCGGCTTTGCCCTCTATATCGAGCCAATGACATCCGTTCAACCCAAGCCTAAACAAAAATCACAGCAGGAAGTCTTGATTAGATGCAATACGATGGCACTGAAAGCAATAAAAACCTGCTTCGAGTGGGCAGAATCGCTTCGTGAGGCTGGCTGCGTGGTCGAAATTGACTTTGACGGAAGTCAATCAGACAGGCGATGGATAATCACAGTCCAAGGTGAGCCACAGCTTTTCCTTATTACAGACCAGAGCCAAAACTTGAAGAGAGAAATATCATCAGTGGCACAGGCTGCCAATCTAATAGGAGGTTCGTCATAACTTGCTTACCACGCCCCAGCAGGACAACATCAAAATAGCCCTGCCCAAAGGCAGACTCTTGACAGCAACAGCTTGCTTTTTAAAAACGATCGGCCTCGAATTTGACAACTACAGTGCTAAAACACGGTTCTATCGCCTCCAGTCACCAAGCCTCCCCAACTTATCAGCCAAAATATTTCAGGAAAAAGATATCCCCATACAAGTAGCTATAGGCAACTATGATTTGGGGATCTGCGGCCTAGACTGGATTGAAGAACTTATTACAAAATATCCAAGCAGTGCCTTGCTGAAGATAACCGATTTAGAATATGGTAAAGGAAATCTCTATCTGGCTGCCAGCCGCTATGGAACTATATCCAGTCTTCAAGAAGTATCGATCGCACAACACAACTGGCGCATAGTGACCGAGTATCCAAACCTGGCAGAATCACTAGCTCTGAGCTTAAGATTGAGAAGGTTTAGAATCTTTCCGGTGTGGGGAGCTGCCGCAGTCTATCCTCCAGAAAATGCTGACCTGGTACTGCTACAGGCTAAGGACGAAAAGGAACTACAAACCCAAAGTCTGATACCGCTGAAAACCGCGGTGCCCACTAATGCCTTTCTTATTGCTAACCGGGAAAGCTGGCAGACCAAGAATGTCAGCCAGGTTATAGCTTATTTCAGCCGCAAGGATGAAATGAAAGTCAAACCATGGCTGCAGATTAAACCTCAACCGTACAGCAGACTCAACAGCTTCAAGCCTGACCTTAACACAGAAAAGGTCTGGCTAGCTTTGCCTGATGGGCATCAACAAGAACCAACCGCTGAATTCCTTAGCAACGCGGGACTAAAACTACAAGGTTATTCGGGACGCAAGCTAAGCCATCGCCCAAAATGCAAACTCGACTGGGTAAATATCAAGGTAATTAGACCACAGGATATGCCGCAGCAGGTAGCTACTGGTAATTTTGATCTGGCTATAACTGGCAAAGATTGGTTCCTTGACCACCTCTATCGCTTCCCTTCAAGCCCGGTTATCGAGCTTGCCGAACTAGGCTTCGGCAAGGTAAAAGTAGTAGCTGTAGTCAGCCAGGATTTGCCTGCTCACAGTATCGACCAGCTCAAGAAACTGCAGGCCAATAAGCAGTTACCGTTAAGGGTGGCCTCAGAGTATATAAACATCGCTGACAAGTACCTTCGTGATAACCACGTTAGCCAGTACAGAGTGATACCTACCTGGGGAGCCAGTGAGGCTTTTCTGCCCGAGGACGCTGACTTACTTATTGAAAACACACAGACAGGAAAAACATTGGCCCAGCACAATCTCAGAATCATAGATACGCTCTTCCAATCGGTCGCTTGTCTTATTGGAAACAAAGATAGCCTGGAATCACCTGTTAAGAGGCAGAAAATAAGCTCTTTGGTCAAAACATTTTGTCAGGCAGCCGGGACTGTCTAGAGATGCAAATAATCGAAGGTTTTGCAAAGGCAAAAGGCCTCCTCAGCAGAGAAGTACCTCCCATTGGAATTACTGTATCGCCGGAGCGGCCAAGCAAAAAAGAGTCCTCAATTGAAGAAATCGTCCAGCGCATACTTTCAGATGTGCGCAATCATGGCGATAGGGCCCTTTTCAGCTACACTAGGAAACTGGATGAGGTCGAGCTCAGCTCGCTGGAAGTAACTCAGGACGAAATTGCTACCGCCTGCGAAACTGCAGGCGAAAGGCTAATAGCCGCCATCAGACTGGCAGCAAACAGGATAGAGAAGTTCCACTCTATGTGTAGACAAAGGCTTGAGTCCGGTTTTCTGCGCCATGGTCTGGGACGGCAGGTGAGGCCTCTGGACAATGTGGGCATTTATGTGCCGGGCGGTACTGCCGCTTATCCCTCTACGGTACTGATGACAGCCATTCCAGCCCGCATAGCTGGCGTAAAGAAGATAATCATGACCACTCCTCCACAAAAGGATGGCTCAATTCCACCAGCAACACTTGTGGCAGCAAATGTTGCCAAGGTCGACCGCATCTTCAAAGTAGGTGGAGCCCAGGCCATAGCCGCACTGGCTTTCGGAACCGAATCTGTACCCAAAGTAGATAAAATCTGCGGTCCTGGAAACGTTTTTGTTGTTACGGCTAAAAAGATGGTTTACGGCACAGTAGATGTAGACGGACTGCAAGGACCAAGTGAAATAGTCATTGTGGCTGACCACACAGCCAATGCGTCATACTGCGCTGCTGACCTCATAGCTCAAGCTGAACATGACCCCCACGCCTCGGCGATTCTAATTACCACCTCATCAAAGTTGGCCAAAGAGGTGCAAAAGGAAGTGAATAAACAATTTTTGGATTTGGAACGGAAAAAAATCGCCGAAGCAGCTTTGAAAGCCCGAGGCGCTATAGTACTGGTTAACAGTATAGATGAAGCTATAGACCTGGTGAACATGTATGCACCAGAACATGTATCGTTGATGGTACGTAACCCCGGCCGTCACCTTCGGAAAATTCGGAATGCCGGCTGCATATTCGTCGGTGATAGCTCGCCTGTGGCACTGGGCGATTATATCGCCGGACCAAGCCATGTTTTGCCTACAGGAGGCAGTGCCCGATTCAGTTCACCGCTCAGCGTCGAAGATTTTATTAAAATAACCAACATTGTAGCTTTGGATAAAACTAAAAAAAAGCTGGCAGAGGCAGCTATCACCTTAGCTGAAGCTGAACGGCTTAAAGGTCATGCCCAAGCAATTAGCAAAAGGCTGCGACACTTTGCGGAGCGCTAAAAATGTTCTCATCCGAAGATATCGAACGGCTAATCAGGCCCGAACTTAAATCAATGAAGGCATATACCCCCATTGAGCCAGTTGTAGTGCTCGGTCAGCGCGTTGAGATCCCGCCCGATAGAATAATCAAACTCGACGGCAATGAAAACCCTTACGGCTGCTCACCCAGAGTCAAAAAGGCTTTAGCCAACTATGTGTATTATCACCTTTATCCTGACCCGGAACAACGGGAATTAAGAAAGGCGTTAGAGGAATACACAGGATTGAGTTGCGATTATATAATCGCCGGCGCTGGCAGTGACGAGCTCATTGACCTTATCCTCCGTCTAACCATCAAACCCGGAGACAGAGTTATTAACTGCCCGCCAACTTTTGGCATGTATTCCTTCAGCACTGATGTTTGCGGTGGGGCAGTCGTAAATATACAGAGAAAGCAAGATTTTTCTATTGACATCGCAGCCATAAAGAAATCCCTGAATAGACGAACCAAGGTCATTTTTATTGCCTCACCCAACAATCCTTCAGGTAACCTTACACCTCAACCCCAAATATTGGAACTCCTCAATAACAATGCTCTGGTGGTAGTAGACGAGGCTTATTTTGAATTCAGCGGCACGACAGTTGCTCACTTAGTTCCAAAGCACCCCAACCTCATAGTGCTGCGCACCTTCAGCAAATGGGCAGGCTTGGCGGGACTAAGAGTAGGCTACGGTATTTTCTCCGCCAATTTAGTCAAGTATCTGATGAAAATAAAGCAACCATATAATGTGAACGCTGCTGCCCAGGTAGCAGCGCTCGAATCATTGAAGGATATTGACTACCTCCGCAACACAATCAAGGCCGTCACTTCGGAGCGAGAACGACTCATTAACCAGTTATGCCAGTTTGACTGGCTGAAGGTCTATCCTTCACAAGCCAATTTTGTCCTTTGCTCGGTACTCGATGGCAAAGCCAAAACAATTCACCAGGCATTGCAAAAAAAAGGTATCTTCATTCGCTATTTCGATACTCCGGAGCTAAAGGACTGCCTTCGCATAAGCGTTGGCAAACCAGAACACACCGAGGCACTGCTTGAGGCACTAAGTAAGTTGCGCTAGTACAGTCTTATCAAGTTAAAACTAATTTATAGCGAGGTTCGAAAATGGCCCAGAGAAAAGCAACGGTAACCCGTGAAACCAAGGAAACGTCAGTCAAAGTAGAACTGAACATTGACGGTAAAGGGCAGTTTGAAATAACCACAGGGATACGATTTTTCGACCACATGCTTAGCCAGCTGGCCCAGCATGGTGTATTCGACATAAAGCTCTCCGCTACAGGAACCGACCATCACCATGTAGTTGAAGACGTGGCTATATCTTTAGGCAAGGCATTTAATCAGGCTTTGGGCGACAAACGGGGCATAGTCAGGATGGCTCATTCATTGGTGCCAATGGATGAAGCCCTAGCCCTGGTAGCCTTAGACATCGGAGGTAGAGGTTACACGGTATTCGAAGCTACATTCAATAACAGCACCATAGACAAGATGCCCGCAGACTTAATCCGCCACTTCTTCGTCTCCTTTGCTTCAGAAGGCAAAATAAATATACATGCCAGAGTCATGAGCGGCATCAATGACCACCACAAAGCTGAGGCACTATTCAAAGCACTAGCCCGTGCTCTGGATGCCGCAACCGGCCTTGACGAACGACTTGAAGGCAGAATCCCCAGCACCAAGGACACCATCGAAATGTAGTCTAGAACCTGAAGTGACGGCTTACTTGGTTTGTGGGGACCAAAAGACCAGCGACGGTATTATAAACTACAAAGCCAAAACGAGAGGCACGATTAAACTGACCAACTCACTCGAAAGTTTTCAGCTTCGAGCAAGCAACAACCCAGCGCCTATCAACTTTCTCAGATAATCGATAGCCCAGTCCACAAGCGCCTCGTCTTTAAGCTCAAGTACAAAGTCCGGCGTCAACCCAACACCATCTATGGGCCTGTTCAGTGGGGTAAGCCAACGATAGGTGGTAATATGTAAAGCTGAACCATCGCTTAGTTCTCGAACAGTCTGAACACTGCCTTTGCCGAAAGTTTTGGTGCCGGCCAATTTAGCCCGCCCGTAGTCTTGAAGTGCTCCGGCCACTATCTCACTACCGCTGGCGCTGCCCTCGTTTACCAGGACAATGAGCGGTAATTGAGTGGCTATACCACCCCGTTTCACCGGCACCTGACTTTCCTTACCCTCATCATCCACCACTTTAGCTACCAGACCCATGGCCAAAAACTCGCTCGCCACATCCACGGCCACATTTAGCAAGCCACCAGGATTATTGCGCAAATCTAACACAATACCTCTAGCACCCTTTCTAATCGCGCTCTTGAGAGCAGCATTAAGGTCGCCGCCGGTGGACCTCAAAAACTGGGTGATCCTGATATAGGCGATATCACCGCGCATCTCAAAGACAACACTCTCCACTTTTATCTCATCCCGGATCACCTCGATCTCCACAGGTTCAGTCTCGTCAGGATGAAGTATTACAAGGGTGACTTTGGTACCTTTTGGCCCACGGATTTTCGTGGTTGCTTCAATCAAAGTCATCTTTGTCGTAGGCTCGCCATTTATTTTCAAAATCTTGTCTCCAGCTCTGATGCCGGCTCTTTCCGCAGGTGACCCGGCAATCGGAGAAATAATCGTCAGTTGCTTGTCTCTAATGCTTATAACAGCACCGATACCCTCGAACTTGCCTTCCAAATCGGACATCGCCAATTTATGAGCTTTAGGGTCAACATAAGAGCTATAGGGATCGTCCAGCGCCTCCATCATGCCTTTCACCGCACCCTGACTCAACTTTTTTGGATCCAGCTTGCTCTTATCCACATAATCTTCAGAAAGCAGTTTATAAGCCTCGGCCAGAATACCAAACTCAGGAGGCAGCTCAATCCCGCCCTTACTAGAAAAAGGTACCGGCGCCAGTGGCTGAGGTAAACCAGGCAATGGCACCTCACCAACAGGCTTGCAGCAGATACCGGACACCGGTATTAAAAGTAGAACAATAGTCAATACTACAAAAGTTGAGACACGTCTTATAGCCATAGTTGACCTCCCCTTAGGGAAATATGTAGCAGATATTGTAGCAGTTTGCAGAGGAAATAAAAATTTAACCTTGTTTTCCTTGAGCAACAGCTAGCTTAACCAGCTCAAGTGTCTTATCCAGACTATCGAGTGCCAGAGACAGTCCTAGCTTATTAAGCTCCTCACGACCCAAGCCTCTAAACAGACGCTGCGCAGCTACCCTGGCCATTTCATCGTAGAGTGCCGGCCACTGTGCACCTCGCCGCTCGATGCAGAATAAAATAAAATCGCGTAGTTGAGGGTTTAAAAAATGCATGGCTTCTAAAAGAAAAAACGCCTAAAACCATACAAAGTTTATGGCTGCATCGCAAAATTAGTCAAGGCCACACACAGCTAATGAGCTTGCCCTTTTCCTCTTGCTCTCGCCTTAAACGGTGCCTAGGTTAAGGCATTGACCCCAGCTGCTCAATTAGGTGAAGCTAGAATTTTTGCCAAAATCTTCCGCACCGCCAACAGTTAGAAAAACAGACACTTGTACACAAATGTAGTTAGAAGACAAAGGGCTAAGTAAATCTATAAGCCGAGTTCTGTACCCTGACAGAGTCAGGGCGGTGACCATCCATCTAGCCTTGATGTTACCACCAAGGTCAAGCGACCTACCCGGGGTCAGGGCCGAGCGTCCCTCTTGCCCCTTATTTGGTCTTGCTCCGGGTGGGGTTTGCCCAGCCAGCCAGTCACCTGGCTGCTGGTGAGCTCTTACCTCACCATTTCACCCTTATCCCTCTAAAGAAGGACGGTATGTTTCTGTGGCACTTTCCGTAGGGTCACC
>FMSI01029831.1_pt1 | contig 70178 bp, 66 predicted proteins | sample 1504471 | NCBI WGS metagenome assembly FMSI01 (sample SAMEA4475357, study PRJEB15587) | soil metagenome | biome: Soil; feature: Field | place: India | collected 2015-03-11 | depth 0 m
GTAATAAATTCTTGTATACATCAAACATCAATTTCCCAATATCCAAACCCCAAATATAGCTATTAGCTAACAACAAAGAGCGAGAAAAGGAAGAGTATTGGAAATTTAAAATTTAAAAATGAAACTCTGTGAGGATTTTTCAGCTGTGGGCCCGAGCTTATGACCTGGCTTGAGGTCTGTAGCATGAAGCATTGGTCAGTCCTTACCCCAGGAAAACATAAAAGGCTTCAACTTTCTTGCCCTTGATTTATGTCTTAACTTCCTTAATGCCTTTGCTTCAATCTGTCTGATTCTTTCTCTTGTGACCTTAAAGTGCTGACCAACTTCTTCAAGGGTATGTTCATTACCATCAAAGAGTCCAAATCTCATCCTGAGAACAGTTGCCTCCCTCGGTGTTAAAGTTTTTAAAACCTCTTCAATTTGCTCTTTCAAGCTTTTTCTGACAACTGTCTCAGCAGGGGAAGGAATTTTCTGATCCTCTATAAAATCCCCAAGATGGCTGTCTTCTTCCTCTCCTATAGGAGTCTCAAGGGATACGGGCTCTTGAGCAATTTTGAGAATTTTCCTCACCTTGCTGACAGGCATCTCCATTTTCTGGGCTATCTCCTCAGTTGTAGGATCTCTTTTCAATTCATGATGTAGCTGACGAGAAACCTTTATAAGTTTGTTTATTGTCTCAATCATGTGAACTGGAATCCTTATGGTTCTTGCCTGGTCTGCAATTGCTCTTGTTATTGCCTGCCTTATCCACCATGTAGCATATGTAGAGAATTTAAAACCTCTTTTATATTCAAACTTTTCAACTGCCTTCATCAATCCAAGATTTCCTTCCTGAAGAAGATCAAGAAAATGAAGTCCTCTATTGGTGTATTTCTTTGCTATTGAAACCACAAGCCTTAGATTTGCCTCTACAAGCTGTTTCTTAGCCTCATTCATCTCCTCACGAGCTTTTTCAATGTCTCTGATTATCTTCCTCAAGTCCTCTGCCTTTAAACCATACTCTTTTTCCTTCTCATGCAGGACCTTTGTCCACATCTTCATCTCCTCTGAGAGCTTTTCTTTCGATTCCTTTTTCTTGCTGTGTTCCCTCTTCTCTATCAATTTGTTGATCTTCCTTTCTATCTTTGAGAGTTCTTTTTCCTTTTCTTTGATGCTGTCAATAAAAGACTTCCTGTATTCCAAGTTGAAATCGATATCTCTGATTATTTCACTTATCCTTACGAGAAGTCTTCCTCTTGTCATAGAGCTCTTTTTTCTCTTCTTTTTATTTTCCAGCTCCTTTTTTAGATTTTCAAGGGTGGTAAGCTTCTTTTTTAAGCCATCTTTTATCTCCTGAATTTTCATCTCATTATGCTCCTCCTCAAGGTCAAGGACCTTTTCCATTTCAATCTCGCCTGCAAGGAGTTTTCTGAGGATAATAAGAATCTCCTCAAGAACAATCGGTGTTCGGGAGAGGGCTTTTATGATGTCCCTTGCTCCCTTCTCTATTCTCATGGCAATCTCAATCTCACCTTCCCTTGAAAGGAGTGGAATCCCTCCCATTTCCTTTAGATACAACCGAACAGGATCTCCTATCCTTTCAACTTCTTCTTCCCTTTTCCTCTCTTCTATTCCTTCTTCGAGAAGTTCCTCCTCGAGCATTTCTTCTTTTGGCTCGTAAACTCTCAATCCGTAAGTATCAACTGCTGATATCATATCGAGCTCATCGGTTGGTTCAAAGTCTGAAGCAAAAGGAGCGGGCAATTCATTCTGCACATCAAAATCTTTTGCCATAGAGCTTTTAACATCTATTGAATTCTTCTTTCTCATTTTCCTCCTCATCTATTTTAAAGTTATAATATCCTGAGTTATCTTTTGTTTCAGAAGGAGGAGCTCCCTCAACCTTTCCCTGTTTCCTGCCCTCTCTTCTTTTGTAATCTCCTCCTGTAATTTCCTATTTTTCCTCTCAAGAATTAACTTCTTTATTTCCTTCATATACTCTTTCATCTCTTCAACTGTAATTTCTCCTCCTTCATCAAGAAGTATCTTATATATTATACGCTGTCTTTCACGAGAGAATTTTTCCTGAATGTAGGCAGGATTGATTACTCCTTTTTCATCAATGATTTCAACCAATCCCTCTATCAAGTCCCTCTGCCCCAACTCAGATAAATCGAGGGAACGGAGGGCTGAAACAATCTCCTTTGAAAATTCTTTACCCTTTATAATAGCGAATATTAATTTTTTCTCAGCTGGAGTTATTGCCTCTAATTGAGGTGAAGATTGTGGAGTCTCCTTTTTCCTTATCATGCGAAGAATAAGCTCCTCTTCAATCCCTGCAAGGGATGAAAGCTCTTTAACATATGTTCTCTTCAGTATTGGCTCCCTTATTCCATTTAAAACATCGATTATACTCCTTATTCTTCTTGCTCTCTCTTCGGGAGAGATATTTTCGTTAATTTTGTAATTTTTAATCAGGAATTCAACGGGAGAAAGCGCTCTGGATAAAACTTCATCAACGCCTTCCTTTCTTCTCTCCCTTACAAAACTATCAGGATCGAGCCCTTTAGGGATGGATACAATTTTAAGAGAAATATCCTGGGAAAGGATTATGGGTATTGCTCTTATTATGGATGCAATCCCTGCACTATCAGGGTCATAAAAGAGATATATTTTATCAGTAAATTTCCTTAAAAGGTAAACCTGTTCCTCTGTAAGGCTTGTTCCAAGGGATGCCACAGTATTTTTAAAACCATTTATGAAGAGGGAAATCTGATCCATATATCCTTCAACAAGGATTGCAAATCCTTTCTTCTTAATCTCTTCCTTTGCAAGGTCAAGACCAAAGAGTTGCATTTTCTTTTTATAAACTGGAGTTTCAGGGGAGTTGAGATATTTCGGATTCTCCTCAAATATTGTCCTTCCACCAAAACCTATTATCCTTCCTGAAATATTTCTAATGGGGAACATAATTCTTCCACGGAAGCGGTCTATAAGTCCTCTTTCAGTTCTTATCCCGAGTCCTGAAAGGGAAACAATGTTTTCATTATAATCATTGTTCCTCAGGTATTTAACGAGAGAGTCCCATTGGTTGGGAGAGAAGCCAATTCCAAGAGTCTCAATCCAGCTCCCATTAATCCCTCTTCCCTCAATATATTTCCTCGCTATTTCTCCTTCCCTTCCTTTGAGACAATTCTGGAAAAAGAGCTGGGCAGACTGATTTATTTCAAGAATATCATCTTCAATTTTCTTTGTTGGGGATGTCTTTTTTGGAATGACAATGTTATATTTCTTTGCAAGAAACTCCAGAGCAGATGGAAAATCCATACCTTCCTTCTCCATTACCAATGTGAAAATGTCTCCACCTGCACCACATCCGAAGCAATGATACAGACCTTTTTCAGGATCAACGGTGAAGGATGGAGTTTTTTCAGTGTGAAAAGGGCACAACCCTACATATCTTCTTCCACTTTTCTTAAGTTTTGTGTAATTTGAAGCTATCTCTATTATATCTGCTCTTTCCTTTATTTTTTCAATTATGTCCATTTAAAAAAAGCTATATTCAATTCAAATATAGGAATTTTTTCAAAATTTGTCAAGATGGGGAAAGAATAAAGAGCCTTTTAGCTTATATCTCTTCTTTGTGGTGTTTTATAACTTTACCCTTTACTATGAATATAACATCTTCGCAGAGATTTGTTGAAAGGTCAGCTATTCTTTCAAGACTTCTTGCAATTCTGAACAAATGAAGTGATCTCTCAATATTGGTAGGATCTTGCATCATGTAGGTTATCAATTCTCTGTGGATTTGATCCCTTAATGAGTCAACCACATCATCCCTCGCACATATCTCCTTTGCCAGCTCAGTCTTTCTTTCCACAAAGGAAGTGATACTGTCTTTCAACATGTTAATTGTAATTTCTGCCATTCTGGGTATGTCAATAAGTGGTTTTACAGGAGGGCGTTCAATTAGAAAAAACGAACTTTCACAAATATTTACAGCTTCGTCCCCCATTCTTTCAAGGTCATTGTTTATCTGCAATATCATAAGGGATGTCCTCAAATGCTCAGCCTCAGGGTGGTAAAGGGCAATAAATTTCATTCCCATATCTTCTATCTCAATCTCCATATCATTCACTCTCTTTTCGTCTTTCTCTATTACTTCCTGTAGTAGATTTTTATCCTTTTCAAGAAGCCCTTTTATACTTTTTTCAATCATTGATTCCACGAGCACAGCCATTTCAATGATTTTTTCCTTAAGCAAGTTTAATTTTTCCTCAATCATTTCACCTCCTTATCCAAATTTTCCTAATAGATAATTCTCTGTTCTTGGATCGGATGGGACAGTGAAGATTTTTTCGGTTTTATCGAATTCAATCAGCTCTCCCAAAAGTAAAAAAACTGCATAATCAGAAACTCTTGAAGCCTGTTGAAGATTGTGGGTAACAATAATAAGAGTGTAGTTTTCTTTAAGGTTTGTCATTAATTCTTCAATTTTTGCTGCTGAAATTGGATCAAGGGCAGAAGTAGGCTCATCCATTAATAAAATCTCAGGATAAAGGGCAATAGCCCTTGCAATGCATAGCCTCTGCTGTTGACCTCCTGATAGGAATGTCCCTCTTTTGTGGAGTTTGTCCTTGACTTCATCCCATAGACCTACTCTTTTCAGGGTTTCCTCAACGATTCTTTCTTCCTCTGATCTGGAAAGTTTTATGCCATTCAAATGGTATCCCGCAAGAACATTATTGTAAATGCTCATTGTGGGGAAAGGATTTGGCTTCTGAAATACCATGCCCATCTTTTTCCTTACCATCATGGGTTCCAAAGAAAATATGTCTTCATTATGAAGATAGATTTTTCCAGTAACCCTTGCACCTGTAGTAAGCTCATGCAAGCGATTTATGCATTTTATCAATGTTGTTTTCCCACATCCCGAGGGTCCCATAATTGCTGTTACTCTCCGCTCTGGAATTGATAAATTTATATTCTTCAAGACAAGATGCTCAGAATAGTAAGCGTTTAAATTTTCTATCCTTAGAATCGCACTTTCCATCTTTTTATCACCATTTTAGATAATATATTCAAAGAAAAAACAATTAAAATTAGAATAAAAGAAGCTCCCCATGCCTTTGTGTGCCATTCAGAAAAGGGACTTTTTGCATAGTTAAAAATTAGATGAGGAAGGGACTCAATAGGTTTAAATATGTTTAAATTCATAAATGGATTACCAAAAGCTGTGAAAAGGAGAGGAGCTGTCTCTCCAGCGATTCTTGCCATGCTCAAAAGAACACCTGTAACTATTCCGCTTAGTCCAGATGGTATAAAAACCATAAGAATAGTTTTATAATAGGGAGCGCCAAGGGCTAAAGAAGCCTCTTTTAAGGTTTCAGGAATTAGCTTCAAGGTTTCCTCTGTAGATTTTATAATAACAGGAAGCATCATTATCCCGAGGGCAATCCCTCCGGATAGGGCAGAAAAGTGTCTCATTGGCTTTACGATCCATAGATAAGCTATTATTCCGATGACAATTGAAGGGATGCCCTGAAAAATGTCCACAGCAATAATAACCAATTTAGATAATTTTTTTTCCTTATTTTCAGCCAAATAAACTCCGGCTCCTACTCCAATTGGTACTGAAAAAATAGATGCAATGGATATTAAAATAATTGTTCCCACAATTGCATTGGCTATTCCCCCCCCTTTTTCTCCTACAGGTTTTGGAAGATTGACAAGAAATTCAAAGTTTATTGAAGAAATTCCATTTTTTAAGAGGTGGAAAAGAATGAGAAATAAAGGAACTGTTGAAATAAAGGAAAGAGAGATTATTATTATCCTGAAAATTTTATCCTTCGCCAGTCTTATTTGTATTGATCTTTTCATTATGTTACCTTGAACTTTCTAATTATATATCTTCCAATATAATTTATTACAAATGTTACTAAAAATAGAACCAGCCCTATCTCCACAAGAGCAGAGATGTATAAATCACTTATAGCTTCTGTGAACTCATTGGCTATCACAGATGCCATCGTATTGGCAGGTGAAAATATACTTTTAGGAAGATAATTCGAATTTCCAATAACCATAGTCACGGCCATTGTCTCTCCAAGGGCTCTTCCAAGGGCTAAAATGATTCCCGAGATAATACCTGAACGAGCATATGGAATTATTACTTTTTTTATGACTTCATATCTTGTGGCTCCAAGAGAATATGCAGCTTCCTTAATTTCTGTAGGAACAAGTTCTATAACCTCTCTTCCAATGGATGCAGAATATGGAACTATCATAACAGAAAGTATTAGAGAAGCAGTAAATATTCCAACTCCATAAGGCGGAACTCCTAATTTAATCTCTAGGAGCCTTACAAAGGGTGAAAGCACAAATAGACCCCAGAATCCGTAAATTATAGAAGGTATTCCAGCCAGTAGCTCTATCAAACTTTTTAGAAGAGAGGGCAATTTCCCTTCTCTGAAATACTCACCTAAAAATATTGATATTGAGAGAGAGAAGGGAAGTGAAATTAAAAGGGCTAACAGTGAAGTTATTAATGTTCCAGCAATAAAAGGCAATACACCGTATTTATTGAAAACAGGATCCCATGTTTTTCCATATAAAAATTTTAGCCCGAAAGCTTTTATGGAAGGTAATGAATTGAATACAAGAGTCAAAAATATTGCAAATATCAAAATAATTATAAGAATTCCCGAAAAAGAAAGAGCTTTTTTAAAAATAGCCTCTAATATCAAATCTTTTTTAACATTAAAGGAAATCCCTTTTCTAAATCTTTCCTTTGAATAAACGGTAATCATTAAAAATCTCACCTTCTCCACCAAATGTTTCTTCAATCCAGTTTTTAATTTCATTCCTCACTTTTCTAAAAGCTTGAATAATATCATCATCAGTTCCTTCAACTCTGGACAGGTCTTCAAAGCCTTTATGTATGAATCTTTTCCATCCAGGGAAAAATGGACAGCTTTCTTTTGCAGTGTCGCAAACAGTTAAAACAAAATCAAATTCTATTCCGGGGAATTCTTTCAGACTTTTAGAGTGGTTCTTTGATATATTAATTTCAATCTCTTCCATAACTTCAATAGCGAAAGGGTTTTCATTTGTTGGGTCGGTTCCTGCACTGAAAACTTCATATCTGTCACTATAAAGGGATTTAAGAATTCCTTCTGCCATCGGGGAGCGCGCTGAATTGTGAGTGCAGATAAAAATAATTTTTTTCTTCATTTTAAAATTTTACCATAAATTGAAGTTTTAGGAGAGAGGGGGTAACCCCTCTCTCCTGTGTTTCCTTCTCAAAGAAGGGGTTTGCCATTATAGGTAATTGACTTTATAATTTTTTCAGCCTTTGAAACTGCTTCTGCAGATAGTGGTGCATAGTGTAGTGGTTTTGTGTATTTCTGACCTTCATGAGTCATCCACCACAGTAGTTTAACAAGAGCAGATGCTTTTTCTTTAGATCTGCCATCATAGGATTGTTCCTTGTAAACAAGAATCCAGGTAAAGCCACTAACGGGATAACCTTCTGGGGAATCAGTGTCTGTTATGGATACTCTTGTATCATCGGGAATATTTATAGATGCAGAGTACATAACAGATTCAATGGAGGGCTTTACGAATTTACCATTCTTATTTTTTATAACACCTGCGGGGAGATTATTTTGTAAAGCATAAATTAATTCCACATATCCAATACTCCCAGGAGTCTGTTTTACAAGTCCTGCAACTCCTTCGTTTCCCTTGCCTCCAAGACCGACAGGCCAGTTCACAGAGGTTCCTCTTCCAACTTTCTCCTCCCATTCCTTGCTTACCTTTGAAAAATAGTCAACCCATATGAAGGTTGTTCCACTTCCGTCAGCTCTGTGAACAACTATTATATCCTGCTCGGGGAGTTTTACTGAAGGATTAATTTTGGCAATTCTTGGGTCATTCCATTTTTGGATTTTTCCAAGGAAAATGTCTACCAGAACATCAGGAGTGAATCTCAGTTCTGGATTTCCAGGGAGATTATAAGTAGGAACAACTGCTCCAAGACAGATGGGAATATGCAAAATTTCTCCCGGAGCATTCTTGAGCTGTTCATCGGTCATAAAAGCATCAGAACCACCAAAATCAACAGCCTTAGCGAGAAGCTGACGCTGTCCGCCTCCTGAACCAATGGATTGATAATTTACCTTTACACCAGTGGTGTTGTAGTAAACATCAAACATTTTAGTGTAGAGGGGGTATGGGAAAGATGCTCCTGCTCCAAGAAGTTCCACATTCTGGCTGTAGACAAGGGAGGGTAGAACAATTGACATAGCTAACGCCAATACCTTTAAAATTTTACTCATTCTAAAACCTCCTATTTTTATCATTTTTTGCCCCTTTAAAATGAATAGAAGAATGTAAGTTTAAACTGGATATCGTTATCATAGGATTTAGAGTTTACACTATCATAGGAGACATACATAAGGTTAGGTATGAAGCTTACATTCTTTATTGGACGGAGATCAAGACCCACGAGTATAAAATTAAAGGGAGCATTGTTGTTAAATGGAACATAGCTTACAGTTGAGCCCCAGGGTAGTGGGTTATCCATCCTGTCGTATCTCGCAAGAAAAGAAACTTTCTCTGAGAGATTCAAAACTCCAAAAATTGAATAAACATCAAGCTTTAAATCACTCTTCCCAACTCCCTGCTCCCTTGTTTGGTGGGCATATTGAACTCCAATATTTGCTTTTTTCATTTTCAATCCAAGGAATCCCTGATAAGTGTAGTAATTTTTCTGATTTGCTCCCTGAGCATAGTCTGTGTAAAACTCAAAGGAGATGTTCTTTGTTAGATTGAGGAGGAAGGCACCCATATATTTTTTCTCTTTATTCACCTCAGATTTTGTTCCTTCACCGTTTCCGATCTGAATGTGATATCCAAAAAATCCCTCTTTTCCGAAAGAGCCTTGAGCTGCTATTCCAAGATCTCGTGAGTCACCCATTTTGTAAAGATCTAAAGGGGTTTTTTCTACTGATCTGTAGCCCCAGAATTTTTCTAAGAACTCCCAGGTTGGAGTTGGTGATAAACCAAGAATTAAAGAGTGAGCGTTTTTCTTATAGGATAGATAACCATCTTTAATATAAGATTTAAGGGTGTCAGATGTCTTGAAATCACCAGGACTGTTTAATTCTAATCTGAATCGGGTAGACCAGTTTTCGGAGATTTTGAAATCATAGGTAAAGTAGATTCTCCTCAACCAGAAGCCATTCTGATTTTTTAGAGCGCTATTGCTGTTACTGACATTGTAGTAATAATCGCCGAACATGTAACCTGAAAACTTTCCCTGGGCAAATACCAATGACCCTAAAGCCAATACTAAAATTAGCCCCATAATCGGAGCTAATTTCTTTTTGGATTCATCCATCTTTTAACCTCCATAAATTTTTTTAGAATTTAGTTTCATAGACTATGATAAATTTTTATTGTTAAGAGGAAATAAAGAAAAGGTTAATTTTCTGTTAATTTTCTCCTCATAATTTAATAAAAAATTAACAAAAAATTTATATTGAGTTAACACTATATTTCTAAAATTGAGTATTGGAGGAAATATGAAAAAAATAGATCTTCATGTCCATTCAAAATTTTCAGAGCATCCTTCAGAATGGTTTCTTCAGAGGCTCGGATCAGCTGAATCCTATACTGAGCCTGAGTTCATTTACAAAACAGCCAAAGAAAGGGGGATGAATCTTGTAACCGTTACTGACCACAATCGCATAGAAGGCTCTCTCCTTTTAAAAGAGAAATATCCTAATGAAGTAATAACAGGAATGGAAGCCACTACTTACTTTCCAGAAGATAGTTGCAAGGTTCATATTTTGCTTTTTGGTATAGATGAAAAACAATTTCACGAGATACAAAGGATAAGAAAAAACATATACGAAATGAGGGAATATTTAAAAGAAGAAAAAATTGCCCACTCTGTTGCTCACCCTATTTACTCAGTAAATGGAAAACTTAATTTAGAGCACTTAGAAAAGCTAATTCTTTTTTTTGATGTTTTTGAGGGGAGGAATGGTGGAAGAAGCAGTATTCACAATGATACTTGGGTTGAAACTCTTAAAAATCTTAGAATTTCCTATTTTGAGGAGCTCCATAGAAAATATCGAATAGAGCCTTACAGCGATGATCCATGGGTTAAGGGTTTTACAGGAGGCTCTGATGACCATGCAGGTATTTTTATCGGTAAGACTTACACAATAGCTGATGCTATCAGTGCAGAGGATTTTATACAAAAAATAAGGGAAAAGAAGACATCCTTTGAAGGAAGGCATAACGATTTTAAATCCCTTGCATTTACAGTTTACAAGATAGCGTATGATTTTTCGAAAACTAAAAGTAATAAAATAACAAATCCCCTTTTGGATAGTATCGTAGATAATCTTTTTAAGAGAAAATCATACAGTTTCTTTGATAAAGTTAAAATGTGGAAAATGAACATTAAGAAAAAGTCGAATGATGATATAAACGGACTGGTAATAAAACTTACTGAAAATCTTAAGCGAAACAACGGAAAAGAGATTGAGGAAAAATTAAACATTTTTTACGATGATATTTCCAACATATCCGATGCCTTTCTGAGTTTGATTTTTAAATCCTTTGAGCACGATTTAAGAAGCGGTAATTTCATAAATTTAGTTAAGAATATATCTTCTTACCTCACTGGTATTTTTCTGTCTGTTCCATTCTTTTCATCATTCAAGCATCTTAATCAGGACAGAGAGCTAATAAATAATTTTTTGAATAGATTTGACGGGAGAATTTCGAGAGATAAAGGTATACTATGGTTTACAGATACTATTAATGATCTGAATGGTGTATCGGTAACCCTAAAAAAAATTGCCTGGCTATCATGGCAGAAGGCAAAAAACTTAAAAATTATATCTTCATTTAGAGAAGAAATAAAAGAAGAATTTCCTCCCAATTTGGTTAACCTACCCTTTATCTATCAATTCAATTTACCTTACTACGAACAATATATATTGAAAGTCCCTTCTATTTTAAAATCCCTTCAGAAACTGCAAGAATATGATCCTGATGAAATTTATGTTTCCACTCCAGGACCTATAGGTTTACTTGGGCTTCTAATGTCAAAAATTTTCAATGTAAAAAGTGTTGGGGTATTCCACACAGACTTTACTGAGCAAGTAAAAAAGATAGTCGAAGACGAATCCCTGGTTAACCTTGTTGATGTATATATAAAATGGTTTTACAGTTCGTTTGACAGGATTGAGGTTCCAACAATAGAATACATAAATATCCTTAAAAGTAAAGGTTTTGAGCAGGATAAACTTAAGATTTTCAAGAGAGGGATAGATTTAAAATTGTTTTCCCCCAAGCCCGAAGATGGAAAGCAGTTTATTAAAAAATTATTTAATTTGAAGGAAGGAATTAACTTGCTTTATGTGGGAAGGCTTTCAAAAGACAAGAACCTTGATTTTCTTATACAACTTTTTATTGAAATAGTGAAGAAAAGAAATAATATTAATCTTTTGATAGCAGGTGATGGACCGTATAGAACAGAGATTGAAAATAAAACAAAAAATTTAGAAGAGGTTTTTATGCTTGGAAGAGTGGAACACGAAATTCTTCCTTATATCTATTCTGGCTCAGAGCTATTCCTCTTTCCAAGTAATTCAGATACCTTTGGCATGGCTGTTTTAGAAGCACAAGCATGTGGTTTGCCTGCGATTGTATCAGATAAGGGAGGACCAAAAGGTATAGTAATCGATGGGAAAACAGGATTTGTGGCAAAAGAAGATGATATTATAGATTGGCTTGAAAAAACTAATTATCTTATAGACTTAATTCGAAACAATCCATTACTTTATAAATATTTAAAGGATAGGGCAAGAAAAAATGTTGAGGTAAATTATAATTGGGATTTCATTATTGAAGAGTTATTTAAATAGCTAATATTTTGGCTTTAATAAAGGCAGATAAATAATGAATCTCGAACCTTCTCCCACTTTACTTTCTACTTTTATTTCTCCATTGTGGAGAAGAACAATGTGCTTGACAATAGAAAGTCCGAGTCCTGTTCCTCCTGTCTCTTTGGAACGGGATTTATCAACAACATAAAACCTTTCAAATATCCTGGGAATATGCTCCTCTGGTATCCCGATCCCTGTATCAAAAACTTCAATTCTGACCTTTGAATCAATTTTCTTTAGGGAAATGCCAATCTTTCCTTTTTCAGTATAATTTATTGCGTTTTCAATAAGATTAATGAAAAGTTGTTCCATCAGCTCAGGGTCTGAATTTATCTCTACAATATTTTCAGAAAAAAATTCAACTTGCAGACCTTTATTCTTTATTCTTTTTTCCAATAATCGTAGAATGTTTCTTACAACTTCATTTAGATGGACTATTTCTTTGGTAAACTGAAATGGTCTGTCTTCTAACTTTGAAAGAGTCAAAATGTCCTTTAAAATTTTTATCAATCTTTCAGTTTGCCTCTTTATAATGCCGATAAACGCAGAAGATTCGGGTTCCTTCAAGCTTTCCTCAAGGGTTTCGACAAAACCTTTTATGGCAGTTAGCGGAGTTCTCAATTCATGGGAGATATTAGAGATAAGTTCTTTTTTGGTCTTTTCAAGTTGTTTTATAGAGGTTATCTCCGAGAAAACAAATATCATCTCTTCAGGAAGTATAGTAGAACTTACAAGATAAACATTGCTACCTATATTTATTTCTTTTATTTCTGAAATTTGAGAGTTGCTGATATTTTCAAACATGTCCTTAAGTTCTATACTTCTTAAAACTTCCCAGAAGTATCTTCCCGCAAGATTTTCCGACCTGGTAAGCTCCTTAAAAGATGAATTTGCAAGAATTACTATTCCTTTTCTATCTGTAACTACCAAGCCTTCTCTAATACTTTCTATTATTGCACGGAGTTCATCCCTTTCCTTTTCAATTTCCCTTACAAGTTTTTTTATATTGGATGCCATATTTTCGAAATTTTTTGCAAGTTCTTTTATTTCAAGAATATTACTTTCAGGGATTTTTGTATCGAAATTTCCCTTAGCAATTTCAATGGATGCTTTCTTAAGTTCAACTATAGGTTTTGTAAAAATTTTTGTTAGAAGAACTGATATTAAAGATGAAATTAGTAAAGTAATCAAAAAAGATAAGATGATTTTCTTTCCAATGTCCTTAATAAGAAACTTTATATCTTTCAGAAAAATACTTGTTCTCACTACTCCGAGAGTTTTCCCTCTTTCCTTAATCGGAACTGCGACATAAAGCATGCTTTCTTCAACTGTCGTGCTAAACCTAATACCTTTGCCAAATCCTTTGTTAATAGCGTCTTTTATTTCAACTCTATTTCCATGATTTTCCATTTCTTGCGGGTCTCTTAAAGAGTCTCCATAGACTTTCCCTGAAATGTCAACAACTGTGATTCTCATATTAAGATTTTTAGCCAGATTATCCACAATATTATCGATTTTTTCGATGTCTCCATTTTTTATTAATGGTGCAACTACAGTTCTGACAATTGAAGCATTATCTGTGAGGTGGTTGGTTAAAGTAGTAAGATAATGATAATTGATTGAGTAATAGGAGAAAAGAGAAATTAAACACGAAAAAATTGCTATTAAAATTATAAATGTTAAAGTCAACCTGGAGAATAAAGATAAATTCTTCATTCCTCTTCCTCTATTTTATAACCAACTCCCCTGACTGATTTAATTAAATTTCCCAAATGACCGAGCTTTTCCCTCAAATTTTTAATGTGGACATCAATGGTTCTATCAATCACATCTTTTTCCTCCCCCCATAGAAGGTCTAAGAGTTTTTCCCTTGAAAAAATTCTCCCTTTTCTTTCTGATAAAATTTTTAATAACTTGAATTCAGTATTGGTGAGTCCAACTCTCTTTCCATCAAGTAAAACCTTTTGTTTCTCGAAGTCTATCACTAAAGATTCTCCAATCTTTATAATTTTCTCAAGAGATTCCCTTGGAGAAGTTCTTCTTAGAACAGCCTTTACTCTTGCAACGAGTTCCCTTGGTGAAAAGGGTTTTGTTACATAATCATCTGCTCCAAGCTCAAGCCCGACAATTCTGTCACTCTCCTCTCCCTTTGCTGTTACAATTATTATTGGTATATTTGAATATTTCTCAGTGCTCTTGATTTTTTTACAAACTTCAAGTCCATCCATATCGGGTAGCATTAAATCCAGGATAATTAAAGAGGGGGTCTCAAAGGACAAGGTTTCAAGGAATGGTTTTGCACTTCTGAATTCTTTTGTCTTGAAGCCATTTTTGTTCAAATGAAAAGAAATGAGATGAGACACATCTATTTCATCTTCCACAATTGCTATCCAATCTGAACTACTCATATATTCAAGATGCAACATTTTAGTTAAAATTTCAAATTTTTCAATAGCTGTTCATGCTAAACTTTGGGATTCAATGAGTTATAATATAAAAATGGGAAGAAAAGGATTTCTTAGAATTAAAAGTATTCCTTCAGTATTTGCGATGGGATATGCATTCTTTATTGGTAGAAGCAGAATAGCAAGAGAGATTTATAGAGATATAGCTGATGAAGTTACTGAAAGAATTTTATCAGGAAAAATCCTTGATGTTGGAACAGGACCTGGGTTTTTGCCAATTCTTATTGCAAAAAAAGCACCAGAGATAGAAATATCAGGGATAGACCTTTCAGAAGGAATGGTGAAGCTGGCAAGGAAAAACGCAATGAAAGTCGACCTTTCGGAGCGAATAAAGTTTTTCAAAGCCAATGCTTTATCCATGCCCTTTGAAAATGATTACTTTGATTTTGTTATTAGCACTTTCAGTTTTCATCACTGGTTAAAACCTGTAGATTGTTTGGAAGAGATTATAAGAGTTTTAAAAAAGGGTGGGGGAGCTTGGATTTACGATATAAGAAAGGATACTTCAAAGGAGGCCGAAGCTCAATTCAAGGAAAAATATGGATTTTTCTTTTATACTCTCCTGAATTTTGTCAAATTTCACTCCTCGGTAACTATAGAAAAAATTGAGGAAGTTCTCAACAGAAACATCGGGTTTTCTCAAAAGATAATAGAGGATAGAGGGATTCTGATAAAGATAAAACTTATTAAATAAAATAAAAGGAGTCAAAAAATGACTATTTATTTGGAAAAAGAAGGTGAGATAAACACCGATAATGTTTTGAAATTAGCTAAGGAAAGAGCCATTAAGTCGGGAATAAAAAACATCATTGTTGCATCTACATCAGGCGCTACAGGAGTTAAGGCAAGTCAGATTTTCAAAGGTTTCAATGTTGTTGTTGTAAGTCACTCCACTGGTTTCTCAGGAAAGAATGTTCAGGAGATGAGTGAGAAGAATAAAAGAATTATTGAGGAGAACGGTGGGAAAGTCCTGACTAGCACCCATGCCTTTGGTGGGATTGGAAGAGCTGTTAGAAGAAAGCTCAAAACATATCAGATGGAAGAAATAATTGCATATACTCTCAGGACATTTGGAGAGGGAACAAAGGTAGCGATAGAAATTTCTCTAATGGCAGCAGATTCTGGACTGATAAGAACGGATGAGGAGGTTATATCCATTGCAGGAACAGACAACGGAGCAGATACTGCACTTGTTCTCCTTCCCGCAAATACTCAGGATTTCTTTGACCTTAAAGTTCTTGAAATAATCTGCAAGCCAAGAAAATGGTAAATGGGATGAGAAAGAAGAGCGAGAAAGGCGAGAAATGAGAGACAGGCAAGAAAAATAAAGAGATTGCGGATTAAGGATTAGAAAAAGGCAAGAGCTCTTGATGGTTGCTGTTAGCTGTAGGCTGTTAAAATGTTTTTATGAAAATTGAATCCGCGTGAGGGGAAAAGAAAATTCCTTTCTCTTTTTTTAGATTGTAGATTAGAGAATCAGAACAAGGAAAGGCTTTCCTATCTTTCCCTGCCTCAGAAAAGTAGAGCCATCCGTCGAACCCTTCAAATATTAAACGGTCATTTTCTGGATGAAAATCCTTCACTCCCTTTTTGATAGTTTTAAGTTTAAAATCTTTTAATTCTTTTAGTTCACCACTCTCGTTCAAAATGAGACAGCCAGATAAAATTTGTCTGAATTTTTTTACATTTTCCAGTATTCTTTCTACCTTCTTTTTCTTCAAATCGAAAAATGTCAGGATGTTGGTTTTAGAGGTGGCAATGGAAGCAAATCTAAGGTCTTTAATATTCATCTCAAGGATATTGAAAGTGTAAATAGCATCCATTTTGAACTTTTGTTCTTTCAATTTTTTGCCATCTGTGTCAAAAATAAAAGCAGTAACTTCAGAACCCTTTTCATCGAGAACGATCGCTCCCTTTCCTGCGAAAGGAAATATTTCTATTGTCTCAGCAGAAGATATGTCAAGAGTCTTCCCTTTATCAATTATCTTTTTGAAATCTTTACTATTCGAATACAGTTTTTCTAAGAGTCCGCAAGATTTAATAAATTGGATATCCGCAGAAGCTACTCCTTTTGAAGTGACCTTTTTTAATGAGTTTGTTCCTGATTCAAATTGAAAGATATTAAAGGAAATATTTGGATAAAAGGATAACCTCCGAGTAGGAGAAACAGGTATTGAGAATGGAGATTTTTTGATTGCTTTTTCGGTCTCCCTGTCCCAGATTAGAAAACCATCATTTTTTAAATGAACAAAGGGGTCGTAGAAATCAATGGGTTGAGAGTTTAACTTTGTTGGAAGCCAGTTCTTTCCAATTATATAAATATTCTGTTTTGTATCATCCTTTTCAGATGTTCTTAGAAAAATTGTATTATCAAGGGAAAAGAAATCCTTTATCGCTTCCTTAATAGTAATTTTCCTTAATTTTTTCCCATCACTACTAAATATAAATAGAGCTTTTTCTTCTCCTTTATTCTCTCTTCCTAAGATTCCGATTCCTTCGGGTTCTAAAAATTCAATCTTTTCTGCCTTATAAAATGGGATGGCTGTTATATTGAGAGACGCAAAGATTTTTTCTCTTGTGGTTAGGTCTTTATATAATGGAATTTTTGGAACTTCTCTCCAGTCATTAAAACCGTCAATTATTGCTCTCAGAAGCCACTCCTTAGCCTCGCTCTCCTTTCCTATTAAATAAGAGACTTTTGCAAGCAGAAACGAAATCTCATTTTCATCCTTTTTCTTCCCCCATGCTTTTAACAATTCTTTGTGAGCATTTTCGAATTCACCTTTCTCAAGCAGGACAAGCCCCCTTCCTTTAAGAACTGTAGGGTCATTCTTATTTATAGAGTAAGCCCTGTCAAAATATTTTATAGCATCATCAAATTTCCCATCTTTTACAAGATTTGTACCAATTTCAACAAGAATTTCTATGGAGGATGGGTTTAACTCGTAAGCTTTTTCCAGCAATTCTACACCCCTTTCCCTTATCCCCTTTTTGATAAGGAGTCTTCCCATCTTTAAAGGAATCGACCTATCTTTCGGAAAAGAGGGGGAAATTTCATTGTAGACTTTGAACGCTCTCTCCCAATTTTCAGCATTTATATAAAAATTGAAAAGATGGTACTTATAAACTGGAAAATTTTCCTTTTTTAAAGCCAACAATATTTCCCGCTCAGCTTCTTTTATCTTTTCCTGGTTCAGAAGGATGTATCCGAGGGCAATTCTTCCAATGGAAAGGTTGGGGTTTATCTTCAGTGCCTGTCTGAAATAAAATTCCTGATAAGAAGGATACATCTCTTCAAGGGATAAACCATATCCTAAGAGAGCCTCAACATTTCTCTCATCCTGATTAAGGAAGGACTCGAAATTTGAGCTTGCGAGGATTTTGTCTCCCTCAAGAAGGGCTTTAAAGGCTTCCCTTAGAAGGGAGGATTTTTGTCTTGAAATCCATGGTTCAAGGAGCTTTTTTGCTTCTTCTTGATTTTTAAGAAGGAGAAATGCAAACCCCTCCTTAAATTCCTTATCAGGCTCTATGGAAGAGAAAAGATTAACAGCAAAAGGAAAAAATAGTAATAATAGGATTTTTCTCTTCATAAATTTTATCTATCATAAACAGAAGAAAAATGCAAAATTTTGCCCTCAAATTACATACAGTTAAGATTTTAACTTTTAGTTTATATCGGAGGATTTGAGATTTTTTATATAAAAATTAACCAGAATATTTCTTTTCTGGAAATGTGAGTTTGACTATTCCTAATTTTTTATACAGTCTGACGCTCCGCATGCTTATGAAATGCCCTGCCTTGCAGGGCATTTAGGGCTTTGCCTCTCATAAGCCTGCTGTTAGCCGAAGTCTTTTAATAATTCACTTTATTAAATTTATAGCTTCTCCCTTAATTTAGACCCTTTCAAGCAATGGTTCTGGATAACCAATTTCTCCTACAGGATTAGATAAATCAACTTCACAAGGAATAGATATTTCAAATTCATGTATTGTAATGAAATTCTCTTTGTTTATTTGTAATTCAAATTTATCAACTATTTCCCAGAGTTTATCTTTGTAGTTAAAATAATTCCTTGTCGTAAGTAGATCACCTGTTTTGTAACCTAAATCTTTTTCACCATATTCAACCTCAAATGCCAAAGACCATATTCTCTTTCATTTTCGTATTAAAATAAAAATAAGCATCACACAAATTTGCTTTACGTCAGATTGTGTGAAAAGTTGAATGAATTATTATATAGCAACGCATGGCAAATGACTTTTAGTCCCTCGATGATAATTTTGAGCAATTTTATATGAATATTTTGCACATAATTAAATACTCTGTCTCTTTTTACCAACAACTGAGCAATTAATTCTTTTAGCCCTATTATCTTTATCACCCTCTTTATATTGAAATTCCTTTTCATTGTTCCAAATATATGCTCGGTCATCCACTGCCGCTTCCGCACTTTCTCTCTATCCAACCTTATTCGCTCCCGCATATCCTCTAATATCTCCTTATGTTCCCAACGATAAATGATACGACCCCTAGGATTGCGGGTACATTTAACCTTAAACGGATAACTTAAACACTCATTGCTTTTATATAACTTCATAACTTTACTATGATGAACCGCCTTATTCTTAAAGATTAACTCCGCACCCCCAGGACAAATATGAACATCCTTAATAGCATCATACCTGAATTTACTCTTATAAAATTCAGGTATAGGAATATTTATCTCCTTAGCTCGTTTTGACATCTTACTTAAATTATTTATTATCTTTTACTTCATTGGTTACTTCATAATTTATAATCAACTTATGCTTCTCATCCACTGTTGTCTGAACATTGTAGCAAACCTCTATCCGCTGATTACTTACCATCGCCAGGCTATCAGAATCAGTCAAAAAAACCCGAGTTTCACCACTCTCCTTTAATCTCTTTAACAATGCTTGATATTCCTCTTTCCGCTCCTTAAGAAGTTTTATCTTCGCCTTTAGTTCTTTCTCGCTCATTGCGGAAATCAAAGCCTCAGCTTTATCATTCACCTCTAACTCAGAAAAATAGGCATCAATCTTTGCCTCAATCTCTTTGATCTTCTTCATCAATTTTGCCTCATTGAAATTTCGCTTCTTAGAATTAACCGCCTTAAACTTACTCCCATCTATGGCAACAAGCACGCTGGAGAATAAATTGAGACGCTTACATAAAAAGATAAATTCACGACACACCGCCCTTATGGCTTTTTTATTCTCTTTCCTGAAATCAGCGATAGTCTTAAAATCAGGGGTGAGCTTCCTTAAAAGCCGCATCAATTCTACATTCCGCTGGGTTTCTTTTTCCAAACAACGACTGGAACGAATGCGATTCAAGTAGCCCTAGATATAGAGTTTTAACAAATCCGCAAGGTTATACAGTGGACGACCAGTGGGTTCGGGCTCAGCATGATTAAATCCAAGCTGAGCTAAATCCAGACTGTCAACGAAGGCATCAATAAATTGAACCGGATTGTCATCTTTGATATAATCATCAATTACCTCAGGGAATAGCATTACCTGATTTCGGGCAACTCCTGCTATGTAAGCCATAAATTCCTCCTTGCATTTTTTGATTTCATTTGTACAATTATATTAACGAAAGAGAAAAATGTAAGAGTTTTCACACAGTCTGACATTTTGCGTATTTGCGAAGTTGCTAGTGAAGCGAGCAATTTAGGTGAGCGTAAGCGAACCGCAAACACGATGGTAAGTGAAGTTGGTATCCTTTGGAAAGCTCCAGTATTTTCCTTCTGGATTCCATATGTGATTTGGTATTGATTTTATCTTTTTGACAAAATCGGGATTGTAAAGAAACGAAACTTTGATTTTTCCTTTTTCTTATCTTTCTACTTTCACAACCATTTTCCACCTTCTTTTGAATTTTATCACCGCGAATTCCAAACTGTTAAAAAATTGAGTTTTTCAATTTAATTTTTGAAGTTTTGGTGTGATATTTTAGTCTTCCACAAATCCAATTCATTATATTTTCTTAATTTCAGTTAAACTATATTGAAAACTTTATCTTACCGCTCGCTTTTCCCTTTGAAAATCTGTTTAAAATTGTTATTTTCGCCGTATATTTCCCACTTTTGAGCTTCAATGGAATTTCAATTTTGTAGTATCTTTCGCTCAGCTTCTCTATTTCTTCCTTTAAATAAGAGATTTTAAAAGTTTCTGATTTTGTTAAGGATTGAGTTCCTGATACAGTTAAATTTGTTTCAAGTTCGGTCTCAAGCCTACCATCAATTTCCCTTAAGAATATGCTCTCATAAGGAATTAGAATCTTGATTATTACACCTTCCTCTATTTCTTCAATTTCTGCTTCAAATTTAAGATTTTCATCCTTTCGCTCTTTAGATGGGCGAGCTTCAAGAATCTGAGAAGTGGGGATTCTTCTAATTGTATCGAGAATGAATAGACTTTCATCAGTTAATCTGTAGTCTCCTGAACCGTAAGGATCATGAAAGACAATTTGAAGATACTCGTAATACCAGACTTCGTGAGCATAAGGATAACTGGCAGAGCCCATGGGATATTTTTCCATATGGGTGGGTGGTCCATACATTATATAGACCATTCCTCTATCCTGAAGCCATCCAGGTCTTCCACCTCCCCTGAACATCTGGTTAGCATATTCAATCCTACTGTAATATTCTTCTTTAAATCCTTCGGGTCTCTTTTTCCAGAACTCTTCAATATAATCCTTTCTTTTCTCAGGTGGTAAACTTAGAAACTCTTTTTTCTCCTCAGAAGTAATTATATACCTTGTTGTTGAGAGGAATTCTTCACTTTCAGAGTCGAGTTTTTCCCTTCTTTCGAATATTGAACATGAAACTGCCAAAAAGAAAAGGGATAAAATTAAAATTTTCTTCATCAAATTAAAACCACAAAAGGATTATATCCTTTTTAAAAAAATTGGTCAAATGTATCATAAGTTTATCTAAAATGGACTTCATTGCAAAATGCAAATTTCAAAGAGCAAATGCCAATTTGTAATATCTTTAGTCCTTTAGTTTTGTAGCTTTTTTATTCTTTTCTCGCTCGTCTTGCTTTTCTCGCTTGATCAAATATTCAAGAACAAGGTTTTCAATTTTATTTGCAATCTCGTCCACACTTAATTTCGCATCGATTACATAGGTTTGATTAATTTTAATTTCGAGGAAATTTTTTCTCACTTCTCTAAGAAATTTCTCTTCTTCAAAGAGAATTTCCCTCTCCCTTTTTATCCTTTGTAGGGATTCTTCTGGGTTTATATCTAAGATAAAAATAATATCAGGCTTGGGAGCAAATTTCTCATTCCCTTCCCTTATAATTTCTTTTTTGATTCCCCTTGCTCCCTGATAGGCAATTGTTGAAATATAGTATCTATCAACAATTACAATTTTTTTATCCTTTAAGGCGGGGAGTATATTTTTTCTCACATTGAATTCCCTGTCTTTGACAAAGAGTTCGAGCTCCTCATAAGGGTCAATTGACTTCATTTTCTTTGAAATTTCCTTGATTTTCTTTCCCCATTTTGAAGATGTGGGTTCTTTCAGTAAAACAACAGGGAAATCTTTTTTTTCAAGCCTTTCTTTCAAAATTTCAGCCTGTGTGGATTTGCCTGCTCCATCTATTCCTTCAATGGCAATAAGAACACCCTTTTTTAGCATATTCTTGGTAAAGGCTCTCCCGAAAGAGGGTCAACAATTCTCCTGCCACCGGAAAATGTTTTAAGAAGAACTCTCTTCGGCTCTGATATTACCTCGCCAATTATCTGTGAGTCCCTTTCACCAATCTCTCTCAGTCTCTTTAAAACTTTTTCAGCATCTTTTTCGCCTACAATAAAGAGCATCTTTCCTTCATTGGCAATATACAAAGGGTCGAGACCCAAAAGTTCGCATATTCCAAGAACATTTTCCTTTACAGGGATATTTTTTTCATATAGCTCAATTCCGAGCCCTGATTTTGAAACAATCTCATTCAACGTAGATGCGATTCCTCCCCTTGTTGGATCCCTCATAAATTTAATTTTATCTGAAATTTTTAGAACTTCTTCCACAATTTTCCAGAGAGGCTTGCAATCGGAGATTGGAGGGTTTGACAATTTAAGATTTAATCTTTCGTTTAGAATTGATGACCCATGCTCTGCAATACCTCCATTAATCAAAACTTTGTCCCCTTTCTTTATTCTCGAATATGAAAGCTCCACTTTATTTTCGATAATTCCTATACCTGATGTATTTATAAATATTTTATCTCCTTTTCCTTTATCCACAACCTTAGTGTCACCGGTGACTACAAGAACCCCTTCTTCTTCAGAGACTTTTTTTATGCTTTCAACAATTTTTTCAAGACTTTCCTTTTCAAAACCTTCCTCAAGAATTAGAGAAAGTGAAATGTAAAGAGGTTTTGCACCGACAGCTGAAAGATCATTGATTGTTCCACATACTGCCAGTTTTCCAATATCTCCACCATTGAAGAAAATTGGATTTATGACATAGCTGTCAGTTGTAAATGCAATTTTTTTACCATCAATCTCAAGAACTGCGGAGTCTTTTAGTTCTGAAAGGACAGAATTTGTAAGTTTTTTTAAAATAAACTCATTTATGAGCTCATGCATCTGGGTTCCACCAGAACCATGGGCAAGAAGAATCTTATCTTCCTTCATTCTTCCACTCTTTGCATTGCCGCTAAATATTGTTAGATTACTCCATATTTTTTGCCAACTTTTGTAAATGCCTCAATTGCCTTGTCAAGATGCTCTTTTGTGTGGGCAGCTGAGAGCTGAACCCTTATCCTTGCCTGCCCCTTTGGAACAACCGGGTATGAGAATCCAATGACATAGATACCTTCATAAAGAAGGTCCCTTGCCACATCATAGGCGAGTTTTGCGTCTCCTAACATGATAGGAACAATTGGGTGAATCCCTTCCTTTATTTTAAAACCTCTCTTCTTCATCTCCTCTCTAAAATAAATTGTGTTTTTCTCAAGTCTGTCTCTGAGCTCTGTGGTTTCAAGAAGTATGTCAAGAACCTTTATTGCTGCTGAAACAATCACTGGTGGAAGGGAGTTGGAGAAAAGATAAGGTCTTGAGCGCTGTCTTAAAAGCTCAATTATCTCTTTCTTTCCTGTTGTAAAACCTCCTGATGCTCCTCCCATTGCCTTTCCAAGAGTTGAGGTTATTACATCAATCCTTCCCATTACATTACAGTATTCAATTGAGCCTCTACCAGTTTTCCCGAAGAATCCAGTTGCATGGGAGTCATCAACCATCACCATTGCATCATATTTCTCTGCAAGGTCACAAATTTTATCAAGGGGAGCAACATCTCCATCCATGCTGAATACGCCATCAGTGGCAATCATTCTGTATCTTGCAGACATACTCTCTTTTAGTTTTTCCTCAAGGTCATTCGTGTCCATGTGCTTGAAAACTCTTCTCTGAGCCTTGCATAGCCTTATTCCATCAATTATTGAGGCATGATTCAGCTCATCGGAGATAATAACATCCTCCGGAACAAGAAGAGGCTCAAACAAACCACCATTGGCATCAAAGCAGGAAGAATAGAGGATTGTATCCTCAGTCTGGAGGAACTGACTTATCTTCCTTTCAAGTTCTTTATGAATATCCTGGGTTCCGCAAATGAATCTTACAGAGGACATCCCATAACCTCTGCGGTCAAGCCCTTCCTTTGCAGCTTTCAGAAGTTCAGGATGGTCTGAAAGTCCAAGATAGTTGTTGGCACAGAAGTTTATAACCTCTCCCTGCTGAACAATGATATCTGCTCCCTGAGGTGAGAGAATTATCCTTTCGTCCTTATAAAGCCCAGCCTCCCTTATGGAGTTAAGCTCACTACTTATATTATCTCTCCATTTTTTAGAGAACATATTCCTCCTCCTTAAAAAAGTTATTTATTTTCCCTTTTGCCTTTTAACTTTTCTCTCATGGAAAAAGGATAATTTTTGCAGAGTTTTCAGGATGAAGCATTAATTTAAAGCCCTTTTCAAATTCTTCCAGTGGGAATTTGTGGGTTATCACTGATGCAATATTCAGTTTTCCTTCTCTCAACCAGGAGGATGTCTTGAGCCATGTCCGATACATCTCCCTCCCATTTATTGCATAAATTATAATCCCTTTGAAAATTAAGTGATTGTTATAATCAATTAATACGGATGATGGAGGGATTCCAAAAGCCACAAAAACACCGCCCTTTCTAACAACTTCAAGACCATTTTTTATTGCCTCATTGGCTCCTGCCATTTCAATAACCACATCAGCTCCAGTTCCATAAGTCAAATCCATAATATTTTCAATTACATTTTCTCTAATCGCATTTAAAACAACATCCGCTCCCAGGGACTTCGCCATTTCAAGCCGGAAATCTATAAGCCCAACCATAATTATTTTTGAAGCTCCTGAAAGCCTCGCAACTGCGACAGAAAAAAGACCTATTGGTCCGTCCCCGAAAATAACAACACTTTTTCCTGTAATGTCAGTAACAGTTGTCGCATAAATTGCATTTCCAAGGGGTTCCTGAATTGAGGCAATCTCAGGAGGTATAGTCCTATCATTTTTCCAGGTGACCTCTTCTGGGATTGAAATATATTCAGCAAAACTCCCATTAATATCAACCCCTACAATTTTTAAATTGGAGCAAATATGTCTCTGTCCTGAAAGACAGGGAACACATTGATTGCATGGGATATGAGTTTCACAGGAAATATAATCTCCAACTTTCAGCCTTTCCACATTGGCTCCTTTTTCAACAATTTCGCCTGCGAACTCATGACCCATTATATGGGGAAGATTCGTTATTCTCGATTTAGCCCATTCATTCCACTCGTAAATGTGGGCATCAGTTCCGCAGATAGAAGTGGCAAGAACCTTCACGATAACCTCATTTTTTTTAGGAGTTGGAACATCAACCTCATCAAGCTCTGCACCCATCTCTCCTCTTTTCTTTACAACTGCCTTCATTTTCATTTTCTTCCTCCTGATTATTTAATCAGAGAAAAATATATTTGTTTTTGAAAGAAGTGTCAATAGAATGAAGCGAGAAGGGCGAGACGAGCGAGGAAGACGCGAGAGACAGGAAAGGAAAAGATTGAAAATTGAAAATTTTAGAATGAAAAATGAAAAAATAAATGTTAATCAATTTGAAATAATCAATTTAAAATTTTCAATTTAAAATTTACAATTTATTGGCTTGTATCCTTATTTTGGAATATCTGCATAGAAAATCAATGTTATGAGGGAGAGAGTTATTTCATCTCCATTTTTTAAGTGGTAGTATGTCCCTGGATTGACCTTTTCTCCATTTAGAAAGGTTCCATTCATTGCACCAATCTCTTCTGTAATGAAGAATTTATTTTCTCTTAAAATTATTTTTGCATGCCTTCTCGAGACAAATCTTTCGGGATCCTCCTCTGTTAAGTCCACATCAGGGATAAAGTTAGATGTTAGATCCTTTCTTCCTATATAAGTTTCCTTAAATTTAATTGGAACCCATCTCCTTGTTTTCTCTATAAGGAGACGAGCTCTGATTCCTTCAGGAAGAGACTCCCTTTGAGATGGCTGAGGAGTGGGTGGAACTGTGAGCTGAGAAAGATAGAACATGAGTTTCTCATTTGTTTCGCGAAGTTTTGAGGCAAGATTTCTAAGAATCCTAATTGAAATTTCAGGATTTCTCCTCATCATCTCATCGAGCATTGATGCATTTACTCTTATAAGCTCGCAATTTTCGAATGCTTCTGCTGAGGCTGATCTCGGAAGGTTTTCAAGGATTGCCATTTCTCCGAAGAAGTCTCCCTTTTCAAGAATAGCGAGGGTTTCTTCTCTATTGTCAATTCTTTTAAATATCCTCACTTTCCCTGAATGGATAATAAACATTTCCTGTGCTTCTTCTCCTTCATTGAATATAGGCTCTCCCTTTTTGAACCTTATTAAGAAATCCTTAGGCTCCATTTCAAATGAACCCTAACATTTTCCCTGCTCGATATATACTTTCAAGGACAATGGATATTTCCTCGTCAGTATGGGTTGCTGTGTAAGATGTTCTTATAAGCGCTCTTCCAGGTGGAACAGCAGGAGAAATAATTGGATTAGTAAATATTCCCATTTCCCTCAAAACCTTCCAGAGAGCAAAAGCTTTTTCATCTTCATTTAATATTATAGGAATTATTGGAGTCTGAGTAAACCCTGTATCAAAACCCATCGAATTCAGCTCATTTTTTACTCTGTGGGTAGTTTCCCAGAGTTTTTTCCTTCTCTCTGGTTCCCTCTTAATTATCCTCAATGCAGTCAAAGCAGATGCTACTGAAGCAGGGGTCATACTTGCGCTGAATATCAGAGACCTTGCATTATGTTTTATAAAAGAAATTACTTCCTTCTTGCCGACAACAAAACCTCCAAGGGAAGCGAAGGATTTGGAGAATGTCCCCATAATGAGATCTACTTCGTCTATGAGATTGAAATGTTCAACAGTTCCTATTCCATTTTCTCCAAGGACTCCTATCCCATGAGCGTCGTCAACCATAAGCATCGCATCGTATTTCTTCGCCGCTTCAGCAATTCTTGGCAAGTCTGCAAGATCTCCTTCCATTGAGAAGACTCCATCAACAACTATCAATTTTCCTTTATCCTTAGGGATTTCAGAGAGAACTCTTTCGAGGTCTTCCATATCATTATGCTTAAATTTCACAAGCTCTCCGAAAGAAAGTCTTGAAGCATCTATGATTGAGGCATGGACAGCTCTGTCAACAATTATTACATCATCCTTTCCTACAAGAGACGCAATTGCACCAAGATTTGTCTGGAAGCCTGTGCTGAAACACTGGCAAGCTTCTTTTTTCATAAATTCCGCGAGCTTTTCCTCAAGTTCAATATGAAGGGAGATGGTTCCATTAAGAAATCTTGAACCACACGTGCTAACTCCAAATCTGTCAATGGCTTCCTGAGAGGCTTTTTTGATTTCAGGATGATCCCATAGTCCAAGGTAGTTGTTGGAGCCAACCATAATCATTTCTTTCCCATCAACAATTACCTTATTACCATTAACAGCAGAAATGGGGGTGAAGTAGGGGTAAGCTCCTATCCTCTCAACCTCTTGCTGTACTCTCTCAAAAAATCTTTCACATTTCTCTAATAATTTCATCTTCTCTTAACCTCCATAAAAATCTCTAAAATTTGCATAATATTATATTTTATTTTATGATCAAAATCCATGAAAGTTTTTATAATAGGCGCCACAGGTTTTATAGGAAGTCATCTGACTGAAGAAGCCCTTAGAAGAGGGTGGGAGGTTGTCACCCTTGTCAGAAATCCTGATAGACTCAAGTGGCTGAAGGGACTGAATGTCGAAATTGTCCAGGGAGATCTATTTAATGTTCCACCTCTACCCCACGACATTTCTGTTGTCTTCAATGTGAGCGGTTCAACAAAGGAGACAAAAAGAGGGGAATTTATGGAGACAAACTGTTACGGGGTTAGAAGCCTCTTGAATTCAATTTTAAAAAGTAATCTCAATTTAAAATCCTTTATCCATGTAAGTTCTCTTGCCGCTGTTGGACCTTCTCCCTTTAATGAACCTGCTAAAGAGGATAAAATCCCTTCCCCAATAAGTAAATATGGAAAGAGTAAATATTGTGGAGAAATTGAAGCTCTTTCCTTTTCAGATAAATTGAAAATAATTATAGTTAGACCACCAATAATATATGGGCCAAGGGACAGAGACCTATTACCCATCTATTCCCTTGTAAAAAATGGGATTGGGTTTAATCTCGGAGGAAAAGAGAGATATTTTTCCCTCTGTTATGTAAAAGACCTTGTCAGGGTTATCTGCGATATCTCCCTCATGGATTTGCCATCAGGTGACATCCTGAATGTTGCCCATCCAGAGATTCTTTCCTGGGGCCAGCTAATAGGAAAGTTATCTGAAATTTTAAAACCAAAAAGATTCATGCGATTAAAAATCCCTTTTCCTCTTGTTTATCCTTTTGCCATTTTTTCTGACCTTTTCAATAAAATCTCTAAAAAAGGATTTTCTTTCACCTTTGACAAATTCAGGGAAATGAAAGCGTACCACTGGATTTGTGATACAAGAAAAGTTTTAAATCTTGTGGAGGGATTTCATTACGAATTCGATAGGGGGATCAGAGAAACAATTGACTGGTGCAAAGAAAAGGGCTGGCTGTAAAGCAAGAAAAACTCAAAGCAATAAAGACTACAAAAAGTTAAATGCTAAAAGATTATAATAATTTTTGTGTTCACCTTTTAGCGCTCGTCAAAATGGCTGTTAATTTCCTTCAGTGATATAATTATTATGTGAAAGTAATTGTTTTAATGTCCGGCGGAGTTGATAGCTCCACTTCTACAGCAATTTTAAAGAGGAAGGGATTCGAAGTTATAGGAGTATCTTATAGAACTGCTGACTACAAAGGAGACAAAAGAAAAAGATGCTGTAATATTTCTGATTTACTCGACGCCAACGAGGTTGCAAGGAAAATAGGAATTCCACACTATGTCATTGATTTAAGGGAAGATTTCAGAAAGTCTGTTGTTGAGCCATTTGTCGAAGAGTATAAAAAAGGGAGAACTCCCAACCCCTGCATTCTCTGCAATCAGTTTATTAAATTTGAAATTCTTTTCAGCAAACTAAAGAAGCTAAATGCTGATTTTATAGCCACAGGTCATTACGCAAGGGTTTTAAAGATTGGCAGTGAATTTGGACTTTTTAAAGGGATTGATGAGTCAAAGGACCAGTCATATTTTCTTTTTTCTATTCCAAAGGAAAAACTTTCGAAGGTTCTTTTCCCTGTTGGAGATTTGAAAAAGGAAGAAGTGAGAAAAATAGCTGATGATATTGGACTTCCCGTCTCAAAGAAAACCGAGAGTCAGGACATATGCTTCATTGAAGGTTCATATCAGGATTTTATAAAAAAATACCTTTCAGGGATCGACACTTCAGGTTATATAAAGGATCTTAGCGGAAATATTCTTGGAGAGCACAAAGGAATTTTCAATTACACAATTGGCCAGAGGAGAGGGTTTGGGATATCATCAAAGGAACCCCTTTATGTTGTTGGGATTGATGCGAAGGGGAACTCTATTATAATTGGAACCAATAAAGATTTAATGAAAAAAAAGTTAAGAGCATCAAAGGCAAACTTCCTCATATCTCCTGAAAGGATTGACGGGAATATTTTTGAGGTTAAGATAAGATACAGGAATAAGGGAGAGAAAGGGAAGGTAAAAATCCTTTCAGAAGATGAATTTGAAGTAGAATTTTTAAAGGAAGTAAGGGCAATAACTCCAGGACAAGCAGCAGTAATTTATGACAATAAGAGGATTGTTGGAGGTGGATGGATTGAGGAATAAGATAGAAATCTTTATCTGTGGAGGGAAAAAAAATTAAAGAAATTTTAATTGGATGTGCTGGTTTTCCAAAATCTCAGAGTATTTATTATAAAGAATTTTCCCTTGTTGAAGTCCAGAAAACATTCTATGACCCACCTCCAATTAAGACCATTGAAAAATGGAGAAAAGATGCTCCATCTGATTTTGAGTTTACAATTAAAGCATGGCAGGTCATAACCCACAGACCGAGTTCTCCTACATACAGAAAAATGAAGGGAAGAATTAATGGAGAATTCGGCTCATTTCTTCCGACAAAACCTGTGATGGATGCTTGGAGAGTAACCAAGGATTGTGCTTTTGCCCTCAATTCAAAGATAATAATTTTCCAATGCCCTGCTTCGTTTACTCCAGCTGAAGAAAATATTGAGAATATGAGAAAATTCTTTGAAAAAATAGAAAGGAATGATTTTATTCTTGGATGGGAACCAAGGGGAGAAGGATGGGCTGATGAAATAGTTATAAAATTGTGCAATGAACTTTCTCTAATTCATGTTGTTGACCCTTTTCAAAGAAAATCTGTAGCTGGAGAGACAAATTATTTCAGGCTCCACGGAATTGGAGGAGCAAGATACAGATTTAAAGAGGAAGATTTTGATTTTCTGATCTCTTCAATCTCAAAAGAAAAAAATTACATTGTTTTTAACAATATTCAGTCCTATGAAGATTCAATAAATTTTAAAAAATGGCTTAAAAAAAAGGAGGGATAATTTGGGTATTGAAATGGATTTTCTTCTGAAAACATTTATAACAGGTTTTGAGGAAAAAATATCGGATAAAAAACCTCTGAATGAGACAATAAAACTTCCGGAGCCTGAGACAATAGGAGGTATTCCTATATGGGATTGCTTGAGGAAAAGAAGGTCAGCAAGGGATTATAAAACTCAACCTGTTTCTTTAAAAGAGCTTTCCCAAATTCTTTGGGGCTCTTACGGAGTTACAGCGAAGGAATGGGGATACTATTTAAAAACAGCTCCTTCAGCTGGAGCTCTTTATCCGATAGAAATTTATGTTGCATCCTTCAATGTTGAAGGTTTAAAAAAAGGAATCTACCATTTCAATCCAAAAGATATGACTCTGAAAGGGATTTTTGAGGGTGATTTTTCAAAGGAAATCACTCACGCATGTCTTGGTCAAGATTTTATTCTCAATTCAGCCTTTGTTCTTATCCTTACAGCAATTCCTTCAAGGACAATCTCAAGGTATAGAGAGCGGGGAGTGAGGTATATTTTGATGGATCTTGGTTGCATTATTCAGAATATCTATCTTTCCCTTACTGCATTGAACATGGGTGGATGTATTATTGGAGCTTTCTCAGACTCTGCCATGAATAAAATAATGAATTTAAACCCTGAAAAGGAACTTGTCCTCGCTGTATTTAGCGCAGGAAAAGTCTAAAATAGATTTTAGCAAAAAGCTTACAGCCTACAGCTGAATAACCTTTATAAATTTCAAAAATGCTCCCAACCGGAACGAGGAAGGGACTCCTCTTTCCCTTTTCTTAAAATTCTTATACCTTTTTCTTTTTTCTCGATCTTTCCAATCAATGTTATCGAAAACTTTTTCTTTGTGGAGTTATCCAACTCAATTAAAGATGTGAAAAGAAGCTCGTAATCCTCTCCACCCTGAAGAGCAAATTTTACAGGTTCTTCCTCAATTTCTTTACAGAATTTTTTCAGTTCCTCAGACATAGGAATTTTCTCGCTATCAATTACTGCACCGACACCCGATTCCCTGCAAAGATTGTGAAGGTCTATGGAAAGCCCATCACTCAGATCAATCATCGCACTGGCAATTCCTCTAAGATGTCTTCCCGCATTTATCCTTGGAGAAGGGTTGAGATGTCTCTCCACAAGATATCTATAGTGTGTCTCCTCTTTTTCTAAGTTATTCAAAAGTATGTAGAGCCCTGCTCCTGAATCCCCCAGATTTCCGGTTACATAAATAAAATCTCCTTCTCTGGCAGAACTCCTCAGGACTGCTTTATCAGTTCTTCCAACAAGGGTTATGGAAATAAAAAGTGTGGATGAAACACAGGTATCACCTCCAATCAGAAACACTCCGTATTCTCTGCTAATCTCCCTTATCCCTTGCATAAATTTCTCAATCCATTCCCATGAAAGTTCTTTTGGAAAACCTACTCCGATGAGAGCGTAGAGAGGTTCGCCACCCATTGAGGCAATATCAGATATATTTACAGCCATTGATTTTCTTCCAAGAAGAAATGGATCAAAGGAAATTTTGAAATGAACATCCTCTATAAGAAGGTCTTTTGTTATTAATAGATATCCGTCCTTTTCTTTTATTACAGCTGTGTCATCACCAATTCCGACAATAACTTCTTCTGGAGGAGACTGGAAATTCTTTCTTACCCATTCTATAAAACCAAGTTCACCAATTTCTTTAATTCTCATCAGCACCTCCATTTAATTCCACTCTTAAATTATACAATGTAAATGGCTAAAATTAACCTTTTGTCAGGAAAGTTTGATTTTTTTTTTAATATCAGTGAAAATTTAAGATGGAGGTTTAAGTGATAACAAAGGAATTAGTTATGCAAAAACTTTCTGAAGTTGTAGACCCAGAAATAGGTCTAAATATTGTTGAAATGGGGCTTATTTATAGTGTTGAAATAAATGGAGAGTCAGTGGATGTAAAAATGACACTGACCGCCCCAGGATGCCCTCTTCAAAACACTCTTGTCTCTATAGCTAAAGATGCCATTCAACAGATCCAAGGGATAAAAAATGTAAACATCCAGATTGTCTGGGATCCACCATGGCACCCATCAATGATGTCAGAGGAGGCTAAGAAGAAACTTGGCTTCAGCTGAAGAATATTTTTGCTCTTTAAAATATTTTTCTACGAATTATGCAACTTCTTTGAAAAGGAGTTTGAAGGACTTGACAAGGATATTTTTTTATGATACCCATAAAGAGAAAATGAGCTGGATTTGAGCTGATGAAAAGATATTACACATTTATGATAATTCCTTCCTCAACGGCAAGAACCAAAAAAATTGTTCTGAGCAACAAAACCATCAGATTCTTCTTTACTACATTTTCAATTTTTTTCATTGCTTTTTTCCTCATCTTTCTTGATTGGTTAAGGACAAGTTATGCAAAGCTCGAACTGAAAAGGTTAAAGGCAGAAAGTGTAAAACAGAAAGAGAGAATTAGAATGTATGAGGATCTGACGAAGGAACTGCAGGAAAAAATAAACAGTTTTAAAAGTTATACAGAAAAGCTAAATGTTTTTGCTGGTCTTCAGTCCCCTTACGCTTTAAAGGAAGTGGGCTCTGGAGGTGCAAACAGAAACGATATTGGAACAATTTTATCTAGCTCTATTCAGAAGCCAGCTCTTGAAAACCCTGAAATCATCAAAAAAGCAGCCAGCGAAGTTGAGCAGAATCTGAAGATTCTTGATCAATTTTTCAAGGATCAGAGTCTTCGCCTCTCGTCTTTACCTTCCATCTGGCCAACAAGAGGTTATCTGAGTGGATTCTTCGGAAATAGAAGAGATCCATTTACAGGAAAGATAGAATTCCATTCTGGCCTTGACATCTCAACTCAGTTAGGGAATAAAGTATTTGCCACTGCAAATGGGATAGTAATTGCTGCAGAATATAGGAAAGGATATGGAAACATTGTAATAATAGACCATGGATTTGGATTTTCCACTCTTTATGCCCATCTCTCAAAAATATGTGTTAAAGAGGCTCAGAAAGTTAAGAGATGGGATGTCATAGGCTATGTTGGAACAACAGGCAAAAGCACAGGACCTCATCTCCACTACGAAGTCCGTCGATACAATCAATCTGTAAACCCCCTTGATTTTATCCTTGAAGATTTTAATATTTAAAAATTTCAGGGGGAAAGAACACGAAGAAAAAAAATAAATAATAAGTCATTTGGAATTAAAATTTGGATAGTATTCATAGTGGTTTTTATGATAACTCCGATCAAAGCTACTACCTATGCTTTGATGACAATAACATTTGAAATAGAGAAAAGATGTGCTGTATGTGGAAAGGTAAGTAAGCAAATAGCACTTATGTCAACAAATGCCATTGGATATTCTGACCTGGATATGAGACCGCCTGAAATGGAACGGTCAACTATCAATACATGGATACAAATATGTCCTTCATGCGGGTATCGCGCTTTAGATATATCTGAGCTGATTGAAAAATCATCAGAAGCGGTTAACAGCGACTTTATCAACAACAGCTAAATAACCCAGAATTACCAAAACTATCAAATGACTTTCTTTGTCTTTCGCTAATTTTTGAAAACGCTGGTAAATATGCAAGGGCGGGATGTGCTACAATCTACGCTGCCTGGACGTGTGACGATGCTGGTAATGATACTGGTGCAAGAAATTGTCGCAAAAGAGCGTTCACTTTACTACAAAAGGCAAAAGAAAATGGTCAAAAATTTGCTGAAGGGGTTAGAGCAGAGGAAACTATAATGGTTGACTTGCTGAGACGCTCTGGACAGTTTGAATTGGCCATGAGGATCTGTGAAGAGAGAGGTTAAATAAGAAACCTGAGAAACTAATCTCAGATATTTTGAAGTTTCAGAAGATGCTTATTAACAAGTCAGATACTGCTTGCCATACAATTGAAGAAGCAATTAGAAAAAAAGAATAATATCGAGAATTAAAAGCACTTCGCTGACAGCTCCTAACTTACAGCTAAGAATGTCCTCCTCTTGTTACCCTATTTCCTTTGCCCCCTGAGTTATCCACTTCTTAGGTGGAATTAAATATCAAAGATAACAGACTCGGAAGACATTAAAATCTTTACTTTTTACCTTTTAACTTTTTACTTTGCTTTTATCTTAAGGGAGTTCATTTTACCTGCCAGTGTGTTTCTGTGAATTCCAAGCATTTTTGATGCTTTAAATTTATTCCCTTTTTGAATTTTCAATGTAATCTCTATGAAAACCTTTTCAAATTCAGATAAAGCCTCTTTGAGATAAATATTCGATTCAATCATTTCCTTTGCAATTATTTCCATTTTTTCTCTTATGGATAATTCCTTAAATTCTTTTACCATTAATCCCTCCTGCTTCAAATTTTTCAAGGTTTTCTCTGTATTTTTCATAAATATCCGAAGGGAAAATTTTAGCTAAAGAATCAGTAATGTCAAGGGAATAAAAAGCAATGGAAGATCTCTCTGTCAATCTTAAATTCGGGAGAAAAACAATCGTCAGGACTATTAGTATCAGAACAATAACAACCCCTTTAATACCACCAAAAACAAGTCCAGCCATTCTATCGAGGAATTTAAGGGAACCTTTTATAAATAACTTCTTTGCAATGAAGGCAAGAATAGAACCTATAAGCATAAATAAAATCATAATAAGGAAGAAAGAAAGAAAATTGCAGAGAATTTCATTTCCAAAAATTGGTCGTATAATACTCGAAAGATTTCTCCAGTTTTCTATAGCTACTACCAACCCAATTACAAAAAAAGTAATGGATATGATCTCTTTGAAAAATCCTTTTATAAATCCCATCACAAGAGTATAAAGAATTATTATTAAAAAAAGAAGGTCGAACCATGGAAAACTTTCACTCATTTCATCTTCTCCTTTCCATAAGCATCTCAACTATAGTGTAATCTCCATCTTCAATGGATGCAAAAGCAACATATGGCTTTATATTTCCATGAAAATCTGAGCCAGGGGTTGGGACAAGGTCAAGCTCCTCCGAGATTTCATAATAGAACAATTTTTCCTCAGGAGTATGATATGATGTCCACACTTCAACACCTTCAAGCCCTTTTCTTTTCAAATATAAAATATCCTCTCTGTCCACTCTACAAAATGAAGCACCTGGATGGGCTAAAACAGGAACTCCACCCGAATTCTTTACAGCTTCAATCGCCTCTTCAGTGGATACATAGTTAAAGGGAACATAGGCGTGTCCACCGGGTTCAAAGTAATCTTTGTAAAATCTGTAGGGAGCTTTTGCGGGTTCGTCACGATATTTCTTTAACAATGGATGGTCAGGCAGTCTCAGAAATAAGACTCTTGCAATTGCTGTTCCTATAGGAATAGTATCTGGAGAATGAGAAAGAACATCGTCAATTCTTATGGAGAAACCAATTTCCTGAAGTTTCTTTATTCTTTTCTCCGCAAGAAACATTCTTCCCTTTTTAAGCCTATCAAGAAGTTCTATGATCTGTCCTTCTCTTTCAACGAATGGTGATAGAATATGGAGTTCTCTTCCATTGAAGTGAGTTGTAATCTCAACACTCTGTATTACTTCTACTTTTTTTTGACCACCGATCTCCAGTGCTTCTGGATAGGCATCGAGAGTGTCGTGGTCTGCAATGGAAATTGCTCTCAATTTTCCTAATGAGAGTTCAATTATTTCTTTAATGCTTAGATCACCATCAGAACTTTTGTTGGAATGAATATGTAAATCTATTCTCCCTTTTTCTTCCATTTCTGTTAACCTTGAAAAATTTCAAATGAGCAACGGGCTAAAATCTCAGAGCTAAAAGCCAATATTCGCAGACTAAAGTCTGCGGAAACCTTCTCTTTTAGCTGTAAACTGTCAGCTGAAAGCTTAAAGCTATTATGTCTTGCGACTTTCATTCTACACTCTCTCTACTCCGCCTTATTTAGTTAGTTTACTTGTCTCGCTAAACTTTCCTCTCCTCTATTTTTATATCTGGAAAATTATTTTTCAAATCTTTCTAATGTGCTTCTTACTATCTACTCTACGACTTCAAATTGTGCCTTAACCTCTTTGGCTATATTAGCAATCTTGTCTGTTATTTTTACTGTAAGCTCATATTTTCCAGGTTCGATAAGATTAAGGGGAATTGGGTATCCTCCAACAAGAGCCTGCGTCGCTCCCTCTGGAACTTCCATCTCATTTGTATCAGGAGGAAGCTGATATGCTTTTTTATCAGATTTTATCGTAATTTCTGTCAAAATTGAGCACTTTTTGTTTTCAGTTTTAAAATTGTAAATTTTATAAAGAAAGTTTAGAGTTTCTGTTCTCTTGAAGACCAAACTCCATCTTGGATTTGCTCTGAATTGCCCAAAAATGAATGTGCTAACATCCTCTTTTGATATCATTCCAATGTTCTCAACATCCCCCGTTAGAATTGGAGAGCTTACTATCAACTCTTCAGTCCAGAAATTTGGAATTTCTACATCTAAAATTTTTAATGTATACCTCTCAGAATCTTTATCTTTAAGACCAAGATACAACTTATAATTCTTTGGCATAGCTGGAATACCAGCATAAACAAGACCATTATCACCTTCTGCCATTGGATCCACCTGTTTCATGAAATCCTCAAAAGTTCCATCCTCAGCTCTTACCCTTCCAAAAATAACCGCTTTTTTCAAAGGATTATCTTTTAAGCTATATTTTACTAAAATCGTCAGGTAAGTTGAGCCATTCATTGCCTTGTCAAAGTATGTCCTCCACTTTATTGGTATATCTTCATGTTCCTGCGCTATTGAGATTGCCTCTTCAATTTTCTTTCCTTCAAATGAGTTTGCAGGGATTATAAATTTCTTCTGATACCTGGGAATCTCTTTAAGACCAGGATTTACAATATATTTGAGGGAGGCTGTCATTAAAAGCTGGATAATTTTAGGCTGGGTGAGGGATGCATCTATTTCGTAGCCATACTGTCTGTCCACAAAGTAGATTTTGAAGGACTCAAGGAAGCCAAGTTCTGGCATTGGGGGATAAAGCCACACCTCAGGCTGTGAAGGTGTTGCTCCTTCACTCAGAACAGATTTAACTGATGTATCTGTATATCTCTGGGAAGGTTGCCCAAGGAGCACATAAACTCTTCCCATATCTGATCTCGCACCCCTTCTGCTCCCATAAGTAAAAGTCTTGTTTGCATATTCAAGCCTTTTGTAATAGAGATCTTTGAACTCATTCTCTTCAGTAAGGGGTGTAGGGTCTCTTTTTGCCCAGAAAATTGTAATAAATTCGTCTCTCTCTTTGTCTGTTTTAAGCTCTTTGAAAGCCTTCTCTTCATCTTTAGTAATTATCAGGAAAACTTCATCTTTCAACCACTTATCGTATTTATCTTTTTTTGCAAAGAGGGATAAAGAAAATGAGGAAAATAAAAAAAGAACAAAAAATAAATAACTAAATAGCTTTTTCACTATAACCTCCTAAAAAGAGTTTTTATCACGCCAAATTAAAAAAGTCAATTCCTCAAAAACTTGACATGTATGTCAAAAAATAATAGAATTTAGACTGGGTGGTCGAAATTGGATAAAAAGAGGGAAAGGACAAAAGAGATATTGAAAGCTGATGAGCTAATATTTCTTAGAAATGGATTCAACAATTCCTCCATGGATGAAATTGCTGATTTTGCAGACATTGGAAAGGGAACGATTTATTATTATTTCAAAAGCAAAGAAGAAATTTTCTTTATTCTCATCAAGAGGGAGGCGGATAGAGTTTACGAGGAAATAGTAAAAAGAGTATCGGCGAAAAAATCTTTATACAGGGTTATTAAAGAAGTTATGTCTTTTTATCTTGAATATTTCTCTAAAAACCCAACATTTCTAAGGCTCTTTTTCCCCTGCATTGCAGGCTTAGTTAAGATTGAAAATAAAGATCTTCTTAAAAGATATACAAAAAGTTACAGAAAGCATCTTCAATTTATAAAGAGGATTATATCTTTAAAGATTAATGAAAAGGGAGTCCCCTTAAGTGCAAAATGTTTGCTAAACCTTATCAATGTAATTCAGATTGGAATTGGACTCAAACTTCTCGAAGGAAAAGAGAAAGAAGCAAGAGAGTCTTTGAAACTTTTCTTTAGGATACTCAAGAAATTCCTGGAGGGATGAATGAAAAAACTCACTGATTTTATCATTAACAACCCCATCAAAATTATTGTTATAATCCTTGCAATTTTCTTTTTCTTTGCCTCCTGGACAAAAAATATAACTATTGATCCTGACATAATGAGGGCTCTTCCAAAAAGAATTCCTGAAAGAAGATATTTTGACAAAATTACAGACATTTTCCCTGGAAAGGAAGCAATATTTATTGCCCTTAAAATAAAGGAGCCTTTTTCAATAGAATCAATAAATTCAATTTATTATTTTACAAAGGAACTTGAGGAGATAAAGGGTATATGGAAGGTTTTAAGTCCTACCAATGCTAATAATATAAAGGGGACAGAGGAAGGGCTTGAAATTTCTCCCAATCTTTCAGTCCCTATCACAACAAAAGATGAGCTTGATGAATTTAAGGGAAAATTTTTATCTGATGAATTGATGTCAGAGCTTCTTCTGAGTAAGGATAAAAGAATATTCTTAATAATGCTAACAATCTCAAAAACTGCAGACTCAAAAAAAGTTACTCAGGAAGTAATTAAGTCTGCCGAGGAATTTAAAAATAAAAACCAGATAATAGAAGAATTACTATTTGCAGGGAAACCCGTAACCACCTATTTCATTGGAAAGATGATCGGTCCAGATATGGGGAAACTCTTTTCCATCGGGATAGTTCTGATCTTTGCTATTTTCTTTCTTTATTTCAGAAGTCTTAGAGGGGTTCTAATTCCCCTTTTTGTTGTGATATTTTCTGTAACAATTCCAGTTGGAACTCTTCCCCTTCTTGGAATCCCATTCTCCCATACCCTCGAAATTATGCCCATAATTGTAATGACAATTGCAGTTGCCTATAGCATCTACTTCCTTACAAGTTATTACCAGAATTCAAAGATAATTACTGAAAAAAGAGACCTTGTCCGATTTGTCATTTTCTCTCTTTCAACTCCAATTTTAATGTCATCTCTAACAGACATGGCTGGATTCCTCGGTCTTAATGGGTCTGGAGTAGAAAGTTTAAATGAACTTGGAATTTTTACAGCTCTTGGAATATTTGCAGGTTTAATTGTTAGCATCCTTTTCATTCCATCTTTTCTTCTCTTTTTGAAAGCTCCTAAAAATGCAAAAACTCTGGGAGAATGGTCGGAAAGGACAATGGCTTTTATAGGAAGAAAAATTGTTGCGAATAGAACACCAATCCTGATTATTTTTGTAATAATTATAATTTTTATGTTTTATGGGATTTCAAAACTTGACTTTGAAACAACGACGATTGGCAATCTCCCCAAAAATCATCCTTTGAGGGAATCTGACAGGATAATAAACACCCAATTTTCAGGTTCAACAATCTTAGACATTGTAATTGAAGGAAAAGAAGGAAATACTATCAAGGATATTAAAGTCCTCTCTGCTATCCATGATTTAATATCCTACGCTAAAAGTCTTCCCTGTGTAGGAGGAGCAAGGGGATTCCCAGATGTAGTAGGAAAAATGAACCAGGTTATGCATGGAAATAATAAAAACTATTACAGAATTCCAGCGAAGGAAGAAATAGAATTTTACTATGAAGATGGGATTGAAAAAGCCGCCAAAATAAATGGGCAAGAACTTGCTTCCCAGCTGATTCAGCTTTATGAGATGTCAGCATCTCCTGAAGATTTAGCCTCGATGGTTGACACAGAATACAAAATGACAAAAATATCAATTTTTCTTAAAACCGATAGAAGGACTGTTCTTAAAGAAACTGAGAGAAAAATAAAGGAATTTGCTAAAAAAAGATTTGAAGATTTACCTGTTGAGATTCAGAGCACTGGAATGGCAAAGCTTTTCATTGCAATTAACGACAGGGTTGTTAGGGGTCAATCTCTCAGCATATTGATTGCCTTTTCAATTGTTTTCTTAATAACTTCCATTATGTTCAGATCCGTTATTCTCGGGCTTTACAGTATCGCACCCCTTTTCTTTTCCATAATTTTCAATTTTGGAATGATGGGACTTCTAAAAATTAAAGTATCCCTTGAAACCATGGTAGTCTCATCAATTTCAATAGGAGTAGGGGTTGATTATGCAATTCAGTTTATTTATTCATTGAGGGAAAAAATTAGAACAGGTCTGAAAATGAATGAGGCTATACCTCTTGTCTTTTCTGAAAGAGGAATTGCTATTTTTTTGAACGCAATAGTTACAGCCATTGGATTTTTCACCCTTTACTTTTCGTCTTTAAGGCAAATCTCCAATATGGGATATTTAATGGCTCAGGCAATGATTACTGCTTGCCTTGGAGCATTAATTATTTTGCCTGTAATATTCTTACAATTCAATATAAGATTTTTAGGGAGGACACAATGAAAAAATTTTTGTTAATTATTTTTTTCTTAGTAATTTTCAGTCTGTCTAATGTATATCCCCAGAGCGGAAGAGAGATAATGGAAAAAGTTATAAACAAGGAAACCTGGAATGATATGACTGCAGATCTTTCCTTAACGATAATTGATTCAAGAGGAGGTAAAAGGGAAAGGGAGATAAAATCCTACATGAAAAAATACAATAAGGACGAGACAAAGATGCTAATGTTCTTTTTAAAGCCTGCAGATGTGAAAGGAACTTCATTTTTAATAGTTGAGCACAAAGATAGGGACGATGACAGATACCTTTACATTCCCGCTCTTAGAAGAGTGAAAAGAATACTTTCTTCAGGGAAAGGCGGTTCCTTCATGGCTTCTGATTTTTCCTATTATGATATTGGCAAGCCAGAGTTAGAGGATTTTAAATACAACTTAATTGGAGATGAGAAAATTGTAGGAGTTGATTGTTATGTTATAGAATGCCTTCCAGTATCACCGCACATTGAAAAAGACACAGGTTATTCCAAAATTGTCCGATGGGTAAGAAAGGATAATTATATGATTTTAAAATCAGACTACTATTCAAGGGATGGTAAAAAATTCAAAGTTCTTGATGTAGAAAAGATTGAGGAGATTGAAAAAGTTCTTTTCTCAACAGTTACGACAATGAGAGATATTATATCCAATAGAACGAGCAAAATGGAATTCAAGAACATAAAAGTAAATACAGGGCTTAAAGATTCTCTATTTTCGGAAACCTCTATGGACAAAATAGTAATTGAATAGGAATAGGTTTTGCCATGAGAAAATTAAAAATCTCCCTTCTTTTTAGCTTGCTTTTCAACCTAAATCTATTTGCTCAGCCTGATATTTCAGGTTACATCAAATTTCTTAGCTACATAAATATCTCTGGAGGAAACAAATATTTCTTTGAAAGAAATGGAACAAGGCTTCAGCTTAAGTTCTCTGCATCATCGGGAATCGCATCTTTCCTCTCTACCATAAACATCGATGCCTATAAAGGAAGGAAAGAAGATATTTTATTAAATCCTGTGGAATTCTATATTGACCTCAACCTTAATCTTCTTAAACTGAGAATTGGAAGGCAGTTCATATTCTGGGGTAAAAATGAATGGAATTCTCCAACAGATGTTATAATTCCCTGGGACTACGAAAACATATCATCGGAAATTGATGATTACAGAATCCCCCTGACAATGATTCAGGGAATAGCTGAATTTAAAGGAATAAAAATTCAGGGAGTTTTTAATCCAATTTTCACTCCAAATAGACTTTCATTTCAATCCACGCCATTCATCCAGTTTGAAAAGGAGGAATTACCTGAGAAGAAAATTTCGAATTCTGAATTTGGAGGAAAGCTATCTTTTAACATAAAAGGGTGGGATTTCTCTTTCACTTCCTTGAATGGATTTGACAAATTTCCATCAGTCTATTTCTCCTTTGACCCAATACATAAAATTTTAAAAGCCACTCCAAAGTATGAAAGATTCAAAATGTCTGGGTTTGATTTGGAAAAAATGTGGGGAAGCTATGGACTGAAAGGAGAATTCTCTTATAATCAGACTGAAGACAAGGATGGAAAAAATATCTTCATAAAAAATCCTCATTTAAAATTTCTTTTTGGCTTCGACTGGCTACCAACAGAAAAACTGAATTTACAGATTCAGTATTTAAGAGAGGAATTAATGAAACTAAACATTGAAGAGGAAAAAATTGGATGGTTAAAAATTGGAGCTCCACCAAAAATCCCTGAAAAAACAACAGATTATGGAGTTGTCATCGCAAGATGGAATCCATCGGATTATTCATCCCTTCAGCTCGTAAATGTGAGGAATCTAAAAAGTAAAGACTGGCTTGGACTCCTTTTAGGAACCTACGAGATACAGGATGCACTCAAATTTATCGGTGGCTTTGTTCTCTTCCAGGGGAAAAAAGGAACAACCTTCGGAAACCTGAAAGAATCCTCAAGATTCTTCTTAGAGCTCAAATATTCTTTCTGAAAAATAGACTTATCCAATCTCGTCAGTTTGACAGGGGGAGTTCAATTATTAAAATGAAAAATGGAGGTGAAGCAATGAAGCAAGCAAAACTTGATTTGACAAAGGGATATAAAACTTACTATACTGCTAAAACCACGCCTGAAATAATTGAGATTGAGGAAGGGAAATTCTTAACAATAGAAGGGAAAGGGGCTCCGGGTGGTGATGAATTTCAAGCCAAAGTTTCTGCTCTATACTCTCTGGCTTACGAGGTCAAAATGCTAATGAAGATAGAAGGAAAAGATTTTACAGTTGCAAAATTAGAAAGCCAGTGGTGGGTGGATTCCGAGAAGCCATACACAGAAGTTCCTCGTGAAGAATGGCGATGGAAACTTTTAATTCGCCAACCGGAATTTTTAACTTCTGAAATTGTTGGAAAAGCAAAACAGGAAGTAATAAAAAACAAGAAGGTAGAACTGGCAAACGAGGTTAAGTTTGAGAAGATGAGAGAAGGTAAATGTGTTCAGATATTACATATTGGTCCTTATTCTACTTAGCCTGAATCAATAGCAAATATGAGAAAGCTGATGGAAGAAAAGGAACTTGTTGAGAATGGGCGTCATCACGAAATATATCTTGTTGGTCCTGGTCGAGCAGGCAAAGTCTCACCCGATAAATTTAAGACGATATTGAGACAGCCTGTTAAAAAAAGATAATAAAATCTTATGGAGAAAGAAATTAGGAAAATTCTAACGAAATTGAAATCTCTTCATAATCCCAGAGCAGTAGAAGGAATGGCGAGATTTGGAATAAAATCAAATAATAGTTTTGGAGTTTCAATCCCTGAGCTCAGAAAAATTGCAAAAGAAACAGGGAAGAATCACAATCTTGCCCTTGAATTATGGAAGCTAAATATACATGAAACTCGAATACTTGCTTCAATGATTGACATTCCTGATAATGTTGCTGAAGAACAAATGGAAGATTGGGTAAAGGATTTTGACTCATGGGATGTCTGTGACCAGGTGTGCCAGAATTTATTTGTCTATACTAAATTTGCCTACCAAAAAGCCATAGAATGGTCAGAGAGAGATGGAGAATTCACAAAGAGAGCAGGTTTTGTTCTAATGGCTTGCCTTGCTGTTAAAGATAAAAAGGCAGAGGATGAAAAATTTGAAAGATTTTTTCCAATTATAAAAAAAGAATCTATTGATGATAGAAATTTTGTTAAAAAGGCTGTTAACTGGGCATTGAGGCAAATCGGGAAAAGAAATACTATATTGAACAAAAAAGCAATTGAACTCGCAAAAGAAATCAAGAAGATTAATTCAAAAAGTGCCCGATGGATTGCTTCAGATGCAATCAGAGAACTGAAAAGTAAAGCGGTTCAGGAAAGATTGAAAGAAAAGGGTAAATAACACGAAATACAGAAAAATTAAGCTATTTAAAAAATTTTCTCCTATTGGTCGCAAATGTTCTTTGATTTGTCCATTAAAAAAGTGATAAACGAAATAAAAGCAAAATCAATTTTAAACAAGCACAAAAAACGGGATGACTGGTTTTTAGATAATTACACAGTCAATCCTTATTCTGGTTGTTCTTTCAATTGTATTTATTGCTATATCAGAGGAAGTAAGTATGGGGAGAATATGGCAAAAACACTTTCGGTAAAGACAAATGCCCCTGAACTTTTGGAAAAGCAGCTTTCAAGGAGAGTAAAAAGAGGAGAGTATGGTATTATAGTGCTTTCATCTTCAACAGAACCATACATGCAGATTGAAGAAAAATTGAAACTTACAAGAAGATTACTTGAGATAATCTTGAAGTATAAATTTCCTGTTGAAATTGCAACGAAATCAAAACTTGTCCTGAGAGATTTAGATTTATTGAAAGAGATTGATAAGAATGCAATTTTGCCTGATGATTTGAAATCAAAGCTAAAACACAGAACAATTATTTCTTTTTCCATCTCAACTTCGGACAACAAATTAGCGAAAACTCTTGAACCAGGTGCACCTGGACCTATAGAGAGATTGGAGACAATGAGAAGATGTAAAGAGAAAGGATTTTTTACAGGTGTATGTTTTATTCCAGTATTGCCATTTTTATCAGATTCTGAAGAGCAACTTGAGGAAACGATAAAAACTGTGAAGGAATATGGAGCAGATTTTATTTTTATTGGTGGATTAACATTGTTCGGGAAAGAACCGATTGATTCAAAAACTCTTTACTATAAGTTTCTTGAGAAAAATTATCCTGCGCTTCTGCCAAGATATAAGAATCTTTATAGAATTTTCTTCTCTCCTTCAAAGGAGTACTGGAAGGGAATTGAAAATAGGTCAAGGAGATTGTGCGAAAAATATCGAATTAAAAACAGCATTGTTTAAAAATTCAAATAAAAAATCTTCAAAAAGGAGGTTCGTAAATGAAAGTACTTATTAAATCCTTTATTTTTCTAATAATTTTTTCTATATTACATTTTGGATACGATATAACCCATTGGGCATTTCTGAAACCCTTTTGCGGGATTGACGAATCTGTTTTTCAGCATTTAAAAATGGCTTTCTGGGCTTACTTTTTAACAAGTTGGATTGATTTCCTCGTAATGCGGAAGAAAAGCTTCTTCTGGTATTCAAGATTTCTATCCACAACAGTAGTGCCATGGTTCATTTTCCTGGTATGGTATTTAGTGCCTGCTTTCTTTGGAAAATTGACATCTTCAACATTAGATTTATTATGGGCTATTTTTAGCTCCTATATTTCTGCGATTATGGCTGGAATAGTGGAAAAAAATGTCGAAAGGGTTTCAGGAAATTTAAGCTTCAAAATTATCATAATTTCTCTATTCATAATCTCTGCTTTACTATATATCTTCTTCACCTACAAGCTCCCATGGATAGATTTATTTGTAAATCCAGAAATTTTGTAAAGGAATATAGCGGATTCCCCTCATTGACTGTCAACTCTAAAAACAATAAAATTAGAAATGAAGCGTGGAAAATCAAAGTGTTAATTAAAAAAATGGTATCTTTAATAGAAATCATTTCCTGTTTGTGTTCCTGCGATATAAGGGTTTTAAATTAATATGATTGTAAGCCCAACTATTGTTCTAATCCTTTTCCTCTCCTCTGTTGCATTTGCAATTACTCTATTTCTTGGAATCTATGTCCTTAAGACAAATCCAGGAAATGTTGTTAACCGCTTATACTTTCTCATCACACTTTTTCTTCTTCCATGGTGTCTCGGAGAAATGTTCATGATTACTGCTCTTGATAATGAATTTGAAATATATTATCAGCCTGTATTCGAACTCAACAATAAAAATGTTTTATGGGTTGAGGCTATTCTACGATGGCATCGTCCCGAAAGAGGAATTATCAGCGCCGAGACATTTATGTCCGTTGCAGAGCAGAGCGGTTTGAGCATTCCCATTGGCGAATGGATGCTTCAAACTGCCTGTAGAGATATGAGGGGGTGGAAGAATTCTGGATTTTCATATATTCCTTTGGCTGTGAGTATCCCATCAAAACAATTCATGCAACCTAACTTTGTTGAAAATGTTGAAAAGACCTTGAATGAAAAAGATCTTGAACCACGAAATTTGAAAATTGAAATAAATGAAAGCATGGTTACATCGAACATAGACAGATCCGTTGATTTCATCAATAGTCTGCACAAGCTTGACGTCCAATTTGTCCTTTCTGAATTTGGCACAGGCTACTCTTCTCTTATTTGGTTCAAACTTCTCCCTATTAAAATAATCAAACTATCTCCTCTTTTCATTAAAAACATCCAATCCGATCCCTACGATATAACCATAGTTAAATCTATAATAATGATGGCAAACACTCTGGGCATTCAGGTGGTTGCAGAAGGTATTGAAAATAAAGAACAACTTGACTTTCTTAAATCTCTGGAGGAGGGAACAATCCCGCCTATAAAATGCGATGGTGTCCAGGGTCATTTTCTTTGCGAACCAATGAAATCGGAGGATATTCTTAGATTTCTTCTAAGGCATTCCAGCTAAAAATTAAAAGCCACCTGGATGGATTAAAAATTTTTTAACTATTCAAGAAAAATTTTATTTATTGATGTGAAATTGAGGGAAAGGGATTCCAAGAATTTTTTCATTCTGAAATAATGCTTGAGAATTCTCCTGTGGTCAAAGGCAAGCTCTTCTGGAAGACTATCTTCTTTAAAAATTCCAATTTCCTTTGCATCATCTTTTGCAATGGCTTCACCTTTCCCCTTTGCAACAAATACAATTGAAATTGTGTGTCCCCTCGGGTCCCTCCAGCTCTCGGAATAAGTGTGCAACTGGCCCATTAACTCAATATCAAGATTTGTCTCTTCTTTTGCCTCCCTTATCGCAGACTCTTCGGCAGACTCTCCATATTCGATAAAGCCTCCAGGGATAGCCCATCCGTAGGGTGGATTTTTTCTTTTAATCAAAATAATGGAATCCTCGTCAGGAGATTCAATTATAATATCAACAGCAATGGAAGGCTTTTTATGCATAGATTACTATAAAATTTTCCTTGATAAAATTCAAATTTTTATTTCTCTTTGCGTCTATTTTATAAATCCATCTTTTTACAAATAACAACTCATAAATAGTTGGTAATACAATCAAAGTCAGAATTGTGGAAGTAAGAAGTCCTCCGAATACTACAACCGCAAGGGTTTTTGAATTTCAGAGCCAGGATCAGGAGCAATTAGCATTGAAATCAGACTAAAAGTAGTTGTGAAAGCAGTCATTAAAACAAGCTTCAGCCTGATCTCACCTCCTTTAAAAATTGCTTCCTTCAAAGGAAGCCCTCCTTTTTCAAGATGCTGGATGTTTCAAATTTTACTACCTAAAATTCGAAATCAAAATTTTGACTTTGATTTTTATTCTTAGTATTATAATTGTGAATGAAGAGAGAAAGGCAGGAGATGCAAGATAACAAGAAAAACGAGACCAGCAAGAAAAGCATGAGAATAGAAAGGAAAATACCAGAAAAGCAAAAGGGCGAGAAAACTTATTTTAGAAAAGCTAAAATTGGCATTTAATGAAAACCTTATCATTATAAATTTTATTAAGGAGGATAAAGGATGAGAAAAGCGATTTTTGTAAGCCTTCTTGTTTTATTCACTGCTTCTCTCTTTGGGAATGGATTGAATCTAAACAGCCTTGGTTCAAAAGCTCTCTCAATGGGAGGAGCTTTCATAGGACTTGCCAATGACTTCAGCGCCATTTACTGGAATCCTGCTGGAATAACCCAGTTCGACTCTGCCTATTTTGGATTTTATCTTACTGATGTTATCCCTACAGGTAATTATGCCTATCCCCTTGCAAAAATTGACACAAGCTTCACAAAACATTACATATCAGGAATGGCTGGATTTTACAGACCCCTCACTGAGAACATCTTTGGAGGGATTGGAGTTTATATCCCCTCAGGACTCGGTTCAGAATGGAAGGGAGAGGATCTAAAAGCTCTTACAGCTGGAAAAACCCTTGAGTGGATGAGTAAAATCGCAGTTGTCTCCTTCTCTCCTGTCATTGCTTACAAATTCTCTGATAAATTCTCAGCTGGAGCTACCCTTAATATCAATTATGGAATGATGGATTTAAAGACCTCAGCAAAATCTGACCAGTACTCGGATGAAGCAACTGGATGGGGTATTGGTGCAACAATAGGAGTGATGGCAAAACCAACAGACAAGCTCAGTCTTGGACTCACATTTAAAACTGCCTCAAAAATTTCCTTTGAGGGTTCTGCAAGGATGGATGCCCTCAAAGCATACTCATATCTTGGTGTTCCAATCGAATCAGACCTTGAAAGAGATATCACATGGCCTATATGGATTGGTGGAGGAATAGCATTTAAACCCATTGAAAACCTCACTCTAACAGCTGACCTCCAGTGGACAAAGTGGAGTGATATAGATGTTGTAAAAACAGATTACAAATCTTCTGCCTGGAAGATGCTATTTGGGCTGACCCCCGACAAAGAAGAGGAATTATACTTCTACTGGGACGACACCCTTCAGATAAGATTCGGATTGGAATATCTTTTAAAGGAAAATATAGCCTTGAGAGCTGGCTACTACCACGATCCTGCACCTGCTCCCGATGACACAATGAATATTCTCCTTCCAATTTTTACAAACAATGTAATAACAGTTGGATTAGGCTACAAAAAAGGGAAAATGAATATTGATTTTGGATTTGAGTATCTCATGGGAAGTGACAGAGACATAACTCCATCTCTCCACAACATACCTGGTACATACAAAATGAAGATTATTGTTCCCACAATTTCTATAAGTTACAAGCTGTAAGCAAATTTTATAAAATTAATCAAATACCACGCAGGGAAAAAAGATGAATAGATTAATATATTTCGCAATATTTCTGATCATTTTGAGTGTTCCTCCAAGAGTCCTTTCCCTTGAAACAGGTGAGATAAATGGAAAAGTTATAGATAAAAATGGGGAGCCTCTTCCTGGTGTCACAATTATTGCAGAAAGCCCAAAACTGCAAGGGAAAAGGACAACAAACTCTTTAAGCGATGGAAATTTTATCATCCCTCTCATCCCTCCAGGAATTTACAAACTTACTTTTGAGCTCCAAAATTTCACAACTGTTATAGTTGATAAAGTTGAGGTTAAGCTCGGTCTCACAACTACTATCAAGATTGTAATGGAGGAGAAAAAAATTGAGGAGAGTGTTTTAGTGGTCGCAGAGCCTCCCCTCATTGACAAAACAAATGCAGACACAAGTTACAGAATAACATCTGAGGATCTTGTAATCCTTTCAAGCCCGACAAGAACAGTTGCAGACATTGTAAAATTTGCACCAGGAGTTACGGGAGTAAGAATGAACACAAGAAGAGGAACCACTGAAAATGGCCTTCCCAGTTTTAGAGGAGAGGGAGAGGAAGGAAATAACTGGCTCGTTGATGGTTTATCAGTGAGAGGTGTGAGGCTTGCAAAGGATGGTGTGAGGGTAAATTTCGATGCCCTTGAGGAAATCCAGATAATTTCTGATCCCTTCAGTCCTGAACATGCTTCAAGCTTTGGAGGCATTGTGAATGTTCTTACCAAAGCAGGCGGAAATGAATTTCATGGAGAATTGGGAACACTTTTTGTTGACAAATCTTTACAGGCAGGGAGAGAACCACAGCTTTCTATATCCTTTGAACCTGCGGACTATTCAAAATACAACAATTATTTTAATCTTGGAGGACCAATTAAAAAGGACAGAATATGGTTTTTTATTTCTGAAAATACCTTTTTCAACAAAGACATTACTTCCGACAATTTTCTCGACTATATGTTCATTTCTGGTGGAGAAAGGGAAACCTTAACCCACAACTTTTTCGGAAAAGTTTCCCTCGCTCTAAATCCGAACCATCAGATTTCCCTTTGCGGTTCTTTATCAAATTTACTCTCCCAGAAAGGAGGAATAGGGTTTAGTGAACTTTACAAAAAAGAAAGCTTCACGGATACAATGTTAAGGATAAACTACAAAGGGGTTATCTCAGCAAATACTTTCTTAGAAACCTCAGCGGGAATAACAGAATCAAAATCATCCTTTGAGCCCTCCCATGGAGATATGGGCCCAGCGATGTATTTTATAGAGGATACAGCTCAGAACATCAATAACTCCATCGGAAAGGTTATTGACAATGAGAAAATGATCAACTTTGTATTCAGATTGAACCATATTCTTCCCTTAAAGGAGCTCGGAAATCATGAGCTTGGAGGTGGTTTCGAAATTTACAAAAACTCATCGGAATTCAGGTCAGAATTCACAGGTAAAAGAGAGGATCCTTTTCCCGGAAATGACTTTGAAAATGGAACAAAATATTCCTTCAGAAGCTGGAAGGAAGGTAAGAGAACCCCTTCCCTTTTATGGGAGTATGGAAATTTCAATTTTGTAAATTCAATAGGCGGCATTGGAATATATCTAAAAGACAGGATAAGTTTTGAAAGATTCACTCTTCTAATTGGATTTAGATCTGCAACTCAAACAAACTACGATGATAAAGGGAATGTTCTCTGGAAATGGGATATTAGAGATTTTCTTTCTCCAAGAATTTCGCTTACTTACAATTTAACAAAAAATGGGAAAAACATAATAAAATTTGGGTGGGGACTCTTCACAGATACAACCACAACCTTTCACCTTGCTTTCTTTAATCCTCAGGCTCCTCTCCAGTTCAGGAGATACATGTGGGCTGGACCCGAGAATCCCATACCTTCCCAGCTCCATAACCCTTCCAACTGGAAATTCCTTAATGAGGAAAAAAGAGGTCCTTACGATATTGCAGAAAATATAAAACCCAATCGTCTTACCCGTTATCTAATTGAATACGACAGAATAATTGGAAAGAACTGGGTACTAAGAGCAAGATATGTGCAGACAGATTCAAAGAATCTTCTTGAACTTTTGGGAGTATTCGATCCAAATCCTCCTTATTACAAATTTGTCTTCGACAATTTTGAGTATAAAAGAAGGAATTACAGAGGGTTTGAAATTGAAATAAATGGAAGGTTAAAAGAATTTTTGAACCTCAATTTTTCCTACTGTTATTCTTCTGCAAAAGGCACAAATCCAGGACAGGTAGAAACTGGCTCCTGGAGTCAGGAAGAAGGAGGAACAAATTATGTAAGCCTCTTTGGAAAACATATATTTGTCCCTCCTTTGCCAGAACTTAAGGAGCTGAAGGAACTTTTCGACTGGGGTTTTGGAGGATTGGGAGGAAGGGAATACGGAGATGAAGGATGGTATGGAAAGCTCCCCTACTCTGTTGACCATCATGTAAAGCTCAATCTGAATTATATTGGGCCTTTTAAAACACTCGTTTCCTTCGTCTTTGAGTGGCTCTCAGGTTATCACTGGGAAAAACTCGGACTTGTTCCGTTCTTCGGTTACTATGCTTTTCCAGAGGGAAGAGGCTCAAGGGAAACACCACCCCACTTTTATATTGACATGGGTGTTCAAAAAAGCTTTCCTCTTTCAAGTTTAATAAAATCTCTCCCTGAAAATCTTACAGCAGATTTAAGAGTGGACATATTTAATCTTCTGAACAGCCAGAAACCTGTTTCCTATGTCAAAGAGGACACACTGGCTTTTGGAAAGGTCTGGGGAAGACAACAACCTCGAGAGGCAAGGATAACCTTGAAAATGAGATGGTAGTAAGAAGGGCAAGAAAAGAAGTTAAATGATAAAATAAAAAAGCTTAATTTTGGAAAGGAACAAACCTTAATGTAAAATCTATTTTATGAAAAAGATAATTTTAGTTCTTTCTCTTTTTCTTATGGGTCAGGCTATAATTACTCCTGATTACAAACTTAGTGCAGTTGCAAAGCCCAACTATTTGAAAAGGGGAGAAGCGGGGAAGATTATTATTTCCATTGAACTATCAAAAACAAGTTATGTAAAACCCGCTCCATCCCTGATTATAAAATGCATTCCAGTAGAAGGGATTATATTTCCAAAAGAAATTTTCAAATCTTCTGAAATGAATCTTCCTATTCTTCAGAAAAAAGAAATCTCTTACATAAATCTGAAGGAAGGCATTGAAATACCCTTTACAGTGAATGAAAAAGCTAAAGCAGGAAAAAGAGGGCTATCTTTCGAATTAAAATTCCTTGTATGTTCTGAATACAGAGATATCTGTGCAAAGGCAGTTGAAACAGTTAATGTTGAAATTTTTGTGACAAGAGGAAGAATTAAAAAATGATAATTGAGGAGAAGATTTTAGAGGAAATATTTAATTCAATTCATTCAGAAAGCCTCGAAAATGGTTTGAAATTTATTCTAATCGAAAAACATGACATTCCCCTTGCAAGTCTTTACATTTTTTATAAAACAGGATCAAGAAATGAGTTGCCTGGAATAAGGGGGATATCCCACTTCCTCGAGCATATGATGTTCAATGAAACAGAGAGTCTTGCTCCAAGGGAATTTGACAGGATACTGGAAGAAAATGGCGGTGATTCCAACGCTTACACATCCCAGGATTGGACAGTTTACTATGAGGAATTTCCACCAGATGCCATTGAAAAGGTTATAGCGATGGAAGCAGACAGGATGCAAAACCTTAAATTTGTAGAGAATATTATTGAATGCGAAAGGAATGTGATCATGGAGGAGAGAAGATTCAGGACAGAAAATCTTCCCTACGGAATTCAGGAAGAGGCGCTTTACACTCTTTCATACCTTGAACACCCTTATAGATTCCCTGTTATTGGATACATGGAGGATTTAACAAATATAAAAGCTGAAGATCTTGAAAATTATTATAAAAATTATTATATCCCGAACAATTCTCTTATGGTAATTTCTGGAGACATAGAAAAAGAAAAAGTTGAAAAAATGATCAGGGAGAAATTTGAAAATATCTCTGGCAGACCTGTCCCTCGGCTATTTATCCCCAGAGAAAAACCTTATCCAGGAGAAAGAAGGGGAGTGATTGCTCATGATGTAGAAATCCCCTCCATAATGATTTCTTATCTCTGTGTGGAAGCAGGGAACAAGGATTGCATTCCACTCGATATTCTCCAGATTATTCTTGCAGGCGGAAGGAGTTCAAGACTGTATAGAGAGCTTGTTCAGGAATCTCTCCATGCAATATCAGTCTCTGCAGAATTTCCCTGGAGGTTAGACCCTTCTTTGTTTACAATTCATTGTATTTTAAAGGAAAAGGAGAGAATTGAAGCAGTAGAAAATATAATTTATTCAGAGATTGAAAAATTGAAAAATGGAAATCTTTGGGAAGAGGAGTTAGAGAAGGCAAAAAATATGATTTTTACTGAATTTGTAAGAGGATTGCAAACAAATAGTGGAATTGCTCACATTGTAGGTTCCTATGAGCTACTTCTTGGCGACTGGAAAAAGCTCAGGGATATCCTGAACGAATATGAAAAAATCGATAAAAACAGGATTATTGAGAGTGCAAAAAAATATTTTGATGATCAGAGGAAAACGGTTGTTTTAATGATTCCTACTGACTATAAAAGAGAAGGTTAAAATGAGCAATTCACTTAAAATAATTTCCTGGGAGGAGCGGGAGCTTGGATGCAGAACAAAACTATTATATCTTCCTAAAAAAGAATTCCCTCTCTGCACAATTTTTATAGTTATAAAGGCTGGTTCCTCACTCGATCCCAATGAAAAAGAAGGACTTGCAAGACTTGTATTTAAATCAATGATAACGGGCACCCAAAAAATGGATTCAAAAACTATTCCCTTTGAAATTGAAAAAATAGGAGCTTCCCTGGATGTCTATACATCAAAGGACTTTACAATTTTTAATATGGAGCTCCTTTCAAAAAATCTGCTCAGGGGAATTGAAATCCTTTCTGATATCCTTTTAAATCCAGTTTTTAAAGAAAACGAAATAGAAAAGGAGAAGGAGAAAGCCCTCAATATTTTAAAAGATGAAAAAGATGACCCTGCTCTAATCGCAACAAGGTGTTTCTATGAGATGATTTTCCAGAATACTCCATACGCCCATTCCTCTATAGGACACCCTAATTCAATAAAAAGGATAGGAAGAGGAGATATCTTGAAATTCTATCAGGAAAAGGTAAAACCTGAAAATTCTTTCATGGTTCTTGTAGGAGATTTCAATGAAAATTCTTTTAAAATTCTTGAAGAAAATCTATCTCCCTGGGAATCAGCTTCATCAGTTCATCTTGAACCTGATCTAAAAATTTCTAAAAATGAAGAATTTGTAATTATAAATGACCCAGATTCAACACAAACACAGATAAGAATGGGTAAATTCTCATCAATTAAAAGAGAGAATCATGATTTCATACCAGTTATCGTGGGAAATGCAATTCTCGGAAATCTATTTACATCAAGATTAATTAGTAAAATAAGAGGTGAGCTCGGACTATCCTACGCAATAAATTCATCGATCCAGTCTTTTAAATACGGAGGACTATTCTCCATTTCTACATTTACAAAAAATGAATCAGTTTATGAGATAATTGATGTCATAAAAAAGGAAGTTGACAATTTCGTCGAGAATGGAATAAAAGAGGAGGAGCTGAGAAGGGTGAAAAAATTTATAAGAGGAAAATTTCCATCCACGCTCCAGACAAATTCTGAGCTTGCAGGTAAAATGGCAGAGATTAAATTTTACAATTTACCAAAAAGCTATCTCAAGGATTTTCTTGATAGGGTGGAAGGGCTCACCATAAAGGAGGTTGAGGAAGCAGTAAGAAAACATCTTTCCACTGAAAATTTCTCAATTCTACTCCTTGGAAGAGCTGATGAAATTGAGAAAAAATTATCCCTGTTCGGGAAATTTAATATTAAGGAGTTAAAGGATGTATGAAATAAGAAAGGCTTCCCATAAGAAAGAACTTAAAAAATTTATCAAAATGGCATGGAAAATTTACAAAGATATTCCACAATGGGTTCCACCTCTGATCATTGACCAGCTTGAACTCCTCTCAAAGGATAGGCACCCCTTTCACAAACACGCTGATGTTGAATATTTTATTGCCTATAAAGATGGAGAGCCCGTAGGAAGAATATCTGCTCATGTAAATTATATCCACAACCAGCTCTACAATGAAAAAACCGGGTTTTTTGGATTTTTTGAATGTGTAAATGACCAGAATGTAGCCCATCTTCTCTTTGAGTCAGCCAAGAATTTTCTTAAAGAAAAGGGGATGGAAAGAATGAGGGGTCCAATGAATTTCTCCACCAATGAAGAATGTGGACTCCTGATCGATGGATTCGAGTTATCCCCTCTAATAATGATGCCATACAATCCGCAATATTACATTGACCTTTATGAAAATTATGGACTTAAAAAAATAAAAGAGCTATACGCATGGCACATAACAAAGGAAGAAGTTTCTCCTGAAAAGATGAAATTGATAGATAGAATCGTAAGGGAGCTGAACTCTGATGAAAGGATAAAGTTCAAAAGTGTGAATATGAAAGATTTCTGGAATGAAGTGGAAAGAATAAAAATGATCTACAATGATGCATGGAGTGATAACTGGGGATTTGTCCCATTTACAGACGAAGAATTCTATCATCTTGCAAAAAATTTAAAGCAGGTTGTTGACCCGAGGCTTGTATTTATTGTTGAGTTCAACGGTGAGCCAATAGGATTCTCCCTTACCATTCCTGACATAAATAAAGCTTTGAAAAAGATAAATGGAAGATTGCTCCCCTTCGGAATTTTCAGGTTGTTAATTGAGGCAAAAAAAATTAAAAATATAAGAGTTATAACAATGGGAGTAAGGAAAGGATACAGATTAAGGGGGCTTGATGCCTACTTTTACTATTACACAATTAAAAAAGGGATAGAATATGGATACAATGAAGCTGAAATGTCATGGATCCTCGATGATAACACTCCCATGAATCGCTTACTCGAGCATCTTGGCGCCAGAATTTACAAAAGATACGGAGTATATGAGAAAAATATATAATTAAAACTCCTCTTCTATCGTAAAAATTCGACCCCTTGACAAAGGGAAAAAAGATTTTATATTCTTAAAGAAGAATGAAAAGTAAAAAATTAATTCTTTTCCTTATCCTTGTCTCTCCTCTATGGGCAAAGGAATATGTTTTGAAGTTTCCATCACCTGTCCCTGAAATACCGCAGAAGCCCAAAATCGACTTTCAAGCCATTGTAGAGAAATCGGAACTTCCCATTGAACTGAGAAACTTCAGGATAAAAGAGGAAGCTGAAAAAGAGAAGAAACTCGTCCTAAAAGGTCTTCCAAAACATATATTAGAGAGTAGAGGGAAAAGTTTCCACCCATACATTCAGAGAGGTTCTGAAGGTTTAAATATTAAACTCGACTTCTTTCCAAAGATAGTGAATAAATCAGGAACAACTTACGACGGAAGCATGTTCACCCTTGGATTTTCAGCATACGATACAAAATTGAATGTTTTCTCAGGTTGTTCAGCTCCTCCTTTCCATTCTTCCATAATAGGCGGGAATTTTGAAAAGGAGTATGGTCTAAGTTCCTTTTGTCTTGGTCTAATTCATAAGAGAAACTTTCTGAAAAACAATCCATCTGCTTTTTATAATGTTTCTCTATTTGCTGATTTTGAAATCTTGAATAATTTAAAACTTCTCTTTGACTTTAATTATATCTATTTTTACAATACTAACAACATCTTAGATTCCATAAGCCCTAAAATGGAAATTGCTTTTCGCCCTTCGAAATCATGGCTTTTTAAAGGGGAGTTTTCCTATTTCAGCCATCATCCCATTTTAGAAATTGAGGATTCTCCTTTCTTCACAACCTCTTCCAATGTTTATTCTGATGAACCATTCAATAGTTATGCTTTATCTTTTTCCTTTTACAGATTTTTATTTTCTGATTTTTGCATAGGAATAAAGCTCTCCTACAAAGATATTGATGAACCCGTTCTTGATTCTGCAATTTTAGAAAAAAGAAGGCAGAATACTTTCTTAGAAAATGGGAGCGCCTTTCACAGTTTATTGATTTTATCAAGGGAGAAAGACTCGGGAATTAATTTTTCTCTGAGCTCAGGAGTTTTAATACCCTCATTATTTTTTACTGTTTACAACCTTCCTCTGAATAATTCTACTCCAGCATCTCCCTTTATATTTACCTTTTCTTCCCTCTTAAAAGGAGATATCGAACTTTCAGGAACTTCCTTTGAAATATCCTACAATTGGACATCTTTTCCTTATGTCTCCCTTTCACTAAAAGACATTTACTCATCAAAAATTCTTCTCGAGCAGGAGATACCCATATCAAAAATCATTGGTGGAAACATAGCTATAGTCATAGAGCTAAGGAACCTTATTAATTTTCTCAAACCTCCTATTACTGATCGTTATCTTTTAATTTTTTACCCCCAGTGGATAAGAGGGGGGGTGGAAATCCAATTTTGATAAAAGTTCAATTTTTTGAACATTTGTTCAATTTTTTGAACATTTTTTACTATTTCCTTTTTTTTAATAATGAGAACAGAAGGCAAAGGCGATTAGGCATGTTTTTTGCTTTAAAAAATTGGTGAAAAAAGTTTTCAGTTTGCTGATATTAGTTTTTCTCATTCTCGGTGGGATAAATGTATATTCTAAACTTTCGCAGAGGAGCTTCTGGGATGGTTCCATCTGGAAACAGAAGGGAGAAAGGGTTTATGCAGAGAAACCTTCGAAATTTAATGAAATAAAAAAAGGTGATATTTTAATATCAATAAATGATAAACCCGTAAAAAAACTTTCAGATTATCAAAGGCTAACAGAGCTTGTAAAGGAAGGAGAAGTATATAGATATCAGATACTGAGAAAGGGAGAGATTGAAACCATCAATGTTAAATTCTCAAGTAAAGGGCCTCCTTACACATATCTTTTCTTTTCTATTTTTGGAACCTTTTCCCTTCTATACCTTTTATTCTTTTTCTTAAAAGGTTTGTTCAAGGAAGAATCTTTAATTTTTCACTTTTCAATTCTCGTTTTTCTCCTTTCTTCCACCTTTCTTTTTTCTCCCACAAATAGTTTCACATTAATTGATAGTATATTTTTCTGGTCTGATAAAATCTCCTTAATCCTGTTCCCCCCTGTTTTACTTCATTTTATACTTATTTTCCCGGAAAATTTACTCAGGAAGAAAAAAACAATTAAACTTGTGACAATTTATGCCCCAGCAATAGCTTTAATTTCAGTTTATATTTACACATACTTCTTCCCATATAAAGTATTCAATATCCTTTACACACTCTTTTATATACTTAAAAGGCTTGAAATTTTCTTGCTTTCATTCTATCAAATTCTCACATTTGCGATTATCATTTTGAGACTGAAGAAACTGACAGATCCTGCTATAAGAAATCAAAGCAGAATAATTCTATCTGGCATATCTGCAAGTTTACCTTTCTCTCTTTTATATGGTATTCCCTTTGCCATTGGCTATAACCCTTCTCAGCTTCAGGAATTACTATCTTTTCTTCTAATTCTGATACCCATCTCCGCAGCCCATGCAATTACAAAATGGAAAGTTGAAGATATCGAAATTTACACTCGAAAGTTTTTATCCCATGCGCTCACTCTTACATCATTCTTTCTAATCTTTTATCTTTTTTCCTTAAAATTTTCCGTTCTTTCACTAATTAGCATAATTCTGGTTTTTTTGATGGGGGTTTTTTATAACCCATTAAGGAGTTTGATTTACAGAAAAATGCTCTTTTCTAAGGTTAAAATGAAAACTTTCTCACTCGAAGGAAAATTTTTCTTCCCTCTTAGAAGCCTTCCAGAACTTTATGAAACAGTCAAAAATATTTTTGAAAAAAGCATGAAGATTGACAAAATATACCTATTTTTATCATTGAGGGATGGAAGATTTGGATTGGTAGGAGAAGATTCTATAAGAGATTTTTCACTATCTAAGAACTTCCAGAAAATCCTTGACAAGAAAAAACTCGTCATCCTTGATAGAATTGAAAAGGAAAAATTGATAGGAGAAGATGATATAAAAGAGCTTGAAAAACTGAAAATTTCAAGTATATTGCCCCTTGTTGTGGGGGAGAGGGTTATTGGCTGGGCAGGCCTTGGAAAAAAGGAAGGGTGGAAAGCCCTTAACAGGGAGGATCTTAAATTTATTGAGTCGATGGCACCATTTGTCTCGCTGGCAACGGAGAATGCTCAGCTCTGGGAAGAGCTGAGAGAAAGGGCTGAGGAGATGAGACGGATAAAAGATTTCAACGAGGAAATAATCGAAAACCTAAAAGTGGGAGTGGCTGTAGTTGATGAGGAAGAAAGGATCAAGAGCTGGAATTCCACAGCAGAAAGCCTTTTTAATATTCCTCGAAATAGAGCTATCGGAAAACATTTAAGAGATGTTATCGACCCTTCAGTTTATTCCCAATTATTCACAACGCCTTCAAAGGAATACTATCCCTTCCAGAGCAGGATTGTTGTGAATCTAAACTCAGAAAGAAGAATTTACGAAGTTTTGAGATCATCCCTTCTAACCCGAAACAACGAATATCTTGGAACAATCTTTATCTTCGAGGATATAACTGAAAGGTTGACAATTGAAAACCAGCTTATGATCTCAGAGAAATTAGCATCCCTCGGGCTACTAACAGCCGGAATTGCTCATGAAATAAACACTTCATTAACCGGAATATCCAGTTATGTTCAACTTCTTTTAAAGTCATCCGCCAACAGCGCCGACAAAGAGATTGCAGAAAAGATAGAAGCTCAGATTGAGAGAGTGGTAAAGATGGTGAGAAGTCTCCTGAGCTTCTCAAGAGGGGAGAAAGGGCAAATTAAAAAATTCCCCCTCAAAAATTGCATAAATGATATTCTCACTCTTCTTGATTACAGAATCAAAAAGCAAGCTATAAATTCCAATGTAAACATTCCAGATGATATTGAAGTGTGGGGAGAGCTTGACAAACTTCAGCAGGTATTTCTTAATATTATATCTAATGCCATTGATGCCATGACTGAAGGAGGGACTTTGAAGATCGAGGCGGAAAAGAAAGAAAATGATACAATGATAAGAATTTCAGATACTGGGATAGGGATAAAAGAGGAGCATCTTAGTAGAATATTCGAACCATTCTTTACAACAAAGGGTTACGGAAGAGGAACAGGGCTTGGACTTTCCATAAGTTATCAGATTGTAAGAGAACATAACGGGGATATCACTGTTGAAAGTGAGTATGGAAAGGGAACCATCTTTACAATAACTCTCCCTGCTAATTTTTCAGATATTGCTAATAAGATTTACAATCAGGAATAATTTATGAAGACAAGGATACATATTATTGACGACGAGCCCGTAATACAGGATGTCCTTAAAAGATTGTTGAATTCGGAAGGGTTCGAGGTGGAAATTTCATCCACAGAAGAGGAGGCATTAGCAAAACATAATGAAAATGGTTTCCATCTCGTTCTTCTTGACCTGATGATTCCAGGAAGTGATGGAGTAAAAATCTTAAGGGAAATCCTCAAAAGAGACCCCCATCAGATTGTGATTATAATGACAGCATATGCCTCTGTGGAATCAGCAATTGCCACATTGAAACTCGGAGCTTATGACTACATACAGAAACCATTTAAGAATGAGGAACTTCTCCATGTTATTAGAGAGGGACTTGAAAAAAGAAGACTGAGGGAAGAGAACATAAGGCTCAAAGAGGCTCTCCACAGAAAATATCATTTTCAGAATATAATTGGAAAGAGTCCTGCAATTCAAGAAGTTTTTGATCTGATAAGGCTCGTCGCACCAACAAAGAGCACAATCCTCATTCATGGAGAAAGTGGGACAGGGAAAGAATTGGTTGCAAAAGCAATTCACCAGCTCTCTCCAAGAGCAAAACATACATTCGTTGCTGTAAATTCAGGCAGTATGCCTCCCGACCTTCTTGAAAGTAATCTTTTTGGACATGTAAAAGGTTCATTCACTGGTGCAATAGCTGATAAAAAGGGGCTTTTCGAGATCGCAAACAAGGGGACAATTTTCTTTGATGAAATTGGAACTCTCAACCTTGAAACCCAGGCAAAAATATTGAGAGTTATGCAGGAGAAGGAGTTTATGAGATTGGGAGGGACTGAGGTTATAAAGGTTGATGTTCGAATAATTGCTGCAACAAACATTGATTTGAAAAGAGCTGTATTAAAAAGAACATTCAGGGATGACCTTTTTTATCGCTTGAATGTCATAAAAATAGATCTTCCTCCTTTGAGAGAAAGAAAGGAGGATATTCCTCTTCTTGCTGAGCATTTTATAAAAAGGTATTCTGAGGAGAACCAGAAGGAGATCGATGGAATCGAACCTGATGCTATGGAAGTTTTGATGAAATATTGGTGGCCAGGTAATGTAAGAGAGCTTGAGCATTGCATTGAGAGAGCTGTTGTTCTTACAAAATCTAAAAATATAAAAGTTGAGGATCTTCCTGATTCGGTTGTTAACCCAAATCCACTGGAACAGTTGAAAATTGAATCAATAGATTTACCTTATTTTTCATTTTCAGATGAAGAAAGCCAAAGGGGGAATATTTTTAACTTTAATTTCAATGAGAGACCAAATGATTTTAAGGTACAAATTGAAAATTTCAAAAGAGAACTATTAATAAGGGCATTAAGAGAGGCAAACGGAGTGAAGAGGAAAGCTGCTCAAATCCTTGGTTTAAAACCTTCCACTTTTTGTGAAATGCTCAAAAAATATAAAATTGAAGAGTAGATCATTTCTTAATGAGCTCTATATTGCCCGGGACAATCTTAGGCTTATTCACCTTTAAAGATTTAACTTTCCCCTTCAACGGAAATTTGAAAATAGCCTCCCTTTCAGAAACAATAATTTCTTCATTCCTTTCCTCTCTATCTTCTTCCCATTCAAGGGGAAGAGGAAAAACAAATTCAACATCTCCTTTTTGAACAACTTTTAAAATTAGGTTCTGAAACCCATCAATACTTTCGATTTTCCAGTGAATTTCGACATCGGGAAGAGTATAGTTATAGAACCAGGCAGAGAAAAATTTTCTAAGGTCTTTCCCGGTCTTTTTTTCTATGTTCCTTCTAAGCTCGCCAATGGTAATATCCTTTGAGGAATAATTTTCAAGAACATCCCTGAGAGCGCCTATCAAGACTTCCTTTCCCAGGATTTTCTGAAGGAAATAGAAAGCAAGGGCACTCTTATCGTAAATCACAGCAAGAAATGCATCACTGTCATCGTTAAAGTGTCCTACCCTTGTTCCAAGATAGATTGAACCAGAATTTGATTTTTTATTTATCCATCCAACAACTCTCCTGATAACATTGTAGAAAACCTTGTTTCCATATGTCTCTTTAATGTAGAGGAATGTTGAAAATTGAGCAATTCCTTCAGGAATACATATATCCCTGTAGGAACGTCCTGTGACGATATTTCCCCACCACTGATGAGCAATTTCATGGACAAGGAAATATTCCCTTACCTCCGATGAGAGATCCCCGGGACTACTTTTTGGAACCAATCCCCTCTGAAGGAAATTGAGGACTACAAATGAAGCTGGGCTGTGTCCCCCCAGATTTTGCCATCTTCTTTTTACAATGTAAAGCTTTTCAAAGGGGTAATCTCCGTAAAGGGAGGAGAAGAAGTTTAATATGCTCTTTATTCTTTTAAAATCAATATCAGGATACCCTGATTCCATTGAACCAAAAAACTTAATGGGGATTTTACTCTCAAAATCTGTATATGAGTAGAATCTTCCTATAACTACAGAGAGATATTTTACAGGAACATTCTCTTCCCAGAAAAATGTGTTCCCTTCTTTTTTTACAAGTGTTCCATTGGAAATAGCTGTAAATCCATATGGAACTTTAACAGTAATATTTGCTGTGAAAAAATCCCATTCAGTTCTTAGAGGATGCCAAAGAGATGTATAACTATATAGATAAAACAGCTCCTTTTTATTCGACTTTAAAATTGAAAAATCGTCTTTTAACTTTCTTTCTTTACCAACCTTTCTTGGAGATGGTTTTTTCTCATTCTGTATATCAACAAGCTCGATCTCCCCGTAAATCTTTCCCCGATAACTTAGAGTAAGCTCAAGTTTTTCTCCCTTTTTATATTTATTTGACAAAAATAAACTTATCAAACCCTGGCTGTCTCTCATAAAAGGTATTGGCAAATCATTCTCAAAAATGCTCGAAACTTCAAGGGAATTGCTCAGTTTTAAAAATAGAGAGTCAATTCCATCTTCCTTTGCTTCGAGAATGAGTTTTGCATTGACTTTTAAGAATTCATTAACTGGCTCAAATTCCAGATTTATGTCTTCATGAATCAAGTCCCACAGGGATGTTGCGGAGAATTTGATCTTCATCTTTTCTTCATCTGGAGAGTAAAGACAAAGGATCTTTCCCCTTCTTCTATCCATAAAGGTTATATTTTCTTCAAGGAGTGATGAATAATTATAAGTAAATTCACCCAACTTACCTTCTATTGATTCTATAAGAATTTCCTGAGAGGATGGCAATGTAAATAATGTTTTTTTGAAGGCAGGTAATTCAATAGAGAAAGAAAGAACAGAGAATGCAGAAAAAATCTGGGAAGCCTTTTTATACAAGTCAGGTTGGGGCTCTATTGGAACTGGTTCTAAAATTCTTATGTTTTTCTCGAGACTTAACGGGGAAAATCTTACATATAGCCATTTAATCGGGGTTAATATTTCTGAATTTTTAAAGTGCACAATTATTTGATGCCTTTCTTCCCTTGAAGAAGGAGAGAAATGAAGTATCCCGTCTCCATATATTATAATTGCAGTATTCTTATCTTGAGGAAGATTATCCCAGAACACAATGGCATCTTTAAAAACCACATCAATATCTTGAGAAATAACAGTAATTTCTTTAACCCTTTCAACTCTTTTAGAAGGAATTTGGACTTCATATAACTCAGACAGTCTCTTTATAATCTTTTTCCCAGATAATTTTCCATCATCCATATAAATCTCCCACACCTGGAGCTCATTTTCAGTCTCAGAGCCAAGCAGGAACTGAGCAATCCATTTCTTGATATTTTCATAAGAGGAGAAATATGGCTCAATAATTTCTATCCTTTTGAACCCTCTTTTCAAAATATTTTCAACAAACCATTCCCTTTCATTTTCTCTCTGATTTTCCACAAAAAGTTCTGAATATAATTCAGGTTTTCCAAGTTCAATCGCTCTTTTCAAATTTTCAACGAAGCTCTGGGAAAAAACAAATTCTGATACAAATAAAATAAAGATAAATATTCTCTTCATTTTTTAAACTCCCTTTGTCTCAGGACTTCGAATAGAAAAACCCCTACCGCAACTGATATATTAAGAGATTGAGCTTGGGGCTTCATTGGAATGCTAAGTATGGTATCACATTTCTCTCTTACAAGCCTTGACAGTCCTTTTCCTTCTGAACCAAAAACAATTGCGATGGGTTTTGTAAAATCATAGGAAAAATAAAAATCATTTCCATCCTTTTCTGCTCCCACAACCTGTATACCTTTCTCTTTAATCTCCTCCAAAAATCTTGGAATATTTGTTACCCTGCTTATTTTCACATGCTCTAACATTCCGGCTGAAGAAGAATATACCGCAGGCGTTATCCCCACTGAACGAACTTTTCTTATTATTATCCCATCAACTCCTGCTGACGCAGATGTTCTTATAATTGCTCCAAAATTTCTCGGATCTTCAATTCCATCAAGGACAACAATGAAAGGATTCCTTGAAGATGAAAAAATCTCTTCAGGTTCACAAAAAGAAATAGGACTTATCTTTGCCACTACCCCTCTATTTTTTGGATAAATCCCTTCAAGAATCTTTTCCTCCATCCAGCTTATCGGGATGCCTTTTGCCCTTGCGAGGGATATAATCTTTTCGATCTTCTCACCCCTTTTACCCCTTGCTATGTATATTCTCTCCAATACACTCCTTCCAGATGTCAGAACCTCAAGAATCGAGTTAATATTATCCAACAACATTGTTATATAAAGAAAGACAAATCATGTAAAAACTTCTCAATCAATACATGCCAGAAAGTTAGAGCTTTTACGAATGGGATTTTCCTTCTCTTTAACAAGAAAGAGTTATTAAATCTATCCTCATCGAGAAGAAATTTTTCGTGGGGGTCAATTACAACTTTTTCTATTTTTTTTGTGCCTTTATAAACAAATCTTTTCCAATTCCCTTCTCCATCCCATTTCTCCATAACTTTATTTCCGTCCGCGAAAAAAATCTCCACATAAACAGGAAAAACCAGCTCGCCTTTTTTCTCGATCAGAACGGATGAAAGAAAGAGACTTCCGTTTTTCTCTTTAATCTTATCATTCTTCACCTCAACTACTCTAAAATCTGTAAAGTCGGTCTTCAAGAGAAAATGCTCAAAAAGTCTTCTTGCATCTATTCCAATTTCAGCTCCTATCATATCCAGAAAGTTTTGGGTGTTCGGCTTTCCAAATGCATATTTTATGAAATATTTTCTTAAAAAGGAATTGACTTTATTTTTCCCAAAATTTCTTTCAAGAGTAAGTAATATTAATGCAGGTTTTATCTTTGTATTTATTTTGTAGCTATTAAAACTTCCAAATTTGTAAGTTTTTTTTAAAATGGGATCAAATTGAACCTTTTTTAAATAATCAAGAAGTAATGATGTTTCTATTGTTTCCCTTGTTTTTATAAAATAGAAGCCGAATAGAGGCAAATTTGGAAGCTCCATATAAGGTATAGGTATAAAAGACAAATATTTATAAATAACTGATTCATCCAAACTTTCTTTTAATGATAGATACTCTGAGTAAGAAACAAGTCCATTACCAAGCCAGGGTTCATCAGCTCCATTACTTGCTACAATATTCCTCCAGTATTGCTCTCCCAGACTCCTCGAAACAATTTTTTCTAAGTGGAGGGAATTTTCGGGAGAAAAGAATGGGTGGTTGCCTATGATCATATTGGGAGCTAAAAATTCAGTTTTTTCATTTATTACTGGAAAATCAACAAAAGTTATGCTTGAATAGGAGTATTTAGAAAGGGTAAGCAAATAATTTCTTAAAAATTCTTTTATTACTTTAAAGTATCTTTCTTTATATACCTTTCGTTCAGGTCTTATAAGCAAAGATATTTCTATCTTCTCTCTGAGATCCTCTGAATTAGCCAATTTCTCTTTTTCTTTAAGAAAATTAACAGGGGCGTCCTTCCCATAGACAAAGTTATCCTTGTATTCAAGGAAGGAAGATGATGCCACCCAGACAAAATCATTTACATTTTCCGCATAAAACCTCGTTATTTTCCTTTTTCCTATTTTCTTTTCGAATATTTTATTTCCAGTAGCTCCAATCCTGAAGTTACGAGGGATATTTATCTCAACTCGGTAATTGGCAAAGTTAGAATTGACAAGAGATGGAAAATGAAACTGATGATAATCCCACCCAAATCTCCCTTCTTTTTCTTCAATAGAACATAGTTTAGGATACCAGTGGGAAAATAAAAAGAAATTTTCAATATACCCAATTCCCATAACAATCTGAGGAAGCTTTGTTGAGAATTTAATTTCAAGGGATGCAGTTTGACCTGGAAGAACAGGAGAAGGCAGATTAATAAGAGCAAGGGTTCTGTCATCTTTATTTCCGTCATCAGGAGTTATAAAAAGAAGATTTCCTTTTATCTCCTCATTTCCATATTTAATCGAGGTAATTTCTATCCAGCCAGGATCCTTGAGCTCGGTTTCCCTTAAACAATCCCATAAAATGGCTTCTCTTAGAAATGAACTTGAAAGATTCATAAAAGCGTTCATATTAAGGTTTAAATAAAATTCTTTAAATGAACTTGAAGAGCCATTGGTAAATTGAATGATTTCCTTTCCTCTTAGAGTCTTATTATGAACATCAAAATCACATGAAATATTATAAGAAATTTGAATTTTTTGCTGGGTATAAGAGTAGGAAATAAAGCAAAATATTAATGGAAAATAAAGAAAAAACCTCAAAAGCATACAATTTTATTTTCTAATACTAAATAAACTTAGTCAACAGTGGAATTTCTGTCTTCTGTTGCTCCTGAAGTTTCATTAGATAACAGGCATCCTTAAGTCCCATTAATATTGCTTTTTCTATAAAAGAAATTTTTAATCCTTTAACAGAAAATTTTAAATCAAGATTTTCAAAATCATCTCCAGCAGGGTCATCCCTTCTAATAAAACTCTTTAAAAACTCCCACAATTCTAAGTCTTTAACCATTATCTCTATCGCTCTCCTGCATTCTTTTTCCTTTTCCTCTTCACTCATAAGGAATAAAGTTCCACAAGAATATTTTAAATGCCAGTAAATGGTCATTTTTAAAATGTTATCCATATTTCACCTCCGTTTTTAATATCTCAAGAAACATGCCAGACCCCGCACTAACCAAGGTTTTTTTAGCGAACAAGAAAAAAGGTTATCGAAATTGAGTTTATAATTTTTATTATGATTTGCATGGTGAGGCTGAGCTCAACAGAAGTTTACTATTTTTGAAGTTAAAGATGTAAAAAGGAGTTTACACAGTATTCACTTGAGGTTTCCAAGTTCGCCGAAATAAAATTTTTAAAAATAAAATCATCCCTTTATTTCCTATTTATAAGATGCGCCCAGATTTTACCTCAACTTGCCGAATTCTTATTTAAATTTCTGCTTTATTATTTTCCCTAATTTTTCTTCGCAAGACTTGCAAAGATAGTAAGACTTTTTATCTGTATCAAGGATTGAATTGGAAAAGAACATTACACAGGAAGGGTCCTTGCAATGAGGCAATCCAAAAAGATGCCCCAGTTCATGGACTGCTTCCTTTAAAGCTCTTATTTTCAAGCGCGGAAGGTCTTCTTTATAAAAATAGAATTCTTCACTCAATCTATATATAGAAATGACTGCTATCCCCTGAAAGGGCTCAGCATGCCCGAAAATAAAATTCAAACCATCTGCATAAAGATCTCCATCGAAGATCCCAAGAACCATAAAAGCATCCTTTGGCTTTTTCTTTGCTAGCTGGAAAAGAATAGGAATTGAAAGATACTGATTTCTAACCGGATTAAAGGCATTTTCAACTTCAATATGAATCTCTTGAGAGACAAATTCAAAAGGATAAATAATATTTAAGTTGTCTTTCAGATAATCTGTAACCCCTTTGTCATCCTTTCCTATTTTCACTAAACATATTTTCTTATCCATTTCTCCCCTCTTTTTCGCTCATTTCATTTTTTATTATTACTATGGCAATGACTATTTTTCAAGTAGAATATAGTAAATTCAGCAAAAAAATTGCTACATTTTGATATTTCTCACTTGTTTTAGGACAAAGGCTCTTATTTTTGAAGGGCTTGGGAGTTCCTTTTTTATCTCACCTTTTTCAATAAATGAAACAAGTTAAATCTTACATTTTTGCACCGCATTCACATTTGATTTGCCCATTTTTATTGGGAACAATTTTCCTTATTCCGCAATCTTTACATTTCAAAACCATTTTGCTACCCGAAAGTTTCCCCCTCTTTGAAAATGATTTCCCTTCAATCTCGACAATATCAAGAGAAAAGTCTATAATAGGAGCATTGGAAATTGCTGTTCCGATTCCATATGCATCTACAACATCATTTAAATACATTATATCTTCCTCGTCAATGCCACAGGACACAAATATCTTTATTTTGTCCTTTCCCCTTATGGAAAGCTCCCATCTGACCTCTTCTATTATTTTCCTGAAATCTCCTCTTCTTGATGATAGAGGATCCAATCGAACAGCGTAAAGCTTCTTTCCCATAGCTTCTGCCACCTCAATTGCTTCAAACTTTTCATCCTGAAGGGTATCTATTAGAGCCACTCTTTTTACTGCAGGCTCTATTATCTCATCAAAGGCTTAAACTGCAGATATGGTGGAGGTAAGAATCAAGATAAGAGCGTGGGGCATTGTGCCCATTGGATCCTCACCTATAATTTCCACGGATTTAATAACAGAAACACCATCGCATCCTCTTAGATTAAAATTTAGAACAAGCTTTTCTTTTGTCAATTTTTATTTGAACCATTTAACAAAGGAGGCTCAGTTATTGACAAATAAAGAAGTTTATGGTTAAATAGAGTATTAGAGGTGATGATATGCCTCTTTACGAATATAGATGCTCCACTTGTGGAGAAAAATTTGAGATAATTCAGAAGAGCACAGATGCTTCATTGAAAAATTGCCCTAACTGTGGAGGTGTTTTAAAAAAATTATTCTCACCTCCTGTGTTGCAGTTTAAAGGAGGTGGATGGTATATAACCGATTACGCCAAAAAAGGAACAGATAAAGGGGAGAAAGAGGGTGGAAAAGGGGATAATAATAAAGAGAAATAAATCGTATTACCCTTCTGCTTATACATCCCACCTCCAAAAAGAGGTCTCCTGAGTTCTCGGAACTCAGGAGACCCCCCTCCCTTAAAAGTTGATTTATTCTAAATTATTAAGTAGAATGAAAATTGCAAATTTTAATATACAAATATTCAATTGAATACTTTTTAAGTTATCAAGGACGAAAAAAACTGTTGTTTAACCTTATATTAGAATTCTTCAGACAAATTCGTCCAAATTTTTTCCCATTGAAAATTTACATCACTTTATTAAGGGCAAACTATTTCTTTTAATTTCTTAGTGTAAGGACAGAAATTCCGCAAATTAGATTTTCAGGTT
>FMSI01029280.1_pt1 | contig 70105 bp, 64 predicted proteins | sample 1504471 | NCBI WGS metagenome assembly FMSI01 (sample SAMEA4475357, study PRJEB15587) | soil metagenome | biome: Soil; feature: Field | place: India | collected 2015-03-11 | depth 0 m
CCCCAGGTGAGTTCGATGCCTTCGGTGTCCGCCTTGGTGATGATGCCGTTCTCGTAGCATTCGATGGCGAAGGCGATGGTGCAGCCGGCGGAGATGGTGTCCAGTCCATAGCTGTTGCAGATGTAGTTGGCTCGGGCTATGGACTCGGTGTGGTTGTTGAGGCACATGGTGCCGAAGACACCGATGGTCTCGTATTCAGGACGGCGGGTGCCCGCGGGGTACCAGTATTCTCCGGCACCTTCTTTCAAAGCGCCCTCGCACGCTATAGGACAGTGCCAGCAGCCGATGTGCTTTTCCAGCCTAGCTATCACCGCCTCGGGCTCAATTCCGGAGACATCGGGGAAGTCGATGACGCCGATTCCGCCCCAGTTCTTTACCGGGGTATCGCCATTGTGTGCTGAAAGGGCGGCATGACCGGCGGTGCCGTACTTGCGGAATGACTGAGTGAATGCATACCGCGGCGATTGCTTATCGTTGAGTGCTGCCAGATACTGCTTGCGCAGTCGGTCAAGGGTTTCTTCATCAGCCAGCGGTACTGTGTGTTTTCCCTTCACCACCACCGCCTTGAGCTTCTTGGAGCCCATCACCGCCCCCAGCCCGGAACGTCCCGCGGCGCAGCCGCGCTGGGTGATGATGCAGGAGATAAGCGACATTTTCTCGCCGGTAGGACCAATACAGGAGACACGGCTGTCCATGCCGTGCTCTGCCTGTAAAACGTCCTCAGTATCGTAGGTGTCCTTCCCCCAGATATGGCTGGCATCCCGGAGTTCAGCCTTACCGTTGTCGATGAGCAGGTAGACCGGCTTGGGTGAAATGCCGGTGAAAAAGATGCCGTCGTAGCCGGAGAACTTGAGGTAGGGACCGAAGTCACCACCGGAGTTGGCGTCGCCCCAGGTCCCGGTGAGCGGCGATTTCGCCACCACGGCGTACCTTGCCCCCGTGGGCACCGGGGTGCCGGTCAGGGGACCTGTGAGCATGCCCAGTATGTTCTCAGGTCCCAGCGGGTCTACGCCTGGCTTCATGCGGTTGTAGAGTATCCTGGCGCCGATGCCATAGCCGCCGAGGAAATCGTGGCACATCTTCTCAACGAGTGGCTCCTCTTCCATCTTTCCTGTGGAGAGTTCCACCCAGAGCACTTTTCCCATGTAACCGCCAGCCATAATTCGTCTCCCTGCAAGCGCAGCTTATTTTGTTGCCTGTCCCGTTATTATACAGTCATTTACCTTTTCCCTACCATCAGCGGGGTCAGAAAAGTACCTGGCACTCGATGCCCTGCACGGCAAGGGCGGTGGCAAGCCCCCTCGCTTTAGTATAGAAGAAACCATCGCTCAGGGCGCTTTCAATATCCTGCTTGCGGTAGAGCCAGTCGGCATAATGGTAGTTCATCCTGTCTATTAACACATAGTCCACCTTCCCGTTGAGCCTGGCGGGGAGCCCCTCGGCACCGGGTAAAAGCGGCGCTATCATAGCGAACGTCCTGACGCCGGCGCGGTGGAGTTCCTTAAGCGCCCCAAGCCTTTCCTCGATGGGCGGTGCCTTGGGCTCGAACAGCTTCCTGATATTTTCATCGGCGGTGGTGATGCTGAAGCCGACCTCTATCCCAGGTGCGCCTTGCAGCAGGTCGATATCTCGCAGCACCAGCGGCGACTTGGTCTGGACGGTGACCTCCCAGCGGTGCTGGACAAGTATCTCGAGGCACTTTCTGGTGAGCCGGTATCTACTTTCCAGCGGCTGGTAAGGGTCGCAGACGCCGCTCACCCACACCCTGCCCGGCTTCGCCCTTGCTATCTGCCGCGGGAGCAGGTCTGGCGCGTTTACCTTCACATCCACGAACTCACCCCAGGGCTCGCTGTGCCCGGTGAACCTCTTCATAAACCTAGCGTAGCAGTAAGCACAGCCATGCTGGCAGCCCACATAGGGATTCACCACATAGTCGAACACCTTCGATTTAGACAGTATGACCCTGACCAAGACCTCCCTGACCTTCATTTGCCCTCGCGGTTGAGTGATTGTACCACGGGGGCTATAATGACACCAAGCAGATAGTAAAGAGGAGATAGAGCTATGATAGATACAAAACAGGTGCAGGCGGCGTGGGAACAGTACCTGAAGCCGCAGACCTTCCCGCTGGCAATACGGATGTGTGCCTCGGAGGGCGAGCTTCCGGAAAAGACCCGAACATCACAGAAGGACTTGGGCTTTAACATCTCGCTGTGCCATGCGGTGACCATGGCGCGGAGGTACGGCTGGACGATAGCAGTGGACAAGTATCAGAGCTGCTACATCGCCGGCATCAGCCTGGGATTTCTGCCGCTTCTTCCGGACGTCGCCGATGGCAGTCTGCAGGCGTCTTTGGGGCTATGGGGGATGACCAAGGAGCAGGCGGCAGCCAGCATCCAGAACCTGCCCAAATTCGAGTACGGCAAATATAAATATGCGCTGATAGCGCCGCTGCACCGCTGCAACTTCGAGCCCCACCTTATCCTCACCTACGGCAGCCCGGCACAGATATGGGTGTTGCTCTCCGGCTACCTGATGGGCACGGGCAAGCCAAATGTCCAGACGGCGCTGGCAGCTGGGGCGGGATGCACCACCTACATCACCCGCACCATCCAGACGGACGAAGCCCAGTTCGCCATTGTGGGTACCGGGGAGAGGATCATCGGGCACCCCCAGGACCACGAGTGCGCCTTCTCCATACCCATGAGCAAGGTGGAGAAGACCATCCAGGGCTTGCAGGCTGGCTACCAGACTGGCGTGTTCCGTTACCCTGTGCCCTCCTTCATGAGGTACCCCTCCCAGCACCCGCCGGGCTATGACAAGGTGAGGAGCCATCTGCTAGGCGAGGACTAGTACCCCTCTCAAAGCGGCAGGGGGTTGATCGCGGTCTGCTATAATATTAGGGCGGAAGGGTTGCTGCGGCAACATCCCGCATTTTGAACGATGTCGTACTCTCTAGGACTTGATATCGGCTCGGTGAACGCCAAGCTGGCGCTCGCCGATGAGGGGGGCAGGGTGCTGTGGCTGGATGCAGAGAAGGTGACCTCCAGCCCCGGCGCCGCCATAAGCTCTTTGCTCAGGCGCCTCAGTCATAAGGTGGCTTTCGAGGAAATCTCCGCCGCTGGCATCAGCGGTTCGAACAAAGGGCTGATACCTAAGGAGCTTAACTGGTCGGAGTATACCAGCCCGCTGGCTATCGCCTACGGACTCCTCCACCGCCATTCCGACGTCAGCACCATCATCCAGATCGGCGGACAGACGGCGCTGGTCATCGAGCTTGAGGACGGTCTGAATAAGCCGTGGAAGGTGGCGGCAAACCCGCTCTGCGCCGCCGGCACCGGTAGATTCTTAGAGCAGCAGGCTTACCGTCTGGGTATCAACTTGGAGGAGTTCGCCAAGCTGGCGCTCGCCTGTGAGGACACGCCTCCCCGCATCGCCGCCCGGTGCAGCGTGTTCGCCAAGACCGACCTCATCCACCTCCAGCAGAAGGGCGCCCCTGTGGAGGCGATGCTCTATGCTCTGTGCGAGAGCATAGCCCGCATGGTGGTATCGCTGAAGAAGGGAGCCTTCCGCGAGCCCGTCTACTTCGTCGGCGGCGTCGCCGCCAATGCTGCCATCATTAAAGCCTTAAACGAGCTCATCTCCCAGAGGAACGGCTACCCGGTCAGCATCAAGGTCCCTGAGGACTACTTGCACATCGAAGCCGTCGGCGCCGCCCTGCTCTCCCGGGGAAAGAGCTCCAGAGTTGTCCCCCCCGTGCCTGCCAATGCCGAGCAGCGCTACTTCAGGTTGTTGCCGCTCCAACCGATGGGTGGCGTTCAGTCCGCTGTTGACCCGGTGATCACCGCCCCCTGCGCCGGCTATCTCGGCGTGGACGTGGGCTCCACCAGCACCAAGGCGGTGATACTGGACGAGACGGGAAAGCAGGTGCTGGCAAAACACTACCTGATGACCGCAGGCAGGCCCGTGGAGGCGGTGAAGGAGGTCTTCCGCAATCTGCTCAGGAAGGGCGCCGATAAGGTCACCGTGCTCGGCGCAGGCGTCACCGGTTCTGGCAGGTATCTCATCGGCAGCCTCATCGGTGCCGACCTGATCAAGAACGAGATAACCGCCCAGACGAGGGCAGCGGCGGAGATAGACCCGGATGCCGATATCATCGAGATCGGCGGTCAGGACTCCAAGCTGGTGCTCAAGCGGCATGGCACTGTGGTGGACTATGAGATGAACAAGGCCTGCGCTGCCGGCACCGGGAGCTTTATAGACGAGCTTGCCGAGATGCTTGGCGTCTCGGTGAAGGACGGCGAGTTTGCCCGGCTGGCATTTTCTGCACCGTACACCATAGACTTAGGCACCAGGTGCGCTGCCTTCATGGGACAGGCGGTGGCTTCGGTACAGCAGGACAACGTCCCCATGGAGGTCATCACCGCCAGTCTGGCTAACTCCATCGCCAAAAACTACCTCTCCAAGGTGGTGGGCACCAAGAAGCTGGGCAGCAAGGTAATCCTCACCGGCGCCGTTTTCTACAACCAGGCGGTGGTCGCTGCCTTCTGCGAACAGCTCAAAGACAAGCAGTTGATAGTGGCTGAGCACAAGGAGGTCAGCGGCGCCATCGGCGCTGCCCTGTTGGCTAAGGAACAGATGGCGGGGGGGAAGTCCCGCTTCAAAGGCTTTCAGCGAGTGATAGAGGGTCAGTATAGCTTCTCCACCTTCGTCTGCAAGGGCTGTGACAACAACTGCACCATCACCCGGATGCAGCTTCCCAACGAAAAGCCGACCTTCTACGGCAGCCGCTGCGACCGCTATGATAGCGCCATCAGCCGCGAGCGAATAAGCACCTGTTTCGACGAGCGCGAGCGGCTGCTCCTGAAGGAGTACCGCGAGGGAGAGGGCAGGGGACCGGTGGTGGGCATCCCTAGGGCACTTTACGTCTATGACTATCTACCGTTGCTGCTCGGTTTCCTCAATGCGCTTAACGTGCGGGTGGTGCTATCGCCGAAGACGAACAAAGAGATCATCGAGAGGTCGGTGGAACTGAGCTATACCGATAGCTGTTTCCCGCTAAAGCTGGTACACGGACATGCTGATAGCCTGAAAGACAAGGTGGACTTCATCCTCTATCCCTGTGCCATCCGCCTGGGCAGGAAAGAGGGGGCTGAGAACCAGAAATATGCCTGCCCGCTGGTGCAGGCTTCGCCATTCATCGTCAGGCAGGTGCTTGACATCGGTGAGCGGCTGCTCATCCCCTTCACCGATTTCAGCCGTGGCTACGATGATACCATCGAGAGCCTGGCGGATGTCGCTGTGAGGATGGGATTCAGCCGCAGCGCCGGGAGGAAGGCAGCGCTTGCTGGCATCGAGGCACAGCAACAATTTGAGGCGGAAAAGGCGGCTCTGGGGAAGAGGCTGCTGGAAGAGCTGCGCAGAAGCGGTAGGCTGGGGGTGGTCATCTTCACCCGGTCATATATGTCGCAGGACTCGGGTGCCAACCTGGGCATCGCTGAGACACTGGCGCACTTGGGCGTGGTTCCGGTGCCGCTTGACTTCCTGCCGCTTGACTCCGTTGATGTGAGGAAGTACAGTGACCGTCCTTACTGGGCGTGGGAGAGCCGGCACATCGCTGGTGCCGCCATTGTGGAGTCGGACCCGCAGCTGTTCGGTCTGGTGGTGACCAACTTTGGCTGCGGTCCCAACTCCTTCATACTCAGAATTGTTGAAGATATCATGGGTGGAAAGCCTCTGGGGCAGCTTGAGATAGACGAGCACGCCGCCGAGGCGGGTATAGTCACCCGTCTGGAAGCCTTTGTGGACACCATTACCGGCTATGCCAAAGCTGCCAGGGAGCAGAGGTCGGAGCCGAAAGACATATACCGGGGCACCATGCCCTTTGTGCGCACCGAGCAGAAGACGCTGGTAGTCCACCGCATGTGTACCCACGTGGAGGCGATAGCCGCCGCCATGGAGGCCTGTGGTGCCAGGGTACTGGTGCTGCCCGAGCCTGACGACCGCAACCTCCTGCTGGCAAACCAGATAACCTCCGGAACCGAGTGCCTTCCATATAGGGTGACGCTGGGCGACTTGCTCAAGTTTTGCTATGACAACCATCACCGGCTGGACGAGTACGAGGGCTTTACCGCTGGCTCTTACGGTCCCTGTCGCTTCGGCAAATATGCCATCGAACACATGCGGGCGCTCAAAGACCTCGGCTTCGAGTTCCCCATCCGTACCACCGTCTCCAACAACGCCTACCGTGATATAAACCTAGGACGTGACTTCGAGCGGCTGGCGTGGCGGGGGATAGTCGCCATCGACCATCTGGAAAAGCTCCTGTGGCGCACTCGCCCTTACGAGAAAGAGCGCGGCGCCGCTGAGAGTTTATTCGAGGAGTACAAAACACGTATTTTAGAACGCATCCGCAAAAAGGAGCCGTTCGGTGACCTGCTTAGAGAAGCGGCTACCGCATTCAGGGGAGTAATCGACACCTCGCTGCCGCGAAGGCCGCTGGTGGGTATAAACGGCGAGATTTACCTCCGCTCCAACAGGTTCAGCAACAACGACCTGGTGGGGGCTTGTGAGGCGGCGGGGCTGGAGGTGGTGGTCTCGCCGGTGGGCGAATGGTTGAAGTACATCTACCACCGCCACTTGGAGGACGCTGTGATGGACAGAAATTGGGGCAAAGCCATCGTCAGCTACATTAAGAAGCGCATTCAGGAGCGCGACGAGCATTCGCTTGCCCGACACTGCCACGAGGTGCTGGACATCGTTGAGCCGGCGGTGACCGAAATACTAGAACTTACCAGCCGTTATCTTTCGCCGAAGTGTGGCAGCGAGGCGGTGCTCAGCATCGGCGGCGGTGTGGAGTGGCTGGAGAACCCCAAATTCGCCGGCGTCATCTCGGTGATGCCCCACGGCTGCATGCCCGGCGGCATTGTGGCAGCGATGGCGGAAAAGTTGAGTTTGCTCTACCACAAGCCCTGGATCAGCCTCACCTACGATGGCTTCCCGGAGACCAACAATCTGGCGAAGATAAACAGCTTCGCCGAGCTGATAAAGTTCTGTGCCCGCAGGGCAGGGGTGCCGTCCGGGGTGGGCGCAGCTTGAAATGAGCTATGGCTGACATTCGTGACATCATCCGCCGCCGCAGGAGCATCCGGCACTACCTTTCGCAGGGGGTCGCCGACGAGGTGCTTGAGGCAGTGATGAAGGCTGGTGAGAAGTCAGTGGCGCTGGCTCCGGAGATCGCGGTGCATTTTCATCTATTCACCGAGGGCAGGGTGATAGCCGAGCGTATGACGATGCTCACCGGTGGGCGCTGGCTCTTCGGCTCGGCACCGCATTTCATCGTTGCCACCTCTCAGGAGAAGCCGCACTTTATGGAAAACATGGGGTTCCGCATGGAGCAACTGGTGCTGTGTGCCACCGAAAAGGGTCTGGGCACCTGCTGGATCGGCGGCATGTTCACCGAGGCGAGCATCGGCGAGCTGATGGACTTAAAGATGGGAGAGCGGGTCATCGCCTTAACGCCGCTTGGCTATCCGGACACATCGTTTTATGGAAGGTTTGCCAGAAACATTATCAAGATAGGTGCCCGGGACTTCGGCAGGCGCAAGCCTTTAAGTGCGATAGCTTTCGGTAAGGTATGGGGTGAGCCGCTTGAGACGCAGAACGAGGTGCTCCTGGAGGCGCTGGAGTGTGCCCGGCTGGCGCCTTCCTGGGCGAACACCCAGCCGTGGCGTTTTCTGGTGACTGAAAGCGAGGTGGTGGCGCTGGCTGATGCTGCCGGACGATATGCCAGCGTGCGCCAGGGCAAACATTATTACCGGCTGGATGTGGGCATCGCCATGTGCCATTTTTATTTGGCGGCGCGGGAGATGGGCTGGGAAGGCAAGTGGCAACTTGAAGGCTTTCACGCCGAACGGTTGACTAGGGAGCACCGTATCCCTGAAGGCTTCGAAATCATCGGCGTCTACCGCAGGTGACCCGAAGGCAGCGCGGCACACCTGTGCGCTACCGTCCGCTAGGTAATTGATAGCATTTTTGCTATATTAGAGTGGGTGTTTTGGTGCAGACCATGCGAAGGCTTGCTTTTATTGTCTGGCTATCCCTCTGTCCCCTGTTAATCCTGTTTGTTTCGACGGTGCGGGCGGAAACGCCGGTGATGGTGAAGACGCTGAATTTCGTCTTCAGCCACGGTGCCGGCGGCAACTCCTGCGCCCAGCAACTGCTGGCTGATATCCTCTCCGAACGCATCTTCAGCTACATTCAGGAATACGAGCGCGCTAACCCCGGCGTCAAGGTAAGGTTCAATATCCTCAACCGCTGTTATCCCAACGATGTTGACCTGGATACCTGGGCGCTGAACCTGGCGAAAAGCGTTGACCAGTACTTGCCACAGGAGGGTAGTCTGGTGCTCATCGGGCACAGCATGGGCGGCAAGGCTGCCCTCTACGGGGTGGCGAAAAACGTGGGCAGCTTGGCTGACAGGACAGTGCTGGTGGTCACCATCAATAGTCCAGTGCCGCCGTTGAATAAGTACTTTATGGCAGGGGCAGCCACTTTCGAGAGCTATTGCCGTGCCGCCATGGTGGTACGTGCTGACAGGGGGGTATGTAAATCGGTGGCGACATACGATAGCAGTGTCGATGGCGACTGGGTGGCAAGGAATAGACACTGGCTGGCGTTGGTCTCCGGGGAGGTCGCACCATTGGGTAGTCAGTTCAACTACGGCGGCATGGACATGTATCCCCGGGACATGGACGACGGCGCCCTGCCGGTATCGGCAATGTACAGTGAGGGCGCTGATGTGGTTTATTACGGCGAGTACGGACACAGCGATTTTGGCAACATGAAGGAGGTCGCGGGGTTTATAGCGGAGCAGATACTGAAGTACCTGTTCGGCGGTGACGTCGAGTGTTCTGCGCTCGCGCGGCAGGGCAGTTTCAGCCGCCGGGCACCATCGGGCATGGGCAAGGAGTACTGGAACGACATCCTGGGCGACGTCCTCGGCGGCAGAGGTACTGTGTGGCACTGGAACCCCTCTTATGTGAAATGGCAGCAGTGGGAGGATGTGGTATCGCCGGCGCTGGCTAGCTATGAGGAAGTGGCGCGAAGTCGGTATACGGTGAGGAAAATGGACTCTTCAGCATGGTTTACCAGCTTGGGGGAGGTGCGCTGGCTCGAGCCGAACGATACCTGTGACTGCCGGCTCTACCTCAGGACCTCGGCTGCACCGAGAAGCTCTGTAAGGATTGACTGGGAGATATACCTCCAGGGCAGGCTTGATGCCGGGCTCAGGCGTGACCGCTGGGAGATTGAGGTTACGGCGGGGACACCCCTGAGCGAGGTCTATCGGGCAGCCTGGCTGAGCGATGACCTGCAGGATATGAGGGTGCTGGCGTTCTCCCGCGCCGAGAAGCCATTCCGCTGGTTTGAGGCTAACTGGCGGGTTTACTACAAAGAGGTCCGGCAGAGGAAGGTTATCGATGAGGTGCCGGCAGTGCCCGAAGCGCCCACCAGATAGCCGTCATTAAAAAGCCCGTAGAATTGCCCGTGCCTTGAGGAAGCGCAGTAGCCTTTCCCTGGTGACCATGCCCAGAGGCATTCTGCCCCTGACCACGGGCACCTGACCTATGCCAAAATCGTCCATTAGTTCTAGCAAGTTTACCGCTGGCTCGGATGGCGGTGCCGTCTTCAGCTTTCTTGCCGGTGTCATAATATCGCTTATCCTTGTGGAGTTCCAGCGCTTCGGCGGGATAAGGATATCTGTGAGGGTGACGATGCCCTCCAGCTTGCCGTCCTCGATAACGAAGAAGCAGTTCTGCCCTGAATTGATGATGTAGTCGCGCACCAGCCCGAAGGTAAGCTGTTGCTTTAGAGGGGTATAGTCTTCGGTCATGAGGTTATGGGCGGTGATTCCGTGGAGGGCGTGGCGCACCAGCGCTTGCCGCCGGCTGGCTGAGGCGGCATTTTCCAGAAACCAGCCGGAGACCGCGATGGCGGTGCCGGCGAACAGGTCACGGCTGGCGACGAGCACTGTAATGCCGGTCAGGATGAGCATTATGGCGATGCTGCGACCAAGCAGCGTGGCGATGCGGGCTGCCCGGCTCAGGTCACCCAGTGCCAGCTGCAGGACAGCCTGCAGTGCTATGCCCATGGCTAGCGGCGGTGCCGGCAGCAGGTTGAACAGGGCTACCATAATATTGAAGTAGAACAGCCATTGCATCAGATCGGCAAGTGATAGGCTGCCCAGGTTAATCAACATGCCGTAAAGGGCATAGAACACTCCGGCGATAGCCAGGTTAGCCAGGAAGCCAACGGCAGCAAGGGCGAGCTCGGGCAGGGGCTTTGAGTCCTGCTCGGCGATACGGGGCATGCCAGCGAAGACGAACAGTGTTATCCCCCTCACCGGCATGCCCAGCTTTCTGGCAGCAAAAACGCAGGCAATTTCGCGCAGGCACATGGAAAAGAAAAATAGCACACTGGCAGCGGCACCGGACGCCAGGTTATGCCACGCCGAATGCACTCCCCAGAAGTACAGCGCCAGCGCTATGCTCACCAGCACCAGCGCCACCAGCCAGGTATAGTGCAGCCGCACCGGTATGCCAAATAGTTCCCCCAGCTTTATCGTGCCAGCCATTCGCTTTTCTCCACAGCTGCTCTTAGTATAAAGGCTCGTGTCCGCCGGAACAACCTGACCCTTTCGCGTTGCCATGGTAGCAGGGCTATGTTAGACTATGCCGAAACCAAGCCAGCCAGCCACGGCAGCCATGTAACGCTCACCACAGCACAATAACTTACGGGAGGAGACAGGTGCAACCACCGTTCATGGTATCATACAGCATTACCCGAAAATGCAACCTGAAGTGCAAGCACTGCTATAGCGGATCGGTGGATGAGCCAGCACCGGATGAACTCTCCACGGAGGAAGCGCTCAGCCTGATCGATAACCTCTCCAGATGGGGCATCGGGCTGCTCATTATAGATGGTGGAGAGCCGTTATGCCGCGAAGACCTGTTCGATGTTATTAGCTATGCCTCAAGCAAGGGGATAAGGACCACCATCGGCAGCAACGGCACACTCATAGACGAAGTCGCCGCTAGGAAAATGAAGGAAGTCGGCGTGATGGCGGTTGCTATCTCCATCGACGGCGCCGACGCGCAGACACATGATTCTTTCAGGGGTGTTTCAGGTGCCTTCGCCGATGCTTTAAGGGGGGTGGAAGCCTGCAGGAAGACAGGTCTGCCCTTCCAGTTCAATACGGTAATCAGGAAGGAAACATTGTCGCAACTGGAGGACCTGGTGCAGATGGCTGTGGAATACGGTGCGGATGCCGCTGAACTGTTCGACTTGGTGGCTGCCGGACGGGCTAAAGAGGAGTGCCGGGGGCAGGTGCTGAGTAACGAAGAGAGACGACAGGCTATGGAACGGCTTGCCCAACTTCAAGCGGACTGTCCCATAGTCATCAGGGTACCGGGATGCCCCATGTACCCCTTGTTGCTACAACAAAAGCAGATTAAGCCAAGACACTTTCCCTCTGAACTTTTGAGGAGGATCCCTTACTACGGCAGAGGCTGTGCCGCCGGCATGCCCATGGGCTATGTGATGGTCCAGTGCAATGGCGAGGTGAACCCGTGCATGCTGCTACAGATAAACTTGGGCAATATCAGGCAGCAGGATATAGCCTCCATCTGGAAGAACTCGTCGGTGTTACAGCAGTTGAGAAAAAGAGAGCTGCTCAGAGGCGAATGCGGCAGGTGCGATTACAAGCTTACCTGCAGTGGTTGCCGAGGTAGGGCATATGAGGAGACCGGTGACATGATGGCGACCGACCTCGGCTGCTGGCTGGCGCCAAAGCTGGCAAAATAAGCCAAAACCAGCAATCACAGCAGCCGTTGACAGGCGAAAGTCGTATATGGAGGAGGTGAAGCGGGTGGTGTATGACAGCATGAGGCGGGCGGATCTACGCATCGTCTTTGACACACTAGAATACCTTCAGTGTGGCGGGTGCATCGGCAGGGCGCAGGCTTTTCTGGGCTCGGCGCTGAAGTTGAACACAATCCTTTTCCCTTAAGGATGGCATCACCGTGGGGGTGACCGGGGTGAGATGCCGAGCGAAGGCACTGGAATACCTCCGCGACTTCGTCTCACCCTTCCTGGAGATAAAAGAGCTGGCGATTGAGGACGCCATGACGCACGGTGAGGACGACATGCTGGCACGGGAGCTCAGCGCCGAATTCCCCAAGGAGCACATCCGCTGGCTCAAGATCAGCCCGGTCATCGGCACCCAAGTCGGTCCCCGTGTCATCGGCGTCGCCGTCTGCCAGCAAGATAACCCTGCTTTCCCAACCTCGACATAATTCTGTCCTCGGCGAGGAGTGGGTTTGAACCCGCTCTGCGGGTTGTGTTAAATTACAGCATCATTGTCCCCCACTTCTGCTAGAGGAGGTAACCCAATGGCGTCAGCAGAGTTTGAAAGGCTTTTTCAGCCGGGAAAGATCGGCACCATGGAGGTCAGGAACCGCATTGTCATGCCGCCGATGGCTACTGGCTATGCCTCTGAGGACGGTTCGGTGACAGAGAGGCTGATAGCCTACTACGAGGAGAGGGCTAAGGAAGGACCGGGGCTGATCATTGTGGAGATTAGCTGCATAGATGCACCCGTGGGCAGAGGACTTGTGAGGCAGATTGTAGTCGACCAGGATACCTTCATCCCTGGGCTTGCCAAGCTGGCTGCCGCCGTCAAGCGCCATGGCGCCAGGGCGGCGATACAGTTGCACCACGCCGGCAGGCAGACCTCTTCCCGCCTTACCGGCTTCAAGCCGGTGGCACCATCACCCATCCCTGGTCGCGATGGCGAGGTACCGAATGAACTCACCCTGGAGGAGATAAAGCGGCTGGTTAGCTGCTTTGCTGAGGCTGCCTGGCGGGCGAGGGAGGCCGGCTTCGATGGTGTGGAAATACACGGTGCCCACGGCTATCTGGTGAGCCAGTTCCTCTCGCCACTTTCCAATAGGCGGCAGGACGAGTACGGCGGCAGCCTGGAAAACCGGGCGCGGTTCCTTGTGGAGGTGATAAGGGCGATACGCTCAAGGCTGGGGCGCGACTATCCGGTATGGTGCCGGCTCAGCGCCGTGGAGATGAATGTAGAAGGGGGCATCACGCTGGAGGAGACCAGGGTAGTGGCAAAGTTGGCTGAGGAAGCCGGTGCCGATGCCATCCATGTCTCGGCGCATGCGGTTGGCGTCGCCCGTCGTCCACCGATGGCGCAGCAGCCCGGCGCCTTCATTGAGTACGCTGAGGCGGTGAAACAGGCGGTTTCGGTGCCGGTGATCGCGGTGGGCAGGATAACACCGGAAATTGGCGAGGAAGCGCTCCGCCAGGGGAGAGCGGACTTTATTGCCATGGGCAGGCAGCTCCTTGCCGATGCTCATACGGTGGGAAAGATAGCCAATGGCAGACTGGAGGACATAAGGACCTGCCTGCGCTGCTTCTACTGTTTGGACAGTGTGGGGAGAAGGAGGGGCAACGGCGTCGGCTGCACAGTGAACCCCACGCTGGGCAGGGAAAGGGAGTGGGCGGCGCTGCTGGTGGGGAAAAGGAAGAAGGTGGTGGTGGTCGGTGCAGGTCCCGGCGGCATGCAGGCTGCTATCGTAGCAGCGCAGCGGGGACACGAGGTGGTGCTTTTTGAGCAGGCTGATGAACTTGGCGGGCAGCTCATACTGGCGGCTAAACCTCCGTTCAAAGACACCATCGAGGCTTACCGTCGGTATCTCATCGGGCAGGTGAATAAGCTTGGCGTTAGGGTGAGGCTGAAGCAGGAGTTCACCCCCGACCTGCTCTCAGAGTGTAAGCCCGATGTGGTCATCCTGGCGACCGGCGTCAAGCCGTTCATTCCGGACATCGCCGGAATCAAGGGGAAGAATGTGCTGCTGGCAAGCCAGGTGCTCAGCGGCGCTGAGACCGGTGGGCGGGTAGCGATAATCGGCGGCGAACTTGTCGGTTGCGAGACGGCACTCTACCTTCTTGACCGTGGCAAGAAGGTGACCATCATGAGGCGTGGGGCAAGGCTGGCGACCAAAGTTAACCGTTCGGTGAGGGAGCCGATGATCGAGAGGTTGCATATTAAGGGTGCCACCATCCTCACCGGTGTGAATTACGAGGAAATCACCGGAGACGGCGTGGTGATCCGGGACAGCGAGGGCAACAGGCGGCTGGTGGAGGCGGACACTGTGGTGGTGGCAGCCGGTGCTGTACCCAACGACGGGCTGGCAAAGTTGCTCAGGAGAAAGGTGCCCAAGCTGGTGCGTGTGGGTGACTGCGTGACGCCGCGGGGGATAAGGGAGGCGGTGGAGGAGGGCTACCGGGTGGGGCTGGAGGTCTGACCGCCCAGATTATCAGGGCTGCAGGCTTTTCAAATACTCAGAACGCCGCACCATGGCGCCGAGCACCCTTATAGCGTCCTCGGGCATGGCATAGGCGGGAATGCCACGCCTCGTCGCCAGGGTCATCCCCTTTTGCTGCTCGTTGGAATGCCCCGGCACCACGACGATGGGCTTTTTGGCTTTATCGCGTATTCCTTCCAGCCGGGCGAGGAAGTTTTCGTCCTCCAGAAAGGCGTAGCAGATGGTGAGGCAGGCGTCCACTGCCTCAATCATGAGCTCAAGGCAGGTGCTGTAGACAAGGTTTGCCTCGCCGAAGGGTACCCAGACCAGATCCACCGGATTTTTGAGGCTGGGTGAGGGCGGTATCCTGTCCTTGAGGAAGTCGCGCAGCCTCTGCTGGACAGCTTCGGGCAGCGGTGATACCTTCAGCCCTTCCTTAGCGCAGGCATCGGCACTGGCGACAGCACCGCCGCCAGCCTCGATGAGTAAGCCCACCTCTCTGCCCTGCGGCAGGAATGATGCTGAGAAGCCCGCTGCTAAGTCCATGAGCTCCTTTAGCCCCTGCGCAAGGACGACCCCATTCTGCTTACAGGCGGCTTCGAAAACGGTGTAGCTGCCAGCCAGTGAGGCGGTGTGTGACATGGCGGCTTTTGCTCCTGCCTCGGAGCTACCGCCCTTCCAGACGATTATTGGCTTCTGCGGTGAAATTTTCTCTGCAAGTTTGAAGAAACGCTTCGGCTGTTTCAGCCCCTCAATGTAGAAACAGATAACCTTTGTCTCAGGATCAGTACCGAAGTACTCCAGAAAGTCCTCGATGGAGAGATCGCTCTGGTTGCCGATGCTGACCACTCCTTTGAAGCGCAGTCCGCGCTCGGTGCCGAGGAGCACCATGTTCTCGCTCGCCCAGCCGCTCTGCCCCGCGAAGGCGATGCCGCCGGGCTCCATCGCCATTCTAGTATGGGCGGATATTGTGTTGATCTTAGCCTTCGGTGAGAAAATCCCCATGCAGTTGGGCCCCACCACCCGCACACCACCTCCTCGGGCTATTTCCACCATCTCACGCTGTAATTTCATTCCCTCGCCACCGAGCTCGGCGAAGCCGGCGCTGTGCACGATGGCGAACCTTACCTTTTTCTGTGCGCAGTCAGCCATCGCCTTGGGCACATTTTTTGCCGGTATGGCTATAATAGCGAGGTCGACCTCTCCGGGCACCTCACTGACGCTGGAGTAACACTTCAGGGACATAATTTCAGATTCCCTGGGGTTGATGGGGTAGATGACACCCTCATAACCGTCCTTGAGCAGGCTAGAGATGAACATACCGCCTGACTTCAGCTCGTCCTTTGAGGCGCCCACTATAGCTATAGAGCGGGGCTGGAAAAAGGGTGTCAGGTCAGTCCCTCTGGTTTCACCTGTCACTCAGTGCTTCTCCTTTTTGTAGTGAGTCGGTATTGCTTTGGTTTAAGTTATTCTGCTCTGAGGCGCACCTCTCCTAGTTCTGGCTCCTTGAGCAGAGCCCCTGCCTGCGATGGGGGGGACTGTAAGGCTGCTTGGTGTCAGTCTCGGGTGCAGGCGCACCGGTGGCCTGAGCAGCCCTGCCGACTCCAGCGCTGAGGGGGCTGTCGTTCCCTTCTTGAGCTGTAGCTGTACTTTTTCCTGCAGCGATTTCAGAGCTTCGGGGTTGTCCTGCAGTCTGGCGATCTTGGGGTATGCTCTGGGGAGCTGCCCATGCCGCTTGGGTTTAAACTCTACAGCGATTGTAGAGTTACCCCTTATCGCGAGCTTATAATCGAAGTGGTCGCTGATGCCGTTGCTGAGGCGGCGGAAATTATTCGGCCTGGACGTCTCTATGGCGCGTGACACGCCGAGCAAGCCAAGACCGACCACCGTGCTCACGGGCTCCGGCATGAAGATCAGTGCCAGAGCCAGTGACTGCAGTCCAGCGCGGTATGTTGAGGCGTTGCTCATTTATTAACTGTTGTAATATTTAAGACCTTTTTTCCTGTCGAGTCAACCGCGGGTACAGCTCATCCACTAGTGCAGCTTCTTCTTGAGCCATGAGATCCGTTGGTTCAATATCCTGGTGGCATCAGCCCTGTTGCGGCTACGAGACAGTTCATTTGCCAGCCTGACATCGCCGAAGACATCGCGCACCCAGTTACTGAAATCGTTCTTTTCGCCGGTCACGTGATGGCTATAGCTCTGTTCGCTCATATGGCTCAGGCAGTTAGCCAGCTCTTGCAAATTACTGGCGATGCAGCCATCGTGGCAGAAGAACCTCTTATCGCCGCTCACATCTCCCAGAATTCTCGTCGCATCCTCTCTCTTTCTCACCCCTCTTGGCATAGCCACCTTCTCAGGCTATTTACCGACTTTTACCGTACATTATAGTTGCAGAGAGGCTAGCACATATCTTTCACTCCTGTCAAACGGAAGGTTTTTTCTTGCCGCTGGGGTATGTGCTAGAATTGTCCTGTCGCAGGAGAGCCACGCAAAGGAGGTCAGTATGAACTTTGAGACTGTAATCTATGAGGTTAAGGAGAATATCGCTACCATCACCATGAACCGCCCGGACAAACGCAATGCTTTAAACCACACCCTGCTCAGGGATCTGGATGCCGCCTTTGAACAGGCTGAGAGCGACCCCGAGGTGAAGGTGGTCATCCTTAAAGGTGCTGGCAAGGCGTTCTGTTCCGGTTATGACCTCACCGGCAGCCCATATATAAGCATCCCCGAAGGTTACGACCGCTGGACGATCGGCAACGCCCTGAGGACACTGCGCGGCATCAGCGCCCGCTATCTCCGGATCTTCAATTTTCCCAAGCCGACCATTGCCCAGATCCACGGCTACTGTCTGGCAGCGGGATGCTATCTACAGATGTGCTGTGACATCGCCATCGCCGCCGAGGACGCCATACTGGGGCATCCCGCCACCCGGGCTGGAGGGGTGACCAGCATGCCGTTGTGGGTGACCTATCTCGGCTTACGTAAAGCCAAGGAGCTGCTCTTCACCAGCAGGCTTATCAGCGGTAAGGAGGCGGAACGCATCGGCCTGGTGAACAAGGCGGTGCCGGCAGACAAACTGGAGGAGGAGGTTTGGAAGATGGCGAAGGAGATGGCTGAGGTGCCTGCCGATGGCATGATGATACTCAAGGAAGCCCTGAACACCCATGCCCTGATGCTTAATCTGGACGCTGTGTTCGCCTACCACCGCCAGCTCAATGCGCTGGGGCGGCTGGGGCGGACCGAGGGTGCAGCCCCGTATACACTTGACCAGCTGCGCGGCCGCACCCGCGGAGAAAAAGCGGGGCAGTAGGTATGCAGGGCTGGTAGTGTGGCTACTGGACCGGACGGAATAGCTGTTTTGCAGTGACTGGAAAGCGGGAGGTGTAGAGATGAGCAATGTCGAAGAACTGATCGAACTTGCTGCCAAGGATTTAGCTTCCAGCAGCTATGCTATTGCCCTGACCGGAGCCGGCATTTCCACGGACTCCGGCATACCTGATTTCCGCGGTCCCGACGGCATCTGGACGAAGAACCCGGAAGCTGAAAAGCGGGCTTACGAGACCTATTTCAGATTCCTCCGTGATCCGGCACAGTACTGGCATGACAGGCTGACCATGGGCACCTCTCTCCTGGGCAACCTGCGGGAGGCGAAGCCCAATCCGGCACACCACGCCCTTGCCGAACTGGAGAGGATGGGCATCATAAAAAGTGTGCTCACCCAGAACATAGACGGACTGCATGAAAAAGCCGGTAGCCAGAGGGTGTTTGAGTACCACGGCAGCATTTACAAACTGAGGTGCCCATCCTGCGGACTTCGCTTTAGATATACGGAGTATGATCTGAGCCAGCTCCTAGCTGAAGGCAAGCTGCCGCCGCGGTGCATGGAATGTAAGTCGCCGATAAAGGACGATGTGGTACACTTCAACGAGCCGATACCAGCGGATGTCGCCCATGCCAGTCTGGAAGAGGCGCACCGCTGCGATTTGATGCTCATCTGCGGCACCTCTGCTGTGGTCTACCCCTTTGCTGAGCTGCCGCGGGTGGCGCGCTACAGGAGGGCAGGCTCAAGGCTGTTCTCTGAAGGGCAGGGAAAGAGGACGGTAATAATCGAGGTCAATGCCGAACCCACACCACTGACTCACGAAGGCATCTCCGACTATCTCATCCAGGGCAGGCTCGCCGAGATACTTCCCCGGATCGTTGCCAGAGTAAAGGAATTTCTCGGGTCGCTTTAAACCATATCAAAGACCAGAAACTGACCTGGGTGGCGGGCGCATCACCAGTTTATTGCTGTCTCTTACTTTGGAGTTCCGTCCTGGCTTGCTTAAAGGCGCTTGAGATCTTTTCCGCCTTTTTTCTAAATTGTAAGGCGGGATTCTTAAATTCCAGTTAAGCTTGTCATCCCCTCATTTAACACGTTCTTAACAATCGCATACAATAATAATGATGGATATTTGATTTGGGGGAATCGCCAAGATGGTGAAAAAGCAGCAAAGGATACTGGCGGTGGAGGATGACCATAAGACCGCTGATTTGGTGAGACTATACTTGGAGCGGGCGGGTTATACCGTTGATATTGCACATGATGGAAGCGCGGCACTGGAGAAAATGCGACAGGAAGAATTTGACCTGGTGGTGCTCGACATCATGTTGCCCGGTATGGATGGACTGAGCGTCTGCAGGCAGATTCGGTTGGATTCAGATGTCCCCGTAATCATGCTCACAGCCAAGGTCACTGAGTCAGACAGGCTTCGGGGGTTTGACTGCGGCGCTGATGACTATGTAGTCAAACCTTTCAGCCCCAGAGAACTGGTGGCAAGGGTGCAGGCGATACTGCGCCGCAGCAATCGCCACGAGCTGCTCAGCGGACCGCCGGAAATGACATACGGGAAGCTCACGGTGGACTTTCGTACTGGCGAAGCCCGTTTCGGCGAAAACAACCTGCGGCTCACACCGACCGAGTTCCGTATCCTGGCGGCATTGGTGAGGGAGCCGGGGAAGGTGTTCAGCCGGGGAGAGCTCATTGAGAAAGCCCTGGGGCTGGACTACCGGGGCTTTGACCGTACCCTTGATGTACACATACTTAACCTGAGGCGCAAGCTGAAGGAGGCTGAGCCGTCAGCCGACGAATATATCAGGACGGTCTATGGCATGGGATATAAGCTTGAGGTGAAAAAGTGAGGTCGCTGGGTCTCCGCTGGCGTCTGTTTTTGATATTTGTGGCGGTGGTGGCGGTCACAGTGGGTGCCATCTCGCTGTTCATTAGCACCTCTGCCAGCACCCAGATACAACATTACGAGTATGGCAGGAGGGGCGAGCAGATGGCGCGGATGAGGGAGTTGCTGCTACGCCATTACATTGCTAAACAGGACTGGGAGGGCGTCCAGTCATCGGTGGAGCAGATGGGGCAGCTTTACGGCTGGCGGGTAAGGATAGTGGATACCAGTGGTGTGGTGGTCGCTGACTCAAACAAGTCTTCTCTTGGGGAGAGGCTGAATGTCAGCGCCTATGCCCGCCCCTGGGGGATGGGGGGACCACCGGGCGAACAGCCCGATGAAATGTCAGAGCCACCGCCGCTGTTCGCACCCATTTTTGTACCTGCAGATGATGGTAAGTTTCAGAGGTTGGGGTACCTGGTTGTGGAGCCGGGGAATATGCAGGTGCCGAGAATGCCGCCGGCGTGGCAGTTCTGGGAAACAAGGATAGCAGAGCTGCGTAATTCAATAGTATGGTCTGTGGTCTGGGGAGGGCTGGTGGGAATCGGTCTGGCGCTGGTGCTTGCCTTCTTCCTGTCACGACGCATCACGGCACCGGTGCAGAGCCTGGTTACCGCTGCCCGCAACTTGGGGAAAGGCGATTTCAGCCAGCGGGCGGCGGTGAAGTCTAGGGACGAGCTGGGGGAGCTGGCAACGGCGTTCAATTCCATGGCAGCGGAACTGGAGAAAGCCGATAAGCTGCGGCGCGACCTTGTTGCCGATGTCGCCCACGAGCTGAGGACGCCGCTTTCCAATATAAAGGGCTACCTTGAGGGCATCCAGGACGGCGTGGTGGAGGCGGATGAAGCCACCATCAAGCTTATCTATGAAGAGGTGCAACTGCTATCGCGTCTGGTGGATGACCTCCATGAGCTGGCTCTGGCTGAATCAGGCGGGCTCAGCCTGGACAGGCAGGTCTGTGACATTAGGGACATTGTCCGGGATGTCGCCGGTGCCATGGGCTATCAGGCAACGGCGAAAGGGCTGAAGTTGCATCTGGAAATGCCCGAGATAGCAGCAACGGCATTTGTGGACGGACAACGGATAGGACAGGTGATGCGCAACCTCTTGGGCAATGCTATCAACTTCGCACCGGAAGGCGGTGAGATCACCATATCGGTGGGGCAGACAAAAGACGGGGTGTCAGTAAGTGTTGCTGACAGCGGTCCCGGCATACCCCCGGAGGACCTTCCCTACATTTTTGAGCGCTTCTATCGCGTTGACAAGTCGAGGTCACGGGCTACCGGGGGCAGCGGTTTGGGGCTGACCATCGCCAAGAGGCTTATCGAAGCACACGGTGGTCAGCTAACCGCTGAGAGCATGCCGGGGAAGGGAAGCGTCTTCACCATCAAGCTGCCAGCTTACGGTGGAGACGGTGGTACCACTGTGGATTGAGCCCTTGCTACTCGTAGCGTAATGCCTCTATGGGGTCGAGGCGTGAGGCATTCCACGCCGGGTAGAAACCGAAGAACAGCCCCACACCCAGGGAGACCACCACGGCGAGGATGATGATGTCCGGGGAGAGGAGCGTAGTCATCACCTTAAGTCGTGAAAGCAGCACGGATACCCCGCAGCCGACGATTACCCCTATGATACCGCCGGTGAGGGTGAGGAAGGCAGATTCAGTGAGAAATTGCCCCCAGATGTCGCGCTCCCTAGCCCCCAGCGCTTTGAGAACGCCTATCTCTCTGGTCCTCTCCAGCACCGAGACCAGCATAATGTTCATCACTCCAATGCCGCCGACAAGCAGTGAGATGGCAGCCACGGCGCTGAGGAAAAGGGTCATGGTGCCGGCGGCTTCCGACAGCGCCTGTGTCACCGCCTTAACCGAGGTAATGTTGAAGTCGTTCTCAGCGCCCGGGGCGATGCGGTGGCGGGAGCGCAGCAGGTCGGTGATCTGCTGGGTGACAAAGTCTATCTGGCTCTGGTCGGTTACCTTCAGGGCTATGGAGGTGACCACGCGCTCACCGCGGCTCGTCCGCGGCTGGGTGACCATCTGCTGCATGGCGGTGAGCGGGATGATGACGGCGTCGTCAGGCGAAGCCCAGACCGCACCTTTGCCCTTAAGCACGCCCACCACGCGGACGATATTGCCGCCGACGCGCATCTGCTGCCCCACCGGCGATTCGTCACCAAACAGAGTCTGTTTGACATTGGAACCGAGCACCGCCACCCTGTTGCCCCTCTGGTAGTCGTAGTCGGTGAAGAAATCACCGTCGGCTAGCTCTAAACTGTACAGGAACATGTACTCTGGTGCGGTGCCGATGACCTGGGCATTCATGTTCTGGCTGCCGGCAACTAGCTGCTGGTATGAAGAAAAGGTCGGTGCCAGTGCGGCTATATATGACACCTGTGCCCTGATCGCCTCGGCGTCTTCCAGGGTGAGCGTGCTGGCACTACCGAAGCCGCCCCTGATGCCGCCAGCCGTAACCATCCCCGGGCGGATGCCGATCAGGTCTGCCCCCAGCCCCTGGATGCGGGACATTATCTGTGCCTGTGCCCCCCTGCCGATGGACATAAGCGCGATCACGGCGGCGATGCCGATGACGATGCCCAGGATGGTGAGGAAGCTACGCAGTTTGTGGGTGGTTATGCTCGTCCAGGCGCTGTGTACCGGGTCGAGCCACCTCTTCAGTCCTTTGATTGTTGCTGGTTGCCAGCCTTTCATGTCCTCTCCTCGGACACAACCAGCCCGTCCCTAAGGCGTACGATGCGCTGACAGCGTTGGGCGATGTCAGGGTCGTGGGTGATCATCACCAGAGTGATGCCCTGCTCCCGGTGCAGTTCGGTGAGCAGGGAAAGCACCTCCTCTCCAGACTTGCTGTCCAGGTTGCCCGTAGGCTCATCAGCAAGGATCACCGGCGGCTTCTTTACCAATGCTCTGGCTATAGCCACCCGCTGCTGTTCGCCGCCGGAAAGCTCGGTGGGGCGGTGGTTAGCCCTGTCGGCAAGCCCCACCCGCCGCAGCGCTTCCAGAGCCAGGTCGCGGTCGTCGATGCCAGCGTATTTAATTCCCAGCTCCACATTGGCGCGGGCTGACAGGCGGGGCAGCAGATTGAACGTCTGAAAGACGAAGCCTATCTTTTTTGCCCTGATGGCGGCAAGCTCGGTGCTGCTCAACGAACTTACCTCTTTACCATCGAGGTAATAGCTGCCAGTCGTAGGCCGATCCAGACAGCCGATGATGTTGAGCAAGGTGGTCTTGCCCGAGCCTGAAGGACCCATTATTGCCACCAGCTCTCCCTGTTCCACGAAGAGGTCTATGCCTCTGAGTACCTGAAGCTCTCTTTTCCCTAGCGTATACGTCTTGGTTATCTGCTGGAGCTTGATCATCTGAACATCATCATCGGGGGACGTTGTGTCTGCTGCGTCGATGTTGGCGTTGATGACGATGTGGCTTTGACGATGAGCACCTGCTCGCCCTCGCTGACCCCCTCGGTGATTTCGGTATACTGCCAGTTGCTCAAGCCCGTGACCACCTCGCGCTTTTCGGTGACCTCGCCGTTAACCACCTGGACGTATGACTTGCCGCCTTCTTTGACGATAGCGCCGTTAGGCACCAGCAGCACGTCCCTCCTCTCGTTGACGAATATGGTGGCGGTGACGGTAAGCCCCTCTTTGGGCTGGAAGTCAGCCATGGAAATAGCTGGTTTGGCTGTCTGCTGCTGGTACCGCTGTGCCACCCACTGTCTGATCTGCTCCAGTGTGATGCGCCCCTCCTGCACAGCCTTCCGCACCTGTTCCGGCAGCATCTCCAGCGTTATCTGGGAAGGGGAGCGCTGCTGTGTTGCCATGGTCTCGCCGGTGATGAGTTCCAACCGTACCTTGTAGTTGACCACGTTCTGCTGGATGGTGGCGGCGGGGGAGATGCGCTTCACCCTGGCGGGGAAGCTGATGCCGGAGACGGCATCTACCTGTACCGTTGCCCTCGCCCCGGGCTTTATCTGGAACACATCCATCTCGCTGACCACCACATCCACTTCGAGTTTTGAGGTGTCAAGCAGGCGGATGGCGGTGGCGCTATCGCTTGCTCTGTCGCCCTTGGAGATGTTTACCTGAGCCACCACGCCGTCGAAAGGCGCCACGATGGTGGCTTCCTCAAGCTGACGTTCTGCGTCCTTCAGTCTCTTTTTGGCGAGCTCAAGCTGGAGCTCCTTTATCTCAATGTCGAGCGGGTCAGGGGCGGAGAGGATGCGGTCGCCGGAAGCGGTGGTGGTCGGCTGTTTGGCTTTTTCCAGACTGTACTGTGCCGATTTCACATTTATCTGCGCCTGTATGAGGTTCTGCTCCAGGGTCGAGGTGTCCAGTCTGGCAAGCACCTGCCCTTTCTTTACCTCGTCTCCTATCTCCACCAGCACTTCCTGTACCTTGCCTGAGGCACCGAAGGAGAGGTTGACCGAGTCCGGCATAGCCAGGTTGCCGGTGGCGGTGATCTCTACGGTAAGGTTCCCTTTCTTCACCGTGGCTGTCTGGACCGGTGTCTGGGTGGAAGTGTTTTTTGAACCACAGCCAGTAAACAGCGCAGTGCAGAGCAGCCCCATCAGTGCTACAGCGATCAGTGCTTTTTTCATATTGTCACCCGCCCGATATTTTAGTATTATCTCACCTAAATTACCACAGATTTTAGGTAATGATTGTTAAGAACCCATTAACACGACAGGGCGTGCCATTAGCCGTGCCCCCGAGCTATATATTAACAGAAATTTAACTTTTTGCACCTATTATAGTGGCGATGTCTTTTGCCCTGCTCCGGGGTGGAGTTGCAGTATGAAACACTGGTTCGTCTGGATTGCAACGGCTATTATGTCCTTGGGGCTGTTCTTGCCCAGGGCAGCGGGGGAGGGACTGGGGCTGCCCCTCAAATGGAACGTGGTGGAGACTCCGGGGAGGAGGGGGTGCATCATCATGCTGGACTCCGAGGTGAGCCGCATTGCTGTAGGACGTGGCGGTATCATCTATGCCATTGACAGTCGGAAGGGTAGGGTATACCGCTCGGAAAGCGGTGGCTCCACTTGGACGGAGATAACAGCCAGCCTTATTGCCGCCGGGGCGGATTTGCCGGCACAGGAGGTGGCGGTCTGCCCCAATGAGCCCAACATCGTGGCGGTGGTGGACAACGACAGGAAGAAAGTCTATGTGTCCAAAGACGGCGGCGCTACCTGGGAAGACACCGCCTTACCTATTTCTGCCACCGCTGAAATCCGGTGCCTTGCCCTGTCAACTTACCGCAGGAGCGGCGACGAGGAGATTTGCGATATCGCTGTGGGCACCAAGGATAGTGGCAACGGCAGGGTATATGCTAGGAGCACCTCTGCCTTCAGCTCCTGGCAGGATCAGAACTTGAATAAGGGGGACATCTGGGCAGTAAAGTTTCCGCCCAATTATTCCCTGGAGGCGACAATTGTTGCCGTCAGCGCAGACGGCACTGATACCTGGCTGAACATCGGCAAGCACGATGTGGCTAACATTTCCACAAACTGGAATACTGCTGCTGGTCTTCTCGGGTATCCTGTAGCAGTGGAAGATGGCGGTGATTCTCCGGACAAGGACCAGATTGAAGGTGCCGATGTGGATATGCCTGCCGATTTCAATCTCGTCCAGCCCTGCGTCTATGTGAGTACCGATACCGCTGCCGTTGGCATCCAGGTCGGCATCTACCGCGTAGAAGGCGTGATGCCAACTGTCACCCGCTTCAGCGGGAGCTACGGGAGAATCCATAGCATATCCCATTACGGCAGAAAGCAGCAGGGCAGGCTGGTCGCCGGGGAATTACCAGGGACAGGTTTTCGGGTTAAGGTCTGGTGGACGGACAGTGTCTACCCTGGCTACGGCTTATCACCATCGCTGAGAGATGCCACAGCGTCGCCCACAGGACCGGGCAATGCTTACGTGAGGTGGAGCTACGACGGAAGGGTGGCTTGCTGCGGCACCAGCGGTACAACTGCCAACGATGAAAGCGCCTTCTCCGCAAGCTATGACTTCGGCGACACCTGGCAGCAGCTCAGCCTGATAGACACCACCATCAATATCTCCGATATCGCCCCGGCGCCCGATTCCAAGAGCCTGTTTTTAGCCAGCTACACTGTGTATGGTCCTGAAGGCGTCTGGCGCAGCGCCGGAGAGCCGCTGGGACAATACTGGGGGCGGGTGCTATCCATGGAGACAGTCACCGAAAGGCTGATACTCAGGCTCAGTCCCTATTACTCGGACGACTATACCATCTATGCCGTGGAGGTGGGCGATGCCGGCTCGCAGTACAACAAGATGGCGGTGTCCAATACCCGCGGCAACACCTGGCACCACCGTCCCGTGCCCGGTCCGGTCATCGATTTTGCCGTTGAGGACGGGGACACCTTTTATGTCGCCCTGCCAGGTGGGCATGTTCGCAAGGACACCAGCGGTGGTGCCACCTGGATACACCCGGAGGTTACCTGTTTCCCTCTGGGCATACACGAAATCAATATGCTCAGCATCCCCATCCCGAGGCATGTGCTGGTGGGAAGCCGTGACGGGAGGGTGGCTTATTCCACCGATGGCGGGGAGAATTTCACCGAAATTGAGCCTGCGGTGGGCAACGACCCCAGCCGCGTGGGCGATGTGCAGGTGGTGGCTGATGCCCGTTATAAGGAAAACCGCATCATCTATGCCTCGGACAATGTCAGCGATAAAGGCATCTGGCGCTGGATCATCGGCACCTCCCGGGAGTGGGAGCAGATAGACAGAGTGGTCACCGACCTCGGTGCCGGCAGGGAAGTGGTGGGGCTGGTGATGGGGCAGGAGGGGACTCTATACGCCGCCTCAAGCGAAAATGTCATCGGCTACAGCGGTGGCATGAGCCGCTCGCTCAACCCGAGCCACGGCGAACTCACCCAGATCGAGTGGGACATTGTGAGCCGCACCCTCCCCATCGGTGCCGCCTTCAACCCCCTGGTGGTCTTTGACCATAACCTGCCCCACCTCAAGATATCGGACGAGGGCGGACGTAACATACTCTGGGCGGTGGACACTGCCAACCATCTCATCTACGCCTTCGAGGACAATATCTGTCACCACGGTCCGGTGATCCTGCCCACAGGGGAGATCGGCTGTGATCCCGTCGCAGGGCGGGCTAAAGAGGTGAACTTCTGCTGGGAGCAGCTCTCCCTTGCTGACGGGTATGACATCGAGGTGGCCAAGGACGGAGGTTTCAGCATCAAAGTCCTCGATCGGGCGGGCGAACACGCATGGGAAGGTTTCCTGTTCCCTGTGGACGTCACCAGACCCTGCGTGTTTTTCCCCGCTGGCGGGCAGGCGGCTGCCCTGGGGCACCTTGTTGAGACTGATGAGGCGAAAAAATCGCTGGTGACCACGAAGGCTGAAGGTTCAGCCATCGGGTGCTGCGGGGAGCTTGAGTGCGGTCACACCTATTACTGGCGGGTGAGGGCGCGCCATGCCGCCACCACCGAGACCATAAGGAGTCCATGGTCGGAAGTCAAAAGCTTCACCGTCAGGGCAGGGGTGCCGGTGGAAGCCATCTATCACGGTGTCCAGCCGCTGGCACCAAAGAACGGCGCTGTGGGCTGCCCTATAACCTCGTTATCCTTCTCATGGGCACCGTTGTCCAGCGTGACCAAGTATGAGTTTGTGCTCGCTGAGGACGCTGATTTCACCAGGATAATATCGAGCGTAGCTACGAAGGGGACAAGCTATACCTGCGAGGGCTGGCTCAAGTTTGAAACAGTCTATTTCTGGAGGGTACGCGCCATCGAGGTCAACGGTCAGACAATGCCCGGCGACTGGAGCCCTGTCTTCTGCTTCCAGACCGAAACTTTAGAGCTTCCCGCCGTCCTGCCAGCAGCGGTTTCCGGCGTGCCCCTGTGGGCGCTGGTGGTTATGGCAGTCGGTTGCTTGCTGATAGTGGTTACCGTCAGCCTGATATTTTTCTGCTAGCTACCTATCCCCACAGGTCTTTAGCCACGTCCTCGAGCCCTAGCTCTACCAGCTTTTCCTTCGTCGGCTTGCCCGTCTCCCAGTCCCACTTCCTGAAGGCGTAGTACTCTTTGAGCAGGGTGTCCATGTCGGGCGACTTGCCCACGGTGGCGCCCTCGTTCAGTGGCTGGATGCAGATGCGTGGCAGCTTATCTTCCTTCCTGGTGAGCCCGAGCTTATTGCTTATCGCCCGTTTGATATTTATTGACCTTTCGCCTGTCATGCCCAGGTCAGCCGGGGTGCAGGTCCAGCCGGTGACGGCGCTGAGCATCTCGCTGAGCTGGGTGGCGGTATAGGGGGCAAACTTGCACATTAGCAGGGAGTCGAACAGGTCGCGGTAAGCCTGAAACTTGGCAGCGGGCTCGGCTTTGCCCTGGGACTGGTGCCGGTCTCCGGGTAATATCCCGAGCTCCATTACCATACTGCCGATATCCACCATATAGTAGTCGCCCTTGAGGTGGCAAGCGCCGCGGGGACCGGTGGCATAGGAGATAGCCATGCCGAAGAAAGCCCGAGCATCGTGCATGGGTACCTCCTGCCCTTTCACGTGGGCTGCCTCCTCCGGGTCGGCGCCCAATTCTTCAGCCATGCGGCGCACGCCCTGCCCCAAGAGTTCGCCGAACCCCTGTTTTTTAATCATCATCTCCACCAGCTTGACCACCGCCTTGCCGTCGCCCCATTTCAGCTCCATGCCCGCCTGCTTCTTGGTCAGTACCCCTTTCTCGTAGAGGTGCATGGCGTAGGCGATGGCGACGCCGGCGGATATGGTGTCCAGCCCGTGGGCGTTGCACAGGTGGTTAGCCTCCACTATGGAGTCGGTATCGAAGTTCCAGCACAGGGGACCAAAAGCGATAGTGGTCTCGTATTCCGGTCCGTCCACCTCGGGGATGCCCTTAAAGTTTCTTATCAACCTGCCGCAGCCAATGGGGCAGCCGTAGCAGGCGTAGTTGCCCATGACGTATTTCTGCCGGAAAGCCTGGCTGGTGACCTTCTGCGCCGGAAAGAGGCTGCGGGTGAAATACTGTGCAGGTACATCTCCCAGGACCATCCCCATATCCACCCAGAGCATGGTGCCGTACTCGCGGTAAAGTACGGCGGTGAAGTTGTTGGAGATGGTTTCCCTTGCCTGTCTGGTGAGTTCCGCCACCTTCTGATCTTCGGCAACGCTCACCTTGGTGTTGCCGCTAACTGCCACTGCCTTCAGCTTCTTCGAGCCCATCACTGCACCCACGCCGCAGCGCCCGGCTGCCCTACCCCGGTCATTGACCACACCGGAAAACTTCACCAAATTTTCACCGGCGAGCCCGATGGCGGAGATGCTCACCTCGGCATCCTTCAGCTCGTCCTTCAGTATTTTCTGCGTTTCGTAGATGTCCTTTCCCCAGACATGAGAGGCGTCCTTTATCTCCGCCTTACCGTCTTTAACATAGAGATAGACAGGTCTGGCTGCCTTACCGGTGATGTAGATGGCATCGAAGCCGGTGCTCCGCAGCCGGGAGGGGAAGACACCACCGGTGGTCGCCTCACCCCAGTAGCCGGTGAGCGGTGAGATAGTGCACACCGCAGAGCGGCTGGACATAGGTATTGTGGTACCTTGAAGTGCACCTGCGGCAAAGATAAGAGGGTTTTCCGGGGAGAAGGGGTCCATTCCCGGTTTCACTTTATCATAGACAAGTCTGGCAGCCAAAGCGGTGCCACCGACGAATTTTTTCAGGTCTTCTTCTTTGAGTTCGACGATCCTGGTCTCTCCCGAGGACAGGTCTACGCGAAGATATTTTCCGTGATACCCGAACATCTTCCTACCTCCTTAGAAATCTATATCCTTGCCTTCGTAGGCGTATCTGAAGATGGCTTCGCACTGCTGGGGTGTCATGGGACGGGGGCTCTGGAAATGGGACGGGTCCTCTACAGCGTATTGGACGAGCTTGTCCATGTTCTTTTCGAATTCGTCTTTGGGTATCCCCAGCCCCTTTAGGTCGGTGGACACACCGATCTCTTTAAGCAGCGCGCGCACTTTGTTGACCAGTCCGTTGAAGTTCTGCTCGTCCGTCTTCTCCCTCACGCCCAGCGCATCAGCTAGGACGAGGTATTTATCGGTGAGCGGTCGGTAGAACTGGAAGGAGTAGGGGATGAACACGCCCACCGCCACGCCGTGGTGGACGGCAAATGCCTTGCCCAGAGAATGCCCCAGAGCGTGGGTGAGCCCCACGCCGCCGTTAAAGAAGGCGATGCCCGCCATGGCAGCGGCGATGTGCATCCGCAGCCTTGCCTCCATATCGGTGCCATTGTGGTAGGCTTTGGGCAGGTACTGGAAGACCATTTGCGTCGCCCGGATGCCCAGGGCATCGGTGAAGTCGTTGCTTGCTGGCGACATCACACAGTCCATGGCATGGGCGAGGACATCGAGTCCAGTGCCGGCAGTGAGTTTAGGCGGCATACCCATGACCAGCGAAGGTATCAGTATGGCGAAGTCGGGGAGCAGCTCACCGTTAACTATAGGCACCTTACGCTTGGCGGCTGTGTCGGTGACCACAGCTATTGCGGTACACTCCGAGCCGGTGCCGCTGGTGGTGGGAATGGCGACAAAGATGGCTTTTTTCCGCAAGCCGAGCTGCACCAAAAAGGAGACGCTCGCCAGATCGCTGATGTCAGGCCTCTCATAGAGTATCCAGGCAGCCTTAGCAGTGTCCATCACCGAGCCACCGCCAAGGGCGATTATCAGGTCGGGCTCGAACTTTGCCATGGCTTCAGCGCACTGCTTCACCGTCTCTATGGGTGGCTCCGGCTGTACCCTGTCCCAGACCTCTGTGGTGAAGCCGCGCTTCTGGAAGGCGGCGGCGATGCGGGGAGCAAACCTCACAGCGATCTCATCGGTGACTATAAACCCGCGCTTTTTAGCACAGACCTGAGCAATCCTGTCGGCGCCACCGGGAAGGACGCCTGTTGCTTCGCCCAGGGCATTGGCACCCATAAAAATGCGCGGCACCAGAAAGGTGCTGGCAGCGCCCTTCACTGCGCTGGCTGTGGCTAAAGGAATGAGGCCTTTAATTAAGGGGTCGGTAAACCAGTAGCTCATCGAACCACACCTCCCTTGTTGTTTTTCGCCCCCATTGTAGCACTACCATTCCCCAAAGTCGATAAGTCTTCTGTTTGGGAAAAGTGATTGGAAATTAGAGAAGCACCTAACAGCGGCGGCAGATGTTGCCCAACAGCGCCCGGGCAGTCCCCTGGCTGAGCTCGCCTTGCTCGAGGGCTTGCATTATATGTGCTACGGCTTCCCTTATCCCCAGTGAGACCAGCCCTTCTTCGCTCGTGGGGAAGTTCGGAAAGGAGGGGAACATCCTCAGGATTTCCTCCCGGTTCCCGCGGGTGAACTCTGTGACCGGCCTTGTCAGCATCTCCTTTTGCTCTCTGTCCAGAGGTGCCTCGGCAAAGATCTGGTGGCAGAAATGGTAGCGGCATTCCCTGGGCCTTATTTCATAGATGGGACAACCTGTGAACATGGGGGAATAGAGCCGGCAGCCTGCCTCTTGGCAGCACTTTCCCCCACATTCCCGACATTTCTGCCGGCTCATTTTGTTGAGGGCACGGATAAGCCCGGCTATGTCGGCACCAAATAGCGCTTCAAATTCCTCGTCGGTCAGGAATATTTTTTCAGGTCCCATTTTTTATGTAATCGCAATGTGCTGCCGCCCTGCCATCAATTCGCGCAGACACCATGGGCGGCTCTTTGTTAAGATTGTAGCGTACCAGACCAAGGGATGGCTATTCCCCTCATCCTATCCCTCTCCCGGTGGGAGAGGGCAACCCTGAGGGCAGCAGGTTTTTGAGGTTAGGAGATGAGCCAGTCCCCGAAACCGCTGACCGCTGGTTTGACCGTGATAACCCGGGTGACCTATAATAAGGGCTGGCTTAAGGTCAGAACAGATAGCACGTAACGGTTTGCTGTGCATAGGCCACAGGAGTCAGGGGGCAAAGCTGGTTGCCTCTCGGAATTTATCCCTATGCGGTTAGATCTAGGTATTCGGCGGACTAACGCATCTCCGGATTCCAAATGGAACCTCTGCCTCCAGTATTCATTTCTGTTCCACGGAGGAGCGCTGTCTGGGGGGCTTTGTTTTGTTTAGGTTTTCGCTGGTACCGCGGGAGAAAAGGTTTTTCGTGCTTTTTCAACAGAGTGCCCAGAATGCCCTGAAGATAGCACGGCAGCTTCAGGACATGCTCAACACCTGGGAAGATATTCGGGAGAGGGTCAGCGTGATAACCGCCCTGGAGCACGAAGGCGATGCCATCACCCATCAGATCGTTGCCGAGCTGCACCGTACCTTCGTTACCCCCTTTGACCGCGAAGATATTGCCATGCTGGCAAATTCACTTGACGACATAACCGATTTTATCCATTCAGTAGCGGACGCCATGTCCCTGTACAACATCGAGCGCCCTACGGAGAAGGTAAAGGAGATGGTGGAAGTCGCCGTGCAGGCGGTAGCCGAGGTGGGCAACGCCGTCTCCGAGATAGAGGGCAGGATCGACAAAGAGAAGCTGCTTAAACGCTGTGTGGAGATAAACCGCCTGGAGAACGTTAGCGATAGTCTGTACCGTGCCGCCATGGCTGAGCTTTTCACCAACTGCGAGGACTTTGCCCATGTAATCAAGTGGCGCGAGATATACGAGTACATCGAGAACGCCATAGACAGGTGCGAGGACGTAGCTAACATACTTGAGGGCGTAGCCCTCAAGTATGCCTGAAAGTGAGTAGCAGGGAGACAGTTTCCACCGGAGCCGGACGGGTTAGTAATACGTGGAGATAAGTTTTTCGCTGGCCATAGTGTTGCTGCTGGTGCTGGCGGCAGAGTTCGTCAATGGCTGGACCGATGCCCCCAATGCCATCGCCACGGTGGTGTCAACGCGCGTCCTCTCACCGTATAAGGCGGTGGCGATGGCGGCGGTGATGAACATACTGGGGGCATTGCTCACCGGGACGGCGGTGGCGGTCACCGTCGGCAAGGGAATCATTCAGCCCGAGGCTGTCTGCTTAAGCACCGTGGCTGCCGGTATGCTGGCAATAGTGGTCTGGAGCACTGCAGCTTGGTGGTTTGGCTTGCCCACCAGCGAGACGCACGCCCTGGTGGCGGGGCTGGCAGGCGCCGGGCTTGCCTATGCCGGTCCATCTGTCCTGCTCTGGGAGGGCTGGCGAAAGGTGCTCGTCGGTCTAGGGCTGTCCACCATCGCGGGGTTCGCCTTCGGCTACATCGTGATGAACATCATCTACCGACTGTTGTCTCACGTCAGTATGGCCAGGATAAGGCAGGCCTTCGGACGCCTGCAGGTGCTTTCTGCCGCCTTTATGGCTTTTAGCCACGGCAGCAACGATGGGCAGAAATTCATGGGCGCCTTCGCTCTGGCGCTGTTTCTCGGTGGTGTCCTATCTGAAGTACATGTCCCCATCTGGGTCATCCTGGTATGCGGTATCGTCATGGGCTTGGGCACCAGCTTTGGGGGCTGGCGCATCATCCGCACTATGGGCTTTCGTCTCACCAAGCTGGAACCGGTGAACGGGTTCGCCGCTGAAAGCTCTGCCAGTATGGCGATTCTACTGGCTTCGTTCACCGGTGTACCCCTGAGCACCACGCAGACCATCAACATGGCGATCGTTGGCGTGGGGTCTACGCGCCGTTTCTCTGCGGTGAGGTGGGGTGTCACCAATGAGATCGTCATGGCGTGGTTGCTTACCTTCCCCGTCTGCGGTTTGCTCGGTTATCTCTTCGGGATGGTGCTCAAACCGCTTTTTGCCTGATTTATCGTCAGTTTGTTTTTAGACCTATAGCCTTTGACTGTGACAATGTGTATAATTAGAGCCAATATCAAGGGCGGCAGGTTCGGGATGTCCAATAACGAGTAGGGGTAAAGCAAATGACAAAGAGCAGTGAGTCTAGACAGCGTTTGCAGGAAATCCACGAGGATATCCAGGAGATGGCTAATCTGGTGACCAGGGCGATCAGCCGCTGCATCGAGGCGCTGAAGAACCGTGACCTAAAACTGGCGCATAAGGTCATCGCTGAGGATGCTGCGATCAACAATAAGCGGTTTACCATTGAAGACAAGTGCATTGCGCTGATGGGTACGAAGCTTTTGCCGGCAAATGAGCTCCGCGACATAGTGTCGGTGCTCAACATCGCCACAGAGCTGGAGAGGATCGGTGACTACGCCGAGGGCATTGGCAAGATTGTGGTGATGATCGGTGATGAGCCACCCTTAAAGCCGCTGATAGACATCCCCAGGATGGCGGAACTGACCATCGAGATGGTCAGTAAGAGTATGCAGGCTTTCCACAACCGGGATGTGGCGCTGGCAAAGCACGTGGTCTCCATGGACGATGTGGTTGACGGGCTCTACGATCAGGTATTTCGCGAGCTGCTCACCTTCATGATGGTCGACTCCAAGACGATAAACCGTGCCACGCGGCTCATCTGGGTGGCACATAACCTAGAGCGCGCCGCTGACAGGGTGACCAACATCTGTGAGCGGGTGGTGTTCATCGTCAGCGGCAGGACGGAAGATTTAGAGGTCTCCAAGTACTAGCTGACCGCTCTGAATCCCAGTAGTGCACAAGCCCTTTCTCAAGCCTTTTTGTGTTACCTGCCATTACCTTGCCACCTGCTGCCACAGAAAGACAAAAGCTGGCAAAGGTGGTAAAATAGCCAAAATTATGTGAGGCTAAGCGCATGATTGAGGAACTTTTGCCCAATTTCTATCGCATCGAAGTCCCATTACCACGCAGCCCTCTGAAGGCTCTGAATTCCTATATAATCAAAGGTGGAGACAGGTTCCTGATCGTCGATACCGCTTTTAACCGTGAGGAATGCTGGCAGCCCACCGTTTCAGCGCTGCGGGAGCTGGGCGTTGACTTAAGCAGGACAGACTTCTTCATCACCCATCTGCATGCCGACCACTCCGGGCTGGTGGGGAGGCTGGCAACTCCGTCGTCCAGAGTGTATTTCAGCGAGGTGGAGGCTGCGGTCATCGGCGGTGGCATCGGGGAGGGCGAGGCTCACGGACACTGGCGGGATATGGCGCAGTACTATCTGGCTAACGGTTTCCCGGCTGAGGAGCTGGAGGTGGCTCTGCAGGGGCATCCTGGGCGCCGCTACAGCTCGAGGCAGTTTATCAGGGTCACACCGGTGCGGGATGGTGATACCATTGAAGTTGGCGAGTATAAGTTTGTCGGCATGCTCACCGCCGGTCATACTCCGGGGCACATGTGCCTCTATGAGCCGGCGAAGAAAGTGCTGGTTGCCGGTGACCACCTGCTCATCGATATTACCCCCAATATAACCACCTGGCTGGAGCTGGAGAACTCGCTGAAGAGCTATCTGGACAATCTGGACAAGGTATACAGGCTGGATGTGACAATGGTATTGCCCGGACACCGCCGCCTGTGGAACGACCATCGCAAGCGCATCCGCGAGCTTCAGGAGCACCACCGCAATCGCCTGGCTGAAGCACGGGCGGCGCTGGAGGATGGTCCCAAGACCGCCTGGGAGGTCGCCCCCCATATCACCTGGGATATCGAGGCTGATTCCTGGGCGGACTTCCCCACGGTGCAGAAGTTCTTTGCCGTGGGCGAGACGCTGGCTCACCTGAACTACCTCGAGGGCGAGGGCAGGGTGAAGCGGCTGACCAGGAACGAAAAGGTGTTCTATTCCCTGACATAATCCCAAGGAGGTGTACCTATGGACGTCATGGAAGCGATAAAAGGCAGGCGCAGCATCAGGAAGTACCGCCCCGACCCCATCCCTGAGGAGGTTCTGCAGAGCATCCTGGAGGCAGGACGCTGGGCACCATCGTGGGCGAACACCCAGTGCTGGAGGTTCGTGATAGTCAGGGATGCGGCGACCAAGGCTAAACTGGCTGAAACCCTCAGAGGCACCAGGTCGGGCAGGCCCAACCCGGCGACCGAGGCAGTGCGCACCGCGCCGGTGGTGATAGCCGCCTGTGCCGAAAAAGGGCTCTCCGGATTTTATCGCGATGAGAGCGGGCAGAGCCTGCCAGCCACGGACAAGGGCGATTACTGGTACATGTTCGATGTCGCTTTAGCCATGCAGAATATGTGTCTTGTGGCACATGCCCTGGGGCTGGGCACGGTGCACACTGGCTTGCTCGACGCCCAGGAAGCTGCCAGAATACTGGGCTTGCCGCAGAACGTTGTGCTGGTAGAGCTCATGCCACTGGGCTACCCCGATGAGGCGCCGGCACCAAGGCCCCGGAAAGAGCTCAGCGAATTCGTCTTCTATGAGCGCTACCCACAGAGCGCAGGGAAGTGATGAGGTACCGTAGCTACAGCGACGACAGCATCATGCCGACGGTGGCTATAATCGTAGCTTGTTTCGTGTTATATCTGGCGACCGTCATCGCTAACTTCTTCGGCTATAGCCTTATAAGTTATCTGGGGATGAGGCCGGCGAGCCTGTTTGCACAGCCGTGGACGATCATCACCAGCCTGTTCATGCACGGCGGCATCTGGCATTTGCTGGTAAACATGCTCACCCTTTATTTTTTCGGCACCTTCTTGCAGCGGCTGGTGGGTACCAAAACATTTCTGCTGATTTACTTCGTCGGCGGCATCGTGGGTAATATCCTGTTCATCCTCCTGGGACCGCCTTATGCCATAGTGGTTGGTGCTTCCGGTGCCATATTTGCCCTGGGAGGTACGCTGGCGGTGCTGACGCCGATGTCCCGTGTCTATATTTTCCCCATCCCGGTGCCCATGCCCCTGTGGGTGGCGGTCATCGGTGGTTTCCTCATCATCTCCTTTGCACCCGGTGTAGCCTGGCAGGGGCACCTCGGCGGCCTTATCACCGGGCTTGTCGCCGGCTTTATCCTGCGGCGTCGCCGGCGCTTCGTCATCTTCTAAACGCCCCTTTCAGACGCTATTATATGCAATTGAAACGCTATTCCAGAGCCGACCTTGAACGCCTCTTTTCCAGCCTCACCGAATCAGGGGACCACTGCCTGACCATCTACGTGGAGCCGGGGCTTTTCCCTCTGCATGTCCTCGATTTGAAGCTTGGGGCTGACTGGCAGGTGATCCTCGATGAAGTGAGGGCGGCTGTGGCTCAAGAAACGGTGGTGGCGGCTGCCGAAAAGTACGGCACCGGTGCCGCCATCTTCTGGGGCGAAGGCGCTGGCAAACACCTCATACTGCCACCATTCCCGATTCAAAAGACTTGCGTCTCTGTCGGTGCGCCCGATATATCCCTGCTCAAGGCGGTGCTGGGGGGGAAATACCTGCTGGGGGTGGTGCTGGTCGCCTGGGGCTCGTACGCCATCGGTATATTTGACGGTGGCAGGCTGGTGGACTTTAAGACCGGCACCGGCTATATCCATAAAAGGCACCGCAAGGGCGGCAGGAGCGAGCGGAGGTTTGCTCGCAGGACCGAAGAGCAGAAGAAGGACTTCCTCAGAAAGGTCGCCAACAGGGTCGATGAGAGGTTCGGCAGTCTCACGCTCGACTATATCTACTTTGGTGGCAACCACCTTATACTCAAGCCGCTTGTCCGCGAATGTCGCTATCTCCAGTCCAACGCTGCTAAACTTTCGTCCAGGGTGGTGGAGACCAGGTATGCCGACAGGGAAGCACTGGCGAGGAGCTACAAGGAGATAACCACCTCGCTGGTGTTCTCCTTCTGATGGCGGTGCCTACTGCTGCCTGTCGGAAAGTCGCAGGATGAGCGCCTGGTAGAACTCCTCCGGGCTTTTCCCCAGGGACAGTTTCTCCATGGGGCACATATCGCTTCCATCCGCCGTGGTGATGAAGGGCACCAGCCTCTGCAGGTGGTGCTCGATGCCGTATTCCTGCAGGACTTCGGCGGCGAGCTGACTCCCCAGCGGGCTGTATACCGCGTCGGCTCCTACTTTAATACACAGCAGCGCCGCCGCCCTGCCCACCACCTTATCGAGCACCACCACACCGGTGTAGTCGCCGGCAATGGTCCTCAAGTATTCCAGCAGGGGCAGCAAGCCGTCCTTCGCCGAGCTGAACACCAGCCTGTCGCCGCGGTACACCCGGAGGGCATCATTGCTGGCAAGGAAGCGGCTGAACAGCTCTTGGTATTTCTCACCACCTGTGCTTTTGCTCATCTGAGCAGTACCTCTCTCACCCTTTCCGCCAGCTCCCTGCTTTCAAGGTCATCAGCGATAAGTTCAATCTGCTCCGGCGAACTCACCCCCAGCCCCAGCTCCACCGCCCTGGCGATCTGCTCCTGCTCGAACACTTTCCCCCTGCTTACCTCTGGTGTTGTCCCCAGCAGTCGCAGTATTGCCACACCCACGGCATCTATTGCCACAAGGTCGCTGCCGGCGAATATTACATTCGCCCTGACCCGTGTCCCCTTATCGGGACCGCCATCCACGAAGGCGTCCACGCCATCCAGGACGACTAAGTCGGGCGTGTAGGCGGTGTTGATCTCGGCGATCATCTTCCTTATGTGCGGGGAGCTGTGCAGCTCAGCCATATAGGGGTAGCCCTTACCCGCCACCATGCCCACGGCGTTCTTCAAAGACATGGTGAAATGCCCGCCATAGGCATGTGTCTTCAGGCAGCAGGTCTGTACTATTGACTCCGCCTCAAGGTAGACCCTGGGGAAGAGGAAGCCGTCCTTCCAGTGGCTATCTTTGGGGCGGAAATGCGCCCAGCCGCTTTTGTCCATCTCCTCCAGGTTCAGGATTTCGAAGCCCAGCTCCTTAGCCATCTCGAAGATGCCCTTCTTCTTCAGTACCTCGCGGGTGGGCTGTAATGGTCCGCAGCGCTCGGCGAGGGTTATCCGGGTTGCCCCCATCTCCTTTAGTTCAAGCACCAGGGCGCGCAGGGTATCGTTGTGGGTGGAGCCCGGTGCCGGGTCGGCGGTGTTGAAGTTTGGCTTGAGCACCACCGCCTTGCCCTTTACCGGGTTGTGTTTAAGTAGGGCAAGCGCCTTTTTCACACCCAGGGCGCGGTCTTCGGTGCGCACTAGGCTGACTTTAGTCGCTGGTTTCGTTTGTGTTTTCTCCATGGTTCACCTCCACCTTCCGCTGGCTAAATTATAGCCGATGCACAGGTATGGCACCAATTTAGCCTCAACTGCTTGACAGAGGGATACCTCGTATGGCAAAGTAGTGCCATATCGGGCCGGAGGGAGTATCATGGGCAAAGTAGCTGTGGTCACTGATAGCACCAGTTGTCTGCCGCCAGAAATTGTCAAAGAGTACGATATCCAGGTGGTGCCGCTGTACATCCTCTACAAAGGGAAGAGCTACCGTGACGGCGTAGATATGACCGTTGAAGAGGTCTATAAGATCATGCGCCGCAAGGAGGACCTGCCCACCACCGCCACCGCCGCCGTGGGCGATTTCTTGGAAGCTTTCCGTGAGGCGGCTAAGAAGGCGGAGAGCGTGCTCTGCATCACGCTCACCAGTATACTGAGCAAGACCTTCGAGGCAGCTACAGCGGCGAAAAACCTAGCTAAAGAGGAGTTACCCCGCACCGTCATCGAGGTGTTCGATAGCCGCGCCGTTGGCGGTGCTTTGGGTTTTATTGTTATCGAGGCAGCTAAGGTGGCAAAGGCAGGGGGAAGCCTTTCGGCGGCGCTGGAGGCGGCGAAAAAGATCATGGGCAAGGTGAAGCTTTACGCCATGCTCGATACCCTCTATTACCTCGCCCGTCTGGGACGCATCGGCAAGGCGGCTGCATGGGCGGGCTCGCTGCTGGATATGAAGCCCATCCTGAAACATTCCCCGGAACACGATGAAGCCATGCCAGTAGCCCGCCCCCGGACCAAGAGGAAAGCCATCGAATACCTGCTCCAGTTGCTAAGATGTGGGGTAGGCGATCTGGGGCTGCACATCAACATCCACCATGCCGATGACCTCGAGGGGGCGAAGATACTGGCGGACAAGGTGAAATCTGAGTTCAACTGTACCGAAGTATATATCACCGAGTTCACCCCTCTTATGGGCGTGCACGCCGGTCCCGGCGTGCTCGGTTTTTCTTTCTACGCCGACTAGAGTACAATAGCCCTATAATTCCACAGGGAGGTAAGTTATGGGGCTGATCACGCCTGAGCAGTACAAGGAAAGTCTTAAGGACGGCAGGGTCGTTTACTACGAGGGCGAAAAGGTCGCCGATGTCACCACCCACCCGGCATTAAAGGTATGCGTGGAATCGGCAGCCCTCGACTACCATATAGCCGAGATGCAGGAATACCGTGACCTTGCGGTGGTCCCCCACCCGAAGACCGGCGAGCCGATAAATCGCTACTATTACACCCCGCAGAACGCTGATGATTTGCTCAAGCGCCACGAGCTCATGGTCACCGCCACCAGGCTGGGTGGGGGCGTGATACCGTTCATCCACGATATCGGCGCCGATGCTTTGAACGCGGTCAACGTCACCGCCAACATGATGGAGAAGAAAGAGTATATAGAGCGGGCGGAGGAGTTCCGTTACTACCTGCAGAAGAACGACCTCAGCGTCGCCTGCGCCATGACCGATGTCAAGGGAGACAGGATGCTGCGCCCATCCTCACCGCGGCAGGGACACCCCGATTACTATGTGCGGGTGGTGGACAGGGACAGCAAGGGAATAGTGGTGCGGGGTGCCAAAGCGCACATCACCGCGGCAGCATACTGCAAGGAACTGTTCGTCATCCCCTGCCGCAATATGACCGAGGAGGACAAGGACTACGCCGTCGCTTTCGCCATCCCCGCCAATACCAAGGGAGTGGTACAGATCTGCCACCCCATAAGCTGGCGGCAGAGCCCGCTGGACTTTCCCGTAGACCTACCCATCAGGAACCATACCGATTCGCTGATAATCTTCGACGATGTCTTTGTCCCCTGGGAGAGGGTGTTCCTCTGCGGCGAGTGGCAGTATGCCATGCCGCTGGTGTATAACTTCGCCTACCTGCATCGCCACACCGCCGCCAGCTACCGGATACCGATGTCTGAAGCCATGGTGGGGGTGGCGCAGGCGATAGCCGAATACAACGGCATCGACAGGGTGCCCCACGTCAGAGAAAAGATAACCAATCTGGTCATCTATGTGGACATGTTGAAGTCGCTGGCGCGGGCTTCCTGTATTGACTACGTGATGCACGGTGGCATCCCCATCCCCAACCCGGTGATCACCAACATCGCCAAATACCACTTTGCCGAAAACCTGCATGCCTGCATCAAGGCGATACAGGATATTGCCGGCGGTCTGCTGATAACAGCGCCCACATATAAGGACTTTCAGAACCCAGAGACCAAGGGGTACATCGAAAAGTACCTTGGCGGCAAGGCGGGAGTGTCCGCAGAGAAGCGCCTGAGGATGTTCCAGCTCATCCGCCGACTGGCGGGCTTTGAGACCGAGGTGCTGGCGGTGCACGCCGAGGGCTCACTGCAGGCGCAGCGCATGACCATCTACGTCGAGTCCTACCCGCAGATACAGGAATACAAGAAGTGGGCGGAGATAGCCGCTGGCATCAGGGACTAGGCGCCCGTCGGGCAGTCTCGCCCCACGTGTAGCTGGAGTTAGCCGCGCACCTTACCGCGGGCGAGCGAGGCGAAGATGCCCAGGAAGCAGAGCACGGCGAAGATGATGAAGGCGGTGTTGAGGCTGGCAAGGAAGGCTGCGTGGTGCTCAGGTGTTATCTGTACCCTGCCCAGGCGGACGGCGAACACCAGCATCACGATCCCCAGACTGAAGGTCATGCCCACCTGACGTACCGTCGCCAGCACTGCTGAAGCCACACCGTAGGACCTCTTCTCCACCGAACTCATCACCGCATTGGTGTTGGGTGAGGCAAACATGGCGAAGCCAAAGCCGATGAGCGCCAGGCTGGCTATAACAAATGGTAGCCCGCTGTCCCTGCTCAGGAAGATGAACGGCACCAGCCCGATGGCGGAGAGCGCCATGCCGATAGAGGCGATTATCCTGGGCTCTACCCTGTCGGAGAGCCTGCCTGCAAGCGGCGAAAAGATTGCCTGTACTACCGGAGAGGTCACCAGCACTATCCCTGCCATCTGCGGGCTGAAGCCCTTGATGTACTGAAGGTAAAGGCTGATAAGGAAGCCCGCGGCGAAGGTGGCGCTATAGTTTATCAGCGCTGCCAGGCTGGACATTGCGAATACAATGTTGCGGCGAAAGAGTGCTATATTCAGCACCGGGCTGTTTACCCTCATTTCCCATTTTACGAAGGCGATGGCGCCAATGGCGCCGGCGAGGATGAGACCAGCACCGGACGTCTCCGGCAGTCTGGTGAAGCCATACATCACCGCCACCAGGGATAAGCCATAGACCACCGAACCGACGATATCAAGTCTTTCGCCCCTAGCTTCAGCCCACTCTCCCTGCAGCTTCCACAGGGCAAACGCCAGCACTATCAGCCCCAGCGGCACGTTCACCCAGAATATACTCCTCCAGCCAAGGTGCTGGGTGAGCAGTCCGCCGACGAAGGGACCTACCGACAGCCCGACATAAACCGAGGCGGCGTTTATACCCAGCACCTTCCCCCTCTCCTCGGGGGGGAACACCGAGGTCAGGATAGCCACCGCTGTGGAGAACAGCATGGCCCCGCCTATCCCCTGGAGCACCCGGAAGCCGATAAGCATCGCCGCCGAATTGGATAGCGCCGTCAGCGCTGAGGCAAGGACGAAGGTGATTACACCGTAGATGAATACCCTCTTCCTGCCATAGATGTCCGCGAGCCTGCCGATGGGGACGAGGGCCATTGAGGATGCCAGCAGGTAGGCTGTAGCCATCCAGCCCAGCAAAATGGCGTCTATCTCCAGTTCCTTCCCAATTGAGGGCAGGGCAACATTGATGGAAGAGCCCATGAACGGTGTCAGGAACGACGCCAGCGTGGTCGCCAGCAGGGCAGTCAGCCGGCTCGGCGCCCTCTGCGTGTTTGCTTCGACGTGAGGAGCGGGCATAAACTTGCTGCATTTTACCACCCATCTGCACGGTTAGACAAAATGGGCTGGTGACAGGCGGCAGCCCGTGGTGTATGCTATAATCAAGCGCCACAGAAAGGATGTACCCGGATGAGGCGACAGGCAGATGCTTATCTGGACATTGAGACCACAGGACTTTCTCCCTTTTACGACTATATAACCGTGGTCGGCGTCCTCCGCTGTAACGGCAGCAGCAGCGAGCTTGTCCAGCTTGTCGGCGATGAGGTCACCCGGGGAAACCTCATCACCGCCCTTGCCGGCGTGGGGACGATATATACCTATAACGGCAGCAGGTTCGACCTCCCCTTCATCGGCGTCTCACTGGGCATTGACCTGGCAACCCAGTACAAGCACCACGATTTGATGTATGACTGCCGGGCTTGCAACCTTTATGGCGGCTTGAAGGTGGTGGAAAGGCAACTGGGCATCCCCAGGCAATTGCAGGGGATAAACGGCTACGAGGCGGTGCGGCTGTGGTGGAGCTATCTGAGGGGCGGCAACGAAGAGGCGCTGAGGCTGCTTCTGGAATATAACCGCGAGGACGTGGTCAACCTTAAAGTGCTTCGCGAAAGGTTATTTGGGCGCCGCTAGCGCCGAAGCTAACACCGATTTTCCTTGGCACCACCTACAGGTATATAATTTACCTCGCACTTTTTATTTTTGCAGGAAATTGACCGCTCATGACCGACAGACCACAGACCAAAGGCTTCTACGGGTGGTGGATGCTGTTTTTTCTCTGGGTGGTGTACACCGTGCCCATAGGCTTTGTCTTCTACAGTGGCACGGTGCTCTACCCCTATATGACCGCAGAGACGGGCTGGGCGAGGGGCGAGGTAATGGTGGGCGCCACCGGCGTGATGATGTTCTTCGGACTTTCCAGCCCGCTGGTCGCCTGGATGGTGGGGCGGATGGGCGCCCGGGTGACGCTGGCTATCGGCGGCGGTATCGTTACCGTTGCCAGCCTGATCATGGGCTTTGTGGGGCATATCTACCCGCTGTTCATACTGCTATCGTTCCTCAACGGTCTAGGGGTCGCCCTGGCATCCACCATACCGGTGCAGACGGTGGTCATCTCTTGGTTCTATGCCCGGAGGGCGCTGGCTTTAGGGCTGGTGCTCGGCGGTGGCGCCATCGGCGGCTTTCTGGCACCGCAGGCGGTGAGCATGGTGGTCGAAGCCAATGGCGGCAACTGGCACTTAGGCTGGTTCATCATCAGTGCAGCCTCGCTCATCGGCATCGCTGTCTCGCTGACCGCGGTGCGTAACCGCCCCGAGGATATAGGTCAGTTCCCCGATGGCGCCCTTACCCAGGAAGCCAGCATCGCCGCCTCCAGACGTCCCACCCGCACCTACCGCACCCCTGTGGAGTGGAAGTTCCGCGATGCTATCAGGACGCGGGCGCTGTGGCTGCTGGTGGTCGCCGGTGTGCTCGGCTTCTGGGTGTGGGATCTGGTATACAGTCAGGCGCCCTACCACCTCAGGGACAGGGCTTTCGACCCGGAGACGGTGGCTTTCCTTTATAGTCTGGCTGTCGGGCTGAGCATAGTGGGCAGGTTCGCCGTGGCAGCATTGGGCGATGTCATCGAGCCGCGTTACCTTTTAGCCTTCGGTACCCTGTGTCTCATCGCCGGCGGCATCATGTTCTGGCTGGCATCACCACAGGCTGAATGGGCAGCCCGGCTCTATCCGCTCCTCTGTGGCTTTGGCATGGGCATGTCCATGGTGTCCACGCCGGCAATCATCAGCAACTACTGGGGGCAGACCGCCTTTGCCCCGCTCAATGGCCTCATCTCACCAATATCGGTGATAGCCCATGCCATACTGCCGCCCATAGCTGGTTTCGTACATGACATTAGGGGAACCTACTTCCCTGTCCTGGTGGTGGCGCTGGCGGGCGCTGTCCTTGCTATAGTAGCCATACTTTTGTGCACGCCGCCCAAACCGAAAGGCGGGACTGTTTCAAACCAAACTTAAGGAGACCGAGATGAAGTTACTGGCATTCAACTGCAGCCCGCGTATGGCGAAGAGCAATACCTCGCTCATTCTGGACCCGTTCCTGGAAGGTGCCAGGGAGGCCGGTGCCGAGGTGGAGCTCGTCTACCTGAGGAAGCTGAAGGTCAAGCCCTGCCTGGGCTGCTTCAGTTGCTGGCTGAAGACGCCGGGGACCTGCGTGCAGAAGGACGATGTTGCCCTCATCATGCCCAAGCTGGGCGAGGCTGAGGTCTGGGTGTTCGCCATGCCGCTATATGTAGACGGCATGCCCGGGCACCTCAAAATGCTACTGGACAGGCTGATACCGGGTGCACGACCGGTGATTGAGGTGCGGGGTGACCACTGTCGCCACCCCCTGCGCGGCAGTACGAAGAAGGGCGGCAACATAGTGCTCATCGCCAACTGCGGCTTCTGGGAGCTGGACAATTTTGACCCTCTGCTTGTGCATATGAAGGCGATATGCAAGAACATGGACAGGGAGTTCGCCGGGGCGCTTTTGCGCCCCCACGGCGAGGCGATGAGGCCGATGATGAAGCTGGGGATCGCCATCGATGACATTTTCGATGCCGTCAGGGAAGCGGGGAGAGAAGTGGCCCGCGGAGGCAAAATACCCCAGCAGCTTGAAAATATCGTCAGTCGCGAACTGATACCGCGTGACATGTATATCAGGTTCGCCAACGAGGGCTTTAAGGCGCTAGAGGGTAAAGGGGCATAACGGTCTATAGCCCTTGCTCTTTGTACTGCTGTGCCAGCAGTGAGTAGCCGCTGGCGCCGGCTCTGAGCATTGCCAGCCTTTCCGGTGGCACTTTGCCCTTTACCCTCGCCGGGCTACCCATCACCAGCGATTCATCGGGGATCTTCATCTGCGGCGGCACCAGTGCACCGGCAGCTACGATGCAGTAATTGCCCACTTCAGCGCCATCGAGGATGGTGGCGTTGTTGCCGATGAGTACGTTGTTGCCCACCTTGCGGCAGTGTATCACGGCGCCATGCCCGATGATGCAGTCATCGCCGATGGAGAGGTCGGTGGCGCTGTGCACCACGGTGCCGTCCTCGATGGCGGTGTTGCGCCCGATGGTTATTTTGCCGAAGTCGCCTCTGATCACCGCCCCGGGCCAGACGCTGGCGCCGTCGGCTATCTCCACATCGCCGACCACGTAAGCGGCTTCGCTGACGAATGCCGAGGGCGCTATTCTGGGCGTCTTGCCGTTGAAGCTCTTAATCATTGTGGCGCCTTTAGAGCCATGCCCGCAGCCGCCTTAAAGCCTCCAGCTTTTCGGTGTTGCCCAGCCTGGCTTTCTTTACGGCGCGGTGCAGTACCTCTATGCTTTTATCATAGGTCTTCCTGTCCACCGGGTAGGGGTGGCCATCCTTACCGCCGTGGGCGAAGCTGTAGGTGGCGGGGTCGCGCAGGCTCACCGGGTCACCGTAGATGAGCTCCGATATCAGGCTCAGGGCGCGGAGCGTCTTGGGACCGATGCCCTCCAGGCTGAGCAGCTTTTCGAAGCTGGCTGGCTGTTGTTCCCAGGCACTCACGATGGCTTTGTGCAGCCTGTCCGGATTGATGTCCTCCAGCGTTAGGTGATGGCGGGCGGGTAAGTTGAGCGTCTTCAGCCTCTTGAGTTCAGTGACGACCTTCTCCGGCTTTTCCTCCCTGATTACCCGTGTTATGGTCTGGCGCGCCTCACCGCTTTCAAGGGCGACCAGGTTGAGCACGGTGCCCCTCGCCTGAGAGCAGATGGCGGAGTGAGGCTCGCAGACGAAGTCGGTGACCTTCTCCCCCAGCCAGTGGTAGCGGCGGGCGTAGCGGCTTTTATCGTTCATCCCCTGCTGCACCACCGCCCAGGAGCCCTCGACGGTGAAGAAGAAGGTGTGGTGGTAGAGCTGGTAGCCATCCTGCAGGGCGGAGTTGTCCACCTTCGCCGCCATGCGGCTGGCATAGGTGAGGGATGTCAGGTCCACTTTAAGGAATTTGCCGCAGCGCTCTATCTCGGCGGGCGTTTTGCGCGATGTCCTTCCCTTGCCGCCGGCGATGAACAGCCCGGTCTCCTGCTCCAGTCCCCTCAAGCCCTCCTTAAGCGCGCCGCAGACGGTGGTGGTGACGCCGCTGGAGTGCCAGTCATAGCCCAGCACGCAGCCGAACGCCTGAAACCAGAAGGGGTCGGAGAGCCGGCTCAAGACCTCGCGAGTGCCGAACTCGGTGGCTATCGCCAGCACCACCTCCCGGGCAAGCTTGGTCATGCGCTCAAAGAGCCACGGTGGTATCTTCCCGTAATGGAGCGGGAGGTTGGCAATGCCTGTCCTCTGCGGGCTGCTCATTTTTTCGGTTTGACAGCGGTGACGGTTATGCTGCGGATATTGCCGCTTACTTTCTGCAAATCGTGCGGTGGGATGGTGGGGTCAGCGGAGAGCGCCTGCACAATGGGGTCGCTTGAGGGACAGCAGCCGGCGATGAGTATCTCGGAGGCTACCTCCACATTTTCAAAGCCGGACCTCCTTATTGCACTGATGTACTCCTCCCTGGTGGCGGCACCAGCCACGCAGGCGATGTAGGCGGTTGCGGAGTGCCTCACTGAATCAGGCAGCGGCACGGCGGTGACGATATCCGAGACGACCATCCTGCCGCCGGGCTTGAGCACTCTGAAAGCCTCGCGGAAGACCCTCTCCTTCTCCGGCGAGAGGTTGATGACGCAGTTGGAGATGACCACATCCACCTCGCTATCTTTCAGGGGCAGGTTTTCTATCTCGCCCAGCCTGAACTCCACGTTTGCGTAGCCGCCGCGGTGGGCATTCTCTCTGGCGCGCTCCACCATCTCCGGTGTCATGTCCACGCCGATGACTTTCCCCCCCTTACCCACCTTCTCCGCGGCAAGGAAGCAGTCGAAGCCGGCGCCCGAGCCCAGGTCCAGCACCACCTCCCCCGGCTTCAGCGATGCCAGAGCCGTGGGGTTGCCACAGCCCAAGCCCAAATCAGCTTCGGCGAGCACCGAAGCCTCTGTGTCACCGGAGTCTAGCTTCGCTGCAGGTGTGCCGCAGCAGGAGCTTGAAGGGGCACAGCAGGAGGTTCTTTCTTTGGCTATCCTGCCGTAACCTTCTCTGACCGTTCTCTTGATTTTATCTTTTTTCATTATCTCCTCCACTGCTTTTATCCAGGTATGGGCAACGGGGAAATTTTACTTTATCTTCTGAAACATGGCTTCGACTTCGCCGGTATTCAGAAAGACCTCGTCCTTTATCGCTCTGATTATCCCCTCCTTGTCTATGGCAAAGGTGGTGGGGGCGCCGTGCCTATAGGTGATGCACACCCGCTCATCGGCGTCTATGAGGATGGGGTAGGTGATGCGACGGGTGCTGAGGAGCTTTTCTATCTGTGGTCTGGCGTCGCCCACATGCACGGCGAGCAGCACCACCTCGTTGCCATACTTATCGTAGAACTCCTGCAGGTACGGTATCTCCTGGATGCACCCCTCGCAGTAGATCACCCAGAAGACGAGCAGCACCGGCTTTCCCCGGTACTGGCTCAAGGTCACCGTCTCGCCCTGCAGCGTCTGCAGGGTGAAGTCCGGCGCCGGCTTGCCTATCTCAGGGGCATCGCCGGTGAGTGGTTGCGGGGTGACGCCGCCGTTTTCCTGTGGTGCCGTTTTTGTGCATGCTACAGGTAACAGTACAAGGACGACGCACAGCAATAGCACCGTCATGAGCACAGTAGTCTTTCTGCCATGCATAGTGTCATCCCCCGTGTTATAAGGCTGTCCTTTTCAGGCTGGCTTTCAGCCTTTCTTCTCCTCCTTGTCCAGGGCGTTGATGATGAGCTGGGTGACCTCGGCTTTAGAGAGCACCTTGCCGCTGCTCACCGCCTGCCCGTTTATCACCAGCCCGGGCGTCATCACCACATTATACTTCATAAACTCCTTAAAGTCCTTCACCTCCTCCACTGCGGCGTTGATGCCCAGTTCCTTCACCACCTCCTTCACCGTCTTCCCCAGTTGCTGGCATCTGGCGCAGCCCGCACCGAGCACTTTAATATCCACAGCCTTCACCTCCTTCTACAGAATATAGCCGGCTATATAGCCGACCAGCGTTCCTAGGACGATTATCGTGGAGATATACACCAGTGCCTTCTTCGTCCCGAAGGCACTGGCGATAGCCAGCCAATTAGGTAGACTGATGCCGGGACCGGTGAGGAGTAGCGCCAGCGCTGGACCCTTGCCCATGCCCAGACCCATCAGCGTGTCCACGAAGGGTGCCTCGGTCATCGTGGCAATGTAGCTGATGGCGCCTATCAGGGTGGCAAGAAAAGACTGCCTCAGCCCTGCCCCACCCAGCCAGGTCTCGATCCATTGCTGGGGCAGCAGCGCGCCGATGATGCCCACGATGAACACTCCTAATAGCAGCAGCGGGAATATCACGCGCACAAACCACCATGTCTCCCTGAGCCAAGACTTAATCTTTTCAAGCTGGATGGCTTTCCAGACGTAGACCGCCACTATCGCCAGCCCCACCGCCCACACTACCACCTTATGCCAGTATGGTCCTTTGGTAACGATGTAGTTCGGTGCCAGCAGCCACAGCACCAGCAGCACCAGCAGGATGAGCGGACTGCGGTCTATCAGCGCCGTCCTGCCAGCGTTTGTCTGGAATGCCGGCACCCGCTCCTTCTCCTCGCGGCGGAAGGCGTAAGCCATCACCAAGCCCACGGCGAAGGACATCAGCAAAGCGCTCACCAGCCTGGCGATGACCATCTTCGTCCCCAGTATCGAGCCGGTGTATACCAGTGCCAGGATGTTGGCAGCCGGTGCCACCCAGAGGATGATGAAAGCGGGACCGATGCCAGCGCCGCCATAATAGATGCCGCTGGCAACGGGAATGACGGTGCAGGAGCAGACGGCGACGAAAAAGCTGCCGCCGGCGGCGATGCCGAAGGCGGTCATCTTCCTTGCTGCGGTGCCCAGATAGCTAATGATGCTCTCCCGCGCCATGAAGTTCACTATGCCGCCCGCCAGCAGGAATGCTGGTATCAGGCACGTTAGCACGTGCAGGGCGATGTAGTCCTTGAGCGCCAGCACCCCACCCATCAGTGCGTTTATAACTATATCCACGGTCGCTAGCTCTCCTTCAGTACGAAACAATCGGGCACCAGCCGCTTTGTGCCCTTCAGCCGCTCCCTGTCCCGGGCAGCTACGGCATTGTGCTTCAGCCCTTTCCTCACCGCCTCCACGATGTCCTGATAGTGCTCCTCAAGCCCTTCTCTATCTATGGAGTACAGCGCCCACAGCCCCACACGCCTCAGCTTGAGTAACCCGGCGTCATAAAGAGCGCTCAGGTTCCGCGAGGCGCGCGATTGCGAGATGCCCAGCACCTCCATCACCTCGCAGACACAGCACTCCCGCTCCAGCAGCAAGTTCAGTATCCTCAGCCTGGTCTCATCCGAAAGCGCCTTAAATACCTTTAGCAGCTCCCTCATCGTTTATATGCGTCTTTTCGCATTTTTGCATATTATATAGATATCGGCGCAGCGTGTCAACCGCCACTGGGCTGTTTGTCAATTTGTGTGGAAACAGCTTCGGGATGGTGCAGACCCCTGTCGCTGGCAACTTGACAGACCTCTGACACTGCAGCGGAAGCGGGGTACTCCGCTGCGTCCTGCGGGTGACGGAGGCAGGAGCGGTGGGCGCTCCTATGGCTCTACTGGCTCGGGCTGATAGACCTTCTCCTCGGCTAATTGGTCTTCGCTCAAGGCGACGTCGGCTTCGATGTCCCTGCCCTCCACGCCTTTAGCCAGTATCTCTTTATAGTATTCGTGCTGGATGATTAGGTTCATGATTTCGTTAGTGCCCGTCCAGATCATCGCCAGCCTGGCTTCCCTCAGCGCCCGCTCCACGGGGTAGATATTGGTGTAGCCGATGCCGCCGAGTATCTGCATGGCATCGTTGACCACCTCCCACTGTACCTGCGTCGCCAGTTTTTTGACCTCGGAGACCAGCCTCCTCTGGTAGCCGGGGGTGCCTACGTTTTCGTCAATGGTCCTGGCGACGGCATATGCCAGGGCATCAACGGCGTCGAGCTTGGTGATGCAATCGGCTATCTTGAAGCTGACGCCCTCGAACTCCCGGATGGGCTGACCGAAGGCATGGCGCTTGTCAGCATAGCGCGCTGCTATCTCCAGGACAGCTCTGGCGCCGTCTATGCCGCCGGAGACCAGCCTCTCCGGCACCATGAGCCTGTAGAATACCTTGGCGCCCTGGTTCTCGCCGCCGACGAGGTTTTTCTCGGGGACGGGCGTCTCCCTAAAGACCAGTCTTCCAGTGCCGGTGCCGCGGCAGCCCATGAGCCCGTAGACGTGCCTGACCTCCACGCCGAAATCGCGCTCCACTATAAAGGCGCTGATGGCATCGCGTCCGCCGCCCGGGTTGGTGACGGCGAAGACTAGGAAGAAGTCGGCGCCTTCAGCACCGACCACGAAGCGTTTCTGGCCGGTGAGGTAATAGTAGTCACCCTTCTTTCTAGCCATGGTGGTGGCGCCGAAGAAGTCGGAGCCGCCCCTGGGCTCGGTGAGCGCCTCGCCCGCCCATTTGGTGCCGGCGATGATGGGCTTTAAGTACTTCTCCTTCTGCTCTGCGGTGCCGAAGACGGTGAGCGCCTCGCCGACGATGGAGACCATGCTGTAGAGGCAGGCGAAGGGTACGCCCAGCTTGCTTACCTCCCCCACGGCGATGAGCTCCTCCACCCAGCCCAGCCCCCTGCCACCGTAATTCGTGGGGAAGCGGAGTCCGAGCAGGTTCCTCCTGCCCGCCTCCCTGACGAACTCGTAGGGGAACTTGATTTTGTCGGCGTCCATGTCCAGGATGAGCTGGCGAGGAACGCTTTTGACGAAGTCCTGTACCTCCTGCTTGAGCTTCCTCTGTTCCGGTGTGAAGAATACCTCCAGCATGGCTGTCCTCCTTTCCTGATGCGGCGCGCCGCAGCGCCCGGTCACCGCCTGATTGTACTCTTTTGAAGCACGGCGGGTAAAGAGGCATTTGACCCGCGCGGGTTCTGGGTGTATCTTTTCTACCATCAGACCACCCATCCCGACGAGGTGTACCAGACCCTTTATGGAGTGCCAGGTATGGGTGGCTGGTAACTTTTGTTTAGGAGGTAAACATGAAGGTCCTTGCTATCGGGGGCAGCCCCAGGCTGAACGGTGTGAGCAACTATCTGATAGACCAGGCGCTTGGCGAGCTAGCTTCTCGCGGGATCGAGACAGAGAAGATCGTGCTGAACCAGTACAGAATCGGCTTCTGCCAGGCGCACAGCAACTGTGCCTCGTTCAGCGAGTGCCAGCAGAAGGACGATGTGCCCTGGATACTGGAGAAGTTTGCCACCGCCGACGGCGTCATCATCGCCAGCCCGGTGTATTTTGGCACCGTGTCCGCCCAGATAAAGGCTTTCATGGACAGGAGCTTTTTCCTGTTCACGCACAATAGAAGAGCGCAGCCGAAGTGCGCCGGGCTCATTGCCATAGCCAACCGCAGGGGGCACGAAGAGACGGTGGGGGAGCTGAGGAAGTTTGTGCGCTCACCGGAGATACAGGTGTTCACCATCGCCGCCACCGGCGAGCGGGACGCCGACCCGAAGGCGCAGACGGAACTCATCGAGCAGGCTAAAGACATGGGGCGCAGGATGGCTGAGGTGTTGCTAGCTTCGCAGGGCTGAAGCGCCGGAAAAGGAGGTTGCACATGAATACCGAGGATTTAGCCGGACTTATCAAGACGCGCCGCTCCATCCGCGTCTGGGAGGACAAGCCAGTGCCGGAGGAGCTGCTGTGGCAGGCGGTGGAGCTTGCCACCTGGGCACCGAATGGCGCCAACGCACAGAACTGGCATTTTTACATAATCCTGAACAGGGAGAAAATCAAAGCCATTGCCGATGTGGTGGCGCGGGGCATGAGGCTTATGGCTTCGTGGTTCCAGCAGCAGGGGATGGCAGCCTTCCCTCTTCCGCGCGAAAACCTGCTTGCCAAAGCGCCGGCAATGATCGCCGTAGGCGTTTGGCGGAGGGAATATCCGCGGGAGAAAGTCCTTGTCGAACGGGCAAAGACGGATGAAAAGGCGGCTGAAATGCTCCAGTGGGGCAGCGCGCTAAACCCGCGCCTGCAGTCGGTATCGGCAGCCATAGCCTACCTGCTGCTGGTGCTGCACCAGAAGGGGCTGGGCGCCACCTGGATGACCGGTCCGCTGTCGGTGGCGAAGGGGGAGGTAGAAAAAATTCTCGATGTGCCGCAGGACATGGACATCGTCGCCCTCATCCCTGTGGGCTACCCGGCGGAAAGCCCCACCAGGGACAGACGCCCGGTGGGCGATGTCTGCGAGGTAGTCAGGTAGCCTGAAGTACTCTCACGGTAGTTTTTTGTAAGCAGACTGTTTTGTCGGTGTCTTCCTTCTGGCTTGGGGCGTGGTTTGCCCGACAGGCAGGACCTGTTGTACCATAAGTCTTTGACTTAAAGAAAGGGCTGGCTTATGAGTAAACTGGAAGAGCTTTACAGTATGTTTTTTCCGCGTTCGGTGGCGGTGGTGGGAGTTTCCACCAACCCTCAGGGGTGGGGTGGACATGCTTTCATCAGGCGGCTGAAGAAGGTGGGCTTTCCCGGTGATGTCTATGCCGTGAACCCCAAAGCCAGCAACGAGGTGCACGGGGTGAAGGCTTACCCTAGCGTAAAGGAGATACCGGAGCCGCCCGAGATGGTCATCGTGTCAGTGCCGGCGAGGCGGGTGCTGGAGGTGCTGGAGGACTGCATCACTGCCGGGGTGAAGAACGTGCATATCTTCAGCTCCGGCTTCAGCGAGACGCAGGAGGAGGAGGGGCGCCAGCTCGAGGCCAAGATAACCGAGATCATCAAGCGGGGAAATCTGCGGGTAGTAGGACCAAACTGCATGGGGCTTTATGTGCCGGCAAGCAAGTTCACTGCCTGGGGGGCACCGCCGAGAGGCGTGGGGAAGCTTGCCTTCCTTTCCCAGAGCGGCGGGCACGGTGAGATACTCATCAGGTATGCACAGGAACTAGGCGTTTATTTCAGCAAGGTGATCAGCTTCGGCAATGCCCGTGGACTTCAGGCGCTGGACTTTCTGGAATATCTTGCTGAAGACCCCGATACCGGCATCATCGCCATGTACCTTGAGGGGATGAAGGACGGGAACCGGTTTACCAGGCTGGTGAGGGAGATCAACCGCACCAAGCCGGTGATCGTCTGGAAGGGCGGGCTCACCGAGTCCGGCGCTAGGGCTGCTGCCTCGCACACCGCCTCGATGGCGGGGGAGGCGAGGATATGGGACGCCTTCTTTGTCCAGACCGGCGCCATCAGGGTGAACTCGCTGGAGGAGATGGCGGATGTGGCGCTGCTTTTCCTGCATCTGAAGCCGCTCCTGAGCAGGCGGGTGCTGCTTCTGGGCGGCGGCGGTGGCAACGCTGTGGCTATGGCTGACATCTGCAGCCGCGATGGGCTCACCGTGCCCACCCTCGCCGAGGAGACCAGAAGGAAGCTGGCGGAGTTCATCCCGCTGGCGGGTAACAGCATCAGGAACCCGCTGGACGTCTGGCTGGTGCAGCATAATCTGGAGATGTTCCGCCGCTGCATCGAGATAGCGGTGGCTGACCCGGCTATCGACCTGGTCATCGCTGACCGTTATCCCCATAACGGTGATAATGGCGATAACGGTCCGCCGAACTTCGAGGAGGGGAGCCGGCAGGTGGAGGAATTTATCATCGAGTTTGCCAAGAAAAACCAATTCGGTAAGCCATTTGTAGTAGCGGTGAACGCCCCGACCAATGACCCCAACGGCATGAGGGCAGCCGCCGAGCTGCGGCTGAAGTTCGCCCTGGCGGGCGTGCCCAGTTATCTATCGCAGGTAAGCGCCACCCGGGCGCTAGCCCGCTTCATCGGCTATCACGAGTTTCAGGAGAGGGCGCAGGGCTAGGGACGCGCGGTCAAGTCAGCCTTATTTCGGTGGCGGCGGAGGAAGTCGAGCACCGCTCTATTCACCTCCTCCGCAAGCTCGATGTTGAATCCATGGCCCGCTTTCGGGAGCAGCACCAGCTCGGCTCCGGGTATGCGGGAGGCGATGATGCGTGAGTTCTCCACGGGCACTATTTTGTCCTCTTCGGCGGCGATAACCAGCGTGGGCGCCTTGATCTCAGGTAGCCGTTCATAGGTATCGTGCCCCATTATCGCCTGACCCTGCCTCATATAGCCGTGCGGCGGCGTAATATGCTGCGACATCCTCACGGCTATCTCCTGCATTACGGACTGGGCACTCTGGATGAAGTCCTGGCTGAAGATGAAGGGCAGCATCTCACGGAACCTGTCTTCGGGCGCAAGACTCTGCATCCGCTCTATGTCGAACAGCACCTTCATTGACTCGGCGTCCGGCGACACGGCATGGCTGCCGCCGGGGGTGGTGGCGCCGAGGACTAGAGTCTTCACCCTGTGCGGATAGAGCAGGGCGAAGTGCTGGGCGATCATGCCGCCCATGGAGATGCCGAAGATGTGGGCGGAGGCGATGTCCAGGGCGTCCAAGAGGCCCGCAAGGTCGTTAGCCATCATCCCCATGGTGTAGGGTATGTCCGGCTTATCGCTGCGACCGCTCCCCCGGTTATCGAAGGCTATCACGCGGTAATGGCGGGAGAACTCCGGAATCTGTAGGAACCACCATTCCAGGGGACCGCCCAGCCCCATCACCAGCACCAGCGGTTCGCCCTCCCCCTGTGTCTCATAGTAGATGTTGATGTCGTTGACTTTTACTGTGGGCATGGTCACCTCCGATTGCTTCTAGCAGCACTATTGTAACGCCGTTGGGCTATGCCGGACTAGCCCTCAAGAATCGGTATCCTTGCTCACCCTCTCCCGCTCGTGGGTTGACATTTCCCATCCCGCGGTCATACACTCTGTCTGTAAAAATGTCCGCAGATACGGTCAACCTGATAATAACGGCACCGCTGGACGGGACAAGCCTCGAGCGGATAGAGAGCGTCAGCAGCAGGGTGAGGTTGACGGATGCCTCGGAACTCCTTCGCGCCGAAGGGAAAGGCGATGCCACCGCCGCGAGGCAGCTTGATGACCTGCTCGTTGAGACGGAGGTTATCTACGGTTTCAGGTTGCCGCAGCACCTCGTCCGCCGTGCCCCGAAGCTGAAGTGGGTGCAGGTGATGTCCGCAGGGGTGGACAGGTTCCTGAAGGACGAGGAGTTACGCAACAGCAGGGTGGTGCTGACCAACGTCAGCGGCATCCATGCTGTGCCCATCGGCGAGTTCGTTATCAGCCTGATGCTGATGTTCGCCAAGGGGGCGCCGCGCTGTTTTGAGATGAAGCAGCGGCGGCAGTGGGGACGGTTCATCCCCACGGTGCTGTGCTCCAAGACGGTGGGGATAGTGGGGCTGGGGAGCATCGGAAGGGAGGTTGCGAGACTTGCCAAAGCCTTCGGCATGAGGGTGGTGGCAATGCGCCGCACGAGCCAGAAGTCGGGGCGTGCCAGATATGTTGATTTGCTACTCCCCCCTGACCGGCTAGTGCAATTGCTTTCGCAGAGCGATTTTGTGGTGCTGGCGTTACCGCTCACCCCGGAGACGAAAGGACTTATTGGCGAAAAGGAGCTGCGCAGTATGAGGCCCACCGCCTACTTTATCAACATCGCCAGGGGTGAGATAGTGGATGAGGCAGCGCTGGTGCGCGCTCTGGAGGAGGGCTGGATCGCCGGGGCAGGGCTGGATGTCTTTGCCACCGAGCCGCTGCCTGCCGATAGCCGCCTCTGGGAGCTGCCCAATGTAATCTTCAGTCCACACATCGCAGGCGGCATGGAGGACTATGTGCAGAGGGCGACCGAGGTCTTCTGCAAGAACCTGAGACGTTACCTCGACGGCAAAAGGCTGCTCAATGTGGTAAACAAGAAGAGGGGCTATTAGCCGGCAGCCCCGGAGCATGCCTGTATGGCGGCGCCCAAGGCGGTGACCGTCCTCGGCTCCGAAGGCACCAGAAGCTCTATTCCCAGCTCTTTTTCCACCGTCTTGATCAGCCCGTGATTAAGCGCACCGCCGCCGCAGACGGCGCAGGGAGATTGCAGCCCGACGCGCTTTATCAGCGAGGCTATCTTGGCGGCAAGCGCCAGGTTGACACCGGCGGCGATGTCCTCCTTCGCCACCCCCTCCGCCACCCGCGTTATCGCCTCGGACTCGCCGAACACAGCACATCCGGTGCTGAATGCCACCGGGCTTTTCGACCTGAGCGAGAGAGCAGCGAACTCATCAAGGTTGATGCGCAACACATTGGCGATGACCTCGATGAAGCGGCCGCTGCCGGCGGCGCACTTCTCGCTGAGGAGAAAGTCAGTGACCATACCCTTTCCGTCCAGCTTTATCACCCTGGCGGACTGGGCGCCGATGTCTATCGCCGTCCTCACTTCCGGGAAAAGCCGGTTTATCCCCCGGGCGGTGCAGACGATGTCGCTCGTTTTATTCGTGGCATAGACGACGTTGCCGGCACCAACTCCGGTGGCGATCACCGTGAGCGACCGCGGTGCTTCCTTGAGCCCGGCGAGCAGTTCCTCCCTGATGGCATCTGCGGTTGCGCGGTGGTCTATGCCGGAGAGCCTGATGGCGGACGCAGCGATCTCCGAGCCCCTGAGCAGGACTCCCTTGCTGTATGCCGAGCCGACGTCTATGCCCAGGCACCATGCCATTTTAGCCCTCGCTATAGAAGGTGGCTTTCTCCAGCCGTCGTGCTTTTCTCTCCAGCGGCTTACCCTGTGCCAGCAGCCTCTCGGTGCGCTCCCTGGCGAGCAAAGCGGCGCCCAGGGCGCCGGTGAGCAGAGGCTCCTCAGGGACGAGGAGGTCGCAGCCCAGGGCTTCCCCCATCGCCTGCACCATGCCGGCGTTCTTGGCGACGCCGCCGGTGAGCACCACCGCTGGCTCCACCCCCAGCCTCCGTGCCAGCGCCACCACCCTCTCAGCAAGGGCGCGGTGCAGTCCGGCGATGATGTCCTCTATCCTTTCCCCCTGCGAAAGCCGCATCACCACCTCCTGCTGGGCGAAGATGGTGCACATGTTGCTGATCTCCACAGGTTTTCTGGCTTTCTGCGACAGCGCCGCCAGGTCATCCAGCCCGATGCCAAGGCTCTGTGCGGTGAGCTCCAGGAACCTGCCGGTGCCGGCGGCGCACTTATCGTTCATGGCGAAGTCCACCAGCCTCCCTTCCCTCACCTTAAGGCACTTGGCGTCCTGCCCGCCGATGTCCACCACCGTCCTGGCGTGCGGGAAGAAATGGTGGACGCCCCTGGCGTGGCAGGAGAGCTCGGTGATGTGTTCGTCGGCGAAGGGGACATTGAACCTGCCATAGCCGGTGGCGACGATGCGGGCGATTTCCTCCAGCCTCAGCCCGGCGCTTTTCAGCGCGTTTGCCATCACCTCGTTGGCAAGGTGGCGGTGCTCGGCGCCGGTGGGACCTTTGATGGCGGAGACGACATCGCCGCCGGCATTTATGATTACGGCTTTGGTCATGGTGGAGCCGATATCGATGCCGGCGAAGTAGAGGTGGTCCAGTGGACTTGCTTCAGCCAATTGTCTCCAGAAATGCCTCCACCCGCGTCCGCATCGGAGCTAGCGAGCCCTCGGTGTAATCGTACTCTATGTAGGTGGCGGGTATGCCCAGGCTGGCGAAGTAGTCCTTCACCGCCGGCACCTCGAAGGCAAAGGGGTCGCAGTACCTGACCAGCAGCAGGACGACGCCATCGATCTTCCAGTCTGTGATTATGCTCTCGAGATAGCCATAGCGTCCCTGCAGGTCCTGCCGGTAGTCCTTCTTTGTCGGCGTGGTGGTGTTCTGGATGAAAGTGCGGGCGCAGGTTATCTCCAGCAGATAATGGATGGCAAGTGCCGTCACTGCGTCCGTAGCCACAATTACCTTCCCGCGGTAGGGGCGATAGCCGGCGCAGTCCTCAAGAAAGACCACGTTGGCGTCCGCTTCCAGCACGGACATCACCGCGGTGTCATCGGTGGTGCTTCCCCAGAGGAGCAGACGAGCGCGCTTAGCCTGCGGCTTCTCCTTCCGTGCCTTTACTTCCTCGATGACCTCGTTGAGCAGCTGGTTGCCCTCGTCCATGGGCAGGCTCATCACCGCCTTGATTGTTTTGATGATTTCGCTGCCGGTGATGAGTGGTGGCGATGGCTTGGTGAGCTCGAAGAGCGACTGAACCAAAAGGCGCTGCTGGTTGTAAGCCTCGATGGCTTTATTGAGCCTGTCCGCTGACAGCTTTTTCCCACTGAAGGACTCTAGTGTGGTCACCAGACCATTGAGCTGGCTGGCGAAGTACTCCAGGGCTTCGGTGCGGGTGGTGCCGGGCATATCGATGAAATGGAAGTAGGGCAGTTTAGTATAGGACTGCCAGATGCGGGCGGTCTTCTCCTGCGGGTCGCTGGCGTGGATAGTGATGATGCCGTCGAGGAAGTCGTGTTTACCCTTGAGTGAACAGTCGAGGCAGGAGCGCATGATGGGGCAGAAAGACGCCGGCAACACCCTGTCCGCCTCGGTCACCGGCTCCCTCATCTCGCCGCAGATGCGGTAGGGGACGATGTCCAGTGCTGCCAGCAGCTCCAGCGGCACGTAGACGCAGGGATAGCCGATGACCTTTTTGCCCTTTGCCCGCAGTTCCTTCACCCTGCGGGTGCGGTCATGGTAGAGCTCCTCTGCTTTTGCCAGCCCTTTAGCTGCCATATCTATCACTCCTGCGGTTGCTGTGTTGTGGTTTTACCAGTCGAAGCCTGCCTCCCACCTCACCTTACGGTAGTGCTCCATGGCTTCCTCGAAGGGCTCCGCTCTGGCGAGGGCGTCCTGCGGGTTGAATAAACGCAAATCAACGATGTCCCCCTCGACGATGAGCGAGGGCACCTTGAGCCGTTCCATGAGTATATTCGCTAGGTGGGGGAGGTGGGTGGAGGCGCTGCGACAACTGATGAGCGGATGCAAAAGGGCGCCATCGCACTTCCACTCCGAGACATATTTCAGATAGATATAGACGTCGGCGCCGGCGACCACCTTCTTCTCCAGGGCGTCCCTGTAATTAGCCACCATTCGCTGCAGGCTGTACCTGGCGATGCGCTCTACGGGGTCGGAGACGTGGCTTAGGTCCACCGGTGGTGGTGGGTGGTAACCGAAGCTCTCGATGACGAAGTTCCAGCCCCTCTCCGCCAGCCTGTCGAATAGGTCAAGGCTGTGCCATGGCGGCAGCTCGGCGAACACCAGCCGGTACTTCTCCTCGGGTATGGCGCTGACGCCGTTCTTTACCCTTTCGGCGACCTCGTCGTATAGGTTCTTATAAAGCTGGAGGGACTCCTTCAAATCGCCGAGCAGGAAAAGTGCCGGCGGCATGGCGCTCCAGAAGTCGCGGCTGTGCATGGGACAGGGCTTTGCCTTGCGCAGCTCATTGACCTTGTGGGAGACATGGTTTATCTCCATCATCAGGTTGACTATCTCGTCCAGTCGGTCCCAGTCCATCTTCCTGCCCACCGCCCTCTCCACGAAGGCGACGAAATTGCGAAGGTGCTTCATGCCGAGCTTCACCATCTCCTCGTAGCAGTCGCCGAGCTGGAACTCCCTGATGCCAGGGAGTGGTGCCTCCAGTGTCCACACCGGCACGTCGAGGTAGCGCCCCAGCGCCTGGAACCATTTATACCTGGCGTCGCACACGGCGACAGAGGAAAGCAGAAACAGCGGCTTGGGCATGCCGCCCATGGGGGCTTCTGGCGGCGGTTTTCCGCCCAGCTCCACCAGCCTGGCAGCGTAGCCGAAGTTAGCCCGGCTGTAGCCGCAGAGGTGGGTGGGGAAGCCCTCGGCATCAGAGCGGTCGAGATATTCCTTGGCAACCCCGGCGGCGGCAAGGGCGGCACCGTAGTTCTCCGGGTAGACCACCTCGATGTCCATGGCTTTGAGGACGGGGTCGCCGTAGCAGAAATTGAGCATCGCCCAGACTGTGGGCTTGCCCGCTTTTATCGCCTCCAGGCTGCGCATATAGGACTCGTCCACCTTAGCCCGCAGCGGGTACATGGCTTTGACGCGGTTGATCACCCTCTTCTTCTCGCCAGTGGTCATGGTTCGCCCCCTTGTCCGCGTATTATAGCAGGGTGGTGGGGATAAGGCTAGCTGTGGATGATGACGGCGTATCGCGCTATCTGCGGCGAAATGGGCTGCTGAGATCTGGCTTGTGGAGGCGGATGGTCTTGAGGCTAGGGATGCCGCGGCGGTTGCGGTACATGAGGAAGAGGACGATAGCCAGGGCGTAAAAGGTGAGCCACAGCGAGCCGTAAAGTAGCCAGATGAACAAAGGGAGGAATGGTGAGGAGAGGAAGATGGAGATGGCGAGGTGACGGACGAGGAGCAGGGCGATGGCAAGCAAAAGCAAGTTGCAGCCGATGGCTTTGGGGGCGAGGACGAGGAAGATGCCGATGATGGTGGCGACCCCCTGCCCGCCCTTGAACTTGAGGTACACGGGGTACATGTGCCCCACCCAGGCGGCGGCGCCCGCAGCCAGCACCCAGGGAAGGGGGAGGCTAAACGCTTCAGCGATGAGGACGGCGGCGGAGCCCTTGGCGGTATCACCGATGGCGGTTATGGCTCCACCCCAGATGCCCACCTGGCGGAAGACGGCGCCGGCGCCGACGTTGCCGGTGTCTATTTTGCGGATGTCTGCCCCTTTAGCCAGCCTGGTAACGATGTAGGCGAAGGGTATGGAGCCGAGGAGGTAGCCGATGGCTACCGCTGCTAGACCGATGGCGACTTGCGCAGACATGGTCTAAAGTATGCGCCTGAGCCTGGGGTTGGGGGTGATGCCGGGTATCCTGCCGCGCTTTGCGATGGGCTTGCCCTCGACGGCGTGGAGGTCGGCGGTGAAGTCTATGGGTCTGGCATCGCTGATGTAGCTGCCCACGCCGAAGTAGTCCACCGGCGCGCCGGACTCGATGAAGTACTTGATGCGCTCGGGACTTAGCCCTCCGCTGACGAAAATTTTGACGTTCTTGAAGCCGGCGAGGTCGAGCCGCGCCCTGGTCTCCTTGACCAAATCAGCGGTGACGCCGCCACGCTCACCCGGTGTATCGAGGCGGACGCCCTGGAGCTTGCCCTGCATGGCTTGAGCCACTATCACTGCCTCTTCGGGCTCGTCCTTGAAGGTGTCCACCAGGGCGATGCGGGGTACCTCCGGCGGCATATGTCTGTCGAAAGCCAGGGTGGCTCTTGCGGCATCGCCCATGACGATTATCAGAGCGTGGGGCATAGTACCGGAGGGCTGGATTCCGGCGAGCCTGGCGCCGAGGATGCTGGAGCAGCCGGCGCAGCCGCCGACTATAGCGGAGTAGTCCATGATGCCCGCTACCAGTGGATGGACATGGCGGGCGCCGAAGCTGATTACGGGGATACCCTGGGCGGCGTCCACGCACTCTTTAGCCGCCGTCGCCCAGCCGCTGCAGTGGGAAAGGATGCCGAGGTAGACGGTCTCGTAGATGCCATAGCTCTGGTAGGGGGCGGTGATGCGCAGCACCACCTCCTTCCTCTCGAAGGGCTCGCCATCGGCGAGAGCCCAGACCTCGCGGTTGTCCTCGGGGAGTATCTTCTCCAAAAGTGCCTTCACCTCCTCCATGCCGCAGAGGATGCCGGCGCGGCTGGGGAAGACCTCCATGGTGGCTACAGGGTCCAAGCCCTCCTTCTTCAGTATCTCCACAGTGCGGACGAAGTAGACGTCCGAGGTATCACCGGTGATGATGTAGTCGAGGATCTCGAACTTAGGCTTGGGGGTGACCTGTGGCACCGCCCTGGTGAGCCCGGCGCCGAGCACGCGCTGGATGTAGTCCAGGGCGAAGTTATGAGCTTTATCATCGAAGTCGCCGACGCAGTCCACCGGTACCTCCACCTGGTAGCCGCGAAGCCTGGCTTCGGAGACGCCGTGGAGGACGCAGATATGGGTGCAGACGCCGCAGATGACTACTGCCTCGGGCTTGAGCGCTGCCAGCTCCTTCTCCAGTGCCGTGCCGTAGAACGGGCTATAGGTCTTTTTTGGTATCTTTTTGCCGGGGTATTTGGCAAGTTCGGGGATGATTTCACTTTCGGGCGTGCCCTCTATGCAGTGGGGCGGAAACATGGCGAACTCGGGGTCGTCCTTATCGTGGCTATCGCAGACAAAGAATATTTTCGAGCTCTTAGCCAGCTCGTCCTCGAGGAGCCTCTGCATGTTGGGGATGATGCGGCGTGCCCGGGGACCGCAATAGAGTGGGTAGCCCTCCTCCATAAAGCCTCTGAGCATGTCCACCACTACCACTGCTCTTGCCATCTTTTGCCTCCTTTTCTTAATGGGCAGCGATCAGAACCGTTTTGAGCTCGTGGGCTACCTCAAAGGGGTCGCTGGAGATGATGCTGGCGGCGAAGAGTTCCATGGTGCCGAAGTCTGAGGAGCCGTCCCAGGGGTAGCCGCGGTCAACCATCCTGGCGATGACGGGGAAGCCCTCCCAGTTTTCCAGCGTGGGGCTTAGGGGTGGGGTGGCGATGCCCACATTGAAGGCGGTGACGTGCATGCGGTCACGGAAGCAGGCGAGTACCTCGTAGACCTGCTCGCGGAAGGCGTCGTCGCTGAAGCTGGAGGCGAGAATGATGGTCTCCTTCTCCTTTATCGGCGTGAGGTAGACGAATGTCCTGATTCTGTCCTTTTCCATGCCCAGCCCCAGTTCGCGGTGCACCTGAAAAAGGTCGTCGAAGTAATTGGAGCCGTACCTTTCGCGGTAGCCCAGGGCTGCCCGGCGCAGCGCCTCTATTTTGGCGTAATGGCTGCCCCTGCCCAGCACCACTTGGGCGTGCCCGTGGGCGAGGCTGGCGCCGGCTTTCTTCAGCGAGTTCCACACAAAGAAGAAATACTTCGCCGAGGGGTCGTATTCGTGCGCCCTCTGCGCCCAGCGCCAGGCGGTGTCCAGGTAGTCCACCACCTTCTCTTTGGTGAAGGCGAGGGGGTTGTAGTCCTTGAAAATTATCAGCCCATGGAACTCGTCGTATTTGGCGATGTTACTGGCAGTGATGCAGTATTTGCCCTCTATCCTGCCGAAGGGGTCTTCGGGGGTATCGGTGAGGGGGCTTGCCAGGGGATCGTCCTTAGCCCTATCGAGGATGGTTGCCTCTACCTTCAGTCTATCCTCAAACTGGCGGGGGCGGAGGGCGCGGAGGGGGTTAAAGATAGCACCCTCGAAGGTGACGAGGTTGGTGATTTTGATGACGCGCTGCTGACAGACTGCCTCCACCGAGCCGAACTGCCTCTCTATCCAGGGGGACATGGCCTCGGTGGGCTGGCAGACGCCTGAGGTGAAGGTGATGGAGAAGATGCGATGGAGAAGGGCTTTCGTCCCCTCAGGAAGCGCCTCGGACAGTTTGTCAAGTTCAGCGATACCGGGGTTCCGGTGGCTCACGGTTTACCTCCAGCAGGTGGGCGTACTCATCGAGCAGGCTGGCAGCCCTGTTTTTGTTGCCTTCTTCCAGCGCCGCCAGCGTGCGCTGCAGCAAATCGACCTCGCAGGCGAGGCAGGAGGTGAGACTGGTTAGTGGGCCACAGCAGGTCGCCAGCCCGTCAGAGCGCCATAGGAGCACGTCCTTTATCTCCAGCATCTTCTTTACGTCTTTGATGACCTCAGCCAGCTTGCCCGGCTCGTCTAGCTTGCGGCGGGTGGCGAGGATGCTTTCCCTGTTAACGATGAACACCTCCGGTGCTGGCAGCCCCTGACAACCGCTGCCTGAGTTCGGGATAACCTTTCTAGCTCCTGTCTTCCTGGTCATACCTTACCCTTAATGTCTGAAATGTCTTATGCCGGTGAACACCATCGCCATATTGTACTTATCGGCGGTGGCGATTACCTCCTGATCCCGCACCGAGCCACCGGTCTGGATGACGGCGGTGACGCCGCCCTGTGCTGCCACCTCGACGGTATCGGGGAAGGGTATCATGGCGTCCGAGGCGAGCACGCTCCCCCTAGCCTGCTCGCCAGCACGTTTCAGCGAAAGTTCCACGCTGGTCACCCGGTTGGGCTGTCCTGCGCCCATGCCGAGGAGAGTACTGTCCTTGGCGAGCACGATAGCGTTGGACTTAATGTGCTTCACCGCCTTCCAGGCGAAGAGCATATCGCGCATCTCGGCTTCGGTGGGCGGGCGCTTGGAGACGACGCGGGGCTTGAACTCCTCCTCGGTATAGTAATCAGCCTCCTGGACGAGAAAGCCGCCGTTCACCTGACGGAAGTCGAGCCGGCGCACCCTGTTGTTTGCAGGCTGCAGCGGCAGCAGCACCAGACGGAGGCTCTTTTTCTTCTGGAAGAGTTCCAGCGCCCCGTGGCTGTATTCCGGGGCGATGATGCAGTCGTAGTGGGTCTTGTCTATCTCGGCAGCCAGTCTATCGTCTATAGGGTGGTTGCAGGCGACGATGCCGCCGAAGGCGGAGACGGGGTCACCAGCCAGTGCTCTTTTGTAAGCCTCGACGATGTCCGGGTTGGTGCACAGCCCACAAGGGTTGTTGTGCTTCACGATAGCCACGGTAGGACCATCGAAGTCACAGGCGGCGTTCCAGGCAGCCTCTAAATCGAGAATGTTATTGAAGGAGAGTTCGGGACCGCTGAGCAGTTTCGCTGCGGTCATCCCTGACGACCTTAGTTTAACGCTCTGAAGGGCATAGAAGGCGGCTTTCTGGTGCGGGTTCTCGCCATAGCGCAGGTCATAGAGCTTCCTCATGCCGATGGTAAATTCCTGCGGGAAGAGGTTATTTTCGCCTCTTAGGTATTCGGCGATGGCGGTGTCGTACAGGGCGACGTGCTGGAAAGCCTTCTGAGCAAGTCTCTTTCTCTCCTCAAGAGAGAGGTCTCCCCGACTCAATTGTTCTATCACCGTATTGTAGTCCTGTGGGTCGACCACCACGATTACTGAGGGAAAGTTTTTGGCGGCGGCGCGGATCATAGTGGGGCCGCCGATGTCTATATTTTCCAGCGCTTCCTCCAGAGAGACATGTGGCCTGGTCACCGTCTGGACGAAGGGGTAGAGGTTGACCACCACCATGTCTATGGGGCGGATGTTGAGCTGGGCAAGCTCGCCCATGTGACGGGGGAGGTCGCGACGGGCAAGGATGCCCCCGTGGACAACGGGGTGGAGTGTCTTCACCCTGCCATCGAGTATCTCGGGGAAGCCGGTGAGCTCGGAGATGCTGTGGACCTTCAGTCCGCTGTCCTCCAGCGATTTCTTGGTGCCGCCGGTGCTGTAGATCTCCACGCCGAGCTCAGTGAGCTGGCGGGCGAAGCTGATGAGTCCCGTCTTGTCGGAGACGCTGAGTATGGCACGCATATTTGGGGATACCTCCTTCAGGAAAAAATTATACGTTTGCGCCCCTTTGCGGGGATAACTTTACCAATTTTCCTGGAATGTGGCAAGCGGTTAAGCAGCTCTGGAGCTTGCTCGGGCGAGCAGATGACAGCCATGCCGATGCCCATGTTGAACACACGGTACATCTCGGCATCGGAGACATTGCCCAGCTCCTGCACCAGCCTGAATATCGGCGGCACCTGCCAGGAGCCTTTGTCTATCTGGGCAGCCAGACCGCGCGGCAGCACCCTGGGTATATTGCCCTCGAAGCCACCGCCGGTGATGTGGGCAAGCCCCTTGATGAGGTGCAACACCGGCTTCAGTTCGTGATAGTAGCAGCGGTGGGGCTCGAGGAGCTCCTCACCCAGCGTCCGCCCCAGCTCAGGGTAGTGCCTGTGGAGGGGTGTGGGGTCATCGGCGATGTTGAAGGTCTTGCGCACCAGCGAGTAGCCGTTGGTATGCAAGCCGCTGGAGGGGATGCCGAGGACGAGGTCGCCGGCGGCGATGGAGTTACCGTAGATGATTCTGTCCTTCTCAACGGCGCCGACGATGAAGCCCACCAAATCATAGTCCTCCCCCTGATAAACGCCGGGCATCTCGGCGGTCTCACCGCCGATGAGGGCACAGCCCACCGCCTTGCAGGCATGGGCAAGCCCGCTGACGATGTTGGCTACTTTTTCCGGCATCAGCCTTCCCATGGCGATATAGTCAAGGAAGAACAGCGGACTGGCGCCACAGGTGAGGATATCGTTGACGCAATGGTTCACCAGATCGATGCCTACGGTATCGTGTTTATTGAGCAGGGAGGCGATCTTCAGTTTGGTGCCGACGCCGTCGGTGCTGGTGACGAGGACGGGCTGCTGGTATCCTTCAAGCTGGTAGAGTCCCCCGAAGAAGCCGATGTCTGTGAGCACGCCGGGTGTAAAGGTGAGGTGGGCAAGGCGCTTGATGAACCTCTTCGCCCTGTCTGCAGAGGGGATGTCAACGCCGGCAGCGCGGTAGGCGTTACTCCGTTCCGACCTCACTCAGCCTTCCTGAGGGCAAGACTTCGAGGGCGAGCTTGTCCATTTCAAGCTGGACCGGGACTGGGTAATCACCGGTGAAGCAGGCGAGACAGAAGATGTTTCTGGGCAAGCCGACGGCCTCTATCAGCCCCTCGATGCTGATATAGCCCAAGGAGTCGGCGCCGATGGCGTCCCTGATCTCTGGTATGGTCTTGTGGGCGGCGATGAGTTCCCACTTGGTTGCCATGTCCACGCCGAAGAAGCAGGGGTAACGGATAGGGGGTGCGCAGATGCGCAGGTGGACCTCTTTGGCACCAGCCCTTCTTAGCAAGTTGACCACCCTAGGGGTGGTGGTGCCACGGACGATGGAATCGTCCACCACCACCAGCCTCTTCCCGGCGATAATGTCGGAGAGTGGGTTGAACTTCAGCTTCACGCCCAGGTCACGGAGGCGCTGGTCGGGCTCGATGAAGGTGCGCCCCACATAGCGGTTTTTGATTAGCCCCTCGGCATAGGGGATGTTCGAGGCAAGGGCATAGCCGATGCCAGCGGCGGTGGCGGAATCGGGCACACCCATGACCAGGTCAGCCTCCACAGGGTGCTCCCTCGCCAGGATGGCGCCCATCGTCTGGCGTGCCGGGTAGAGCAGCCTGCCCTCGATGACGCTATCGGGGCGGGCGAAGTAGATATATTCAAAGATGCACAGCGCCCGCTTTACGTTGTGCCAGTCCTCTTTAAAGCTCTTTAAGCCGTTTTTGTCTATGACAACTATCTCTCCGGGCTCGACCTCTCTGAGGAAGTGGGCACCGATGTGGTCCAGGGCGCAGGTCTCCGAGGCTATAACCCAGCCGCCGTCTATTTTTCCCAGGCACAGGGGGCGGACGCCCATAGGGTCGCGCACGGCGATTATCTTGTCCTTGGTCATCATCACCAGGGAGTAAGCCCCCTGAAGGCGGCGCATGGCGTACTTTATCTTCTCTATCGGTGACCGCTGTGTGGCGGAAAGGATGAGATAGCCGATGACCTCGGAGTCGGTAGAGGTGCTGAAGCTGTGTCCCTGCTGTTCCAGCTCATCACGGAGGAACTTGGCATTCACGATGTTGCCGTTGTGTGCCAGGGCGAGGATGGCGGAGCCGGACTCGACGATTATGGGCTGGGCATTGGTGGCGCGGCTGGAGCCAGTGGTGGAGTAACGGGTATGGCCTATGGCGATATGTCCTGTAAGGTGGGCTAGTTCCTCCTCGGTGAACACCTGTGAGACCAGTCCCATGGAGGTGTGGATGTAGACAGCCGTACCGTCGGCGGTGGCGATGCCGGCGCTTTCCTGCCCGCGGTGCTGGAGGGCATAGAGACCGAAGAAGGTGATTCGGGCGACATCTATTCCCGGGGCGTAGACGCCAAAGATCCCGCAGCTTTCATGCATCGGTATGCTTCAAGCAGCCACATTATAAGCCTTTTGTGTATTGGGGGTCAATGTAGGTTGGGGAGCCACTAGTGCTTTCTTCCTAAGCTCCAACTAGTGCCTCTGTGCCTGAACTTCGGTACAATCGTAGCCTAGACTCAAGAAGCTATAAAGATGGTCAATTTGCCGAAAAGCGCAGGGATAATACTGCGGGTCTCTTTGTTGCAGCTTGTGAGCTCCGTGTGGGTTGGTGCTGGTGACGGGTGGGAATCCGGACAGCAAGCGGTGTGGAGGTCTAGGTTATTAACGATGTCTATGTCGATAAGCAGTGGGCACTGGGCAGGATTCAGAACCTGTCGGGTGGTGGTGATGAGGATATGCTTGTTGCCGTGCTAGACATCGGCATGGATGAGCACCATGAAGACCTTAAAGGGAAGGTGGTTGCCAGCGTTAACTCTTCTTACAATCCCACAGTTCTCGACCGTGCCAGTTACGGTACGCATGTTGCCGGGATCATTGCGGCTACTGCCAACAACGGGGTGGGAATAGCGGGGGCAGCGCCCAGTGCACGGCTGCTGAATGTGAAGGTGGCTGGATGATACTGGGATGGTGTGGGCTTCGGCGGTGGCTAAAGGAATTGTGTGGGCGGTGGACAATGGTGCTAGGGTGATAGACCTGAGTCTTACCATACCAGCAACCTCTACATCATTGAGAGAAGCTATACGCTGTGCCCGGGAGCATGATGTCGTTCTTGTGGCGACGGGGAACTCTATAACATCCTCGTACGTATATCCTGCCTGTTATCCAGAGGTTATTTCTGCGGGCGCTCTCTGTCCAGATGGTACCTTGTGGGAAGGGTCTAAGCGGGGAGATTGGGTGGCTGTCTACGCTCCCGGTGCCGAAATATTGCCCACGCTGCCCGGCAACGGTTATGGGTGGTGAAAATGGGACATCCGTGGCAGCGGCGTATGTCTCAGCAGTTGCTGCGCTAGCGTTTAATACGATCACAGACGCCGACGGGGGTGGTCGGTACAGTGGCGAGGTTACTGAGTTGGTCAGGGCGATATCTGGGCAGCGGCAGCCATGGGGTGGTGGCAGTCTCAAATATAAGAAGCTACCCCGTGTCCGGGGTAGCTTCTTGGTTGCCAGGAGCCTGTCTTCAGGAACAGGCTGGTTAGTTATCTAACCAGGACGGCAACGCGGTCAAAGTTGTTGGTGATAATCTTTGTAGCGATAGTGTTTGCCATCAGCGTGTCAGCAGCAACGTAACCGGCTGTCTCCATCGTTTCCCAGAGTCCGCTGCGGTCATTGTAGAACGCCCACGTGACCGTAGCGCCAGCGGGTACATTTGCCGGGTTGTAGTTGAATACCAAAGTGGCTGCGCCCTGAGAGAAATTGAGACCGGGGGGTGAGAACTGATAAGCCACCACCTTTTTGCTATTTGGTGACACCGGCGGGGCGACAATCAGCAGCTCGCCGACCACATCGTAGTCGGTGTTGAGATATGCTGGTGTCCCGTCAGCATTCCGCACTATCGTTTCGGTGGGTATTTCCAGTGTAAGGCTGCCATCGGGACTAGTATGCCTCACATTTTCCAGAAGCGCGCCTTCGGCAGTTACTGGATACGCTGCATGATGACCGAGCAGGTCAATAGTCAGGACGGGCTGTTCTACCGTTGTGGCAAATCCACCGCGAAGGGAGGCTTCATCGCCACCATTGCCGTCGTCGCCACCATTGCCG
>FMSI01010083.1_pt1 | contig 64787 bp, 42 predicted proteins | sample 1504471 | NCBI WGS metagenome assembly FMSI01 (sample SAMEA4475357, study PRJEB15587) | soil metagenome | biome: Soil; feature: Field | place: India | collected 2015-03-11 | depth 0 m
GCCGGTGCGCGAGGCCATGCTGGCGTCCGCGGTCATGCCCGAAACATACGAGCGGCCTTTGGGTTCGAGCGGATGATTCGTCCTCCGCAGTAACCCCGCTACGGTGGGTGAATGGACACGCTGGGGGCAATCGTCACCCGGCCACCGCGGTCGTGCTGCCGGCCGCAGTAAATCATCATTACCCGGCGCTGTTTATGCTGACGCTGATTCAATCTTGCCTTGAAGTAGGGCAAAATCTGCCTTCCCGTTGCTCCGCAAAAACCCTGAAAATTCGCGCTTGCCGAGGCGGGACGAGAGACCTTAAATCTTCACCGTTCCCAACAACGCGGTATGTAACACCAAACACAAAACAGATTTGCGGCTTCGGCTCTTAATTGCATCGAAACAGGCAATTTCACGGAAAGGCCATCAGTTTTCGAGACACGCCCAGAAATGGGCGTGCCCGAAAGCGCTTCTTTCCGGGTATGCCTGTGCCTGATGCGGAGGTGGGTGAGCAGGACACGCCCCTGCAGTTTTCAGCGCGGCGGTTTTAATCGTGATGCATCGCCAAAGCGCGGGGAAACAGCGACGAAAGCTGAAAACTATGGAACCAGGACAATATCGTGCAAGGCAGCTTGTTTGGATACTGTGAACCGTTGGGTAGATGGTGACTCCGGTGTGGTGAAGTTGAAGGTGCTTAGTGCTGCAAGGAGCAAACAGCTACAACATACGCTCCAGAGCCTTTACTCAAGTGCACCTGTCTGGGGTCTTCGGACCTGAAGACCCCCAGACAGCCGGTTACCGCCCAAACTTGCTCCAGGCTGGCCAACCTACGGCCCCAGTCGGGTATGGCTTCAGACCAATGCAACTGCGCTACTTTGAACTATATCGTATGAAACCGGACCGCTAACTATTACGCCTGAAACTGGTCGCTTACGCGCGCGCTCACAGCACTAAGGCTGGCTGCGCGCGCCCCGCAGGCGCGGGGCTGCTCTCGCAACACTGTGCGCAAATGGCTGCGCCGGTACCGTTCCGGCACACCCAGCTTACTGCTGGCTTAGTCCACACGGCCGCAGCACTGCCCGCACAAGGTCTCATCTACCGTCGATGGCCCGCTGGTGCGGCTGCGACGCCAGAGCGGCTTTGGCGCTCAACGGCTCAAACGCGAGTTCCGTGTGCTTTGTGGCACCAGCGCCATCGCTCACATCCTGCGCGCCCACCGATTGGTGCGGCAGCGCAAACCTAAGCGCAAGACTAAAGGTTGCCTGCGTGCACTCAAAGCCCAATGGCGCTTGTTCTGTCAGGTAGTGGAAGTACCTGCAGGACATTCCCCGTTACTGGCCGCAGAAGCAGTGCTTAGGGCTGACACGGTTCCAGTACACTGTGCGTGAGCCAGTGAGCGGGTTGTGCTTTGTTGGCTATGCCGATGAGTTGTCCAAAAGCTACGCTGTGTTGTTGGCCGAACAGCTCTATGTGCACCTGGCCCGGCACGGTGTGGACCTACGGGAAGTGGAATTGCAGACTGACAACGGCACAGAGTTTCTGGAGGATGTGCATCAGCGCGGGTTACCAAGCACTGTGCTGGCATGGAGCAGCTGGCATCACTACATCCCGCCAAAGGCATACAGCTGGCAAAGCCATGTCGAGACGGTGCATTGGTTGGTCGAAGAAGAGTTCTTTGACCGAGAGACATTTGGCAGTCTGCAGCAGTTCTGGGCCAAGATAACCATCTACTGGTGGTACTTCGACCTGGCGCGACCGAATCGTGGCAAGGACAGGCTGGGGCCGGTGCAGATTCTGCGTATGCGCGAGCCGAACCTGGACCCGGCAATAGCTGCTTGGTGTTCAATTTGGCCTATGTGCGCTGCTGCGCCAATCTACCGCTCCCAACAGGGGGCACCATCTACCCAGCTATACCTAAACTATCAGACAAACGGGAACCGAGTCGGGCTGGGTCGGGTCATATTTCTCTGTGTTAAAACACGCTAGTAGCATGAAGTCTTTGCCTGTGTTTTTGAACGCATGTGGGGTACCGGGTGGAAAAGTGAATCGAAGGGCTTTATGAGCAGGTACCTCAATATCACGGTCCGCCCCAGCCAAACGGAATCGGACGAGTGCTGGACCGAGCACAACCACAATTTCAGTTCCACGTCTATGGTAATGGTTACCCCTAACGCAGCCTTGCGCTGTGAGCACCAGATGCACATTTTGTTGGCTGGGAACGATGTGCCCCGGGATCGGCTCGAAAACAACGCCACGCGCATCAATGGAAACCTCAACCGGTTCAATTACTACCTCGTTTTGCACCCGAAAATCTTTAATGAACAGCGCCGAAAAGTCAAAGAGCCGCAAAATGCGGCTCTTTGCATTCCACAGCGTAGGATTTTAATGCGCGCTAGCTTAATCCCAAAAACGGTTGTGCGCTCAAAAAATCAGCTGTCTCCCGAAGGTACCCGACCGACTCAGCGTTGCCCACTAATCACCTTCCGCATTACAGGAAAACCATACACCGAAGTAATCGGGGCAAAGAAGCTTTTTACCGATCAGCCTTCGTCAGGCTCGGGTCGTTGGATACTGTACTTGGCCATAAGCTCGTACAGAGTCGGCCGGCTGACGTCGAGCTCCTCTGCTGTACGGGCAATTTTCCATTTGTTACGTTCAAGGGCCGCTAGAATTACTTCACGCTCTGCAGTTTCGCGGGCCTGTTTGAGTGTTCGGCGCGCCAAACCCGACGCATCGCGCGGTAATTCCAAATCAGCCGGCGTAATGTGATTTCCTGAAGCCATGATAACAGCGCGTTTAACTCGATTCTCCAGCTCACGCACGTTACCTGGCCAGGGGTAGTTTTCCATGGCACGGATAGCAGCTTCACTGAACCCAACTACCTTTCCTGCGCCGTTGGCAGCGATAGCCTTCCTGAGAAATGCATTCGCTAGCAAGGGAATATCGCCCGGACGATCCCGCAGCGGCGGCATACGAATCACAACAACAGCAAGCCGGTAATAGAGGTCTTCGCGAAACAGACCGGATTCCATTGCTTTCTTCAGATCCGAGTTGGTCGCGGCTATTATTCGAGTGTCAACATTGATCTGTGTGCGGCCGCCGACACGCTCGATAAGTTGGTCTTGGAGGAACCGCAAAAGTTTGACCTGTAAGGTGGCAGGTAACTCGCCAATTTCATCTAGGAACAGTGTTCCGCCATGCGCAGTTTCGATCCGGCCCTTGCGCTGGATATGCGCACCTGTAAAGGCCCCTTTTTCGTGCCCGAACAGTTCGCTTTCGAGCAGCGTCTCAGGGATCGCACTGCAGTTAATAGCTACAAAAGGTCCACTCGCACGTTTACTCCGCCTATGAATTGCAAGGGCAGCCATTTCTTTGCCGGTGCCACTTTCACCGAGAATAAGCACAGGCACATCGGTAGTTGACACCTTCCGTATTGCGTCAAACACGGCTTGCATGGGCGCGCTGTCCCCCAACATACCTTCGAATTCGCCCACTGCAATCTGGCGTTGGATTTGGTGATATTCGCGCTCTAGCTCGGCAACGTAATATGCGCGTTTGAGAATCAACTTCAGCATATCAACATCAACCGGTTTGCAAAGCAAGTCGTACGCACCGCACCCGATTGCACGGAGTGCGTTTTCACGTTCGCTTTGTCCGGTGATGATGATCACTTTGGTGGATGAATCTGCTGCAAGCAGTTCGGCAAGCACCGACAGCCCTTCGTCAGGGTCAGATGGACGCGGTGGTAACCCCAAGTCCAACAACACAACCATCGGCCGCGCTATTGTAAACGCATCGAGTGCACCTGCGCGGTCGGCTGCTAGAACCACTTCGTATTCATCATCCAACGCCCATTTAAGTTGAGACCGAATATCTTGGTCGTCATCTACAACTAGCAACACTGGTTTCATGTTCGCCATACCTCCATAAATCAGGCAATGGGAGCCAGACTCGGACTGTGGTACCTTTTCTCACCTCACTTTCCACGGTAATTCGGCCGCGGTGCGCCTCGACAATTGCCTTTGCTTGATACATACCGATGCCGAGGCCTTTTTTTTTCGTTGTGCAAAACGGTTTAAACAACGAGTTTGCAATGAACTCTTGGCTCATCCCGCAACCGTGATCTAGAACAGTTAAAACAACACCGTTGTCTTGCGCGGCCGTTTCAACAACAATTTCGGCGCCAGGGGGAGAAGCTTCTCTTGCGTTTAACAGCAAGTTCGCAACAACAGATTCGAACTGTTTTGAATCTAGCATCACAGGCGGTACAGGCGCCAACTTTAGCTTGAAAACGACCTGTTTATCGTCACCTACAAATCGAACTGCACTGGTTACCACCTTGTTCAAATCGCTTGATACAAGCTCAACCCTATGACTATGCCGCAGCGTTGTCAGTCGCTCGATCAACTCATTAATATGCGTGACGCTTCTTTCCAATGTCTGCAGCGCTTCGGTCCGGAAAGCCGGGTTTTCAAGATGTTTTTGCATGTTACGAACCGTGAGCGAAAGCGTCGAGACCGTGTTCTTTAAATCATGCACAATAAACGCGGACATGGTTTGGAACGCCTCTAATTCACGCGCTTGAACGACCTTTTCAGAAAGGCCGATATTCTGCAGCCCAGCAGCGATGTGATTTGCAAGCTGTTTTAGGAGTTCCCAATCTTCTCCTGTGAACGGAGTTCCACGCACTCTGTCTCCCAGCACAATGATCCCTTCCAACTCACCGCGAGCAAACAAACCAATACAAAACCTATGGCCGCCACTCCTGAACAGCCCGGGATTGCTTTGCCGCAACAACTCACACCACGGTTCCGGCGATGCATCAATATCAACCGGTTCTTGGGACTTGCCAGCAGCAGCGGATAAACCCCGAACAACAGCCTCACCCAACCGCGCAGTTTGTTCATGCTCGGAATCCAGAGCCGTAGAAGCACCAAAAACAAGTGCCCCACCGGCTTTGTCATATAGCCAAATTGTAACCGACAACGCTTCAAAAACATCTGCAATAAGGCCTGTAACCGCACGGGCATATACCTTTCGATCGAGGACACCAGAAGTCCGTTTTGTGAATTCCGACCACACTCGGCGGTAGTCGTGTAAAGGCCGCTTAAAATGTTTGCTTACAAACATCCGCGTTGCCATGCGCACACGGTCTGAAAACAACATCACTCCTACGCCTACCGCGCCCACCAGAATCAACAAAGCTGTGATCGGTAAAGCCTTTTCTTTGCCCAGTCCAGTCACAACACGGGCAACCAACCCAGTCGCAACGAGATAGCCAGCAACCAACAAGACGGTGACAGACCGCTGCAACACCGCTGCCGAAGGATAAATATCAACCTTTGAAAACCTGCTCCTGTAAAGGGAAAATGCCAACATCAAACTTGCAAGAATAAGTGCCACGCCGTCCAACAAAATAAGCTGCCCCCTAGTAGCTGAATAAAGGACAGCCTGGCTGCTGGTGTAAAGCCGTTCTCCAAACAACAATCCGAGGCCAAAAACTGTGTACTTTATTTTCCATCTCGCAGTGCCAACAGCGGCACGGAACGTCCACTCCAGATTCATTAAGACCAATACCAAGCCAAAAACAAACCCGGCATGCACAACCCGTGCCGCCCATGTTAGTTGAAATACCCAATTGCCGGGTTCAGCCGTCCACACAGCGCCAACCACTAAATGCTTTCTCCATAAAAGCGCAAATCCGAACAGTAACCCGCCAAATATCAGCAGTGCCGGCAGCCATTTCTTCAAAAGCTCCACCCCGTTGCCACGCGCGTCTGTTACAGCAAAAGTTAGCCAACAAGCCGGCACCAATGCCAAACACACCAACGACCAGCGCTGGCAAATTACCATTTCCGCGGCTGAAGCGGCATTCCAACTCGATAGGTGGCAAACCCGCTCAAGCCCCAAAAGGACCATCCCCGCAAAAAATGACCATTCAGGAATCGACCGCGGTCGCCGCGTCAAAACTAATAGGCCAACTGCCAGTGCACACACCGCCGCAATCAATTGCGTTACCTCAAACGACCCCATAATGGCGCTTCATCTCCCTTGAACAGAATAAAACAAAACACAATCCTGCCCCACAACGTCAAAAGCACAGGTGAAACTTGAATCCGACTGAAGCTGACACCGAGTAGATATAGTTCTCGATTCACGGGCAAAGTCCACTTCGCAAAGGGTACTGTAAGCTTCACCAAACACGGGGCTCACCGATAAGAATGTGCGCTTTTGTCTATTTTACGCAAAGGCCTTTTTAACACACGGTTAATAAACATGTCCAGATGCTGTCGGAACGTATTCGAGGCCATTAATAATCGCAGCGACATCTTGCTTTGTGGGGGATGTTCAGAGCAACTTTACTCAGACTAAATAACGACCTCAACGAGTTTTACATTGGACTTACGGCCAAAAAAGAGCCGGCTTCCTTACCAAGGCTTTTTGCATCAAAAAGTTGTCCAATCAGTGGCTCCGCGCATAAAAGCAAAGTGTCATCAGCCAACAAAGACTGCCTCGCAATTAGGAGTCCAAGAACAAAGGTGAGGAAGCCGTTTATCTCGGGAGAGCGACTTCCTCTTGGTGATGCAAAGATGCTGTAGCGAATGCAGAGTTGCCCGCCTGCAGATTGGGTTCACAAACGTACAGCCGAGCTTGATCGCGTTTGCGCACGCGCCCCGCTGCTCAGCACCGTTTCGCTTTTTAGCCGGTACCGTGCCAACTATTCGGCCCATTAGGAAATTACACAACACACTGATAATCAAGTAGTTACGATGCCGTTTTACATCCTCCGCACGCCAGGCTCAGTGCGTTTGTGGAAAACATTCTGACACTTTATTAGTATTAGCGCACAAAATTACTGTAAAACAGTGTAACAGCTTGAAAATCAAGAGCTTGCGTATCATGTGCCCGAAATGCAAAACCGTTAATTTTGCCGACAGAATGCTGTGTTGGGATCTTCCCTTTGGGCTAGACAACGCACTAATACTAAAATCGTATAGTCACAGCTACAAAACGCCGCTCCTAATGAAGCTTGGGTGTACTCTTGCCGGTCATAACCGTTACTGTGTCAAGTAACTATAATTATGATTGTTCATTGCACCCGTAATAAAGTTGGTTCCGTAGAAGGTAAAGTTCACACCCACACCAGTTCCAAAACGCATAGCGACTGGGTGGGTCCGCTGATAATCACCACATAAATGGATTTGTTCCGATAATTGCCAAATGCAAAAAACACAGCAAACGCAAATCCAGTCAATTCAATTCCGAAAGTATGCGCCTTGCTTCGGCTGCCCAAGCTGAACCTGGCGCAAGTTCAAGCGCTTTTGTAAGCGATTGCTTGCTCTGAGCCTGTTGTTTTAACTTGTACTGTGCACTGCCCAGGTAAAACAGCAATTCTGCATCCTGTGGAAAACGCGCTGTACTTTCACTTAGCAGTTGTGCCGCATGTTGGAAATCACCGCGCTTGAATGAAATGACTCCCAAAAGCCGCGCAACTTGTGGGTCATGTGGAAATGCCTCGCGCGCTTTGAGCGCATGCTCGTACGCCTTGGAAGTGTCGTTCAAGCGGTCATGATAAAGAAATGCAAGCGCACGGTTCGCAGGAGTAAACAATGGCATCTGTTTCAATGCACTCTCATAAGCTTGCTGCGCACTAGCATAATTGCCCTGTTTTTCACGAATCACACCCAACACCATCAGAGCTGGGACATAATCAGGCTCTTTTTGCAGAATCTGCTCGACCTGATCAATTGCATGAACTGCATGCTCTGGCTCCCCAGCTAAGACCATAAGCTCGGCAAATGTTCTTGCTTTCTCTGCCAGCGGATGCTGTTTGCCTGCGGCAAGGATTGGCTGCAACGCTGCAATTGCATTGCTGACTTGGCCCACGCTGTATGCGGCCATTGCAAAATCAAATCTAACTTGCAGGTCGTTTGTGATCGCGTTGGCGCTTTCCTGTAGCAGACCAAAAGCCCACATGTGATCACGCGCACGATATGCAAGCCGGCCTAAGACATGTGCGGTGACGGGATCGTTTGGATTCAAACCACGTGCTTTCCGTGCCAGCTCAATTGCCCTTGTTGTATTGTTCAAATTCCACGCGTACAATTCGGCAAGTCGAACAAGAGCCGATGTGAGGTTCGGCTGAATCCTGATGGCTTTTTCGTATGTTGCAACTGCTTTTTCGAGTTCACCTCTGTGCTCGTAAGCTCGGGCCAATCGCAAAAGCACAATCGGGTCCTTTGCATCACGCTTGGCTTTTTGCTCCAACTCGGTGATCCGGTCGTGCCCGGTACCGCTTTGCTCGAGTATATCAAGCTTGCTCCGCGCTTCGGTTAACCAGGGTGCGTCTTTTGCTAGCAAAACCGCTTTCTGCAATGCAACCTTTGCTGCAGTTTCCTCGCCCAGCATGTAATGCGCCATACCCAAATGAAATAGCACTTCGGTCTCTTCAGGTAGTGCGCGCGCGCTTTCCAGTAATAATACAACCGCCTGTGGATACTCACCACGCCGGTACAGAACCCAACCGAGAGTATCGGCGTAGTATGGGTTTCGCGGTTCTGAATCGTATGCACGCCGTGCAAGGTCATATGCTCGGTCTAGCTTACCCAAATGCTCAGCATACAACCATGCCAGGTTGTTCTGTGCAGGTGCAAAACGCGGATTAACAGCCAAGACCTTTTCGTAAGCGGCAGCTGCTCCAGTGTAGTTTGAATTTGCAGCGTGTAACTGCGCAAGCTGCATGATCAAAAGCACATCGTTCGTATTTTGCGCGATCAACTGCTCGAGTCTCTCGAGTGCTTCCTTTTGCCTGTTTGCAGCTACATAGACCTGTGCGAGCAGCGAATTTGCAGCCTGAAAATCAGGTGTAATTTCTAGTGCTTTCTTTAGGACCGATTCGGCCTCAGCAAGGTTGGTCTGGGCAAAATACACCAGTCCAAGCAAATAAGGATAGACTGCGTTTGTCGGAAAGAGCCGGATTTGTTTTAGTAGGCGTTCTTTGGCTGTGTCGTAGCGCCTATCAGCTATGTCAAGCTGCACTAGCTGCTCCAACGGCAACACGTAGTCAGGTGCCAGGGCTAGTGACTGTTCCAAACACACGCGTGCCTCGGCATTTTTTCCTTGTTGCCGCAAAACAAGCCCCTTCAAAAGTGGCGGTTCTGGATTGGTCGGGTAAAGCCACGACAACCTTTCAAAAACATTGTAAGCTTCGTTTAGGTTCCCCCGTGCCCGGTACGCATCAGCCAACAACATATGTGCCTGTACAAAGCGCGGATTCCGCTTCAGCACGTCAGAAAGCGCCTGGATAGCCACGTCGCTATTGCCTTGGCGCACGTTTATCTGCGCAAGGAGCAAAGTTGCTTCTGGATAGTCAGGTTGAATGGCGAGTGCATCTCTGAGCGAGTCAATTGCACCAGGCAAATCGTTCACGGCCAATTTTGCCACTGCTAGACGATAATAAAGTGCCGCAATTCGCGGGTACGCCTTTACTGCGCGTTCGAGCTCGGCAACCGCTTTAGCAGGTTCACCCTGCGCTGTGCGCAACTGCGACATCATCAAAAGCGCTTCCAAGTTTGATCCATCACGCAACAGAATTGTCTTTAATATGCCCTCACAATCCGCCAACCTGCCCTCGCTCAGTGCCAGAGATGCAAGCCGATGCAACGCAGGCAGATAATCAGGTGCACGTTTTGAGATTTCCTCCAACAACTTGCGGCCCGCTGCAGCATCGTTATTGGCAATCTTGAAATCTGCGTACCGAAGCCGCGCAGTGGCACGTACCGGCGCCAGTTCAGAAGCCAACTTAAGCTCCGTTTCCGCACCATCACGATCATTCTTGAGCAACATGAGGTTGCCCAGAGCCAAGTGCGCGATGCTAGAATTGGGGTTTATTTGGAGCGCGCGCCTGAAATGTCTTTCGCCCCCATCCAGATCGCCCAAACGTACTCGGACCGTTCCGAGCGCAACATGGTACTCTGGACCGTCTCCTGCAGCGTCCCCAAGTCTTTCAAGGATTTTCTGTGCATCGACAAGTTCGTTGGTGGTCCGGCTGCTTTCGGCAAGCAAAACAAGTGCGCGCGCATTTGTCGGTTGCCGCTCTAGCACAAACAAAGCCTCGTGACGTGCCTGATTAACCTGGCCGCCGTCCAAAGCGCACCGGCCCAATCTAACGCGTAGCTCGAGGTCTTCCGGGAGAACATCCTTCAATTGAGTTAGCAGCGCAAAGGCACGGAGCACCCTGCCCTGTTCTTGTGCCATAAAAGCTAGCATCCGCAGCGCAGTAAGGTTGGTCGCATCAAAGCGTAACGCATTTAGGCACTCAATCTCGGCACGATCGTAGTCGCCAGCCTTGAACAGTTTCTCTGCACGGTTCAAGTGCCGGTCTATATTTGAGACGCGCCCACAACCAGTCGCCCCAGACCAAACCAGCCCAATCGCAAGAACTGTACTTAAAACTAAAAGCTTCTTGTTCATATCTGATTTTCCATACAAGCTCTAACCGCAATCGCCCACTGCACACTAATAAACTTGCAAGTTGATAGTCTCAGCTCCTTAGACGGCTGCACTCGTAAAAGTGCAGTTTTTCATGTCCACGGAACTTCCCCACGCAAATTCTGCAAGCGACCGCTATTGAATCCTAACGCTTGCGAAAGATGAATCGCAGTCAGACAACGAAAAACTCTCGCACACGCTGCACACGGGCACTTAACGGATAAATCCACGAGGCTAACTCTTACTTGGCTCGTTGCCGATCTTGCCGCCACTCTTGGCCTGATTTTCACCCATGCGCCGCTCAGTTCGATACAGCCAAATTAACAGCAAAAAAAGCGGGATGAGCGATAGCACAAAGAAAACCGGCCCGCCCCGGCGATGAATTGCAGAATCAATCATGGTGGGTGAAATGTGCACACATAACCAGCCGATAGTGTAAACTCGAAATCCGTTTCGTAAGATACCCAACGGAATTACAAACAGCGCAAGCAAAACCCGTCGCCAGTGCGACCGCAATAATAAGTGACCCGCCAACAGGCTCGTTATGAAAAGCACGTATGTGGACCGTATCCCGCTGCATTCTTCTGCAACTTGAATAGTTATACCCGGCAATTGAAACACCAGGCCGTGTCGGAACACTGTGCTGCCGGTTATCCAGAACAAAAAAGCCGCTGCTTCGGCTGAAGCATACTGTAAAAACACCTCGATTGCATTAACCATGAACGTCGGTAGCGGAACCATGAAAATAAGGAAAATCACCGGGAATGCTATTGGCCTCAGGAAAGACCAACCCAACAGAAACAATGCGCTGGCCCATAGCAAACACACAAAAGCAAAAATTGCCGCTGCAATTGCGTCGGTCCCTGGGTTTGTGACACCGCCTGCCTCTCCCTTAAAGTACGCGTGAAGTCCAACCAGGCCAATTGCCGCCGGAATTGCTGCAAATGCAGGTGACCCGGTCGGATTTTGCGGGAGTTCACGCCGCCTCATCCAGATTAGGTACGCTGTAATAACCGGAATCAAAGGAATGTGCGAATGTAGCGCGTGTGTGTGGGAAAGCCGCGCCAACCCAATCAACGGCCCGACAAAAACTGCGCACAACAAAACGCCAAATACAGCAAACAACTTTAACCGCCTCGACAAAACCCTGGACCCGGTTGCGGCTTTAGTGGTCGTGCCACCGGCTGAACCCGGTTGTTTTTTTTGCCAATTCACGGTTAGTATTTCCCAGAAGACCTTTCCATCTCGGCTAAACACACGAAAAACTACACGCTAGAGATTGCCTCTACGCGGTCTCATAGCCAACATCCACCGGATAGCCAGCGCGACCAGTCGTTGTCTGTAACCGCGTTTTGCCAAACTGTCTGAGTCCATCTCATTGATTCTTTAATATGAAGTTGAACGACCAGCTCCAAAGTCTAGTAAACCTGCTCCAAGCTGTGACAACCCATTTTAGCACAGGATCGCAAGCGTACAAATGCGCTTGGGGCAACAGTTGAGGTTGCGCCCCCAGCCTCAAATTAAAGACATGCCGGCTCCGCTGTTGGTCTGGCGTTAAAGGTCGGCCCGCCAAAAGTGCTTCAGCAATCGACCGATCTAACCCCCCGAAATCAACAACCCGATAACCGTGCTCGGCCGACCAGTAGATCGCCTCGACATTTAGAAGACAATTAGCGTGCAACGAAGGGTTGCTCTGGTCCCAACCTTTTTTCCAAAAAGTGCACCGCCCGCCGAACCCGATCATAAGCAGTCCCGCGACGTGTTTGCCATTCCAGTTTGCAAAGGCCAGATGCACATTTGGTTCAAAATTGTCCCACACAGCTTCTAACACCTCGCTGCGGGCCGGGCTCGGGGCGACGCCTTGCCGTCGGCAACTGTTCAACATTAGCTCGAAGAAAATCGACAAATCTGCCCTGGTCCCAAAACAAATCGTTACACCACGATTCCGCGCCTGCTTTGCCTCTTGGCGTGCCCTCCTATTCATTCGTGCGTCAATAGCCGGGCGACCGCACTTCAAGTCAACCACAGCAGTGGCACTTATCACACCGGGTACCGGCACCGGTAAAAATCCGCGGTTAGCTAGCTCAGCCGAGGAAATTTTGCTTTTATCTGGCAGCTGCAAAATAAGCCCGCGCAGTCCAAGGCCGCACGCAGCCTGGCAGATCTCACTGACTGCGGTCCTGAGCAAAGTTGAATTTTCTTCCACCAAAACGGGCCCTTTACTCACGTACCCAATCCGACCGAACCGTGTTTTTTTCCAAAGAATCTGCGCCCCCCAAAGATGCCCAGGTTCAATGGCTAGGCCAAGCTTGTGTGCGTGCCACCCTTCAAGGGCTTTCACGCGTGCCCACTTGGTTGACTGTTGAAACTGACCACATGGGTGAGTCTTCAAGAACTCTTCCCATTGGTACTCTAAGTCAGTTAAGGAAAGATTCGGGCGAACGCCAGTATGAACAGGCGCGTGCACGGCAAAACCTTGCTATTGGCGCCGTATAGCCAACACTAGCTCCGTTTGGCCAGTGAAAGCTCTACAATGTTAAAGTCAAATCCACTACCAGTTTCCAACAAGAGCAGCATGACGCCGGGGCAATAACCACTTCAGCGCAACCAGCAACACTGGGTGAACATGCAGTCGAGCAGGTTGACGAACAAGCTTCGCACCACGATGCAAATAATACATGTCTTGACTATTTCCGCCTTGATATGGCCGAAGAAATACTTGCCTGATTCCGGGTTCTTGAGCAGCGCGCCAACGTAATTCGTGAAACATTAACTCACCCAAGTTTCTCTTTAACGCATCAGTCTCTATAAAAAGCGTTGCATAGATCACTGTATCCCCGACCCGGTATGACACGGAGACACCATTTAACTTTTTGCCAGCATACCCGCCGAGGACCAACGGGTTACCAAAATTATAGATCGTTTCAACCCAGCGCTCAAAAGCTGGCCTTTTCCGGCGCTCTTTGAGGTAACCGTATCTGGTGCGTTCGTAGAACGAGATATACGCCTCGTATCCACCTCGTTTTAGTTCCCCAGGCTCGGTAATGGGTCGTACCACAAAAGTCGCTGCGGCCTGGTTAAGTAACTGACAGCGGCGCCGCCCCAACTGGGATTTGTGGTATCCCTCCAAATTTTCCAGAATTAGGTAATTCAGACTCGAGTTTGCTTTTTCAGTACTCTGCACGGCGTACTGCAATACAACAGGCCAGGAAAATGAGCCAGTAGGTGGGGTGCTATTGATTGTCTCGTAACAAAAGAGTGGCCTGAAAAAAAATGGCCGCACCCGACGCCACCAAATGCCGTCCACCTTCACAAGCTTCGCCCCGAGCTGTAACTCCAGCGTCGCGTACTCATCGGCTGTCATCAGCTTCCAGTGCATGGTAAAGCGGAGACCATAGACCTCTCTTCCACCTGTTCTCTGGCCTTGGCAAGTGTGTTCTCCTCTTTGCACCTTCAGGCCACTATATAAGACCCGTCTGCCTGTTTTTAGTCCACAACATTAGCACGGACGAAGGTGCGCAAGTGTAAAAACAACGCACCGTTGAGCTCATTTTGCAGGGGTGTATCGGATGTAAACTATCATGCAGCGTACCTGCGGCCCAACAAAGACCGTTTACTTCATCAGCCTGGTAAAAATTGTCTCCAAGGCCTCGCGGTGTGTTTCGCATACTACACAATTACGCGTGCCCAACAGAGCACGTCTCCCATAAAGCAAACCAAACAACCACCCACCTAAATTAAGTTTGCGCAAAACACGGTTATGACCCAGCACACCACTCAGATAACTGTGCATGTGCTCGCGGCAGTACCGAAGCCATTCAGCTTCAACGAAAGCATCGTCTTTAATCGCCTCTGATCGTTCTGCCAACGCCCTTAAGAACTCACTTTCCTTGTCCGGGGAAAGTCTTCGTGCACCAGGCAACGGATCTGATTGCACAAACGGTATCAATTCCATCACCGAACTTGCATCGTCGGCAATTTTGAGTTTAACCAAAAACCCTTCATGAAAAGATTTGCGCTCACGATAAATGGCTTCATCCATCACCAGTGCGCCTTGTCCATAGACTATGTGACCCCCTTGATAATTCTCGTACCCGCCCAGAACATGAGGATGCTGCACCACTACAGCCTTGGCCCCCATCTCGATCATGAACCTGCAAGTCTCACGAATCCGCGGAGTCGGCACATGAAATTCAGCAGAACCATGCAAAAGAACAATTAGATAATCAATTTGCCCTCGCTGACTGTTAACGTTTCGTACAAAGTCAATCAGATCAAGTGGATTGGCTCCTGGACGGTCCTTGTGAGCGATCGAAAACTCGCGTTCGGCAACGCCAATAACACCGACCCGCACTCGACCGAGCGGCCGAATCAGAATTTGCCTCGCCTCGGCAAGGTTGTTCCCCGCCCCAACAGTGGCTATGCCTGCCCTTTGGCAAACCGCCAAGGTATTCCGAAACCCGGCCTCACCATGATCCATTATGTGGTTATTGGCTAGGCAAAGCACATCTATGCCTGCGGCTTTGATCCCGTTAATGCAACCAGATGGCTCGCCGAAGACAGGTCCCGTCTTCGCGATTGGCGATGGTTGTTCGATGAGCGGACACTCCAGATTCGCAATTACAAGGTCGGCTTGCTCGAATTCAGGCAACAAATCATGGAACAGACTTTCTGCGTCGCCGCGTTCAAAATACGGCCGGTTACCCTCTATCGGACAAATGTCAGCTCCAATAATAACAGTTGGCATTTGTTACAAGACCTATGCGAAACGGGAAAACAGGCTATGGAACCACGACCAACAAACTACCGGCAGCACAATGGTAACTGTTTTTCTCATCGCGCGTACTAACAATTCCCACGTGTAGCCGGGGTTTTCCGCGCAGAAAAACGACAGTACCGACCCGCATGGTCAGCTAGCACGGGACGGAGTTAAATTACGTTTTGAACTGCCACTATCTTGAGTGGCCTCCCGATGATTACACAGAGCCCGCGCGCTTTCTCCAACAGCCCTATACCGTTGCACACAGACGCGCGCGAATGGTGGGACGGGCGCTGCCAGCAACTCAGCACATGTGCGGTTCAAACAAGTGCGATTGTGGATCGGGTCTGCCGCGTCTTGGGCAATACGTGGCACCCTGTTCATTCCCAGCAGCTCAACGGCATAGGGCGCCCGGGCTGTTAGCGTCCCACCCAACAAGCCGAGAAACTGCATCTCTGGGTCGGTGGCATAGGGCGTCCAAAGCCATGTCACCGAGCACCATTCTTTTCCCAGATTTGGATTCAGCCCGCTGCCCGAAGACTCCTTGGCAGAGTACCAATAGGCACCATCGATAACTGGGCACACTGCAATGCAATCTGTGTGGCCGACGCGCTGGTCGTTCTGCACTACGTAGCGAATACCCTCGTCTGTGAAAACGAAAAGTTGTGCCATTTGGTCCAGACAAGCCCAGGCCTAGGTCACATAACTCAGGCAACCCCCTACACAGCAAACAACATCCCTGAGCTTCCGCAAAGTTACCATGGGCCGTAAAAGTATTTCTCTTCACCCAAAGAGACGCTTGCTCAACCGGTTGCTAATGCAGTTGTAGCCGCACTATTTGACGAACGGATTTCTCGAAACAACCGCGCGAAGGTTTCTCTCAATTGATCACGGGCCCGGTCCGCCTGTTCTTTCAACTTCGGTCGGACTGCATCTCGCTGCCGGTAAAGCTCAAGTATGCGCGTGACTGCCTCAGATTCACCAATCCCGCGCGCATCCAACACCCAATCCCCCATTCCAACGGTTTCAAACACACCAACAAATTTCCGGCTATAAGCAATGCCTACAGTAGGGATACCTTGCGATAGGGCTGCGATACACGCATGCATGCGCGAACCTACGAAGAATTCGCACTGACCAATGACGCCTTTAAGCTGATGACAGTTGTAATCTCCAAAGACAACGCGCGTTCGCAGCTGTAGGTGTGGCGGCAGTGCGGCCCGAACGCGCCGGCATGCTTCTTGATCACTTTCTACGCTTTGAGCAGGAGCATACGTATGCGGGATCAACCATAGCTCTCCAGGATACTCCTCTAAAAGGGTTGCAGCCAGCCGGGGCAATAAGGCGCCATAGTCTAGCTTCAACCCAAACATGTTATCCCGCGTGTAACCGCCGTTGTACATGAGCCCATTGACGTTCAACCCGATCGGCGGCGTTCCCAACTTTGCGCCAGTCAAGACCGACAAGTTAAGTGGTGGGTCCGTCTCGAGCCGGCTTGGCACTTCTACCTCCAAGGCAAAGGCCACATCGGGGCTTAGCCAAACATACTTTGTTGGCCCCACGAGTTGTTGAGCCACCCACTGGCTTTCTCGATCTCGAGCCACGATCACTCGTGAACGCTTTAAAAGGTATTGCCCTAACCACCGCGTCCAGGCACGCTGGAATGGACCGTAGGTTTGAGGGAATTGCACAAGCTCACCTTTGACCAGAATTACAGTCCAAGCCACCAAGAACCCCAGCAAAAACCGGCGCCACCCATATAGGTCGCTGAAACTATCTCCCCCACGGATGTCGCCGACCACATCCATTTCTCGCAGTGCAACAATCCAAGGGGTGTGCTGAGCCAGCCATTGGCGCACCCGGGCCAGAGGAAGCAAACGGTACAACAGACTTGCAAACAATATCCACGCCAGATGCTCCTTCATCCTAGCGCGTGGAGAGAGCCGGTGGTTAACTACGCGAACCTCCAAAGTCTGGTTTCCGATCTGGAACGGCAACCGGCCTGCCTCGTAATGCCCCACGAACAACACAACTTCCTGACACCCGCTACCGATGCAAAGTGATACCAGGGACGCGGCCAACGCTCTCACCCCGCGATTACCAGCGCTCACCGGAGTGCCGAGTATTCCCACCTTCATGTTGTCCTGCCTACCAGAAGAAGGCAACCGACCACCAATGCGTTTCAGACAAAGTCATTTTCTCACCTTGTGTAGCCTCATTCTACCAATTCTAACTCGCCATACGCACGCGTGGTCAATCGAGTTAAGTCAACCTGCGTTCGCATCCAAAATCGTGCCTAGCACGTCATGACCAGCCGCCTCGCAAAACCGGAGCAATTCGTTCTTCTTGAAGAAGTGGTTTCAGCTACAGATATTTCGCCATTCGGTCCGCCTGCCCAAGTCCGTTAGTTTCGGCCACTGGCAGAATTGCCACTCGGACACCGTTTCTTTCCCACAAGAACGGTCGCCCAGAGTCCTGCAGGTTTCCCAGAGGCGTCCCCCGTGGCAATGTAAACCCGCTGCCAAGCCGCTTTAGTACACCGTAACCCCGCTGTTCCGTGACCAATAATGTTGTTGTTTGCGAGTCACAGCAATGCAATCCCAGCGCGCCGAAGCGCTTCTTACACACCAAGCAGGCACACTAAGGTTGGGGCCCGTTTTGCAGATCGGCGAAGGTCACTCAAGCAGGTGACTCTCAAGATCCGCCACCATCAGATCTGTCTTCCCAAACAACGTGAGCAGATTGTAATACCGCCTTTCTGCATTACCAATTCCGAGGTAAGACCGATTCGCTTTAATCAGACAAAGATCGGCATCTATCAACACCCCTGTCATTGCCTGTTACTTCATGGTTGAGCCACCCGGCGATAAATACAACCACATTTCAACGCCAACCTTAGAATTCCCTCTGACGCCCCATGCCCTTATATCCCATTGGATGTGTTTGCGCTACTTTGCATCATAGTCAGCGATATAATCCCATTCCTACAAGCGCCTATCACACCCGTTGCTCCAGCCGGTTGTTTTCATTAGATCGGCGGTGTGATACGCCGCATGGCTCAAGTGTTCTGCTTCTCCGTCTTTTCCACCGTTTGATAAATCTCAGCCGATAAACACCTATAAGCTCTTAATCTGCCGGCGCAATCTGATGCGTCGGACTTGGACCCTTATGTGCGTTTCAAGCGCAATCCTCTTGACCACGACGTGCCCGCTTCGCTGGGAGGGCAGGTCTAACCGATTGCATATGTATCCCAAATTCCGCTGTTGCCAGCCTTGACATATCACAGGTACCGGTTTGAACACCCCGAGAACACCAGCGAACCGGTCCCGGATGTTCCCACCCTTGGCCAGGATGATATCCTCGGCCGCGTTACGCTTACGCCGGCATCGTGGTTGGTTGGCACACAGGCCCTGGCCGAAGCCTCGCAGCGTTCGTTCTTTGGAGCCAGGTACGATCCCACTGCGATGAATAGGGTTCCATCCATCAAGTGCTTGCAGCGTCATTGGGAACCTCCTCTAGCCTTGAGATGAGAGAGATGCGCCCCCAGCCCATCTGCGCCAACGCACCAGGGTAGAGAATCCGAAGCATACAGTAGGCCCAGGGATAAAGTCGGCAATAAGCGGCCACGCTCACAATCTTTGCCCCACGCTTTAGCTTGAAATCATTCAATGAGGTTTTCCTAGATACGCCACCCAAATACAAAAATTTAACGCCTTCGGATTCTGTTGTGATGCAATACAATGTATGAACCAGCAGGTCGGAAACTCTATGACTTAACGCGTCACTATGACAGAATGTTGGTCCCCCTATGGCTACATCTTGCACGCGGTATATACTATCCACGCCTACCAGACGTCCCTCACAAAATGCTCCCAGAACCTTGACCTTGTCAGTAGAAAAGATGACTTCTGCCCATGAGGCAAAACGTTCTTTCCGCAACCTATCGGCCCTCCAATGATAACGGGTGCGCTGTTGGAAGGAGCAATATACTGGCCAGGCATGATCCACGAAATAACCGACGTTTGATATATCTCTCACTGCGAACCATTTCATTGCCCTCCGCACACCTTGTCGGAATTGCCTCGGACTATTCGCAAGCTCATATTCGCCCATCTGATCCCATATGATGAGCTGGATCGTCGAATTTGCAGCGCGCCAGTCCTCAACTGCATGCTGATAACCGCCCAGCCAGGAGGTCTTCGGTGCTCGTGCACGCCCGCGCTGGATTGTCGTAAACGGAAAGGCAGGGCGCCAAAAGCCAGGGCGCACCTGCCGCCATCCTACACCTTCCACCTCCACAATGGTCGCACCCAGCCCACGTTCGAGTCTGTAGAACTTTTCTAACGTCATCGGTTCAAGATTGGCACCCCAATCGATCCCACGATCTTGTCCGTGTGTTTTCTCGGACTGTCCCTGGCCTGCCGGCATAATGTTCTATGTTTTACCCGAACAGCGTGACCTGGCAGCGCTTTGCATGGTGTATGATTTGACGCGGTTTCGCCCGCGGACGTGATCAACCTGCGACAGTCACCTGGAACGTTTCCCGGCGAATCTTAGGTGTAACCCGTGCTTGCGCTTACGATCCCAGGCCCTGACGCACTTTCCTTGTTTTGCCGTGCAACCGGCCCGTTATCTTCTAAGCGTAAAGCTCTTTTTTCCAAGTGCCGAATCGGAATGCTGGCCGAGTTTCCTGTGTGCCCATCTGTCTGAGTGCCACACTGCTACAGCTGCCCAATCCGTTGCCGCAGGCTTAGCCCGACACCAAGCCGCAGCCTTATACCCACTCGAGGGCTCTCAATAACGACCGGCGACTCGGTTTTGTGCTTAGCATGTTTTAATCAATGTAGCAGCTTTCAGGTTTCGTGCTGCTTTATCTGCCCACGCCACCAAAGCCGACCAAGCTCAAAACGAGGCTCTGCTTGTAATACACCGCCGATGGCAGCTTTTGCAGACCAGAAAATCAACGTCACAGAGGAAATGTCACGTCGGTGTTCACCTGTGATAGGTGATAAACTAGCCTCTCGAACATGCCGACCATTGGCAATACCGGCCTGTAAACCCGACCCAGTTTATATAAGTGTAGTTCCCACATCGCGACTCCAAAAGCTTTGCCGCATCCGTTTTCGGGTCCGCCAATTCACTACGTGCTCTGGGAAGCCTTTCACCCCGGTACAGTCAAACCCACTCGCCTGCCTGAGCCCATCGACCAAGTTCGCAGGCTGAGTGAGGTCTCAGGTTGAACCGCATTGAGACGCCGACGAATGCCAAGGGCCGCCGCTCATACAATGCCGCAGCACCGCTTTATGATCACCTCTCCGGATTCCACTCCAGATTACACGGGCCTCGGCCCTCAGTTCAGGTTGTAAACAAACAGTTATGATCCCAGCCGCTAAAGCCCCAAGGAACGCCAGCACGAGCGAGCTCCACGCTGGAGATTCTGCGAGCTTCACCCCCAGCAGACCACTCGCACCGGCCGAGACGAGTATCCATAGCGTAGGACGAAGGGTCAGTTCCAACCGTAGACAATCTCTCTGCCATAGCCGCCATGCGCAAACCCAAATGGCCAGCAGTTCGCCTACCAACCCGCACGCGGCCAAAGTCCATAGAGGCCATCCCTGCGATGCAGCGACAAACGCCGGCACCAAAGAGGTTGCCCGGAACAAGTTGGCCACCAATTGGCTTTTGGAATCCCCCTTGGCAAGGTTTGCAACAGCCACCGCTATGCGCAACGAGCGAAATCCAGCGACTGCGGCCAACAATCCCATCAGCGTGCCTGCTCCTGCGTACTTAGGCCCGTACACAAAGCGCATGAGCGCCTCTGCACCTATCATCATGCCTGCGGTTGACGTCGCTGCATACAGACTCATTACACCCATGGCCTGCCGATACCGACGAGCAAACGCTACAACGTCATCTTGGGCCCGCGCTACCACAGGGAAAGCTACCGAGTTGAAAATGCGGCCGACAAGAAATTGCGGCGCCATAACTAAGGTCACAGCCGCTGCATACGGCGCCAACTCGGTCATGTTATAAAATGTCGCTACCAGAAACTGGTCACCCTGTATGATCCCAAACATTAAGAAGCCAGTCAGAATCAGCGGCCATCCAAAACGTATCATCCGGATGCCATACTCCCGGCGCCATGCCCATCGAAAAGCATTCTCCGCCCATAAGTGCGAGATGGCACAACCGAGAAATGCCTTGGCAAACAACAAAATCAGCACTGCCCGGTAGTCCCTCAGCCACGTTGCTATTGGCCAGGTTGCAAGCGTAATTATCAGCTGAGGCACGGCTTCTACAGCCGCAGCCGGACCAAACCGCAAGTGTCGCTCGAACCTCCGCACGTCCAAATGTTCCAGGCCTCGGACGAGCACAACTCCAGCCAACATGGTTAAAGCCCATGCGTGATCGCGAATGCCAAACCAGTCGGCTAGCCACGGCGCCAACGCCACGATCAAAACTGCACTTGCCACCCCGGCAACTGTTTGTAAAGTGTGTCCTGTCGCGACAAAGTCTGGATTGTCACCCTCCTTGTCCTGCACCAAAAACCTGCCCACGCTTAGCTTGGCAGTGAATTCTAGGAGACTCATAACCATACCAAACGCAGCAGCTAACCCGAAGTCTGCTTTGCTCAAGACCCGGGCCAAAATCATGTTCCGGACAAAAGACGCAATATAACCCGTGCCCTCAGCCAGAGTGATACACATGGTCCCGCAGACCACCTGTTTACGCAACGACATTACAGTAACGCGACGCCAAAACCACCGCTACCGTTTTGGTGTGGACAAGTGCTGCCCATGCAAAACTACCCGAAACTCAGCTCTGCAGAAAACAACCACATCGACACTAGTAGATTACAATCGAGTGGTACTTCTCTCCTCACGATCTCACACTATGCTCCCGCAGCAGCCGGTGTACACTCGGCATAGGTCTTCAACTTCACGCTTCGCATTTGCGGTTTATGATGAACCTATCGTCCGTGGGGGGAATGCATGGCAGAACTGTTGCAACCTTTGCCCATCCAAAGGTTGAGTAAAAAGCTCGACATGCTGAGCAAGCTTGTCCAGCGGCTCTAACCACCACTCCGAAGCTGCAACGGCTCGCTCCACATCCGGAGCAAACCGCTTACGGATGGGCTGGGCAGGATTACCTGCCACTACGGTAAAGGCAGGTACATCCTTTGTAACTACACTACCGGCTGCTATGATAGCGCCGTTCCCGATCTTCCGGCACTTGGGCAAAATGATGACCCCTGCCCCAATCCATACATCATTGCCGACCTCTAGAGGATTTGACTCTATGCCCGGTAACAGGTCTTCAGTAACCATACCCAAACGTCGCAGAAAGAAAATCGGATGTTGTGAAACATGGCTGACCGGATGATTGCGCCGTAAAATCTTTACATTGCTCGCGATACTGCAAAACCTGCCAATGACCGTTCCCGGCGGCAGATGCCCGGGTTTCAATCCCGGACTATACGAGTACATTCCAAATTCTACGCCATGGTACATCCGGGCTACTCGTCGCCAAGCAGGTGAAAACATAATGCCGCCTTCCCATCTAAGCATCACCGCCCGTAACAAAGGACGCAACGCTTCCCAACGATAGAGTGTTACACAGCAACTACCCACAAAGCTGGGTTTCATCGTCAATGCATACTGTCGAACTCGATTATTGGGGGGGAAAAATGCTCGACCATCCCAACGCACAGCTTCCATATTCTCAGCTTGTTATCTAAATCCTTCGCTCAATCCGGCACTGACTTGTACGCTTCGTATAACTTTATCCTACGCTGCCTCTACCTGTTCGCATGTCGTGTCTAGTGTTTCACTGTTGCCTGCGCAACCTGAACCAGCGTGCTGAGCCATCCAATGGAACGACCACTTCCCAGCGCGTTCCGACAAGCCTGGGTTCTGTTCCAACGAGCGACCAAGGGCCATTAGGCTCGGGTGCAGACTCTAGTGCCCACGTCCAAATAGACTCTGGCCAATGCAGACGTAATTTGCCGACTTCTAATAGACCGATCTCCAACGGTACCCGTTCTACGTACGGTAGCTCATAGGCTCCAATTGTGGCGCCGCCGACCCCAGCGCGCAGAAGCTTCGAATCTGGGCGAAGGCGCAAACCGTCATCCGCAGTGAACGGCACGCCATCCGGTCCCAAGGGATCTTCCATATTAACAAACCGTGGGTCACCGCCATTAAGCTCGATTGCCTCTGGCCATTCTTGCTTCGCGCCGAAGTCTGGTGGACTGCTAGCCACAAAGTTGCCACCCACTGTTGCCGTATTCAGGGAACCAGTAAACCGATACCACCCCACTTGCTCGGGTTTGACTTGGCCCGTGGCCTGTCCACAATCCACAAAAATATTGTTCCGCACTACAGCATTGCTCGCGTAGTTATCAGAATGCACGATTACAGGGTGACGCTCCACTTGCACAGCTACATTCCCCTCCTTCGCCACTCGCACAAAAGTATTTTGCTCGATAAACGTATTCGGCATAGCGACGCTCAGCCAACCAACATCCATAAACACATTGTGGCGAATGTAGAGGGGGCCACTAACTGTCGCGTTCAGTTTTTGCGCGTTAATCACACCAATCATCTTAAAAACCATGTTTTGGGTGAAATGGATGTTCTCGTATCGCACTGGCCAATTGTCGAATACGTCAGGAGACGGTTCGTAAACTCCCCATCCCAAGTTTCGGAACAGATTGCTGCGCACGACGTGGTTGGTTCCTGCCCAGAAAATCAAATCCCAACCGTTGTTGTTTTCGAACACGTTTCCTTCGACGACATGGTCCATACCTTGGATGAACATGTAGCGATATGACAAATTGCTAAGCGTGTTGCCACGAAACACGCATCCTCGGGTTCCACTGCTGAGTAAGATCCCGTAATTAGGGGAGCCGGTTATGTAGGCCGGTTTGGGACCGTCGTTCACAAGATTCGTCCCCTGAATTACCAAGACGTGATCGGTAACGTCCGCAATCACAAAGGAGGTTTGATTGCTTACCGCGACATTTGTGCCTCGCATCACCTGGATTGTCAGGCCCGGTTCAAAGCCTGCCGCTAGAAAACCACCTGAAGGGCTTACAATTTGGTTTGGCGCGCGAAAGTTCATGTCATCGCGTTTAATGGCACGCCCGTCCCGGATCCGACACGACAGCAGCTCGAAGTAAGATCCGCCATTATTGACGCGTACGTAAGCCTCCAGGTTGGACGCGTGCGAATGGCCCACAATGTCGAATCCCCGCACCGTTACATACGGATGATTAATGACCCAACCGCGCATGACAACCGTGCCCAAGGCCTCAAACACGATCCGGCGGTTTCCATCAGCGCCACCGCGCACCGTAGTTACGCGTTCGGGGTAAAAGCCGCTCAGCACGCGGACTGTATCTCCGGGGCCAGCCACAGAGACCGCCTTCTGTAAGGTTCGCCACGGGTTTTCTGCGGATCCGACGTTGGTATCGTTGCCCGTCGGACTGACATAGTAAACCGCCGCCGGCAGTTGACCTACTGCCAAAGCACATGTCAGAAACGCCCAGGACAACCATAAACGTAGCTGGTAGCCTGCCGGCGTATTTGTCCGCAGTGCAAACACTGTTCTTTGATGGAACAGGGTATTGCCGGTGTTTCTTTCCCCGCTGCCAGTGCTTGCCCCCACGCCGGTGTTCGCAGGACGATCCTCTCGATGCATCCGCTCAATAGTCATATGCAAGCCAAATTTTCCATTGGGGACGCTTCCAGCGATCTGGCAGCCGCGGTTGGATTCGCCGGTACCATAATTTGTGGTAACCGATACGCAGGCAGCTCTGGACGCACAAAGCGCAGAGTCGGCGAAGAACTGCCCCGGAGCCGTAAGCGGTAGCATGGTACTTCCATACCGGATGTTCCCGAGCACCCAATCGAAGCTTATAGACATAGTGGCCCAACCCTCCTTCAACCCAACGCCGACCTTCCCGCATTGCTTCTGTCAGGAGAAAAAAAAGCCCACTAGGACCTAGACTGAACCGATCCCACCGAGGATCTACTGCACGTGCTGGCAGTTCCCAAAACCATCGGTCACCCCAGGCAAAGGCGTACTGCCCACAAATCAGCTTTTCTGCTGCCCACACCTCAAGAATTCGTACCCTGCCATGGTATGCCTGTGCCTGAACTAACGCTTCGTTGTACTCTCGGCCGCGCGGCCATGCGTTAAAATGGCCTGTTAGGCCCTCAGCTCTCCACTGTAGCGTGTGCAGTTCGACGAACCGATGATAAGCCTCTTGCAACTCTGGCCCTGGCTTTTGGATGGTGACTAGTCGAACCGGATATTCTTTCTTCAGCATGCGGAACTCATACTTGCGCCGAGCCTTTTGTGCATTAGGCCCAAGGCGGGCGAGGTAATCTTCGGGATTCGTGGTAAGTTCAAACAAGCTATGCACCCCACTGACTTTGCGTGACCAACGTACCGCACACGGCATAGACTCAGCCTCGGGTTCCCAGCTACCCCACGCAGCGTGTGCGCCAGAGACTGGACCGATGCTAATCACGTCAACGCCTTGATTCACCAAGTGATGCGCTACCATACCCAGGCACAACCGCAAAGCCTCTGGCCGAAATGGCGGATCAAACACTTTAGGAGGAATATTTGCTCCAACCAGCCTCGCAACAGTCACGTGCAAAGGCCGCAAGCCGATGCGCTGCACGTATAGCGGCAGCAAGCCAACAATCTCGCCATCCTTGCGGAACCAGAACAACCTAAGATCGCACCCTTGACCGTTAAACTTGTACCACGTCTGTAACCAGTCCCACGTCATGTACACAGACCCACCCAGTTTTTCCACTGCCCCGTCCCATTCCAGTTGGCTCATGGGTAGTTCATTAAACTGCGCTGCGACGCCCCATTCCAACTTTGGATCCCCTGAGATACATGAGCTACCGAAAGGCCTGATTGCAGCTTGCTCACCTGGAATGGTTTTTTTCACAGTTGTTGTGGCTGCTGCGAATCTGCGTGATCTAATCTCCATGCATTAGCGAACTCGCATGCTGCTTGCTGAAGTGCTTTTTTGCCAACAGCGCAGTCATGATATGAACAGGACCAACTGGTAATTAACCGAATTGAGTGCGCGTTACTGACAAACTGTGGCTGGCGTGCGACTGTGGGCTTGATCACTGACCCTGAAGAACGCGCAACCGCAGCGGAGGTTCCAGGCGTGGCGTTCCAACATTTGCCGCGAAAGCGTATGGTCCGATATCCCAGGCACCAATGCGCGGCTTTCCCCCAAAATCGGTCGCAAACAAGCTGCCAAGGTTCATGCCACGGCCGATTAGTGGACTGTCTGCGAGCAGGCGGAAATCAAGTCGTTGCAAATCTACAAAACGCGGGTCGCCTCCGTTGATCCCATTTGGTTCCCACCATTTGCCCCACGTTGCCCAACCACCAGGGTTTCCAATTGGGCGTTTCAGTGGATCTTGTTCGACTGGGGCGAAACCTGCTTTGGCAACATAGTTATAATCGGCTATTACATTGGTCAGCTCCTGCGCAAACGCGTACCACCCCACGTTGGTTCGGGAGTCGCCGCAGTCAAGAAACACGTTGTTGATAACCTGGCAACCATGTGCGTAGTTTGTGCCGCTCCGTCCGCCATAAGTGCTGGCATAGTATCGTGAACCGAAGGACAAGGCGTGGCCGCCGTTGGTTTTGTTACAACGGTAAAAGAGGTTATTATAGTATTTTACCTCCGGCATGGTGCAACTGGCCTGCAAGGCGATGTCCACAAAGACGTTGTTGCGAAATGTCCAGTCTCGAATCTCTGGCACCAAGTTTCCCTCGAGTTGTGTCAATTGTCCTCCCCACACGCCAATAACCCAATTCCCTTCAATGACATGGCCCATGCTGCCATCCCCGTTGTTACCAAAGGTTTGAATGAAGTCTGGGTGGTTACCCACCCCGGTATAGATGTAATTGTTCGAGCAGATGTTGTAGGCCAGGTAATTGTGCCTTCCGAAGAGCCGGAAGAAATCCACTGCACCACCGTCATGTATGAAATTCCCAATGACGCGGTTGGAGTCTCCCATGACCGACGCCATAGTGATCCCCAGAACGTTACAGATCCGGTTGCTGATGATCAAACAGTAGCTGGCTACCTCACCCTCCCCAAAAGGCTTAGTACTCGGTGCCTGCCATTCGATCCCATATACACGCAGAGCGGAGCGTGCATCGAGCAGACAGTTAGAGAGCACTCCAAAGTGTCCGTTTTGGGCGAAATAAACCAACCGAGAGTACGCTTGGGTAACCCCGGTGATGGTCAGATTCTGCACCGTGATGTATGGATGCCGAAATGTGAACTGCCGTACCCCAGACTGCCCCTGCCCATCCAGTACGATCCGGCGCTCAGCGTTTCCAGCCCGCACACTGACCACTGCCTCATCATAAAACCCCGGTGACAAAAGTACCACGTCGCCTGGCTGAGCATCGTTCAGAGCAGCTTGCACTGTGCGGTAATTTTCCGGGACCCGCAATGTGGCAGCCCACGGCGTAGGAAGCCAGCTCAAAAGGAACAACCCACAAGCTGCCAGTAGCTTTAACAGCAATGTACACCGTTGAAACCGTCGTCCTAGCGCCGGGCTCATGAACGCCTCCTTTGCATACCACACTTAGGAAAGCAAACCCCATGCCTCGATTCGCCTATTTGTGAGTTTGGCATGATTGTTCCCCAGCTACCGGGTAGTCAGGGGTATCCAGATTATGTGCCGTGAAAAGGCTACCTGGCTGGCTAATCCATTACGGCACGGTCGCCAGTTGCGCCGTGGCCATGGGCTGACTAACGGATACGACGTTGTTTTCCATTGTGCGTTGCACTTTAAGGGTTGCGGTCATGGCCAATGTCAAATAAAGGAACATGATGGACTGGTCAAAGTATGCAACCGAGACACAACTTGCTGCATGGGCAAACAATCCTGCACCAACGGCCCACGCGAAAAACTCTCGGTCCGAGTCCTGGCCCCTGAGACTGGCCGTCACCAAGCCAACGTAGCGAAATCCACACCAGATGAGGCTGATGAATAGGAACATCAGTGGCAATCCACCTTTAACCCCCTGACCCAAATAGTGATTTGTAATGTCCACGTGATCCTCACTCCATGGCACTCCGTAGGGCAGCCAGTGACGTGTGTAGTCTGTACCTGCAAACCACCATTCGTTTATGTGGTTCAAAGCCGCCTCGATAAGTGCGGCCCGATGGTACGACGCGCTACTTCCGGTAAGGTCGATACGCGCAATCAGATAATAGGCCGGTGCCTTCATCACTAGTTCCAAAAGAACATAGCCTACCACAGCCGCAACCTGCAGCCTACGTGTCAGGTGCCGCCACCACCACATTGCCAATGCAAACAGGCTGAAGATCACGCTCAACAAGGGACCGCTAGAGGCCGAGGTCAGGACCATGATGCAGCACGCGGCCAGGCCCACCTTGGCAGAGACCGAGAATGTCCGCCAGATCCCGACCATCATGGGAATACAAACCGCCCCCACTGTTCCGGCCAGAATCGCATGGGCGAATGGGCCTTGAGAGCGGATACGGTTATTTCTTATGGCTGGTTCTTCGGGCACACCACCAAACATCGCAAACAGATTAGACCGGTTCAACTGTTCGTAAATCATGGCGCTGGCCACAGGCACCAGGACCCATGCGCTGATTCTCACCAGACGCATAAGGTCTTCTTCTGTCTGGGCGAAACACCTCATCAGAAAATAAATGCACAAAGCGTTGTAAACCATCCCGAGGTGGAATTCGAGGGTAGCTCCCGGCTTTTCGTGAAACGCGCTGACCAAGATTGCCCAGCCCGCCCACGTAACAAATAGCTTGTCCATCCCCACTAAGCCTCCGGCTGGCGATTCTCCCCGGATCAGCACCCGGACCAGTCCAGCTAATAGCAAGAGTCGGATTATGGGGAAATTTAGCCCGGCGAACTCTATCCCCTGACCTAAGGTCATGTAGCAGGCGCCGGCCAGTAGCGGCACAGGTGCCCATTTTCGTGGCAAGGTCCAAATGGCAACCGTGGCCACCAGCAAAAAGATTAACGCAAAAGGCGTCATGAACCCACAGCCGAACTGATATAGGGGACTTTGGCTACTGTTTCGCAGGCATGATAACTATGTGGAATGTCAGCCCGGCGTCCATGCCAAGCCCATTGCCACAATAACCGGGTTCGTTCCCAGCTTTGTGCTCGCTTATCTCGAACGTCAAACCGAAGAGTCCTGGTAAACCAATGCCAAATCCAGAGACCGACAATGCGCAAGCCGGCGGCCGTGCCCACTGCGAGTTTGTGACGCCAACCTGCCAAAGGCCCATAATACTTGCATATGAGCTGGTGGATCGACTGTTGCTTCATCAGCACAGAAAATCCACCGGGTGCTTTCTCGGTGGTTGTGCCACAAGCGTGAATGATGGCGCAATTTGCATCGTAATACAGTTCCCACCCTAAATTGCGCACAGTGCGGGAAACGTCCACATCCTCGGCATACATGAAGTACCGCTCATCAAACCAGCCGATTGCATCTAGAACCGTTTTGCGAATCAAGAAGAACCCGCCGTATAATTTCTTGACAGAGCCACTTTTAAGCGGGTCATGCCGCAACCAGCGTCCCCAGGGCCATTTGCGAAGCACGTTTGGAACCAACAGCTCTAGGAAGATCCGGCCCGGTTTGGGGAACCATTGGAGACCTAGCTCTTGCGCTGTACCATCCGGATAACGCATTTGACATCCAAGTAAACCCACCCGTGGCCGGGCCTGCAGACTTGCCACTGCCTTCTGAAGGGTATCCGGAAAAAGTTCTGTATCGGGATTCAGAAACAAGACCATGGGTGTATTTACCCACGGCCGCGCGTAATTGTTCCCGCGGCTGAACCCAAGGTTGGCTCCTGAGTTTACGACGGTAAACTCAGGAAACTCGGTAGCAGCCCGTTCGCGGCTGCCGTCGGCTGAATTGTTGTCCACCACAATGACCTTAACTGGAAACGACACCCGGCTATTGCGAATGGACTGAAGACAGCGGATCAGCCTTTCGCCTCCGTTCCAGTTGACGATAACAATCGTCAGTGCCAACTCGCTGGGGGAGTGCACATTCACAATTGACCAGCCTGTGGGAGCGGTTTTCGTGTTGATTTTTTACGGCTGTATTTCCGGTACAGTCGGTAGATCCACTCCGCCCAAAGCAACAAGCTCGAGTGTATGGTGCTAGGGCTCAACTCATACAGACCTAATTGGGAAACTTCGCTTCCTCCCATTCCGGCCTTGAAATGGTAAACGCCCGGGTTTGCAATCGGGTTGATGCCTCCCAAGTCATAAGCACGGCAACCGCGGGAGCGAAGATGCTCCATTATCCGCCATTGAAGTAGATAAGACGCTTTGGTTTTTAGACCTTCTACGCCGGTAGCGCCTAAGAGATAGTTCCCTGTCGCACCGACGCAACCGACGACTACCCCTGCGTGCCAGCGCCCACCAAGACCCGCAAGCGCGATAAACATTTTTTCATGCACACGCAATCCCTCTTGAATTCGGGCGAATTGACGTGGATCAACTGTTGTGTCAAAGCGCTTGCGCGCCATCATTTCGTCGTAAAGCTCCAGAAACTGACGGAACAATTGGCCGTCCTGACCCTCAACTACCTCCAGGTTATTGCGAAGTGCGGCGTTGAGTTGATTGCGCCACTTGGGCTCAAGCTTTTTCCGGATCGCATCGAGGGGCGGTGTCAGATCTACGCGAATGGTGCGGTACGCCGTCTTCGGCTTGTGATTTCGAAAGCCCAATTCCAGCAAGGTCGCATGGGCTGGTCCGGCTTCGGGATCTTCGCAAAATACGTTAGGAATCACGCGCAGAACGCAACGGCGACGCCGGACAAACTCATCCGCCAACGCTTCCAATGCTTTGCGGAATGCTAGCAAGTCCCAAGCGCTTCTGCGCCGCTGGACACATGGGCCCCATCGCACATAAGCCACACCACACCAACCCCAAAGTCGTAATACACGAACTTGTGCAACTGCGCTGACGTCATTAGCGTTGCGAATTACAAGGTGCCCGAGGTTGTGATCGCCCCAGCAGACACTGCCGTATGCGTAGGTTTGGTAGAAATTTGCATCGTCAAATTGTGCTAAAATTGTACTCCATACGCCGGGCTCAATTCGGACGCAGCTTGCCTTTATTTCCGTGCCAGTTGGGGTCTGAGTCGTCAGCGTCGTTTCCCCAATCATATGCTTTGGCTTTTGAATCTGTGCACAAGTCGGCTTGTATGCACTGCCCATCGGTAGCAACCCTTAACTTTAAGCATAAACTCTAGCTGGCTGTCCTTTGGCTCAACACTCACCCGTCCTAAGACCGTAGGGATCAAACCGCCATTCAAGCAAACCGGCTCGATGCTAAACAAGCGTCGATAGCCAACGGCAAGCGACCGATCCACAACCATAGGATTCCAGTCACCATAGGGGAAACTCAGCAAGTTGACAGGCCGACCGGTCAGGTCTTCCAGAATTGCTTTGGAATCGCACAATTCCCGATCCAATTCGGCCTGGGAAAGCCGCGACAGCCGCGTATGAGTCACTGTGTGAGAGCCAAGCGTTACCCCAGGCAGCCGGCTCAGTTCCTGGAGTTGCTTGACAGACATAATGCGCTCCCCCCAAAAAGGATGGTTCGGGGAACCGATCCAGGAAGGTCGCTGGCCAAGACAACCAGTGGCGACAAACACAGTGAACGGTAGCTTGCGTTGCAGCAGCTCAGGCACGGCATTTTCCCATACCGATACGTATGCGTCATCGAAACTGATACCCACCCAGTGATGTGCATTTGGAGGTGTACTCTCCAAGCTCCAAGGTTCAGCATGCTTTGTTAGCGTGTCCAATTGAGTTGCGAACGTTTCTTGCCACCGCACGGGCACAGCATGATAGTAAAGTACCACACCCGTGGACATTCTCCGACTAAGGCCGAGAAAACCGCGGCCTTGGTCAACCGCGTACACTGCCAGGCTGAGGCTCAGTTTGGCGAACCTGTGGAACATGCCCGATAGTGCCACCACAGTTTCAGAGTCAACATGGATACAAATAAAAACCGCTGGTCCGGCGAAAAATCTTTAGGCCGTTGTGGCAGCCCTTTGGAGCCCAGCACACGCAAGAACAGGTCTTCCATTTCAGGTGCGGAAATAGACCAATGTCGTTCAAGCGCAGGGCTATGGCGGTAGTAGTAATTCCAATTTGGCCACGACCCATCAGTTGAGAGCGATTGTCGCAGCGCCTGGAGTTTTCGCTTTACGCGCAGCCATTGGTAGAAAAAGGCCTCTTGCCAAGCCGGTGCTCCTACCACGACCCCAATATTGGCGTCCGGAACACGGATCAAACGCGTATCTGCTAACAACACCTGCATAAAGCGCAGAAACAGGCTCCGGTTGAGCTTGAGTCGAGACGGAATTTTTCTGTACACGCGCAAAACCTCCAAATCGGTAGCCGGAGGTGACCAACCGATAAGCCGTTGTGGCACCAGGCGTTGTTGGTTATCGCCCTCGTGATACAACGGGAAGGTGCGGAGTACTTCAATCTGGAAGAGCGATAGATCATCTTTGGCATGCCGCAGCTTTTCAGGGAAACTGGCGTCCCACCGCTGTCGGACCTGCCGGGCTAGAGGTGTGTCAAAATACCATCGCTGGAAATAGAATTCGTGTCGGTACGGGGCTAACAATTCGTGGCCATCCCACCAGCGTACACGCCGGTTCAAAGGCAACCCCTTTAACAGATAGTCGCAGTAACACCCGGTAAGCAAAACACTCCGGTGGTCTTGGTGTAGCGACTCAAGAACACCCAGGAAATGGTTATTGGCAAAGGTTCCCATCCCGCCGGAAATGCGCACGCCTGCAGGGGCGTGCTCGCCATAGTAATCAGGGTTACGCTGTATGGGACGAAACTCGATTCCTGCTGTTGCGGCGAGCTCTTGGGCTGTGCGCAATTCTCGGTTTGGCGCATCGTATAGGGTGAAGGCAACAATTCGTGATGTGTCTTCGATACAGCCCAGAATCAAGCGTGAATCCAAACCACCACTGAGGGCCACCGCAATTTGCCCCAACCGCTTTGAGGTGCGTCGTCGTACGGCTTGTCGCCAGGCAAAAGCCAGCGATTCCGCCAGCTCATCCGGCGTGATCGTTGGGTCCGGCTGGTATTGAATTCTGAAATATGAGCGCTTATTCAGTTGCCCATCCGGCAAACGAATAGAAAACACTGTGCCTGGTTCACACCCTTCGATCCCATTGTAATATGTCCACGGAGGCGTCACTGTGCTAGCCAGGACGAACTCTGCTAAAGAGACATCGTCAAGTTTCTGAGACCTGTCTACCGCAGCCGCCAGAATGTCTGGGTGCGAACTCCAGACACGATGACCATCAGCCGTCGCAACAAATACTGGAAAACAACCTGCGGGGTCAGAACGCAAGTGCAGCTGCTGCTTGGCAGCGTCATAAAGTAGGATAGCACAGTTGCCGCTAAGGTCGTCCCAGCCCATCGTGCCGGCCTGCTGGTATCGCCGCCAAACAACAGCCCCCGATAAACCGCCTCTTCCATCGCGAATGATTTCTCGTTCAGCAGTTGTCCATTCTGCTTCGTCCAGGGCAAGAAAACCTGCTACAACCGCAATCGTACCATCGGCTCGTTCCCAAGGCCGCCACAGGTTGTCCGGTTCATTCCATGTGACAGCCAGGCGGAACGAAGGCGTTTCCCATATGTTGTAAGAAAGGCGGCCTGACCAGCGCATCCTTTCCACGAGTTCCAAAAGGAACCGCTTGGCAGTGGGGCGGGTGTCAAGAATGAAATCTGACATTCCTAATATAACCAAGCTTTCTTTAGCACAGCAGTTGAGTTGCAAACCAAAGGCCTTACGAGCTGTTAGTATTTGCGCTCTGCCCTTGGCGTAGGGCGTATCCAAATAACTTCATGCCAGATGGGGCGGAGCCCAAGCGTTGAGACCACAAGCTCGGACGACCTCGGAGGTAATTCCACTGCTGCTGCCAAACATACCTTTGGAACGCAGGATCAACCACCCTGTCATAGCGATGCACAAAACCACTTAAATAACCCCATCCCAACGCAAGCCCACCTATTAGCCAAGGGTACCGCAAGGCCCGGCTTACGCACTTGACCAACATAAAAAGCGGATGATAACAAGCGACATAATTAGCCAAGCCGTTTTTTACCCAATTCCGCCACTGCCCGTCGGCCGAGCCGGTTTCTTTGAGCTGTTCAACCGTCAGTTCCACGAAGGTTCGGGTCTGCCAGCCTAGCATATTAGCCTTCAGTTCGTCCACGGTATCCCAGCCTGGAAGCCGCAGCAGGCCTCCAATCTGTTCCAGACACGTCCTGCGATAAATTTTGACCGCGCCTCGGACATGAAACAGCGGGTCGTCAGGCGACTCCGGAACGAGCTCATCACCCACCCGACGACAGATCAGCCCACCACCAATGCCTAACTGCGGTTGCTCTGCAAAATGCTGCAAACACCGCGCGAAGTAATCAGGGCCGAAGGCCAGGTCGCCATCTAATTTGACCAAAAACTTCCAGGAAATGTCGGCTACCAGCAGACATCCCTCTTGAAAGGCTTCCATCACGCCAGAACCAGGCAGACGATGACCTCGGTCGGGTCGGTGTAGGACTCGAATCCATTTATGTTGAGCCGCCGCGGCATCTGCTAACGCCCCAGTTGTATCAGTTGAACCGTCGTCCACAATCACCCACCGTACTGGGCGCCGGCTTTGCGCAAGAACAGACTCCATAGTCCGTGGTAACCGTGCGGCCTCATTACGTACAGGCGTGATTATGACGTATTCGTCCATCGACTGTTACTGCCATCGAGTTTTTTCCACTGGATCGGTAGTGCAGCTTTCGACACATGAGCTGCTTCGGATGGCGCGACGAAACTTGCGAGCAATCGACTGTACGCATCCGACCCAGTTGTACGAACCACGTAATTTGGCTTCAAACAAACGGCAATCATCGCCACTGTTGATCGGCACACGACGTAGCCGAAATGGATCTGCTCCAGGATATACGCAGCCTACGCGCGTCGTCACCGCCGATGCATAACCGGCAGCTTGCAGGACTTCTGAAAGACGCTTCACGTATTCTGTTTGCTCCGCCGGAAATGCATACGGATGTGCAAAAGCACGCACAGGCCTGCCTATGTGTTGTTCGATTACTTCCTTGCACGACCGCACTTCGCTTTCGATCTCCGGCCATAGAAGAGAAGACAACACCGGGTGGGTCACCGTATGCGCCCCGATCTCGAAGCTGGCCGAAGCTAGCTCGGCCACCTCTGACCAGATAAGACATGCCCTTCCGGAGACACCCGGTATGTAGGAGCCGCCTCGCGGCTGGAAACACAAACGTGAACTTCCAATAAAGCCAGTCGGCAGATATACAGTGGCGTGAAATCCATGGGATCGCAGAATGGGAAAGGCCACCTGGTAAACGTCATGAAACCCATCATCAAATGTGATCGCAACGGGCCGGGCCCCGATTGCTCCCTGGGATTTGTTGTCGCCCTGCTCCAGCCAGCTCAACCCTTCCGACAATGTCACCCCATGAAAGCCATGCTCACGCAGCCAAAGCATTTGCTCAGCAAAGCGCCTGGGGCTTGTGCAAAGTCGGTAGTACCCAAGCACACCGGCTTCAGGCTCGTCCGAGATGCTGTGATACATCAGCACAGGAAGGCGACGGCGATTAGCTCCATTCCATACCGCCAATTGTTGCAGCGGGTGGATAACCCGCAAAGTCAGAAATCGGTCAATCATGATCACGCGATTACAACTTTCTTATGCGTAAATCCCTGGCCACAATAGAATGAACCGCAGTAAAAATTCCCAGCTCACGAATGTTCTCAGCAACCTATTGAAATCTTGGGGGTGATTCGATTGAGCTCTAGCAGGCCTTAATGGTTATCTATGGCGGTCGTACCTGCACTGCCAGATGCCGTCAGACTGGGGCCGGCGGCAAATAGGACGCTCCATTTTTAAACCACACAAGTCTATGAGCATGTCCGGAGCAAGCTGGTCAGCAGGCCCAAAATACCTCAGCTTACAAACCCACCGCATCGGGGTGGGCACTGCTTCGGCAAGGGTGGGAAAGTAACAAAGGCTGCCAGAATAAGGCGAGCTTTAGGATCATTTCTCATCCACAGCAGTTGGCAGCTGTGAGACAAGTTGGTTAAACACATCATTTGTGCGCCTCAGAAAGTGTTGGTGGTTCCTCCCGTGTCGGTCCGGATGAGCCGCACAACCGGTCAACGAGCCCTATGTATTCATGTTTTTTGATCTGCCAGCTCTGTGCCAAAGCATACGATCGGCCTTTCTCGATGCGGCCAGCTGTTGCCTGAGGATTTTCGAGTACCTCCAGCACTGCTTTAGCTAAAGCCTCAGCGTCACCCGAAGGAAAGAATCGGACCAAAGAATCGTCGAAGTAATACCGGTCCACCCGGGTTTCAGACACCACCACGGGCACACCGAGAGCCATAAATTCCAGAATCTTGGTGCTGTAGGCTTCGTTGCCGAACGAATTTGCGCGTTTCGGCACAACACCAAGATCTGCGTTTGCCATTATGTCCGCGATTTGGTTTGCCGGTACAGGATCGAAAAATTGCACTTTGCCGTTGAGTCCTAATTCCGAAACAAGTGCAATTAACTTCGGTTTCATATTGCCTTCACCATAAATGTGGAACTCGGCGTTGGGGTAATTAAGCAGTACTTTTTGAAATGCACGAATTGCAATATCCAACCCTTGATGCCATTGCAAACCTCCTGGAAACAACATAACGATGCGGTTATCTTTTCGAGTGCGCTGCCGCGCATGAAATCTACGGCTGTCAACGTAATTAATGAGCGTTGAGCATTTACTGCTCGGTGCAGCACGTTGCGTATACTTGTCGAACCAAAGGTGATTGGCCAGAATCACGTGGTCAGCAACCCGTGCGCTCAATCGCTCAAAAAACATCAACATCTTTACGCAAAGAGATCTCGGTGACGCACCAAACTTGCTCGCATAAAATTCGGGTAATATGTCGTGAATATCCAAAATGACTTTTGCACCCATCAATTTCGGGATCAACGCGGAAAACACCAAAAAGTCCGGCACGTTATGGGCGTGTATCAGATCATATCGCCTTCGAAGATGTTTCCTCGTCATCCAAACAGATGAAGCCAAAAGGAAACGGACAATGGGTACGAGATAGTCGAGTTTGGTGCGTTGGTTTTTACCTGTGCGAGACTGAATCCGGTATACGTTCACTTTACCGATGGTTTCACTTGTCGGCTGCCCTTTACCCCGACTAAGCGCCAACACATCCACATGATCACCGTGCTCTGCAAGAGCTTCGGCGTATCGCATGACACGGTTATCAGTTTCGTAGTGCGAATATGTCACCATGCAAACTCGTTTCTTTTGCCTGTAACCGCTCATGCTGCAAGAGGCGCGAAAATAAGCTGCAACCTGCCGCGGAACTGCGTGCCAGAAACTACCTCCGTACCTTTCGTGAACATATCGAAGCAGTTCTGTGTACAAACCGGCTGTGGTGGTCTTAATTGTGGCTGGCTCTCCGTCGAAAAAGACATAATCCGGATGCACGTCCACCAACACCATCCCGCCATGCTTTGCTACCCAGTCGAGCTTGCGACGCCAAATGTCAATGTTTCGCTCTCGGAAAAGCAGGAACAACGTCAGATCTTGAGGCAACGTGTAAGGAAGCTCCACATAGCGGTTGCGTTGCACCTTTCGATTATATGTCTTTGTAGAATTTTTGACATCGTCAGGATCGCGCCTATCGTCATTTTGTTTTGCTGAGGTATGTTTTGCGACCCAAAACGGGAATATTGTTCCAACGCCTTGCGGTTGTGGCTCGAACGGGTCGGTGTCGAATGTCGATGCATCATACTGTATGGCCAGCTCGTGGAGCCAATCAAGCTGGTGGAGCATAAACCCCGCACGGAATCCTACCGCACCCCACTCATCAAGGTATTGGTTAATCTTAACCGCATGTTCACTAAAACGTTTCCTCGAGTTAAACAACTTGCCGTCGTGGTACAGGTCGTGCACGCCGACCTCGAATCCGTTGCGAACAAGCTCTTCACGCAGCTCGTGCGGTACACGGTATTCGCCCTCGGGGATAAAGTAGAACGCAGACCGGAAGCCAAGCGCCATTTCGAGTTTCATCAACTGCCTGACTTTTTCCAAGCCGGCTCGTCCTTCGACATCGTGCGTAAGCACAAAGGCAAATTTCTTTCCTTCCGGCCATCCTGGCCAATTTGTTGGTGGGATTTCCGACCCGGGCAAAATTGGCCATTCATTTGCGTGGCGGCGCAGCGCACGCTTTGCCATAGCACGGCGCACTACCATGCGCACACGCCACGGCACAAAGGGCTTGATGGTGTAATAGAACCGCCTGAAAAGCACAGCGTTATGCCAAATCAAATTACATTGAGCAGCGGGTGTGTCTGCCTGATCTTCGGTCCGGAAAAACAAAATTGGCAGGATCGCATCGCCGAGACGACCCGGCGCGTCCGAAGCGGAATACCGACCCAGAACACGGAGCGGAAGACCCCCATCCTCACATTACAGCGGAATGTGGGGCAGACGGCTCCGCGAGCCGTCCCCGCCTTGACGTTTGGGCCAATACAGTTTTCCGAATTCAAGTCGACTCGGACGAGACAAAGGCAGGCTCCGCCCCCGTCAATTCGCAGTTGCGATTGACTTTGTCGCACCAAACAAAATTGACGCATTTAATTTTTTCTCGCGGTGCTGCAAAACCCTTGATCTCCCCGTGTAAACCCGCGAGAAAATGCTGAGGGCAGACTTTTCAGTCCCAAAAACTGCCCGAACTAGACCGGCACGCCATGCAACCTTTCATGGTTGGTCCTCACAGCCCCAACCATGAATATGTTTGATGCGTGCCTTGGTTTTTTACGATCCCTCCTTTTGCGTTATTAATGCTCTGGCCATGGACTGTCATTTTCCGTGTGACACATCACATCAGCCTCACCCTCAGCAAAATCGTTCCTACAGTTCCTGGCTCAGCCGCTTCGGCAAATACTCACGGTATTTGTTCAACACCGCCGCGACGTTCGCGTTTGACTCATGAAGCAAAGCAGTAGCACGTTTCACAAGTTCATGGCCTGTGTGTTCGGATTCGATCACCATCAGTACCATGTCCATGAACCCTGCCAAACGCGGTGTAATGCTTGTTTGAGTAACCGGGGGCATGTCGAATATGATATAGTCAAAGTCGCTTGCCTTCATCTTCGGCACCAAGTGCGCAAACCGTTTCGGTAAAACTCGCGGCAGCTTTTGGTCATTAGTCCCCTGAACTGAAACGAGGTAAAGGTTGTCTTGGACCATTGCGTTGTCACGCTTTTCAGGCTCGAGCGCATCGGCCAAACCACACGCAGGTTTGCCTTTGGAAAAATGCTGTGCAGCTCCGTGTTCAGGATTCATGTCAACCAACAGAACGTTCCCGTCTCCTGTCTCAGAAAGCGCAGCAGCCAAGCCGGCAGCAAGTGTCGAAACACCAGCGCCATGTGTACAACTTGTGACCGCCACAAGTTTTGGCCGGTGCGTCATGTTCCGGACTTCAAAGTACGTGATCAACCGGTCGCGTAGTCCCTCGTAATAAGGGCGTAACCTATGCTGCGGGTCCCACGGAGCAACCTCGTCCGAACGTACCTGGAGAACGGAACCGCTAGATGGAGGCGGGCTAACATCGCCACTAGCTTTTCGTTTGCCATTTCGAAACAATGGCAGCAAACGCAAAACTCCGTCCCTGCCCGTATCCGGGATGGACATGCACAGCGGAATGCGCAAATGACGTTCTACATCTGCCACACGCTTAATGCTCTGATCCAGGAACCGTTCTGTAACAAAAGCCAAACCGACGCCACCAACTAAACCAAACACAAGTATTAGCGCCATTGGCTTCAACACATCTTTTATTCTTCTCCACGGTGGGGACGGCGCTTGAACGACACTGATATTTGTGACCTTGCCTGGGCCGAGTGATTCCTTCACACGCGCCTGCTCGAGGCTTGCTGTATAGTAACGATAATTAGCCTCTTCAAGTTCCCGCTTGCGCTGCAGTTGTATGATTGTAGGCTCAACTTCAACAACACGCGTCGCTTCTGCGCGTACTCTATTTAGTTGCTCGGTCAGTACGTTAATTTTTGCCTCGAGCGCACTTACGCGCGACACTTCCGCTGCCAAATCGTACTCGGTTTTCGCCTGCGCCGGCGCGGGCAATCCGCTGATAAGCAGCTCCGGGTTTTCCTGTTCAAGCTTTGACTTACGCGCCTGAATGTCTGCTACCTGTTGGCGCACGATCTTGAGCAACGGATGCTCCTCTGTATAACGCAACTGTAAGTCGGCCTGACGCTTTAACATTGTGTCTAGCTCGGCACAAACTGCGCGGTACTCTTCGACCACCGCAGGCACCAAAGCAGGTGCATTTGTATTGGCTGTTGCATTCAACGCCAGCAGCTTTTCGATTGCCTCAAGTGCGCTGCGTCTGCCTGCCAATTCGGCTTCAGCAGCAAGAAGTTCATCCTGAATCTTTGTGATTTGTCCGATATATGCGCGTTTTGTGTCATCAAGTGAAACTATTTGCGCCTCGGTTTGGAGCTTCTTTAATTCCTGCTCGGTTTGTGCTAGACGCGCACGCAGTTGATCAGCTTGCCGCGCGAAAAAGTCATCTAAAACACCGACACCCATGTGAATCTCGACATGTCGTTTCAAATATGTGTCAACAAGCGCGCTTAACACAGGTTGCACAACCGTCGGGTCCGGGTGCTGATATTGCACCCGGAGAATGTTACTGCGTCTTGGGACTTCAACCATGAGATTGTTTTTGACGGCACCTGCAGCAGCCGCACGATTTGTCCCACCACCAAGCCCGGCCAGAATGTTTTCTGCCCCGACAGCATCTACCACCTCATACGCAAGGTCTAAGCTGGTCAGGATTTCAACTTCTGAGTTGATGATGTTTTCGCCGCGCGTGTCCGGGCTTTTGACCTGCGCATCACTTGCTTCGGGCGAAATAGACCGTTCTTCTATGATGTAGCGGATAAGAATTTTTGCCTCGGATACGTACAGAGGCGGGTTCAGCAAATAAAACGCAACAGCCAGCGCAGCCGAGCCAAAAAAGATCAAAACGATCTTCCATTTGTGCCGGAAAACAATGTAATAAATGTCGGTTGGGGTAAGTTGCTGGCGAGTGACCTCAACCACCCTGGCCTGCGTTGTAAACGACTCCTTCATGACTTTTGGTAAAGCGGCTGAAATTTTCTGTTCGACATACTTTTGCTTATGATTTCACGACAGGTGCGGGTAAATCAGTGCCCCAATCAAACGCAGCAACGGTGTAGGCAACCGCCTAAAAATACCGTTGTACCAGCCCCGCTCACGATTCGCGTCGGTCACAAACTCACCCCTTGCAAGATCAAATTTATAATACGCAATTCTCTCCTCACAGGCGCCGAACCCGAGTTTGAACCGGCGCAGGCCTTCATTTGTAAGCGATGTCCTACCAAGATGCAGCGACTCTAATTTGTGTTCCGCAAACCATTCGATTGCTTGCCACATCAATAAGTTGTTGGGGCGCAATTGCTGGAACGCATAATCGGAAGCCCCATATTTGTATATGGCGCGACGGCCATAGCGCAGGAAAATGGCCGCCGCAATCGGTTTGCCCTTCCACCTTGCAGTTGCAACAAAACCAAATCCGCGCTCTAAAACATGCCGTGCGAGATTTTTGAAAAAACCGTACGGCTGTGGGGGTAATCCATGTCGCCGCCTTGTTCGGCAATGCAAACCGTAAAATTCGCGCACCGCATCAGTGTCAGTGCTGAAATCAATCGCTACACCCGCCTCTTGCGCTTTGCGGATGCCGCGCCGCACTGCGCTATGCAGCCTCTCAAACAGCGAATCTGCACCCTCGCCGAGGTTGACGACATGACCATAAAAAACCAGCGAAGGCGCCGCCCCTGGCAAAGCATCGCCATTACCCCGAAATTCGATGTATCGGCAACCGGATTCTCGCGCCCATTGAAAAGCCAGCTTGATGAGCTCATGTGGGTTGCCTTCAGGGCCGGCCAACACGCCGCAAAAATCGGTAAAAGGCAACGCGACCGCACGGCGACCTGAGAACGGGCTTGAAACTTTCATTACCGGCAACAATGCAACAAGCTCACCTCCGTAGAAGTGCGCAAAATAAGCGGGTTCATGTCCGTAGGTATCAACCAGCACACGCGCCCAAGCTGTGGTATGAAAAACCGTTCGGTCAGGGTGTGCATTCAACAGCGCGTCCCAACCCGGGTATTGAAGTGGGTCAACTTGAAGCAATAAATGGCGTCCGGCAAAAGCCTGAACGCGCTTGGACTCGCCGTTTGATGTAAAAATCGGTTTAAGCAACACACTCATGCTGTTTCCGCAGGTTCACCACATTGCTCAATTGTTCACACACATAACCAATCTGTTCGCGCGTCAATTCTGGATACATTGGCAGTGACAACAACTCCGCCGCGCATTGTTCAGCAATTGGAAACGAACCTACACCATAGCCAAGCCACTGGTACGCCTCCTGCAAATGAATCGGCACAGGGTAGTGAATTCCACAACTGACACCCCGTTTGCCAAGTGCATCAAGCACACTATCACGATCCGTGACGCGGACAGCGTAAACGTGGTAAACATGTGTGTTGTGGGGGGCCTCAATTGGTGTGACCACATCGTCATAACCTGCCAGTAATTTATCGTACACCCGTGCATTAGCACGGCGGCGCGCATTCACAAAGTCGAGGTTCTTCAGCTTTACCCGCAGCACCGCCGCCTGAATACCATCCATACGCGCGTTCCAACCTATCTTTGAGTGCACATACCTCTTAGCCTGACCGTGATCGCGCAGCATTTGGATCGCCAAACACAGTTCAGGATCGTTTGTGACCACTGCCCCGGCCTCGCCAAAAGCGCCCAAGTTTTTACCGGGGTAAAAACTGAAACAACCAGCCACGCCCATCGTACCGGCTTTTTTGCCTTTGTACTCTGCCCCGTGCGCCTGACATGCATCTTCCACAATTGGTATATTGTGTCGGGATGCAATTTCGATGATCGGATCCATATCGGCGCACTGTCCAAATAAATGCACCGGAATAATGGCTTTTGTTTTTGGCGTGATTGCCTGTTCAAGCAGACCCGGATCGAGCGTGTACGTGCGTTCTTCAATATCCACAAAAACTGGCCGCGCGCCGCAGTAACTGATGGCCTCGGCCGTAGCCATGAATGTGTTTGGCACGGTTATAACCTCGTCACCTGGGCCTACCCCCAAAGCAAGCAACGTCAGCCAGAGCGCATCTGTGCCGCTGCCAACGCCGATCGCAAAACGTGCCCCGCAGTATGCGGCAAATTCTTCTTCGAATTTGGCTACAAACGGACCGCCTGCAAATGCGTTGGAATCAATTACCTCTGCAATTGCAGCGTCGATCTGCGCGCGTAACGGCTCGTGATGCGCTTTAAGGTCAAGAAATGGCACCTTCATAACGTTTCTCCTCGGTTAACATCTTTATAACACGGGCTGGGTTACCTGCCACGACCGCATACGGCGGCACATCACGCGTCACTACACTACCTGCGCCAATTAACGCCTTTTCACCAATTGTAATGCCGCAAAGCAGTGTTGCACCCGAGCCAATTGACGCACCGCGCCTGACCAAGGTCGGGATACACTTCCAGTCTTTCTCAGTCTGCAGTTGGCCGTCGGCATTGGTCGCTCGCGGGTAAAGGTCGTTTGTGAAAGTCACGTTGTGCCCAACAAACACTTCATCTTCGATTGTCACACCCTCGCAAATAAAGGTGTGACTTGATATTTTGCAGCGGCTCCCGATTCTGGCACCCTTCTGTATCTCGACGAACGGACCTATTTTGACTTCGTCGCCGATCTCGCACCCGTAGAGGTTCACAAATGCCCCTATCTGGACGTTCCTGCCCAGCTTAACGTCTGGGGCAATTCGCTGCAGATTTTCGATTGCCAGGCTCATGCTGCGATTTGTGTGACCTGATAATGGGCCGCATCCCGTACCTGAGCTGCGTGCACCTCCCATGCTTTGCGGTCAGGCACAGGAAGACATGCACCCTTCTGTTTGAGCGATTGCGAGGCAAGCTCAAGGACTTGAATCACCTGCAACCCATTTTCTCCGGATGTACGAGGTGTTTTACCCTCGCGGATACACTCGATAAAATGCTGACACTCGATCTTAAGCGGTTCGTCCTGTTTGATATAAGGAATGTACACGTCACCATAGTGATATGAGTATTGGAACTCGGCAAATGTATCGTAATGCGGGGGTACTTCGACCCGCGCATCGTAAATCTTGATTTTCTCGTGCAGCGCAACGTCGTCATAGACGATCATCCGCCGTGACCCGACAAATGTCATTTCCCGGACCTTCTTCGGGTCAAGCCAACTGCTATGAATCGTTGCAGCCCGGTTTTTCCTGAATGACAGATAAAGCGTGCTAACATCTTCGATTCCGGGTGTAACATGCGCATCGCCACGACATGAAACAGAGACCGGCATCTCGTCCATGATGTACAGCACAATCGAGATATCATGCGTCGCCAGGTCCCAGGTCACATTAATGTCTTTTTGGAACAGACCCAGATTAAGCCGACGCGCCCCTATGTACCGAAGCTCGCCGATGTCACCATGATCGATGATTTCCTTGATCTTCAGCACTGCGGGCGAATAGAGGAAAGTATGCCCCACCATCAACACCAACCCGTTTTTCCGCGCAAGCTCGATCAATTCCTCACACTCGGCAACAGAACATGCCATCGGTTTCTCAATAAAAGTGTGCTTGCCCGCCAACAAACTCGCCTTTGCCATCGGATAATGAAACCGTACGGGGGTAGCGATGACAATTGCGTCAAGCGCGCCATTAAGGAGCGATTCGTAATTTTGCTCGCCTTCGACCTCAGGATAAAGGCGTCGCATATGCGCAAGTCGTTCCGGATTCGTATCACAAACGTATCTGAGGTTACATTCCGGTATTTGCCGAAGATTACGCGCCAGGTTCGGGCCCCAGTAGCCACAGCCGATGACGCCTATGTTAATCTGTTTTTTCATATGCTTTGTGCTGTTTACGGGGTTGCTTTTTGGACGATGGCTTGCTCGCCTTTCCGGCTTGCGAATAGAGATTCAAGAAGCTGCTGGACAAGCACAAAAGGCGTGCGTGCAATGATTAAAAGATCAAGCTTAAGTGACCTATGTTCCACGTACCATATGTCCATCTGGATCATTTGCTTGAATGTGGTGCGATTCTTGCCGTAGACCTGCCAGTAACCGGTCAACCCGGGCAATGTATCAAACCGTTTGCGCGCCCACTCGGGATATTCCTCATACTCGTACGGAAGACACGGACGCGGACCAACCAGGCTCATCTCGCCAAGCAAAACGTTTATTAACTGAGGCAATTCGTCCAACCCGGTTGCGCGCAGCAGCTTGCCAAACCCGAATACGCGCGCGTCACCCCCACGGTCCAGCTTCGTCATCGGCGATTCATTTCGTATCAATTGCTGAAGGTGGTTCTTATGCAGTTCTTGGTCGGCCCCGACCTTCATTGACCGGAACTTCAGACAGACGAAATGTTTCCCCCTGTAGCCGATCCGCTCCTGCTTGAAGAGCACTGGTCCCTTTGAATGTAGCTTAATGCCAATGGCGATTAACGCGGCCAAGGGCATCCAAACTGGAGCCAACAGAAAAATACACGCAAGGTCAAGGACGCGTTTCCAGAGCGGCAAACCTGAATCTGCTGCGGCTAATTCGATTTGTCTCCGCTCCACCTGCACTTGTTCACACGTCTGCATACATCACCACAGTCTAAGGTGGCACCGCTGTTGCTTGGCCTGCCTAAGGACAAGACGCCCATCATCTTTTTGAACAGGCGTCAGCCAAAACAGCTAGCACCGTCCCTTCTTGAGAGATAAAAAACCGGCAAAAAGTTCCGTCCTCCCCGCCCTCGTCATTTTGGCGATGGGAATTAAATCACACGGTCTTTTTGCCGTTTCATACGCCGCCAAGCTCCCGAACTCGGCGCCGCAATTTTTACCCCTCAACATCTTTGCATCACCTTGCCTGTTTAACTCGCACTGCAAGTTTGGTTTTTTGTCTCTAGCTTTTGCGACTTACTAGAATTACCACGCTACAATTATCAGCGCGCGCAAATGCAGCGTCAATCGGGTAAAACCCCGACCCTGACCTAGGGAAATTACCTACTGCAAAGCGTCCCTAACGGTGGGAACGCCTAACGTTGCACAATTGTTCAAGGTTTTGTGAGCAAACGTGGGGACTTACCACGCAGTTTCACCTGTAAGCGCATAATGCAACCGTTCCTGAAAGAGAGGGTTCAGAGACCCGAAAAGTGTTATGGACTGCATTGGAGGCACTTATGAGCGGTTCGATGCGTATGCTCTCAGCGCTTCATTTGAACGAAGCCGAAGCTTGCGCCGAATGACAATGCAATGTGCCTCGAGTGCACGTCGGCTAAGGCGGAGCCGGCGTGCAATTTCGGTTTGGTCGGCCCCTGACGCGAGCAGGCCTAGTATTCTTATTTCGCGCTTAGTAAGAGCTGGTACAGGCTTGCTCTGAACCACAGTTGCCTGATATGCTTTCTTGAGCATACGCGCTGCAATGGCTGGTGTTGTGTAGGCGTTCATGCGCGATACAACACTCAGTGCATGAATTAATTCGTGCTCCAACTCAGACCTGGGCAGATAACCGTTGGCACCCAACCGTAACGCCCGTTCTGCACATGCCTCGTCGTTCAAATCTGAGACGACCAATATGCGCAGCGCTGGAAATTTTGTCCTTAGGAAGTGAACAAGAGCGAGGTTGTTCACCGTTTCGCTCTCAAAATGCAACACTACAATATGCGGGGTTAACCTGGCAATCGCCTCCGAAACGTTCTGTGCATTTTCAAGCCCACTGCAGAGAACAAAATGTGCCTCGCGTTGAACAATACGGCTCAACTCGCTTCGAAACGCCGGGCAGCCTGAAACAACCAACACACGCTGTTTGGTCACGTCGTCACTTTGCAAAGTCAATGTATCCTTCCTGCCAAAAGGGCGCCTCTGAGTCTTTGTATAACGATCTGCGTTCAAATTCACTTGGCGTTTCGGTGACCACGCTGTTCCAAACGGATTTTGATCCTCGAACCATTTCTACATCAGACCTCCATTGCCTGTCCCGCGCGTCACCGCATAATCAATTCTGGCTGAAATTTTTGAATTGCCAATCGGGGAAAAGACCTTATACGCGCCTCGGAGCAAATCCTAGCCTTGCGCCTTGGACATAGGGGAAAACAGCACTCTTGCGTCCGCAGATTCAACACCGCTGCACAGCACCCTGCACAAGTTGTGCATGTCCGCTATCACTACAATATGAGGCCAATTTACAATCGACAACCATCACAAAGACGCTACTTGTGAGATTCACCCGCGAAGCTCAATTCAAGCACAAAATCAAGTCTTTTGCGCGTTCCCACTAGGCTTCGACATCCCCCACACACAGTGCTGCCTGAATCAAGCCTAGTCCATACGTGCAAGCAACGACGGCGTATGAACAGGTAAAAAGGCCTGAGAACCTTAACATTCGATGTTCCGGGTTGCGGATTTAGTAATGCCAACATGGCTGCGCCTACGCAGAGTAACATCGCCATAAGTGCAAGCGACCAGCTGTGTCCGGCTTGTGTCAACGATCGGAAAAGCGCGTTCGGCAACGGTGCCGCTTTTATGCGAAAAACAAAGGTCGAGACCCGCTTGTTATCGAATCTGGATTCATTGGCCCGGCGCTTGTCGTACCACCGTGACACGCAGATGCCCACTAAAGGCGGCCGCGTCGTGGCCGCACGAAAAAACATTCTGACGGCACCCTGACAGTAGAGGCAGTGGTAAACGTCTCCACACTTTTGGAGGTGCAACACTTTGCGTCTTCGTTTAGCGGCTCGGCGCGGAAACCTGCTGAGTGTTCAACTGCTTGCGCCTCAAATTTTTACCATCTTTGGTGGCGGCCTTGTGAAAACTAAAGCAAGATCCCGGCAATCGTAGCTGTTAAGTAGCTTGCCAGTACTCCACCGATCATGGAGCGCACGCCAAGCCTGGCCATCTCAGCTCGGCGCTCAGGCGCAAGTGAGCCGATGCCACCGACTTGAATAGCAATGCTTGCGAAGTTGGCAAACCCGCAAAGTGCATACGTAGCAAGGATAAAACTCCGCGTATCAACGGCCGTTTTCGGGCTAGTCAGCGATAGGTAACCGTAAAATTCGTTGAGTACAATTCGTTCTCCCAGTATTTGGCCAATGATCACGCAATCTTTCGCCGGTACACCCATCAGCAACGCGAACGGCGCGTTAACCCAACCAAGAATCGTCTCCAGTCGAATTGGGTTGGCCACGCCGAGTTTTGCCTGTGGCCAAGTTAAAATGAAGTTCACGAGCGCAACCACGGCTACGAACGCAATTAACATTGCCATGACATTAATCGAGAGTTTCATGCCGTCACTTGCGCCACGGCACAATGCATCGAGGGCATTGACCGTAGTGCGTGCTGGGTCTTTCGGCACAACACCTGCCGTCTCACTCTGCTCGGTTTCTGGCAGTATGACCTTTGCAATCAAAAGCGCTGCAGGCGCACTCAGCACAGACGCCGTCAACAGATGGCCTGGCATATCCGGATGACCCGCGTCAATCCCAAGCTTTGCATAGACCGCCCCTACACCACCTGCAATTGTCGCCATGCCACTCGTCATCATGCACAACAGTTCGCTGCGGGTCATGCGCGCAATGTATGGCTTGACCAATAGCGGCGCCTCGGTTTGCCCCATGAAAATGTTTGCTGCTGCAGCGAGTGTTTCACTGCCGCTTGTGCGCATTGCACTGCGCATGAGCCATGCCATTGCACGCACCAATTTCTGCAAAATGCCCCAGTGATACAACAGTGACGACAGCGAAGCTACGATGATAATTGTACCGGTCACAAGCACGGCAAATATAACGGCGTTTTGCGGGCCAAATTTTTCCCTCAATAACATCTCGTCCGCAAGCGGCCCGAAGACAAATTTGCAGCCCTCGTTCGAAAACTGAACAAGCTTTTGAATTGCTGCGCCTGTGAGGCTGAAAACCGCACGACCAACTCCGGTCTTCAATATGAGCACAGCAAAACAAAATTGCAACGCAAGCCCCCACAAAACAGTACGCCAAGGAAACAGTTTGCGGTGAGACGATGCCGCCCACGCAACTGCAATGAAAGCAACCAAGCCAACCAAGCTGACCAGCTTCAGCGCCATCGGCTAACTTTACCAAGCATGGCCACCAACGGTCGAGTGGCAACTCCGCATCCAAGCCCCACAACTGCACAAAAATCCAAAGCTGCGCGACCACTTGGTGCATGCTCGAGCATCGAACACCTTTTAGCTGTTAAACACGTGACACTGCGGGGGCAGCATGAACGGTTTCACTTTGTGTGATGTACCAATTCGCTTGCGCTGACCAACGTGCTTCCTCGGCGCGCACCTTAAAAGCCCATAGCTATTGTCTAACCAACCGATAGAACTTGTTGCCCGTCGGCGTGAGTTGAATAAACTGAAGATTCGAGCTATTAGTTTTGTTTGTTGATGGGATTACTGGCCATGCCGCCGCACATTTGGCAAGGCGTTTATCGCCTCCAATACCAATCCATCTGCGGGCAACGTCTAGCTCAGCACCACGGCATTGGTGGCCGCCAAGAAAAACGGCCAACCACGCCGTAACAGGTTTTTGCACAGGCACAACTACGCAACCAAATCCGCCTACCAACGGGTTGGTTGCTGGTGGGCGTGATAGGCCCTGCGTCTGGCTGGCCGGTTATCACACTCACAGCGTACGCATTTCCCGTGGCAACGCCCCCACAACCGTTAACCGTCTCCACTCAACGTCGTGGCTTTAGGCATGTGCTGACCCTTAGAAGTGCCTGAAAGCCCAAAAGTAAAACCAGTCCGTGGATTCTTATGTTTTACCCCGTGATGTGTTCGGAAGTGTTGTTACTTGTTTGGTCTTTCTTCTGGCTCATTGTTCTGTGAAGCTTTTTCGGGCTTTTCACAGAGCATCTTCATTCACTCAGCCTTGCTTTTGGCGCCGTGAACCTTTTCTTTGACACGCTTGCGCATGTAGGGCGGGTAGTCAGCCTTTGCCTGAGATCCTTAGAGCCAAGCTGCCGCTGGCATCGTAAAGGCGTGCAGGCCGACGCTGTTGTTGTAAGGCATGGGCCTGCACTGTCAGGTCTGTCCCGGCGCTATCGTAGGCCATCAATTCACCTCGAAACGGATCATCAAGGCGTACATGTTGCGGCTTGTAAGCGGTGCCATCGGTGCTCGATCTGTTGTGGCGTCCACTACCCCATGTGTCAGAGTGGCGTCTGCTGTTCTGCAGACATTCAGCAGCTTGTCAGCTGATGCGCCGCCCAACTCAATACTATCGGCACGCTATGCAGAGGTAACCGTTTCGTCAGCCCGTTCAACGCCAACAATCGCGCTGTGCCCGCTCGAATGCAGGACAAAACTTTAGCTCTAAATATACGCCCATATAGCACGGCCCAGCCAGAGTGAGTAAGCGGTATTCGTGAACTAATGCTTGACAAAGACTGGTTTACTGCAGAAAATTTATTGCAAGAGAATATGAGGCGCACACGCCGTAATTTACTTGCCGATGCATTTACACTTATCGAGCTGCTGGTTGTAATTACCATAATTGCAATTCTCGCCGCACTACTTTTACCGGTCCTTGGCAAAGCTAAACAAAAAGGGCAAGGCATCGGCTGCCTGAACAATCTCAAACAATTGCAAATAGGTTGGAGTTTGTATTCAATAGATAACGACGACAAAATAGTGCGCACAGGTGGGATGCAATCGTTGGTCACAAACCCGAACGATCCTGCGGCGCAACCTGGTGGCTCGAGGGCGAACTGGGTGTTAGGCAGCGTGAATCCTAACGATTCACCGAGAACGATGTGTATTGATCCGCAGTTCATCATAAACGGGCTATTATTCCCATATGTCAAAACCTTAGCAGTGTACAAGTGCCCAGCCGACCGCAAGACAGGCCCAGGCGGCGTACCTACGGTCAGAAGCGTCTCAATGAACGCTTGGATGAACCCGATCTCGATTGAAATTTTTAGCCCGCTAAATCGCGTCTTCAGGAAGCAAAGTGACATCATAAATCCACCTCCGTCAAAGTGTTGGGTGTTGATAGATGAAAACCCTGGCACGATCAACGATGGCTGGTTTATGGAAGACCCAATTTCATACCCCAACACATGGGTTGACATGCCGGCGTGTTATCACCACCGAGCAGGCGGATTGTCTTTTGCAGATGGCCACGCTGAGATCAAGAAATGGACCGACTCAAGGGTGTTGGCCCAGACTTACTCTACTTTCACCCCGCGTGACATGAGTTCGCCCGACTTACCTTGGCTCCACGAACGCACCACTTCGAGGAGGTAGAAGCTGAAAAGTCTCAGACTTGGATGCAGCGTTACTCGTTCGCGCGTATTCCAGAACACGCGTGAACAATGAGAAGGTAAATCCTCAGTGACGCGATTGTCAGCGTAAACTATCCGCGACCGGTGTTAAGCTGAGGCACTGTGGCGGCTTTAAAATAGCAGCAAGACTCAACTCCTCTTTGCGTCGGAATACAAATCGGTTACGAGAAAACGACGCAGCGCCCGGTTGCAAACCATTTCGGGTTAGTCAAAGGCTCACACTAGCTTGCCAACAGATCATTCACATAGATGTGGCCCGGCACATCCAAGCCTTGCTACCGCAGCGCGACGTAGATGAAGTAGAAATAGCTGGCCGACTCTGGTACCGGCACAAGCAGATCGAACGTGTTCTGCAACATCGGAGCAGGTAAAGGACCGGTTGCTGGCACATAGACAAATGGCGTGTTCAGGTTCGGTGAGCCTTTTACGCCAAACACGAACCGGCTAATATAAGCCGATGGCCAACCAAATCTGAGCCGAATTTGTGCACCATCGCGGATCAATTCCACACGTGGTAGCTCGAACCTAGCTTGCGGCTGCAGCGGCACACCGAACAGGTCGCGTGGGTCGGAGCCGTCGAACATTTCTTGCAGGTTCTGGTAGCCGTCGTGGTCCCAATCGCCGAATGGGTCTGTTCCCGAGCCGAAAAAGAGCTGCTCCCACGTATCCACCAACAAATTGCCGTCGCGATCCGAATCACTTGCCACAGGCACACTAGTGAGACTGACACTGATCACTTCCAACGCAAGGCAACCCGGTGGATTGGTTAGGTCGGTATAGCCGCGCACGAGCAATAAGCTGCCTGGAACAACCCCAAAAGAGTCAGGCAAGTCATACGACGCCCCGTCATCCTTGTATAGTAGGACGACTGTACTCCCCCCGTAAGTGTGGAACCCGTCAGCCGGTTGGCCTGGCGCGGATGCAGTCGCCACGACGATGAGGTTTGTAACCGGCCGCGGCTGTACTGCACCAATGACTGTCGCCGCGCCCGTGCATGCGCTGGCAAAGATGTTAGAGAACGTGGACCGCGCAAGGTAATTGGAATCGTAAGTGCAATGTGTTAGGAAATACCGCAATTCGTCCAGTGGCGGGACAAATGCAGCGGGGTTGCTGTTGTTGTACGTGCTGCAGATATCGAAAATTTCGAGCGCGACGGCACGCAGGTTCACGATGTTACCGTCAGTCGAAGTCTCAACAAGGTTGCTTATGGTGCTGTAAACCGAGTGCATACGCCAACCTGGCAAACCGTTTGTGGTCTCCTTTTCGAGCCACAGCAGCACGCTTCGGGTTACATTGCTACGGCCGGCATCAGACGCGCGGAACGGGAACAACGTAATATTCGTGCCCCAAGTCTGACCGCGCGAAACAAGGATTTGCCCGAGCTTGTGTTCAACAAGCGCAGCAGCAAGTGTATCGTGCACAGTCAGGTCGCCTTTGCTGACTTCGCGGGTCAGGCTCGACCACGCATTAGATGCTGCGGCAATCCATGCATTCGCTTCGGTTGCCAGGTTTCCCCCACCAAAGCTGTACGGTATTTGCACAGGCACAAATCGCGGTGCAGACAACAAACCAACCAGTTCACGTCCAAGTCGTTTGTCGGCATTTGCAGTAAGGATGTCATAGTGCAGTTCTGTTGCTTCGACTAAGAGACGGTCTTCAGGAGCAACAATGATATTGGTGAGCAAACAAGCAGGGTTGGTCACGCCCGATATACTCAGGTTTGTCACAGCGCCTGCCGACAACAGGCTGCCCTGCACTGCATACACGCGCATTGGCGTGTCTGTAGCAGCGTATGTGGTCACGTTGGCCGGGCCGTCATAAGGCCTGGGGGTAACAGCCCGATTAAAAGCCGTCTTGAATTCGATCCTTGGCGAGTTGGTCGGTGCGCTGACGGGTGAAAGCGGGTCTGTCATCCGAATCAACTCTTCCAAGTCCGAGTACCCATCACCGTCTGAATCCGATCCACCGTTTGGGTCCAGACCCTTGCCCAGCTCGACAAAGTCCGGCACGCCGTCGTCATCTGAGTCCAACGCTGATGGCGGCTGAGCAAAACTGTAAGTGGCAGACTGGATGGCGGACTTGGCAAGGCCTGTAGGCGGCTTGGCATAAAACTGCACAGTAACATTAGTAAACAGGCGCACCGGCGCCGAGTACAACTGCCATGCCGCCGACCCGAGCCTGTAATACGCTTGATGCGTTGGATCGGTCGTGGTCAGGGTCATCTCGATGGCGTTCGCGTACCTTCCGGGGTTGGGGGCAATTCTGACCTCAGATACTTCGTCGCCTGCAGGCGCCCTGAGGCTGAACACAGAAATTATATTGGTGAATTGGTTAACCAGGCCAAAATTTGCCAGGGGCGGATTTAACCCCAAAGCAGTTATTGTCGGGTTTCGCAGACCGTTTGTGAGCCCGGCAAAACGCTCGGCTGTCACGGTAACAACAGGAGGCGCGCCGGTGTATCGGAATTGCGATGTCCAATCGCCCGCGTTCAACACGCGGACAAGGTGCGGATTATTTGTGACGAACGGCTCGTACCTGAACAGCAACACATTGCCGGGCGCAGAGAGCCTGCCTATGTACGGCAACTGATCACCCTGCCCTGCCGTGTAGGTTGTCCCGTTGAAATTCCACGTTTGATACCTGGTTGAGACGCGCGTACCCGGATCACCCGAGAAAAGCTGGAAATGCCCGTTCCCGAGCATGGCGGCCCCCGTAAAAGCCTCACGCGGCGCAGCGGTGAACTGTTGGACAGGCACAAAACGACGGAAACCGTCAAAATCGAAAACCTCAGCATTATAACCCCCGTCGTAAATAACCAGCAGGCGTGGATTCGACCCGCCCAGAATCACATAAACTCCCTGGATACGCTGCCCCAGAGTGTATGCCGCGGCTGGTCCCAGACTGAAGCTGCCTGGACTCAGCTCCAACACCTGGCGCACCACAAGTTGTCTTGTGCCAGGCCGGTAGGAGAGAAACTGGCTCAGCAGGTTTGTCGGGTTAAACCGCTCGACGATGTATTCACTGCCAGCCGGCAACTCTTGTGCGAATGTTTGCACGATACTACCCGAGCTAAGATCGTAAGCGCGGAATGTGTCCGTGGCGCCCCGGGAAATAACCCCTAACCGATTTGTAGTACCAACCTTCAGGCTTACACGGTTGGCCCGTTCGATCCGCGATACAGCGCCCACATCAAGAAGAATGCCAAAGCTTGTGCCGTTAGTGTTGCGCAGCATGGTTAGGCGGTTCGGCGTGCCACTGTTCCAGATGCTTGCACCAAACAAGTCATCGTAGGCATTGTTGCCCCCACCACCAATGTCAATGACACCTGCCATGTTTGGCCCTATCGAGCCGATGTACACCGCCACAGGCAGCACCACCGAGTCCGCGCCAGGCGCGTCAATGAGATTGAATCGATTTGCTTCAGGCGCGGTACAAATGAACGCATCGCGGTTCGTGGCGGTCAGTCTGCCAACGCCGATGCCAGTTACATTTTGGATTCCGGCGGCGCGCGTTGTTGCCCAAGTCACAACACCGGATGCAGTTTGATAGCCGATTCTGTACCCGCCAGTAGCCTTGTCCAAGAGCAACACGTCTGCGCGTCCGTCCCCGTCGAAGTCACCGCCGGCCTGGAACTCGGTGGGTGTTTCATACACCAAGGCCGAGGCGGAAAAGGCGGCAAGGCACAAGGCAGAAACCAAGCTCGACACAAATCCCAAAACCGAAATCCGAGATCCGAAACAAATTCCAATACCCAAATTTCCAATGACTGAAACAACCGGCCCACGTAGGCTGTCAATCATTTGGAATTTGTAGCCATGGCACATCTGAGCTTGGCCCGAACTTCGGGCTTGGAAATTCGAGTTCGGTTCGGCTCCCCGCTTGACGAATTTGCGATGGTGCCTCATTGGACCTCCATTTCGTTTGTGGGGATGACCTCAGCAATTTCGCCGTTCTTACGGAACCTAACCAGCAGGTATTTGTACCGTGCACCGGCGATGACCGGTTGTGTATCACGGACGAACACGAAAAACAGATGCAAATTGTCCTGAAGCACAAGCCGGTCATAAACAACGTAAGAATCGCGCAACAGGCTGTTGGTGTAACAGACGACCTGGTTGCCAAACACAACGCAGTAGTTTGTGATTTGATAGGCAATGTTCTCGAGCATTGGCGAGACCTGGACTATGTCACCAGAAACAGCCGGGAAATTGCTGTTGGGCATTTGGTACCGATAAAGGACCATTGGAAAGAGTTTCTCGCCATAGCGGTTTGTAAACACGAGGCTCATTGGATCGACCGGACCAGCAAGCCACTGCGGCTGCTGCCGTACTCCAGCAGCGCCATTCGACGTGAAAAGCGTTGCACCAACCAACACAACCGCACCTGTGAACTGCGCTTCCAACGCCGGGTAATAAGCCGCCATTGTGCCCAATGAAAAATTAGTGTCACCAAGCTTGAACTCACCGCTTGTGTTCAGAGGTGGCAAGCCGCGCGCCGGCCACGGAATGGTGCAGATGACATAGTTGGTATTTGCCGGATTCCACACAAACTCCTCGATGTTGCTCGGGTCGCCGACCGTACCGTCGTGTGCCACTGCCTTCACAAACACCGTGTATTTCTCGCCCAGCTCGATATTGCATGGGACGCTGAACTGTGGTCCGGGGCCGAAGCCCGGGCCGATGCGCGGTGTCAAGAAAACGTAAAAGTCATACGTGTTTGTCTCGCCGTTTATGACCAATGTTTGCTGCACCGGGTTCGGCTGCCAGATCGTGACCGGCCGCAACGCAAGGAAACCGGATGCAAGATTCGAGCTTACCGCATTTGGTTTACCTGCAATCCAAACCTCGAACCGTTCCAGACCAGGAGCCGGGCAGAACCATGTCATTGTCATGCCCGGATTGTTGGTCACGCCCGTGGCAATGAGCGGCGACAGCAAGGGTACCGGCGGCGGTGTGGCCGGCGCGGTGCTTACGCAGCCAAGTTTGACCAACGGACTCGGGTTACCATGCTCGTCAAGCACCTGCAGATAATAGCATATGGTTGCGCCGCTTGGAGGCGCACCGTCGTCCTGACATGAAAAACTTGGCGCACCGCCAATGGCGCCCTGGCACAGGAGCACCAACGGCCCGTCGTCAACGCGCCGGTACAAACGCCATTCCTGGCTGGTCGGCGTTGGATAACCGATAATGACGATGTTTGTGCGGAATCCGTCTGGGCCGATGGGATGATGCCGCCTGCAGAGGCCGCCGACAGCAGTTTGCTGCGCTTTCAGGCCGGCTTCGAAGTTAATCGGCACGATGTCGTTAATCCACGCTTCCTGGATATATACGGGGGTCGGCTCGGGCATGGTCGCAGACTCGCCGTCGGAAGTCATCGTGCTTGCCCATATTAACATTATTCTTCCCGCATTTGTGCTGCCGGTTGAGAATGTGTACGTGCGCGTTGTTTGGTCCGGCGAGTAAAACAACCAACCCGAAAAGTAACTCTCAACCGCCTGACCCTGCTGATTGAAAATGGCTACACCAAATGCCACTTGCACGATCTGTTTGCTGGAGCGCAATGCGTTGAGTCGGAAGGTGATTCCGCCTGGTTTGCCCGCGTTACCAATCGGATCGCCAATGTTGCGGAAGAAAATGTTCGGTTTTAAGCAATGGATCAGTATCTCGCCGGTGGGTGCGTCAGGGCCTACGCGATCACGCAACACACCAAACGCAGGCGCGCTGTTACCGGACAGGTTTGGCCCACACGCACCAATGTCCTGTGCGCGCACAGTGTACCAGAACGTGCGGCCCAGCTCCTGCGTAATTGAAGGCGAACCCGGCCCGCTATCAAGGTAACTGGTTGTAACCGGGCCGTTTGTGTGCCGCACAATGCCAATCAAGTTGTTGCTGGGGTTCCCGGCCTTGGCAGCAATCTCGTTGATATTCGTCCACCGATAAACCCAGTAATTTGTCACCGGATCGGCGGTGTTCGTGTTTTGGTTCCATATCACGCGCAAAAACTGCCGCGGCGTGCCACCAATGAACGAATAATCGTTCTCGACGCGAACGCCGTTAGGGGGCGCAGGTGGATTGCGGTCGCATACAGTCACCAATGTGCCAGGTGAGACCAATCCGTCCCGACCAAGAATATCGCGCGCAGTGACGAAGTAATAAAAACGCGCGCCGTTGGTGAACCCGAGGTTCACGTAGCCGGGTCGAAACCGCCCATCGTCATCCGAGTAGAAATACGTTTCCGGGTCGCCTGCAGGTGGCGGGCTAAAATTTGCAACGTTGTTTGTGCCAAAATCCTTGTCTGCAAGAATTGGCAGGTTGTTGCAACGTTTTACATGCTGCGGTGCAGACAATGCACGCGTAGTCAGGGTATCCGGCGACGGCGGTGTCAGGTCCCAACGGTTTGTAGCCGCTTCAGCATACGCTCTGCTCACGCGCCAGACATTGAACCCGTATTGTAACAGACCAAGCCGGCGCAGTGGGTCAGGTGTTGCCCAGCGCAATTTGACGTTGATGTCGCCCATGGGGGATGGATCCGGCACCTCGACAGGCGCGCCTGGCGGCGGCAACAAAAGAGGCGGCCCAGGATCGAGCGTGACTCGGCCAATGACACCCTGGTCAGTTTCAGTGCCAGGATCAAAAAGACGCACTTCGTATGTCGTGCGCCCACTCAACACATCTGCATATGCCACGCCAAGCGACAGCGCAACGCCCGGGTGTATCCGCGCCATGAGCAGCAGGTTTTGAAAGTATTCTTCTTGCATAACAGACCCGCGAATCACGGCCGAGACCTTCTCGGCACGCGAGATACCCGGCGATGGCATAAGCGCCTCAAACAAACTTTGCAGGTCCTGTTCGAGCTTGGCAGAGTTCTGCCCCAAGTTTTCCGCCCGGCGCAACAACGGCTCGATATTCCGCGGGTCGGTCTGTTGCGATACAACGCTTACCCGGATAAACGGCCCGGCCGAAGAAGGATCACCAGCCTTGGCGTAAACAGCGAAAGTGCGCCCGAGCACAAGCTCGGCCGGGCTGCCCTGCCACAACAGATATGCCCAGTACCTGCCGTTGCTGTCCTGGTAGGTCGTGCCTGCTGTCGAAATGAGATTGTCCAAGCCTTCTTGCGCAGTTGTTTGCACGACCAAAAGTGCCCCCAACGCCAGTGCCAAACACAAAAACCGCCAAAATGCAGCAGCAAAAACTAAACAGCAAAAGCGCTTTCCGAAGCCTAAGCCCGAAACCGCAGACAACTCAAACCCGCAAAGTGGGCGGCCCCAAACACCGGTTGATCGGTCAACCTGTGAGCAACCGCTACCGGGCATGCTCTGGATTTGCAGATTCGCGTTTCGGGCTTTTTCGTTCATATTTACACGTCAGTAGTCAATGTCCCAAGAACCGTTCTGATACGTAATGCCCACGGTTTTGCCGAACTTGACGCAGAACGGGCACCAGCCGACCTTGCCGCTGAGCCTGCCCTTGCCATTAAACCGCAGGTCATCACCGCTTTTGAGCCCGACCATCTTGACTTCGCCTTTGATGGTGACGATACAAAGTGCTTCACCCAGTACACCGGCTTTCATCACACCGCCGTACGTCGGTCCTTCGAGGAAGAAGAATGCCCCCGCGCCTATCCCAGCTGATATGTTGAACAGGCACGAGGCTGGTATGCCCAATACGGCTTCGGATATCGGAATCCAGCCTTCGCCGTACAGATAGGCGCCTGTGAACGGCGGCGACCCCAACACCGCCGCAACGTCGGGATCAATCATCTCGATTGGTGCAAGAGTACAGGTGCGGCCGAAGAAAATGCCACCCGCCAGATCGTATGACTGAAGTTTGATACCGCACATTGCGGCCAGGTAATTCTCGTACAAACCAAACGCAACTGCTGCATCGAGCCTGTAAATCTTGAACGACTCGAAATCTAACCCGCCAGTAACACTGAAGCTGCCGCCCATACCCAAAGGTTTGAACGGGCTGGTCTGGAAACTGAATTTGGTGGCCACATTTGCACGCAGGTCCGGGCTGATCCAATCCAGCTCGACATCGTTTGCGCCCAAGGTCACCTCTGTAGCAGTACCGCCGCTGAACCCGCAGCCGGGTGTGGCAGACGAGTCCAACTCTTTGATGATGAGGTACGCATTGAACTCCATTTCTTCAGGCACGCGCCAGCGGAACCGGCCGTCAAGCCGGAGCATCTTAAGTGAGTTGCCGTTTATCAGGGCGTGGCCGTCAATCTGGCCTGCGCCAATCACATCACTTAAATCCCCCAAAGCGCTGTTGATGGTCTTGTCAAGCTGAGCGAGTGTCTGGCCGATAAGCTGTCGGATAACGCCATTTAGTTGCTGGAACACGCTGTCAACCGCCTCACGATAAACGGTGTCCAAATCATAAACCCGCTGTTTGAGTGCGACTTGTATGTTTGCCGCAACAGCAGTCTCGAGGAAGCGCTCGCGGACACGTGCCCGGATTAACTGTTTGATCTCGTCCGCAGAATAGTGCACAAACGGATCGTCAACCGAGTAGTTTAAGCCGTTGAAGAAGGTGCGGATTTCCGAGCTCGCGCGTGTGGTTGCATTGGTCAGTTCGCCGGCTGCAGCTTTGAGTTTTGTATCCAGCTCCTGAGCGAATTCACCACCAAGCACAACCTTCGCACGAACTTCGCCCAGCGCAGTTTGAACCTGTCTGAGCGTGTTGACAATTTGCTGTATGCTCGGCTCGGTCTCTTTCATCAAGTTACTCAAGTGCGGCTCAGCCACCGCACTGAGGAACTCCTGGGCCAACTGCCCCACCAGTTCACCTACCAACTGCTTAGCAACAGGCCGCTGACCGCCCACCAGCTTCAACAGACCGTCCTTAACGGTGCCAAGCGGCACGCCATTTGTACCTTTGGAAACGGTGTCCGTAATTGCACTGATTGCATTTGTGATTTCGTCCAGCGTGTCTGACAATTCCTTGAGCAACCCGAGCGGCTGCGCAGCCCCATCAGCCAACGTGATAAATTGTCGTGAGACATTTGTGAGCACAGCACCGGTACCTGAACCGATCAGATAATTGGACAGAACCAAGCTTACACGGGCGGGGAACTGGTCTTTTGAACCTACAGGCAAAGCGTTCCATTCGGTTTGGAGCCGGGTATATAGCGCATCAACCGTCGGATCAACCGTACGCTTGAAAATCTCCTCGAAGAACTCGTCCAAAATGCTGGCCAACATACGGTCCAGGTTGGCGGTGCCTTCAAACAACACATCGCGCACCTCTGCACCCGCAGCATTTGCAAGTGCCTTGGCCACCCCCAACTCTCCCTCGATTGCGTTAAAGGTCATGTTGGCTAAGCTGATCTTGGGCAGACCGTCGTATTGCATGCCAAAGTCAAGAGATGCATTAGCAGGGTCCATGTAGGTGAGCTCGTGCTGAACTTTAAACACAAGCAAGTCGTTGGTGACGCTGAACAGCGACTTGAACGTGCGCGCGCTGTCGGTCCAGAGCAATGGATAGTCGAAGTCAACCACACCAAGCCACAGTTTCTGCGCGCGTGGATGGTACTGCTGGGTCGGGTTGCTGCGGTAATCCGTAAGCTTGACTCCGGGCGGGAAACCAAAGTTGTTGTCGTCGAAATAAGCCGCAGTAAAGAAATCGTCGCTGCCAACGCGCCAACCGTAGTTCGGGTTGCCCGAGCCTGCACGCGGCCAACCACCTGCCAACCAGATCGCCGGGGCTGGCGTTACGCCATTGGTGCGGGCGCTGGTATGCATATGCACTTTAACCTCCTCAAAGAACGGCACGCGCATTTTGGCGGCAATGTTGATGAAACCGACTGCAGGCAGATTGGCCGGGGTTGTATTCGAGTAACTGCTGTAATACGCGTCCGCCACGGGCGTAACCGTGTAAGCCGTGTTGGTCGGGCCGGTTACCTTAAACCGACTAGGCAATTTCAGCCGCGAATCAACCCCCGCAAGCCCGAACGAGCGCGGTATCAGATTGCCATTGGTCTGGAATCCCAAAAAGCCCGTCAACGGTTCGTCCACGTGGCTTGCGTAAGCGCGCACACCCACTACAAGCGAGCCTTTGCCGGGATCACATTCCTGGCCCGGATTGCTCTTGAACTGGATTGCAAGCGGCTCGAAGTCGGCATTCCACCAGGCTAGTTTCTTGAATCCCTGACTTGCCGGCGCCACCTTCGCCCCCAGTAACGCACCCACGCAACTGAATTTCATTTCCTCAAAATCAAGCGTGAAATCCGACGGGTACGGCACCTTGAGGTAGCCTGCTGTGCGCGAGTCAACGTTTTGGCTGTCAAGATAAGCTACGCCGTAGTTGGCGAACGTCACCAGATAACCCAGCAGATTTACCTGTGATGGGAACGACCCCGGAAACGACTCGTGCATACCGGACACACCGCTCAGCCGCGCGTAGTACTTCGAACAGCCGCTCAGCTCGTACGGCCCAATCGAACGGTTCGCCAATACACTGATTGCCTGGCGCCACTTGTTTGAATAAACGCGGAAATTTAATCCGGCATAATCTGCAAGCCCCAAAAGATACCCGGGCGAAATCGGCCGTTCGATGTAGGTTGGATCGCTCGCTGCCACACCGCTTAAAAGGATTGTTGCAGGGCCATACTCGGGTGGCTGTAGGCTCTGATCGCCCCGGACGAAATGACCCGGTACATGCAAAGCCGCATTGGTGAAATTGAGGACGCGCTGGGCAAATGTGCCAAGTCCAGGTATGTACCCCCAAGAAAGCGTGTGGCTTGGGCTGAGCGGTCCGTCGGCCACCAAACCGCCGTCGGTCGTAAACCGCAACCTGCCCTCAGTGGGCACCATAACCGGGTAGTTCGTCATTGCTGCAGCGTCACAGCCAGGGCACGTGGTTGTGTACGGAACACCAACGGAAACCACGCCCCGTAACGCGCTGTTTGTATCCGGCACGCACAAATCGCGCTCCACACGCAGTGTCCCGCCGTTTGTCCACACAATCCGCACATCGTATGGAAAATGCGTCCGGAACGAACCGTTGTTCAGCCGAGTTATGAAACTGACCTCCGCTGCGCCATTTGCGTTGGCATAGACAACTGGCGGGTTTGTTATGCCGGAGAGGTTGACAAACTGATAGTACCCGCTGTTATCGCGTTTGAATGACATGTTGGGTGGGTCAACCGTGTTCGATCCGTAATAGGCCTGAGAGTAGTTCTCCCAATAACGTGTGTGGATCACGAACACGTTCGATGCGCCAACCGTAAATGTGCCCGTGCCTACATTCCACGTAAGCGCATCAGCACCAATCCAAAGCGGCTTCGACTCTTCCGAGCAATAAACATACGTACCCGGGGCGTAACTCAGCGTCGCAGCTGTAGGCGCGAGATCTTGACCAAGGTTAATGTTGGCGAAATCAAGCTTGGCAGAATGATACCGCGCGGTGTCCAGATTTGCATCGTTGGTCGTATAACCAAACCCGGTCGGCAACGTGACAGTCACATTCGCACGCGCACCAGCAGTGCTCAACGTGACCGGCCCACGAGTGAACCGCACATTCTCAACCGTGGCGTTGTCAGGGCTGGGCGCACTCAGCACAACCGACCCGGATGCAAGCGTTGCGTTGCCGTTGACCAGCAACCGCACGCTAAGAGGCGTGCCGTCGCCGTACGTATGCGCTGGCTTGCCCACTACATACCCGCTGTAGTTTGTCACTGCTAAGACAGTGTTTACGAAACCCGCACCCAGCGAGCCCGGAGCAGGATGATTGCCGAGGCTGCTGAACCGTGTCTCGATCCCGCCAAAGTACAGCCGCCCATTGAAATGCAGGAGTCGTTCGGTTGTGCTGTTAGTTGCATTGCCCACCAAGGCAGGCTGGCCAGGCTCGTTCGTATGGGATACTGTCACGCGCAAGTAATACGTTTGGTTGACCGAGTCAAGCTGAGTCGCCGGCTCAACCGGCACATCCACGTTGAAGTTCGCCACATACGGCATAGGCGGGTTGGTCGATCCCGGCTGATACGAATAACTGCCTAGGCTGAGCAAAGTGCGGTTTGTTTTCGTTGCAACTGGCACACCGTTGCTGGCAAAAAGCGTATAGTCCAACACCACCGGATAAAACGTAAACACGTTAACGCCGCCGAAATTGTCGTACCGGTGCGTCTCTAAGTTAACCCGGAAAACGAAATTGCTCCGGTTCGGCGCGTTATTAACCATGTAAATCCGGTTGGTCTGCACACTGTTCAAGCGCGCGAGCAGATTCAACGCAGTGTCGCCGCTTACCATGTTTGTGAAATGGAAGAACTGGTACGGTCCGTCGGTGCGCATCAAGCCGGTGTCAACCCCGGCCCGGAACAACCTGCACTCGATCGTGTATGTGTCGTACGGATTAAGTCGCGCAGCAGGTCGAATGGCGGCGATATTTGTCAGAACAAACCGCTGACCGCCCCCGACATTCGCATTTGTCAGCAGGTTGTACGTGTAAGTTGCATTGGTCACGCCATTGGTTTCGAGGATTGGGAAAGCGATGCCGGCAGAGTTCAACAATCGGTATTGCAACCGGTAAGCAATGTTGCTTGCGGCAGGCGTAAAATTTTCAGTGGCAAATACAGCTCGCACACGCAGTGCGTCCCGGTTGAAAGCAGGACTGTTTGAAAGTGCATCGGCGTCAATCACATAACCGGTGTAGTTCGTGAGGCTCAAAACGGTGAACTGCTCAACTATCGGTGCCGTGCCGCCTGTCAGCTCGATGTCGTCCAGGTACCAACCTTCGTAGTTAAATATGTAGTCGCTGACGAACTCGAACCGCAACGTGCGCGTTGCACCCGCAAATGCGTTCAGGTTGGTCGCAAACTCGGTCCAGGTGCTGATCTGCAAGCCATTCGACCACAGTACCGTGCTGTCTAGCAACACACGGCAGTAATCCCATCCTGTCTCTATGCTCGGCACCAGGTTCCAGAACCGCAAATTCACCCGCG
>FMSI01002171.1_pt1 | contig 63701 bp, 54 predicted proteins | sample 1504471 | NCBI WGS metagenome assembly FMSI01 (sample SAMEA4475357, study PRJEB15587) | soil metagenome | biome: Soil; feature: Field | place: India | collected 2015-03-11 | depth 0 m
AGGGAGAGGGAATCTATCTCCCCTCGCCCTTCGGGAGAGGGGCCGGGGGTGAGGGCATCCTCCGGCGCAGGATATTCATCCTCCAACGCCAGCTGAAAAGCTTGCTCAATCAATGCCTGCTCCTCAGCTTCAATCGCTTCCCGCTCGCCAGGCGCTAAACGTGCAGCCTGGATCTTCAGCGGATCGCGAGTTTCTTTGAGGAACGCAATCTCCTCCGCAGGGCGGGTGTCATCCCCTTTTGAATGAGGCCCAAAACGCCAGGTATGTAAAATCAATGCTCCAGGTGCTTGATTCTGGCGAACTCGATTAACCCACCTTGCGGCTACATCACAAATCTCTACCACGTCACTGGTATCCAACTCTTCACAGGCAATTCCAAAGGCATGAAAACGAGCGGCGATAGAGCCAGCCAGGCTCAATTCAATTGGGGTGGTTTGGGCAATTCGGTTGTTCTCGACCACATAAAGAATGGGAATCTGCCACTTGCTCGCCATATTGAAGGTTTCATAGATGACTCCCTCCCCCAATGTTCCATCTCCGAGAAATGCCACCGCGATTGCCCCGCTTTGCTTCTGCTTCTCTGCCAGTGCCATCCCGGTGGCAATCGGCACGATTCCACCCTGCACGCCGTTGGAGTAAAAGTTCTTCCAATGCAGATGCTGGGAGCCGCCTCTTCCACCGCAAACACCACTCTTCTTCCCCATTAATTCGGCAAATAACGCCCGTGGTTCACCACCATACGCCAGAAAATGTCCATGACCGCGATGGTTGCTGAAAATAATATCCTCTGCTTGCAGGTTGGCAATCACTCCAACTGCATTCGCCTCCTGCCCGAGATACGTATGGGTTGTGCCGACAAAGACACCCGTTGGAAATTTTTCCAACACCAGCTCTTCAAAAAAACGGATGCGGCACATGATCCGATAGAGGAATTTAGCATCCATGCGGAGTATTTGCCTCGCTTTCTTTTTCGCCTGTCTTCACGCTGCCCATAAACTCCGGCGCCGTAGCAAATCCCTCGCTGCTGATGCCCTCGCGGCGCAATACCTTAACAACGGTCAAAGCCAGAATCTTCAGATCGAGCCAGAAGGACCAATGATCCACATACCAGACATCCAGGCGGAATTTATCCTCCCAGCTTAGGGCATTGCGCCCATTAATTTGCGCCCAACCGGTGATGCCAGGTAACACCTCATGGCGGCGAGCCTGTTCGGGTGTATAACGGTCGAGGTATTGCATCAGCAACGGACGCGGTCCCACCAGGCTCATCTCGCCACGCAGGACATTAAACAGCTCCGGCAATTCATCTAAGCTGGTCGAGCGCAGAAATTTCCCCAAGCCAGTCAGACGTTGTTCATCTGGCAACAACTTGCCGTGTTCATCGCGGCGATCGTTCATGGTGCGAAATTTATAACAGATAAATGGCTTGCCATGGTAACCAGGACGCTGCTGACGAAAGATCACCGGTGACCCATGCACCAGCCAAACCAGCAAGGCAATGAAGAGCAACAGAGGTGAAAGAATGACAACCAAAAAGGAGCTTGCCAGGAGATCAAAAATCCGTTTACTTAGCGGAATGGACTTGCGTGCAATCATCGCCAATACCTGAATTATGCCACGAGAGTTGGCTCTTCCACTCTGTGCGGTAGTTCAGTTAAGATCCCCAACAGTGCTTCACGCCAGTTCTCCACATGCTGATAGGCAAACCAAATCGCTGTCTTACCCCAACGGGCCGCCGGATGCAGAAATCTTCCATGAACCGGTTGAACACCTTCAGCAAACCTCAAAACAATCTGTCCGTTTTCGACGTTTATTGATGCCAATCCAGCCCGCTGCGCAAGCAGTTTGACCTTCATTTGATAGAGCAAACCGTCAACCTCTTGCGGCAGTTCACCAAACCGGTCTCGAAACTCCTCGCCCAGACGGTCGACCTCGTTCAATGATTTCAAATTTGCAATGCGGCGGTATAACTGCAAGCGCATCAATTTATCCGGCACGTAGTTGGAAGGAATAGCTGCCGCCAGGGGTAAATCAACGGTCACGCTGCTCACCCCTTCCTCTTCGTAAGATAGCAAGCGCAGAGATGGCAAGCCCTCTTGCCTGCCCAAACGCCGGATTGCTTCCGCCAGTAGACGCGTGTAAAGATGCAAACCGACCGCATTAACATGCCCCGATTGGCGCGTTCCTAAAATATCCCCTGCTCCGCGCATTTCCAAATCGCGCATTGCGATGGAAAAGCCGGCCCCTAATTGAGTGTTCTCGGCGATTGTCTCCAAACGTTGTTGACCTTCGGGCGTCGGCGGACGGCGCTTATGGCGAAAGAAGTAGGCATAGGCGCGTTGAGCCCCTCGACCAACCCGTCCGCGCAGTTGATATAACTGCGCCAGGCCAAAGGTATCGGCGCGATCAACGATCAAGGTATTGGCATTCGGGATATCCAATCCAGATTCGATAATCGAAGTCGATAAAAGGACATCCACTTCCCCTTGGGTGAACTGGCGCATACGGGCTTCCAGCTCTTTTTCAGGCATTTGCCCATGGGCAACACAGATGCGCGCTTCGGGTAGCAGCTTTTCAAGGTGGCGGCGCATCGCCTCGATCGTCTGGACGCGATTATGGACAAAGAAAACCTGACCACCGCGTTCGATCTCACGCAATACTGCTTTGCGAATCAGTTCCGGCGAATAAGGACCGACATGGGTGAGAATCGGCACGCGCTCTTCAGGCGGCGTATTAATGGTCGAAATGTCACGCACTCCCGATAGGGCCAGGTAGAGCGTGCGGGGGATCGGCGTGGCAGTCAAAGTCAAGACATCCACTTCAGCACGCATTTTCTTCAGTTTCTCTTTGTGGATGACCCCAAATCGCTGCTCTTCATCGATAATCAAAAGCCCCAAATCTTTAAAAACCACGTCATTGGAAAGCAGGCGGTGCGTGCCAATGATGATATCGATTTTTCCCTGCGCAAGTTTCCGGATGATCTCTTGCTGTTGTTGAGGGGTTCGAAAACGGGATAACATTTCCACTTCAACCGGAAAGGCAGCCAACCGTTGTCGAAAGGTGTCATAATGTTGCTGGGCAAGGATGGTTGTCGGCACCAAGACAGCCACTTGCTTGCCATCCACCACACACTTAAAGGCTGCCCGCAGAGCAACCTCGGTCTTTCCATAGCCAACGTCGCCACAAATTAAGCGATCCATGGGCCGCGGCGACTCCATATCTGCTTTTACCTCTTTCAACACCCGAATTTGGTCTTCAGTTTCCACGTACGGAAAACTGGCTTCCAATTCTTGTTGCCAGGGGGTATCAGGTGAGAACGCGTGCCCTTCCACAATCGATCGTTTGGCATAGAGGTCGAGTAAGTCTTGGGCAACCTCGACAACCGCTTCCCGGACGTGCGCTTTTACCGTATGCCATTCAGCGGTTCCCAGATTACTCAGTGCAGGTGTTTTTTTATCTGCTCCAACGTAGCGTGTGACACGATCCGCCTGATAAACCGGAACGAACAATTGCGTCTGGTTGGCATATTCAATGCAGAGATACTCACGTTCGATCTCATCGATCGTTCGCATCACCAGGCCAACAAAAATCCCAATGCCGTGATCGACATGGACCACATAATCCCCTGGCTGCAAGTCTGCATATTGGGCTTCAGGGCTGGAAACGACGAGTTTTTTACGATGGCGAATCTCAGGAGGACGAATGCCAAAGATTTCACCATCCGAGAAGATATGAAATTCGCTTTGATCCCTTGCCGTAAACAGGAATCCTTCAGCCAGGCTTCCGCAGATAAAGTGGATGCCGCTGACCTGCTCTTGCCTGCCCTGTATCAATTCACGCCACAACTCTTCCAAACGCGAGGCTTGCCTGGAAACGACCCAGATGGTAGACCTTTTTTGATCCAACCCTTCCAGATGCTGAATAAAAGATTTGAGCCGCCCACCAAAACGTGGTTGCGGCTGGAACGCCTGCTGGACATTCCTTACATATTTATCGGCACTCTCATCCTCTTCCCAGCCAAACTGGATTCCTCGCCGAAGAGATAAAGCATCTTCAATTTCTGACCAGGAAAGATGTGGAGAGGGACTATCTTCCGAGATGATCCCCTCGGCGAGGGCGGTTTGACGCAATTCCAAGGCTTGTTCTTCGATTTCAGCCGCTGTTTGGCGCACCAAATCCGCATTATCCAAAATCACCAGAGACCGTTCCGGCAAATAATCCAGGACACTCGCCGGATAAGGATGTAAGTAAGGTAAATAAAATTCACACGCCTCATCAGGAGTATCAAGCTGTGCCAGGAACTCCGCATTGAGTAAATATTCCCGGGCTGGCGGTACAACGATGGAGGATAGCTCACCCCTGTGGCGATCGGTGAGTTGACTCATAGGCTCAAAAGGTAAGATGGTTTCGATTTGATTGCCAAAGAAATCAAACCGCACAGGGAAATGTGACGCCACAGGCCAAATGTCTAAAATCCCACCGCGCCGGGCAAACTGACCGACATCCACGACTGTATTGACCCGCTCGTAACCCATTTCAATCCATTGCTGGATGATGTTTTCCATAGACTGTACCATCCCAGGCTTATACGTGCGGATGGCTTTCAGAAATTCGCGACGAGGTAATGTACGGGTCATCACCGACCGGGCAGATGCGACAACAAAGGCAGGTTTCTCGATCGTTTTTGCTCCAGGGATTTGAGCCGCAGCAAAATGGGTCAAAACTGTGAGACGTTCTTTGCGCGAGCTTTCGCTCCAGGCCGCCTTTTCATAGAACAATATACTGGGCTCGGCAAATAAAAAGTGCGCCAGGTCGGAATCCCACAAATTCGCTTCTTCCAGCATCGCCAACGCCCGATCGTTGCGGTCAACAATCCAAAAAACCGAGGTCTGTGTAGCTTTCGCCAAAGCGATAGCCAATGGCAAGCGCGCCGAGCGTTGCAGGGATAACTGTAACATCCCTCGCTGATTCCGCATGGCGGAAATCAACTCCTGGGTGATGTCTGCAATCTGTTGAAAAAGAGGTTCAAATGACATCATGACCTTTAAAAACCAGGACGATCAGGGTTCATCTGCCAGAAGGTTTAGATTGTGCCGGTTCATTGCCTCCGCCAACCCGAAGCGAATCCAATCCTGCACCGCCTGGGTAGCTCGATCAAGGATATAAGGCAGATCGAGTTTTTCACGCCCGTTAAACTCATCCAGCACATAATTCGCGGCAGCTTTGGAACCCCTGGGACGCCCTACACCAATGCGTAAACGAGGAATGTCTTGTGTGCCCAGACGATCAATAATCGACTGCATCCCTTTGTGCCCCCCTGAGCTCCCACCTGGCCGCATTCGAAGGGTGCCAAACGGCAAATCAATGTCATCATAGACAATCAGCAGTTGTTCCAGTGGCACTTTATAAAAGCGAACCAATGCACTCACCGATTGACCGGACAGGTTCATATAGGTTTGCGGTTTGGCAAAAATCAAGCTTCCCTGCTCAGAAGCTACCTTGACCACAAAAGCTTTTTGCTCATAGCGGGTAAAGGCAACTCCGTAGCGCTCAGCCAGGCGGTCTAGAACCATAAAACCAACATTATGACGGCTTTGGGCATATTCTTTGCCGGGATTTCCCAATCCGATAATTAAAAATGGTGCACGTGCAATCAACATTGTGGAATCATCGTTCAGAACCAGACCTACGAAGGTCGCTGACGTAAAACAAACAGCACTGTCCCAAACAGGAACAAAATGGCAACCATCCCCACGCCTTTCAGTGCACCCTGGATGAGATCACTTTCTTTCAGCGTAAGCGGATTTGTGGGTAAGGGAGTCGGCGTGAAGGGTGGCAAAGTGGGCTCCAGAGTGACTTGACCTTGCTCTTCCTCTGGCCTGGCCGGTTGCGGAGTGTCGGTCTCAATCGGCGTGTAATTGCGCACTCGTAATCCTTCGACCATATAGACGTGCTTCTGGTTGTCCCTGGTCATTACCGTCAATCGCAATTGATAGTTGTTATCCGTGATGGTGGTTGTATCCCACACCGCCAGGATGTCATTCACAACACCCTGGTCACTTTCTGCCAGGCGAAACCATGTATCTGTGGGGTTGTTCTGATAGGCAAACTCCAGTTCACTGCGTCCAAAATCGCGGATGTTGGTGCTGCCAAGGATGCGCACCTGTCCCTGCAGCGCCTGACCCGGGCGCGGTTGGCTAATCTCGATGCGCGGCACAATGGCTTTGAACTCACCTGCCTCAACCGCAGGAACCACACTCAAAGCCAGGGCTATCCCACAAATGAATAGAATACAAAGAAACCGACCCATTTTTCATTCGCAAAAAATGCCAAAATCATAGTTTAACATGGAGCAGAAAGACTGTGAAGGTCAAATCGCGCCTCCGAATCAAGGTGAAGTATGGTAAACTCTGAAAGAACAAGAGGCTTATGAGTGAATCGCGGATCGAGAGGATGATAGCCAGAATGCGGGCGATGCAGACCGCATCGCCCGAGATCGAAGCCTCTGCCCTCGTCTCTGTGGACGGTCTGATCATCGCCTCTGCCCTGCCCCCCGAAGTTGAAGAAGATCGGGTATCCGCTATGTCGGCTGCCATGTTGAGTTTAGGCGAGCGCATTTCGATGGAATTGCACCGCGGTGGGCTCGAACAGGTGTATATCCGCGGCACAAACGGCTTTGTAATCCTGACCGCGGTTGGACAGGAAGCAGTCCTAACCGTTTTGGCACGCCAGAACGCGAAATTAGGACTGGTGTTTCTCGAAATGCGCCGTGCCGCCCAAGACCTGGAAAACCTGGTAGGTTAAGCCTATGCGATCTATCCCGATTAAAGAAGTCAGGCGTGGGGAGGCTGCGTATTCGTATCCTCCCCATATCTTTTGCCAGGCGGTATATTCAAAATGGTGTGAGGGATGCTATTATGGAAGAAATCATTCAACCCAAATATATCTTCTTTACCGGCGGCGTTGTCAGTTCGGTAGGTAAAGGCGTCACTGCGGCGGCTATTGGGCGTTTGCTCAAAGAACGGGGATTCAAAGTCGCTGTGCAAAAGCTCGATCCTTATATTAACGTCGATCCAGGTACCATGAGCCCTTATCAACACGGAGAAGTTTTTGTTCTCGATGATGGAGCAGAGACAGACCTGGATTTGGGGCATTACGAACGTTTCATCGACGTCAGCCTGAACCGCGTTTGCAACGTCACTACCGGTCAGGTATATGCCGAAATCATCGCCAAAGAACGGCGAGGAGATTTTCTGGGCGGCACGATTCAAGTTATCCCCCATATTACAAATGAGATCAAGCGGCGCATTGCTTTAGTGGCAAAGACAACGGGGGCTGAGATCGTTTTGGTGGAAATCGGCGGCACGGTTGGCGACATCGAGTCCCTGCCCTTCCTGGAAGCGATTCGCCAGATGCGCAAAGATATCGGGCGCGAGAACACCCTGTACATCCACGTAACCTGGCTTCCCTATATCGAAGCTACCTGTGAATTAAAGACTAAACCCACCCAGCACTCCGTCCGGGAATTACGCTCCATTGGAATTTCTCCCGATATTATCGTGCCTCGTTCTGATCACCCGGTGGATGACGATCTGGTGGATAAGATTGCCCTGTTTTGCGACGTAGAAAGCAAAGCAATTTTTCCCATGGTTACAACCCCGATTCTCTACGAAGTACCCCTGCTCCTTGAGAAGATGGGTGCCGGTGATTACGTCCTGAGTCGCTTAGGGCTACAAGCCCGTCAAAAACCGGATTGGAGCGAATGGAATGCGCTGATCCAAAGAGTGCGCGCCCCCAAGCCAACCCTCAAGGTTGCCCTGGTCGGGAAATATGTCGAACTCCACGACGCCTACCTGAGCGTGCGGGAAGCGGTCAAACATGCTGCCTTGCACATTGGGGTGGAAGTTGATCTTGCCTGGGTACATTCCTCGGACCTCGAAAAAGGCAAAGGCTGGGAGGTGTTAAACGAAGTAGATGGCATTATTGTGCCCGGCGGCTTTGGCAGTCGCGGCACGGAAGGGAAAATCCAGGCAGCTCGCTATGCCCGGGAAAACAAAGTGCCTTACCTGGGATTGTGCCTGGGAATGCAATTGATGGTTGTGGAATTCGGTCGGCATGTATTGGGGAGTGACCACGTCAACTCGACCGAATTTGACCGTTCTACCCCCCATCCAGTGATCGACCTGATGCCCGACCAGCGCGATATCGCGGATATGGGCGGCACGATGCGGCTGGGTTTGTATCCCTGTCGTTTAGTGCCCAATACCAGAGCAGCTCAGGCTTACGCCAGATTTAGCGAGAGAAGTATCATCTATGAACGTCACAGACATCGCTTCGAGTTCAACAACGCCTATCGCGAGCTGTTCTCGCAACATGGAATGGTCTTCTCGGGCATCTCGCCTGACGGAAAACTGGTCGAGATCGCCGAGTTAGCCGATCATCCCTTCATGCTTGGTACGCAATTCCACCCTGAGTTCCTCTCGCGCCCCAACCGCCCACACCCCCTCTTCGTCGCTTTTATCGAGGCTGTGCGAGAGCGTGCTTTCAGAGCTAAGGATGCAAACACCCTCACCCCAACCGTCCAGGAGAACGGAGATGGTCAAAACCGAATTTCAACTACTGAGGTAGTCCGCACCGAATAAAACGGAGTATACTTAGAGCGATTTCCGCAAACAATTCCTGCTGGTAGGTACAGACTGCCGACAGGTGGAATATATTCTCTCAATGAGGTGAAGTATGGATACGATGATAGAAGACATTGTCGGGCGCGAAATTCTTGATTCGCGCGGCAATCCCACCGTGGAGGTGGAGGTTACGCTGATGGATGGCAGTTGGGGCAGGGCAGCCGTGCCCTCTGGTGCCTCTACCGGCGTTCACGAAGCACTGGAACTGCGCGATGGCGATAAGAGCCGCTATAACGGCAAGGGCGTGTTGAAAGCAGTTGAACACGTAAATGAAGAAATCGCTGATTTATTGATCGGGTGGGATGCCACCGATCAACGGGGCATTGACCTAGCAATGATCGAACTGGATGGCACACCAAACAAATCCAAACTGGGCGCCAATGCCATCCTGGGAGTCAGCCTTGCGGTTGCCAAAGCAGCCGCTAACGCTCTCAGCCTGCCCCTCTACCGCTACATCGGCGGGGTTTATGCCCATGTCTTACCTGTTCCAATGATGAACATTCTCAACGGCGGGGCACACACCGGCTGGCAATCAACCGATGCTCAGGAATTCATGGTCATGCCGCTGGGGGCTTCTTCCTTCGCCGAAGGGCTGCAATGGTGCTCCGAAATCTATCAGGCGCTCAAAGCTGTTCTCAAAGAACGTGGCTACACTGCCCTGGTTGGCGATGAAGGCGGATACGCGCCGGCTCTCAAAGCCAACGCCGAGGCAATTGAGGTCATTCTCGCCGCCATTGAGAAAGCCGGTTACAAAGCCGGTGAGCAAATCGGGATTGCCCTCGACCCGGCGGCTTCTGAGCTATTCGAGGAAGATACCCGTCTGTACAATCTGCGCCGTGAGGGGAAGAAACTCACCAGTGAACAAATGGTCGAGTTCTGGAAATCCTGGGTGGATCAATATCCGATTGTCTCTCTCGAAGATGGCCTCGCCCAGGACGACTGGGAAGGATGGACTTACCTGAATCAAGTACTTGGCGACCGAATTCAAATCGTTGGTGATGATTTATTGGTTACCAATCCAGAGCGCGTGCGCCGAGGTATTCGCGAGAAGGTTGCCAACGCGCTCCTGGTCAAACTCAATCAAATTGGAACGCTCACCGAGACAATCGAGGCCGTCGAAACCTGTCACCGGGCTGGCTGGAAGGCAGTGACTTCACACCGCTCGGGTGAGACCGAAGACACCACGATTGCCGATCTGGTCGTTGCCTTGAATATGGGGCAAATCAAGACCGGTGCTCCCGCCCGATCCGACCGGGTCGCCAAATACAATCAACTGCTGCGCATTGAAGAAGAACTCGGCGATGTGGGTGCTTACGCCGGTTGGAATGCTTTGAACTACAAACGCGGATAATCCCCATGTAAGACCTGTGAGACATCCCGTCTCACAGGTCTTTTTCTTCCTTACGCATTCCGATCACAGGGGTAGCACAATAGGGGCAGATATTCCATGACAGCTCCAGCAATCGCTGGCATTGGTGACACTGTTTGCGCAATTTGGTATGACAGGAGGGACAGACCATCCAATCCGCCTCGACCTTCCGTCCACAGCCAGGACATAAAACAGCCTCTTCGATGGATTGTAACAGGGCTTCTTCCTCCAGGGTCTGTTGGTATTCATCCTCCAGAGTGCGGGGAGGACGGAGAATCCAATAGATCACCAAACCGGGTAAAAACAAAACCGTTACAACGAGAATCGCCAATATGCGCGCCAGACGATCTCGCGTTCGCTGTCGAATGTCCCGATAAGTCCAGATGACCAGACTCAACCACAAGGCTGCCAGAAACGCGCCTCCCCAGGCAGTAAAAACTAAAATCAAATTCCGAAAAGTATTGATTTCCATAAGCTCTTCTAAAAAACGTTTCGATTATAGCACGTTCTTGAACTCTTACACCGACCAGGTCCTGACCCTGAATCCACTGTGCAACCTTGATGCCAGATAAGGAGGAAAGAACTGATGAACGAGTCCAATGTCACTTTTCGCATTCAAGATTTACCTGAAACCGACCGGCCACGCGAACGGCTTGCCGAAAAAGGTGCCAGCGCACTGAGCAATGCCGAGTTACTGGCAATCTTGATTCGCACCGGCGTACCGGGAGAGAACGCAGTGCAGATCGGACAACGATTGCTGCGAGATTTTCGAGGTATTCTGGGGCTTCATCGCGCTTCTTTTCAGGAATTAAGCGCTCAACATGGCATTGGACCGGCAAAAGCTGCTCAAATTAAAGCGGCTATCGAACTGGGCAATCGCATGCGCCTGGAATCAGACGAGCGACCGACCATCCGCAGCCCAGAGGATGCCTTTATGTTAGTCGACCATGAAATGAGCGGTCTGGAGCAGGAAGAAATGCGAGTGCTGATCCTGGATACCCGCAATCGCGTTTTGGAGATTCACTCGATTGTGCGGGGCTCTCTGAATTCGGCGCAGGTTCGGGTAGGTGAGATCTTTCGTCAGGCGGTTCGCCTCAATGCCGCCGCCATTATTGTCATTCACAATCACCCCAGCGGCGACCCCACGCCGAGCAGCGAAGATGTTGCCCTGACCCGTGCCATCATTCAGGCTGGTCAACTGCTCGACATCGAGGTACTCGATCATATCATCGTTGGTCGCAACCGCTATGCCTCGCTAAAAGAACGCGGCCTTGCCTTTGGCTGAGATGCTCAAACGGTAGAACGAATCCGAAAATCCTGAAATTCACCACTGGCGGGCAGCCATTGAACCTGTACATTGGTGACATAAGCCGCGCGTGGCCCGACCTTTAAGTTGACCAACAACTGGTTGAGCTTCCCTTCCTCCCCCTCGGCAACCACTTCAACCTTTCCATCCCAGGTATTCCGCACCCAACCGGTCAGGTGGTAATCAGCAGCTAAGCGAGCAACGAACATGCGAAATCCAACTCCTTGCACAGTGCCTTCGACAATGGCGTGCAGTCGTTTTTGGGTTCCTTCGGTCATGTTTACTCCTTTTGAGAAGATTGAGAGAGCAAACGCCAGGAGAGAATGAGCGGTAAAAACAATACACAAACCAGCAAGATTCCCCACGGGGCAAGGTTTGCCAGCACACGGCTTGAATTCGCCTCACCAAAGCGGGCTTTCTGCCATTCTCCTTCGAGTTGAGCCAGTGAGAATCCATACGTGCGATAGAAACCGGCTTCACAATCCAGTTGTTCTCCATATGCGTCGATCAATTGACGAATCTTTTCTATGCCGTATTGATCCATCAGGTATTGAACAATTGCGGCAGATTGAGCATACGCCACATATGCCCGGGCTGCTTCTGACGGAAAGTTCTGACATAGGCCTGGCAAACTCAACAATGATTGATTTTGCCTGGCGGTTTCGAGCAATGTGTAATAATCCGGGTTGGGGTAAAACTCCACCGTCGTTGCCAGTCCCTCTTTCAGCCAGGCAGGCAGGTTAGCATAGGCTGTCGGATGATAACGATAAAGAAAGATGTGCATCATCTCATGGGGAATCTGTTGTTCCATCTGTAGGCGTTGGTCCATGCCCTCGCTGACCGAAATCAGAATTACTCCCAGGTCTGGATCAGCGTGCGCGCCAACCCACTTTGGGTTCGAATCCTGGAAGACCTGCCTTAACTCGCCGGGCGTCGCATAAATGTATATGTCAATTGGTAAGTTTCCCTCAATTGGAAAGAGTTCTTTAATCGCAAGCTGAGCGTCCCTTGCCACATTCAAAGCAGTTTGGGCGAATTGCAAATCGCCTTGCCGCCAGTGAACCCGAAAAGGTTGTTGAGAGCGAGTTTTCCATGGAAAACGATTGTCCTCATAGAGAAATTCTCTCTTAGGAGTCGTAAACGGCGTTCCGTCTTGGAGAACGCCTTCCAGCCAATATTCAACCCGTTCAAAGGGGCGTAACGACAACTGTTGAAAATTATCCTGGTATTCAAAGTTCCCCTGTCCATCGAGCGACAATGATTCTACGACTGTCTGAGAGTTCGACTCGAGGACCAGACTCACCTCTTGAGGAGGGTTTTGGATCTGGATCTTTCCTTTCAGGATAAGGGCTTCACCGAACCGATAGGTCAGCAGGCAATTCCACTCGATTTTCTCTTCCCCTTGTTGGTGCGGACAGGCTGCGCTCAAAACCAGCCAGATAATGAGAGAGAGAAGCCTTAGCTTAGCGTGGCTCATCCGTCCGTCAACACAAATCGCAAATTGCTTCAGTCCTCATCTTCATCTTCAAAATCATCAAAATCATTCCACTCTTCAAGGTAATCGTCAAATTCCCCCTCATCATTGTCCCTGATCATTCGTTCAACGTCCATCAAACCAAAAAAGCCTTCACCCTCCGTGAAAGCCAGATTGTCGAGGGCATCTTCGAGCACATCAAGGACCTCGTCATCTTCGGTCGTCTCATAAAGGTCAAGGAGTCTGTCCATCACCCCTTCACCACCGATCTGGGAAAGCGACCAGATCGCTGCCAGGCGCACATCCAGATCCGGATCATCCACCAATTCGAGCAAGCGCCGCCGACAGCTCACCGCTTCTAATTCCCCAGCCGCCCGGGCGGCTTCATAGCGAATAACCGGATCCTCATGGTCTAACATCGCTTCGACCAGCGGCGTCCATTCGCTGTCAACGGAGCGCCCCATGGCAACCAGCGAACTGGCAATCAGATCGCGGTTATTCGAGTAATATGCTTCGCGCACAAATGCCTCTACCTCCGGGCGACTCGAAAACCCCAACGCTTCAAGGGCACTGCGGCGCACCAGAAGCGTGTCGTTGCTGCTAAAAGTCTGGATCAGGCGATCTTCCACTTCATGCAGGCGTTCTTCGGCTAACTCGTCGATCTCTCCCAGGAAGACGAATTTACCCAACGCAAAAGCTGCCGCGGCGCGCACCTCGGGGGATTGATCATTTTTCAACATTTCTAAGAGCGTGTTTAGGAAATCAGGCTGTTCATAGTAAGCCAGAGAACGAATCGCCAGTTCACGCACGCGGGCGTCTGGATCGGACAACGCAAAGAGGCTCAGGTTTTCATAAGAGAGCAGGGGATCATTCTCTGACATCTCTTCGATGTCTTCCATCAGAGCCTGCTTGCGCCAGATCGGAATTTCATGCCAGAAGGACTTAATTTCAGCTAGATCTCGATCGCTAAGATCAGACAAACGATAGAGGTACGCTGCAGCCAGGGGAGTATTCACATCGAGCAAGGCCTGTTTTAATTGGGTCAGGGTAATTTTTGCCGGATTTTTCATTATCTATATTCCTAAAAGGGTAACTCAACCGGATCGACAAAATCTAAGATATTGATGTAAATCAACAAGGCTAATAATACCAAAAAGCCAATGTAGTGCAAAGCATTTTCGAAGCGTGGCGGAACCCGGCGGCGCAGAATGATCTCCACCAGGGCAAACACAATCCGGCCTCCATCGAGGGCTGGTATCGGAAACAGATTCAACACCCCTAACGACATGGTAATGGCGGTGAAGAAAGCCAGTGAGTCTCCCAATTGGCGATAGAGATCAAACATCCCTTTATATCCCACCGGACGGGCCGCTTCCGGCGAGACCTCCCCGCTCATCAATAGACGAGGCAAAGAAAAGAGGACGCGTACATAGTTGAAGGCTGCGTTTGCTCCGCGGGGAATGGCGCGAAAAATAGAGATTGGGCGTGTGTCATACCCCATCAGGATGCCTATCGCCCCTTCATTTTCAGGGGGAGGATTGCGCGGCACCAATGAAACCGTGTAAGTCTGCCCCTCGCGCTCATAAACCAGGCGGATTTCTTCTCCAAGATGAGCATAAATTAAATCGCGCAACTCTTCTACCGATTCAACCCGCTCCCCTTCCACTTCCAGGACAACATCTCCCTGGCGTATTCCAACCTGCGCTGCTGGTGAATTCGGGGCAACCCCCATCACTTTAACCCGATCCAGGACTGGCTCGCCTGCCTGATAGAACAGCCAGACCGATAGAACAATCCCGATCAGGATATTGGTTAGCGGGCCAGCCCCAATAACCGCCAGGCGCACCCAGGGACTTGCAGCAGCTAACCCACCGGGTACTTCGGGATCATTTTCTCCTTTTATCCTCACAAAACCACCCAATGGGATGAGATTAAACGTGAAATCCGTGCCTTTAATCGTGGCCCACTTGAAAAGGCGCGGCGGAAAACCGATCCCAAATTCTTCCACTTCCACTTTCAGCAATCGAGCGGCGATAAAATGGCCCAGTTCATGGAAGAAAATCAGTATCGCAATACCAATAATGAAAGTTAATAAGTCGAAGCTCATATCCTTATTCTTCTTAATTAGTTTGGTTAGCCTGATTATATCCTCTTTTTGAAGTACGATACCCAGCCTCTGGTTATTCAGGTAAGGCTTTCGGGAGTTTATCCACTCTCCACAAAAATTGCTCCATCTCCGGCCGGCGCCACGATGACCTCCTGTACTCCATCGATTTGAATCAATTTTTCTTTAACTTGCTCTGCATGATCTGAAAGGGTCAGGACATGCACATTCGGGCCAGCATCAATTGTATAACAGACTGCTTCTCCCTGAGTCCGCCATTGCCGAACGTTTTCCATCACAACCAGGGTTTCTGCTTTCCAGTAAAAGAGGGGTGGACACGAAGTCATCATCACACTGTGCATCAGGTTGCTATCCAGTTCCACAACCCGGGCAAGTTGCTCGAAATCGCGTTCCAGGATAGCCCGGCGGCAGGTTTCCAGGCGTTGCGGCGCGCTCTGGACGCGGCAAATTTGCAGTGGACTGGTGTTTGCCAGCCGATGCCCTTCGCGGGAACTGACAGCTTTGTGGGTTGTGCTGATCACAGCAACACAATCCACCAGGTTCCAGTGTTGCGGTGGAGCAATGGGAACAGCATAAGAAGATTGGTGATCCTGCCCACCAATCCACTCGACAAAGCCGCCAAAAATCGAACGGCAAGCCGAACCGGAACCGAGTCGCGCCAGCCGGCTCAGTTCCTGCGGATCGGTCGATAACCCAAAAACTTTGGCGGAGGCTAAGGCGAGGGCAGCAAAGGCGGCTGCGGAAGAGGCAATCCCGCTGCCACGCGGAAAGTTGCTCCTGCTTTCGATGCGGCAGAAAAAATTTTTTCCACTCAAACGCCGCATCTGATCCAGAAACTGGCTGACGCGCTCCTGCGCGCCAGGAGGAGCAGTGTAGCCATCCATGACCAGGAGGTCTCGATCAAGTTGTTCGTCAGCAATCAACCGTACCTGCGTCGAGAGTTCACCCAAAGTCATCGAGAGGCTGCTGTTGGCAGGGATATTCCATTCATCGTCCAGATTGCCCCAATACTTAATCAAGGCAATGTTCGGATGGGCAACGGCCGTGGCAGTAATATGTTCCATAACTTAATAAATTCCATTCATCGGAAAGGTTTGATCAGGATTGTACCAAATAATGGCTAGATGGGCATGTCCCCCAAAGCCCATCTAGCCAAATCGAGAGGGCTTCCTGTTTAATGCGCTATTGCGCATCTTGAAGGGTACTTAATCGGGTAAACCTGGATTTGGAGGAATCCACCTAAGGTATTTCAGTTCGAATTATCCCCTTTATTAACCAATAATCTTCTAATCCGATGGACACAACCAGAGGAATCCATAAGGCGGCAGACAGATTTCTTCCCCCTGGAAGGTTATATTGGTGATTAATTCTCGCCATTGATGGTGAGCTCCATCGGTCAATCGTACCCGTTGCTCCTCGGCGCTTAAATTATTCATCACCAGCACTTTATTCATCGCCAAAGAACGCCAGTAGACTGCCAGCCGGGGATTCTCATACGTCCCCCACTCAAATTCACCACAGCCAAAGACCCCGATTCGTTTTCGGGTTTCAATCATTCGATGCAGTTGGTTAAGGAGAGAATTCGGGTCACTTCGCTGGATGCTAACGTTGACCTTTTGCGGGGAATACTCCCCTTGAGGAAAGGGAGCATAAGGTTGCACCCTCGAAAATCCTGCATAAACGGAATCGTCCCATTGCATGGGTGTACGCAGTCCATTGCGGTCGGCCAGATCCAGCCGTTCGCCCATTCCGATTTCGTCACCATTGTAAAGGAATGGAGAGCCAGGTAAGGTAAATAACAAGGAATGAGCCAGGAGGATCTTTCGGTGATCGTTATCGAGCAAAGGCGCTAACCGGCGGCGAATGCCTAAATTCAGGCGCATTTGCCTGTCAGGAGCATAATTTTCCCACATCCATTGACGTTCTTCTTCGCTAACCATTTCAAGAGTAAGTTCATCATGACACCGTAAAAAAACTCCCCACTGACAGTTTTTAGGAAGTGCAGGGGTATTGGATAGTACTTTTTTTATATCCTCTACCTCGCCTTTCTTAAGCGACATAAAGATGCGCGGCATCAATGGGAAATGAAATCCCATATGAAATTCATCTCCAGCAACATTGGGGTTATTCAAGTCTCCGCCGTAATAATGAAGCAGGTCAGGAAGAGGCTGATTTGCTTCACATAACAATAAACAATGAGGATATTCTTTATCGACAAACGCTCTCATCTTTTTCAAGAAGGCATGGGTCTCTGTTAAGTTTTCACAGTTTGTTCCCTCGCGTTCGAACAAATACGGCACAGCATCCACTCGAAACCCATCCACCCCAAGATCGAGCCAAAAGCGCATCACATTCAGGATTTCTTCTTGTACAGCCGAGTTGTCATAGTTTAAATCCGGCTGGGAACTATAGAAACGATGCCAAAAATATTGCCCTGCCACTTCGTCCCAGGTCCAATTGGAAGGCTCGGTGTCGATAAAAATAATGCGCGCCTGGGCATATTTTTTATCGCTATCACTCCAGACATAATACCCTCGATAAGGTGATTGTCGATCACGGCGGGCTTGTTGAAACCAGACATGCTGGTCAGAAGTGTGATTGATGACCAGATCAAGAAGAAGGCGCATCTTGCGACGATGAATCTCCTGCACAAGTTCCTGGAAATCAGCCAGTGTACCTAACTCTGGGTGAATGTTATAGTAATCAGATATGTCGTATCCATCATCCTTTAACGGCGATGGGTAGATCGGCAAGAGCCAGATACAATCTACCCCTAACCAGCTCAGATAATCCAAACGTTGAATTAAGCCCTGTAAATCTCCGATCCCATCTCCATTCGAATCAGAAAAAGATCGGACATTTAATTCGTAAAAGATTGCTTCTTTGTACCATTGACAGTCATCCATAGATTAAACCACCACTTGATTTGAAGTAATCACCTCACGATACCAGTAGGCACTCTGTTTTGGTATTCTGCGAAGTGTCCGATAGTTCACCCGTACCAAACCAAACCGCTGGCTATAGCCACGTTCCCATTCGAAGTTATCGAAGATGCTCCACACAAAATATCCTTTTACGTTTGCTCCTCGTTCAATTGCCCGATGAACATGGAGGAGATGCGCAGCCAGAAAACGAATCCGATCCCAGTCAGCGACAAAATCATCTTCGTCCGCCTGATCGGGCATGGCGCATCCATTCTCGGTGATATAGACTTTCGGATTGCCGTAATTCTCTTTGAGATCGAGCAACTCGGCTTCAATGCCAGCCGGATTGATCCCCCACCCCATGGTTGTTGATCCCCAGCCTGGGGCGCTGTAGGGAGTCAATCTGGCTTTCAACCAGCCTCCAAACAGATCGAACTGAACCAGATCGGTGTTGTAATGATTCACCCCTAAAAAATCCACCGCATGGTCGAGAAGCTCCAGATCATCCTGGCGAACCACGGGGGCATGAGGACCTAACCATTCAAAAAAATCAATTGGAAAGCGGCGACAAAAAAGGGGTTCCAGAAAAAAGCGATGTGTTTCTGCATACACACGCTGGGTCGCTGCCTGATCCGCCGGGTGAGAACTGGCAGGGATCAGATGGTTTAGATTCAGAATTAAACCAATTTGACCCTCACATCCCAATTGTCGGAACACCTGGACACCTTTTGCATGGGCGAGCAATAAATGATACGCGGCCTGATAAGCGCTCCGAGCATCACACAAACCCGGCGCATGGATACCCTGTCCATACCCCAGAAAGGCAACGACCCAGGGTTCATTAATCGTCCCCCAAAAATGCACCCGATCTGCCAGCGATCTAAAGACGACTTCAGCATACTCAGCAAACCAATCGGCGCATGAGGGATTGACCCATCCGCCTTGATCTTGTAAAGCCTGGGGTAAATCCCAATGGTGGAGTGTTGCCTTGGGTTGAATCCCGTTTTCGAGCAAGGTATCAACCAGACGGTTATAAAAGTCCAGACCCGCAGGATTAATCTCTCCTTTCCCGGTGGGAAAAATTCTCGGCCAGGAGATGGTAAACGAATAACAGGGGATGCGCAGGGCAGAAAAGAGTTGCACGTCTTCAACCATGCGATGATAATGATCACAGGCAACATCGCCGCGATCAGCATTGAACACCCGGTCAGGTAAGCGGACAAAACGATCCCAGACACTTTCCCCCTTGCCATCTTCATTCCAGGCACCCTCGATTTGATATGCCGAAGCCGCTACCCCCCAAACAAAATCTTGCGGGAATCGAAAAGCAGGCATCGCTAAACCTATCCTTTGATTGAGCCGGCTAACAAACCGCGCACGAAATAACGTTGCAGACTGAAAAAGACCGTCAGGGGCAGGATCATGCTCACGAACGCCCCGGCTGTTAGTAAATGCCAGTCCTGCCCTTTTTCACCAACAATTGCCGCCAAAGCGCTGGTAAGAACCCGATTTTGATCGCCCAGGAAAACCAAAGCGACCAGGTAATCATTCCAGACCCATAGAAACTGAAAAATCGCAAAGGAGGCTAAAGCCGGGACCGATAGAGGCAGAATCAGGCGCAAGAAAATTGTAAAGTGTGAAGCCCCATCGATAAAGGCCGATTCGAGCAAATCGCGCGGTAGTTGGCTGATGTAATTGAATAAGAGATAAATTGCCAGGGGCAACCCAAATCCGGTATGTGCCAGCCAGATCGCCAAAAAGGTGCCGTTGAGATTTAAGCGGGTATAGTCTTGCAAAATCGGCACAAGAGCGATCTGCAAGGGGACAACCAATAGCGCAACAACGAGGGTAAAAAACAAACGCCTGCCAGGGAAGTTCATCCAGGCAAAGCCGTAAGCAGCAAATGCAGCAATCAGAATAGGAATGATTGTCGAAGGCACCGTAACAGCAATCGAATTCAGAAAGGCGCTTCCCAAATCATTGCCCTTGCGGATGATTTCCTTCCCACTGGCATCCTTAAAGCGGATTTCTTTGCCAGTGAGCACATTGATATAGTTCTCCAGGGTCAGATTCACATCAAACCAGACCCAGCGCCGCTCCTTGACCTCGAGCAATCGAGTGCGTTTGTTTCCATACCAGACAATCTCCCTGCCATCGGGCAGCTTAATCCCTTGACGCCACTCTTCAAATGTTGCGGTCACCCCTTCCACGGTTATCGGTCCGTTGACATCAACCTCTTCACCCAATTTGATCTCGCCAACCTTGACTAACTCGCGATGTGGAAACACCGTCCACCAACCGCTACGAAAAATATCCTCACTCTTCCGAAAGGAGGTGATAAACACTCCCACCGTGGGAATCAACCACACAATACAAATCAAGGATAAGACCCCATTGACAATCAGGCTGGAGGTCCAGCGTTGGACTGTGAAGCTTTTCATAGAAAAGCCTTCCTTTCCCGGAATTGACGCAGGTTATAAATCATGATCGGAACGACAGCGAGCAATAAAATCATGGCAATGGCAGAGGCCCTTCCTGCATGACCATAGGTAAAACGTTGGAGATAGAATTCATTGGCAATCACGTTCGTTCCGTTGTTTCCACCGGTCATCACCCGCACAATATCGAACAGCTTTAAGCTGAAAATCACGATGGTCGTTGTCACCGTGAGCAGGGTGCCCTGAATATAGGGAATGGTAATATTGAAAAAGATTTGGATTTCATTCGCTCCATCCACTCGGGCCGCTTCGAGCAGATCGACAGGAATCCCCTTAATGGCAGAAGAGATCACAACCATAGCAAAGCCGGTCTGCAGCCAGATCATGATCACGATGAGAAAGAAATTATTCCAGGGAGGTTGTTGCAACCAGGGTTGCGGTTGCCCTCCAAAGGCGATCACGATCGCATTGAGCAGTCCAATCTCTGAAATGCCAGCTCCCTCACCTTTGTAGGTATAGACGAACTTCCAGATCACGCCTGCACCAACGAAAGAAATCGCCATCGGCATAAAGATAATTGCCTTGTAAACCGATTCATAACGACTTCGATCGGCTAATACTGCGATCAGCAATCCCAGACCAACACAAAAAGAAGTGCCAAAAATCATCCATAACAAATTGTTGCGGAACGCTTCAAGCATCACGCGATCGGTTAACGCAAAGATATAATTGGCTATCCCGACAAACTTCATGCTATTGGCATCTTGAAGACTCAAGATAAAGGTCCGCAAAGTCGGGATCGCTAAATACCAGGCCAGAATAGCCATAGCCGGACCAACAAAGACAAAGGGTAAAAGCCGCGAACGCCAGGTCTGGGAAAGCTGTTCCACCAACCAGTTCGAGACAGCATAGAGTAAAGCGACTCCGCCAACCCCCCACACGATGGCCACCAGTACAATCACCAGTTTAGGAGCCTGACTATCCCTCAGGAAAACAAATCCCTGCCAGAGAACTAAAAATGTAACGATGGGAACCAGGAGAGAAATGAGAATCCGTCCAAGCGTGGTTGCAAACCAGACCAACCACGATTCCAACGAAGAGAGCGCAGAGGTTTGCATCCGATACCTCCAAATCAGAAAAAAGAGACTTCGGAAGTCTCCCTCCGGAGACATTCCGAAGTCTCATCTCACTCCTTACTGAGGCCAGGACTCATCGATTTGTTTAAGTGCGGTATCCAGGTCAATCGAACCGCTTACAAAATCGGTCATGCTCTTCCAGAACGAGCCAGCCCCAACTGCACCGGGCATCAAGTCTGAACCATCAAAGCGGAAAGCGGTAGCATTTTTGATCATTTCAGCTACTTTGCGGGTGACGGGGTCTTGATACCAGTTCAGGTCCGAGTCATTATGAGGGGAAATGGCTCCACCAGCGCTAACCCAATCCTTGAGCGATTCGCCAGTCGAGAAATACTGGATCACGGCTCGAACTTCAGGGCGATCGTTGAACATGGCGTAGATGTCTCCGGCGCCCAAAACCGGCCGACCGTATTCCTCATCAATCGGTGGCAGATAGAAGAAATCGTAGTCCACACCCGGCTCCAGGCCCTCTGGGAAGAAGGTGGTGATGAAATTACCTTGCCGATGGAGCCAGCATTTCGGTGGGCTTTCGAACATCGGTTTGGGTGCATCTCCAAAGAAGGTGGTAGGAATAGCTTTGCGACCACCATACACGTACTTGTCATTGAACCAGATATCGGTCACAATCTGGACAGCACGGCGCACTTCTGGAGAGTCAAATTTTAATTCCCCTTTGACCCACTTATCGTAGTTCTCCAGTGAGGTCGTGCGGAGCATGACATCTTCAATCCAGTCCGTCATTGGCCAGCCGGTTGCTGCCCCAGACTCAATCCCGATGCACCACGGCGTATCTCCATCGTCAGCAATCTGCTGGGTGAGAGTCATCAACTCATCCCAGGTCTGAGGGACTTGATAGCCCGCAGCATCAAACTCTTTCTTTGGATACCACACAGACGATTTTCCATTCGCCCGCGCCCACACACCTGCCATAATTGGGCCATCAGGACTCTCCATGGTTGCCATGTCCAACCAGGATTGAATATAATTTTGCTTGAGCCAATCGGCATTGATGACTTTATTCAAGTCAATTGCTCGCCCCTGGGAGACAAAGGTCGCCAACAGACCCGGTTGAGGAAAATCGACAATGTCCGGAGCATTTCCACCCTCGATCGAAATTCGGATCGAAGCCTCAAATTCTTTCGACCCCGAATATTGGATATCGATGCCGGTCGCTTCTTCAAAGGCTTTGATCGAGTTCTCGAACTTAACCGCATCCGCATCCGTAAATGGGCCTGCCATCGTCACAACGGTTCCGCGGTAAGTCCCTTTATAAGCTTCCACCAACTCAGGGCCGGCTGGCGGAAGGTTGGCAGGAACTTGCGGCTCCTCAGCAGGAGCTTCGGTTTGAACAGGAGGTTGAGTCGGTTCTTCTACAGGAGCTTCGGTTTGAGCAGGTGGTGGCGCCTGAGTTTCAGCCGCTGGAGGCGCCTGCGTTGCCGTTGGAGCGCACGCGCTGAGAATTAAGGAGATTAACAGCAGGGAGCTAAACAAGCCCCAAAGGAAGCGATTCTTTTTCATCTTTCACCTCTTCTTTCTTGAAAATCAGACTCAAAAAACAAATGGTAGAAATTCGATGCAACTTATTATTCTCCTGTTAAGCCCTCCTTTCTATAGCCGTATGGCAAACAAGACTTCCTCTCTATGAACTCAACATCTAAAAAGATGTTTTTCGCAACCCCTTTTTTCCCATCGAGCAAGTCAATCAGGATACTGGCAGCTGTTTGAGCCAGTTGTTCAGCCGGCAAGCGCACCGTGGTTAAGGGGGGATCGGCAAATTGTGCCCAGGGAATGTCATCAAAACCCACCATGGAGATATCTTCCGGGATCCGCAAGCCTCTCTCTCGAATTGCAGCTTTTGCTCCCATGGCGACATTATCACTGGCAATAAAGACAGCCGAAAAACGAGCGCCTCCATTCAGCAAAGAATTCATTTGCTCATACCCACTTGCCGGATCATAGTTACCAAAACGGATCAGTTGTTCATCCAAAGGCACACCATATTCCTGCAAAGCATCTTTGTAGCCTTGCAGTCGATCAACCGCCGCTGAGTAGGAGGGTGGTGCATTGGTGATGCAGGCAATCCGTCGATGTCCTAATCTGAGTAGATACTCTACGGCAAGCCGGGCTGCTAAGCGATTATCCACATCGATGGTATATAGATCGGAGTGAGGGGTCGTTCCCAGTAAAACTGCCGGGGTATTCGATTCGGCAAGCTCATTCAGCGAGGCATCATCCAGACGCGGCGTTGTCAGAATGAGGCCATCGATTCGCTTGGCACGCGCTAACTGGTAATAGGTTTGATGTTGGCCTTCGAGGGAGACCCACTCGATCAACAAACGCAGATCGTAGGGTTTAAGAACTTCGATTAAACCAGCAATAATCTTAGGCAAGAAGGTATCCGATGAAATGTGGTGCGGGCTACGGGTGATCACTAACGCAATGGCTTGGGAACGATGTCGTACCAACGCCTGTGCATTGGCATTTGGGACATAGCCCAGAACACTGGCAGCTTCAAGGACTTTTTGGCGCGTCTCAGGGCGAATATTGATATGCTGAACGTTGTTCAAAACCAATGAGACTGTTGTACGCGAAACGCCCGCCAATTTTGCTACATCTTGACTTGTCACACGCCGACCAGGTTTTTCAGACATCTAGCGTCCAGTTCCACTCAACTAACACGATTGACTAACACGTGTTAGTTATACTTTAGCAAACTTCCTCCCCCATGTCAAGTTAATTTTCGCTTAGAAAATTACGCAGTAACCTTTCTACCCAATCCCCTGGATTGGTTTTCAATTCCAGCCAGCCACAGACCAGGCAGTTATCCTTTTTGGGCAAAAGATGGGAATAAACAGCGGTACTCGCAATGAAAACTTCAAACTGCCAAACCTTGCAAATCTGCAATGTTCTCAACTACAATTTTGTGAAATAATAAAGCCATGCCAGAATGTTGCTTTCTGGCAAGAGGGTCTGAAAGCGGAGCGAGCATGAAGCATTCTTTTCGTCCCCACCAAATTTTTTACCCTTTGTTTTTGTTGCTGTTCATCCTTACACTCTCCAGCTTCTTTACAGAGCGTCCCGTTTTGAGCGCAGCTTCTTCCCTCGCAACGCCCCAACCCACAGAGGCATGCCTTTTCAACCTGACCTTGACCCAGATTCGGGTGCAGGTCGCTGCCGACGGCACCTGGCAAGCCGAGCGCCTCTGGCAAAGCGGCACTACCGACATAAATACCAGGCGCAGTCTCTTTTCTGGGTCATCACTCGATGCTCTGCGATCCTCTTTGTTCGATGACCCTTGCGGACTGACCGCCCTGCGTGGCGCGATGACGTTGGAGATACAGGGTTCAATCGTCGCCGGTCAAGTCATCAACCTTAACCTGCCGGCAAATCCATCGACCGGTTATTTTTGGGAAATGGATGAGACGGCAACGACACTGCATCTGGAAGCAAACCAGATGCACCAGATCTCCAGGCGCATTGGCGGCGCGGCTTTGCAAACTTTGACCTTCCGCAGTCCATCTTCTGCCAAGGCGAAACTTCGCCTTCATTACCAGCGTCCCTGGCAGGAGCAGGAAGCGCCGATACTGCACATCCTCATCGAAGGACAGGGTGTTTCTATCGCCGACCTCAGCCAGGCGATCAGCCTGCCCACGCCATCTGCCACATTTGAAAGCTCGGCCCTCTCTCCCCCAGTCGAAGGATCGCCCTCTTTCGAGGCTCCAGCAATTCCCCAATCAGCCACCGAGCTGCCATCTTCTTTCAACTGGTGCGCTCAGGGCAAATGTACCCCCGTGCGCAATCAAGGCGCCTGTGGAAGCTGTTGGGCGTTCTCAACGGTGGGCGTTTTAGAATCGAAGATGTTGATCGTTAACGATCCCGCCACAAACTTATCCGAACAGTATCTGGTTTCGTGCAACCTGGAAGGTTGGGGATGTGATGGAGGGTGGTTTGCCCACGATTACCATATCTCGAAGAAGCCCCCCAGCGAACCGCAAGCCGGGGCAGTGTTGGAAAGCGCCTTCCCTTATCAAGCAGCCGATCTGCCCTGCAACGGGCCCTACCAGCATCCCTATCGGGCCAGCGAATGGAAATATGTGGACCGCAACGTAAATATCCCTACCGTAGCGCAGATCAAACAAGCCATTTACACCCACGGACCCGTTGGCGCAGCGGTTTGCGCCGGCCCCGCCTTCGATCGTTATCGCGGCGGGGTCTTTGTCACGGACGAAAAGTCGGTTTGTGGTTCTTCGCTGGTGAATCATGGGATCGTCCTGACCGGCTGGGATGACAGCCAGGGGGTGTGGATTTTGCGCAATTCCTGGGGCTCTTCCTGGGGGGAAAGCGGCTACATGCGCATCGGTTATGGGGTTTCCAATGTCGGGCTGGAAGCAAATTATATTTTCTACTCTCCTTCAGCGGACATTACCCCGACAGCCACTGCTACCCCGTCAACCTCGCCTTCTCCTACACCTTCACCAACAAGTTCTCCCCCTTTTGTCATCCGTGCTCATGTTTATCTGCCCATTCTTTCAAAGACTTCTCCCGAAAGCAGTCTGCCCCCAGCCGGTTACTGGCTCAACAAATATGAAGATTCCGATTTGAACGTAACTCCTTAACGCGCTTATGTAATCCATCAATCTGTAATTGTCTAAATAAAGGGATAGAGATTATAAGGGACAATACTGGCGAATAACTGACCCTGGCTTATACCCGATTCGCGAGCAGAGCTGTTCTTTCGACGGCGCCTATTATGCTCAAGGGCGTTTCACCTCCCCCACCACCGCCATTGTTCAACATGGCATATCGGTTATGTTTTTCAAGCCAGCCGCAATGCTTTTGAGGGTCAGGTTTCTCACCTCAAAGACAGCCTGGCATAGTTGGTTCTCTCCTTACACGCCGAAATACCTATTGACAAAGAGCAGCATTCAAGTTACGATGCACTTCAGCCCTTCCAAAGTGGATAGGGCTTGCGATGAAAGAAAAGGAAAGGTATAGAAAGATGTCTCTCATCTCCGCTGAAGAATTCACGCGCCGCTTTTTGCCACTGGTTCTCAACTCCACCCAACTGCCGAAGAAAGCCGCAGACTTGCACATTCTGCTCTATTCTGCTATTTTGAATCTCGAATCCGATCAAAGTTACACCGAGAAAGAAATTAACGCTCATTTGCAAGGATGGTGTTTGCACTTCGGTCAGACGATGGGTTTGGATCACGTGACCTTAAGGCGCGCTCTGGTGGATGAGGGTTTTCTCAAACGAGAACCCTCAGGTAATCACTATTCGGTAAACTTTGATGCTCTACCTGCTCAATTTGACCCCAACATCCGCACGCTTGACCTGGCGGCATTAATGGCACAAGCCATTGAAGAAAGAGAGCTGCGCAAACAGGAATTCCTCCGGCGTGCAAAAGAGAATCCGCCGCATCAAAAAAAGTAGCGACTGCTTGAGATGAACCTAATCTATCCGCCCCCTGCCCTGCAGACACCCCGCTTACGGTTAAGACCTTTTCATGTGAGGGACGCTGAACGGGTTGCTCTTCTAGCCGGTGATTATGACATTGCTCAGATGACCAGCAATATTCCCCATCCCTACGAAGTAGAGATGGCGATTCAGTGGATTCAAAGCCACGAAAGCCAGTTTATTTCCAGTTCCGTGATCCATTACGCTGTTACGTTCCCTAAGGATGACCTGCTCATTGGCGCGGTTGGACTCGAGATAGACATAGCTAACCAGAGCGCCGAATTGGGGTACTGGATTGGAAAGCCATATTGGAATCAAGGCTTTGCCACCGAAGCTGCCCGCGCAGTCCTGACTTTTGCTTTTCTTGAGCTGGGCTTAAACCGTATACAAGCCCGCCATATGACCAAAAACCCTGCTTCGGGTCGCGTGATGGAAAAATTGGGCATGGCTTATGAAGGTACCCTGCATCAATCGATCCTGCGCTTCGGAAAGTTCGAAGACGCTGACCTTTACAGCATCCTCCGCCAGGAGTTCACGCCATGAGCCAGCGGAAAAAGTCCATCTACATCGTGCTGAGAGGCCGTCAGCCCGGCGTCTATTCCCGCTGGGATGGTTTGCAAGGGGCACAAGCGCAAGTCGAAGGCTTTGGCGGTGCTGTGTACAAAGGTTTTTTTAACCTCGAAGAAGCAATCAATTGGGTTAAAGAACAACCTGCTGATCAAATTTCCCCCCCCATAAAGGCATGGCTTGCAGAGCAGTGTACTTCCCCAAGAGATGGTTTGAACGAAAAGATCGAAAGCCATCTCGAACAAGGTGGCGTGGTGATCTTCACCGATGGCTCGGCTTCCGGCAACCCCGGACGTGGCGGTTATGGGGCTGTGATCATCCAATCCGGAAAGCGGGAAGAAATCAGCGGCGGTTTTCTTCACACCACTAACAATCGCATGGAGCTTTATGCGTGCATTGCTGCATTGGAAAGGTTGCCAGAGCCTGCGCGCGTTCTCCTGATCACCGACTCGGCTTACGTTGCGCGCGCCTTTTCAGAAGGGTGGCTCCAGCAATGGGAACGAAGGGGTTGGAGGCGAAGGGACGGAGAACCAGTTGAAAACCCCGACCTCTGGCAACAATTAGACCGGCTATGCAAGATACATTCGGTAGAGTTCCACTGGATTAAGGGACACAACGCCCGACCCGAAAATGAACGCTGCGACCAGCTAGCCTCTAGCGCAGCCAGGAAAACCGATCTGCTCGAGGATAAAGGCTACCTTGTCCGGCGATAAAACGGTGAGGAACCCTGGTCATTCAAAAATCGTCCTTGGGATAACAGGTTTTCTCAATAATCTTAGAATGACAATCGAAAGGAGTATCAAATGAATGACCGTAAAAGCATCCGTTGGATCGCAGTCATTGTTTCTTTGATCGTTCTCTCCCTGGCGTGTAATTTTGTTACCCAATTGATCAATCCAGTCGAACAGGAATCTGAGAGCAAGCAAGAAAACGCCCCTTCTCTGATCACCCCAATCGCGCCTCCTGAAGAGAGTTCCTCCGAAACTGAACCGCTCCCGCCGAGTGGTGGTACGGAAGGGGAGACGCCACCTCTCGAAGGTGAAGGCTCAATGGCTCTCATTCGCCAATGGGCAAGTGAAGCCCAAGCCAGTTCCGAGTATGGTAGTCCAGACTGGGCAGCCGCTCAAGCCACCGGCGAGCCAAATACCCCCGAATGTGGTGACCACCAAACCGCCTGGGCGTCTTCCAATTCCGATACGCAAGAGTGGCTCAACCTTTTTTACCCAACTCCAGTCTATGCAGTCGAGATCAATATTTACCAGACCTACAACCCCGATCAGGTTGCGATGGTCGACCTGATTGATATGCAAGGCAACTACATCAACGTATATAAAGGTCAACCCCAAAAAATTGAAAATCCTTGCCCCTATATCCTGAGCGTTTCCACAGCCTCCAGCGGTGTCCTGGTTCAAGGGGTACGGATTACCATTGATCAGTCGATCATCCAATTAGGCTGGAATGAAATCGACGCGGTTGAATTAATCGGCGTTCCGGGCGAAGGTACCCCCATCCGCCCTCCCACCCCATAGGAGGAGTCAACAGCTCTCTATGCAAAAGCGCCTTTTTCAATTCAGCCTGGCGATCTTTGCCACCTTGCTCATAGGGGGATTTCTCTATCAACTCCCACCCATCCAGGATCGGTTGGCATGGCGCGTCCACGAATTGACGGTATTCGCCAAAGGGCTCATCTCTCCCCCTGAAAAGATCGCTTTTGTCCCGGCTCAACAGCAAATTGAAGCCATTGTCAGCGCTACCCTGCAGGCTGTTCAAACTGCTACAACCACTCCAACCGCCACTGCCACCCTCCCCGTCCCGGATACCCCTCAGCCAACGGCTACTCCCACCCTCCCCCCTACTCCGCTTCCCGCTAAGATTGCTCTTCAGGGGGTAAAGTATATGGACCAACACGGTCTATGGAACTATTGCGCGCCCGCCAATCTGGCAATGGCTTTGTCTTATTGGGGATGGCAGGGAGATCGTCTGGATACCGGCAAATGGCTGAAACCCTATGACAAAGATAAAAACGTCATGCCCTACGAGATGGCTGCTTATGTCAATGAAACCACCGACTTAAAGGCCATCGTGCGCGTTGGAGGTAACCTGGAACTGGTTAAGAAGCTGGTTGCCAATGGTTTCCCTGTCTTAGCCGAAAAAGGCACCTGGATTCGCGATTTCACCGGTGTGGTCAGTTGGATGGGACATTATGCTGTGATTACGGGATATGATGATTCTTCCCAGGAACTGATCACCCAGGACTCCTATTTCACCCCTGATTATCTCGTTCCCTATGAGAAGTTTCTGCGCGAATGGCGTTCCTTCAACTATACCTATATCCTGATTTACCCCTCAAATGAAGAAAGCCGGCTTCAATCCTTGCTTGGCGATGAGTGGGACGCAACGACCAATCTCCTGAATGCCGCCCAACTTGCCTCGAACGAAATCTTTGCTCTGGATGGCGTCGATCAATTCTTTGCCTGGTTCAACCGCGGCACGAATTTGAAAGAATTACAGGACTATGGGGGCGCCGCTCTGGCATACGATGAAGCTTTTAACATCTACAACACGCTTCCAGAAGACCGTGCTGTGCGCCCCTACCGGATTCTATGGTATCAAACCGGCCCATATTTTGCTTATTTCTATGTCGGCCGCTATTACGATGTACTGAATTTAGCCACCACTGCCATCAATGCTGCTCTGGACGAACCCGCCATTGAAGAAAGCTTCTACTGGCGCGGGATGGCAAAAAAAGCATTGGGCGATACCAGCGGCGCAATCGCTGACTTCAAACTCGCCCTGAAATACCACCCCGATTTCGAACCAGCATTGTATCAATTGAACGAACTCGGCGTGACACCGTAGAGATGTGGTTTGCGATGTCTATACGAACGCATCTCTCAACAAAACTTGATCTGACTCATCTATTCTAATTCTTTTGCCGCTTCCCACAAGGCATCCATTTCCGCCAGGGAAAGATCGGCTAAATTCTTTCCTTGCTCTTTGGCGCGCCGTTCGATGTAGGCAAAGCGTTGGCGGAAGCGCTGGTTCGCCTGACGAAGCGCGCTTTCGGCATCGATCTCTAACCAGCGCGCCAGGTTCACCAGTGAAAAAAGGATGTCACCAAACTCATCCGCCCGGTCTTTTGCTCCTTTGGCAGCAACCAACTCACGCAGTTCTTCTTCAACTTTGTGCAGAACGCCTTCGATATTGCTCCAATCAAACCCCACGCGCGCAGCTCTCTTCTGATATTCCTGGGCTTGAATGAGAGCGGGTAAAGCCTGCGGCAGACCATCCAGAATCCCTTTTTGGTCCTCGCCGTTCTTTCTGCGCTCCTCAGCCTTTAAGTTCTCCCAATTGCGCAACACCTCTGAGCTTCCGCTCACCGCCAGATTCCCGAAAACATGCGGATGACGGCTGACCAGTTTGCGGTGAATGCCAGCCAGGACGTCTTTCATTCCAAAATCCCCATCTTCATTGGCAATTTGGGCATGTAAGACTACCTGTAATAGCAAATCGCCCAACTCTTCTCGCATGGCAGCGATATTTTCCTGGTCAATGGCTTCAACCAACTCGTAGGCCTCTTCAAGCAGATAGGGTTTGAGGGTTTGATGGTCCTGTTCCCGATCCCACGGGCAGCCTTCCGGAGACCGTAAATGGGCGACAACCTCTTGAAAAGCTTCAAAGGAGGTTTCGCGGGGCAAGCCCGGCAGATACAAAGAGGTCATCCAGTCAATCAATGGACTGTGATCGATTTCGTACAGGTTGAGTTCTTCAATTCGTACCTTTGGCGTTCCAGCCTGATGCACCAGGCGAACTGGATGATCAGGTGGGTAAACCTCCATCAGAGTTAATTTGACATCGGCGGCAACCTGCCGGGAGTAGAGTTGGGCAATGATCACCGGCAGATTGGGCGGGAATTGCGGCACATGCGAAGCGGCAATCTCCAGGGCGTCTAAAATCAACAGGTTCGGTAGGGGATCGAGAGCCAAAGCTGTCAAGATCGGTTCGATAAAACTGATTCCCTCCAACACCTGAACGCTCAGTCCCTCCTCCTGTGCCAGGCGAAGAATAGCTGGTGTCGTTGCTTCTGCCACAAACGGATGACCGGGCACCGCATAGACCACTCCTTGCGTTCGTCTTCCTAACTGAATTACCTGTTCAACGATTTGTTGATACACAACATCAAACGAGTCTGCCTGGTTGTAAAGGTAATCAAAAGAATGAATTTTGAGATGAGAGGGAAGGCTTCCCAACGCCGGGTGGCGCTGCGTGCGGACGTAAATCTCATTCACCTGTCCCAACAACTCCCAAACCTGACGGGTGAGCAGGAGAGGATCGCCAGGACCTAATCCTAAAATTGTGATGGAGGGTAAGGTCAGTTTCATATCCGCATTTATAACACAAAAAAGGAGCTATCTTGCGATAGCTCCTTAGAAGAGTGTCAGGGTTGACTAATCGGGTGGAATCTCCTTGAAAGCGTAATCCACATCGATCCCACGCGCTTTTTGGGCTCGTTTCACAATCACATACCACAAGGCGGAGAAGATGATGATCCCAAATACAACACTGTAAGCCAGGGGACTGGTCAACCCCAGGGCGGGCACCAGCAAGTAACTGAGCACCATACCAAAGCCGAAGATCGCTCCTAGGGTGCCCAGAATGGTTACCCAGGGGATGTTGCCCAACTTGTACTTTGCTCCAGGCGACGCCTCGTAAATCTCTTTCGCTCTGAAGGGAAACACCGCACCCGCCAGACTGCTGGAAGCAAAGACATATCCACACGCAAACGTCACGCCCAGGGTCAAAGATGCCCATCCGCCATACAGGTTATAGAGCAATATGACCGGAATGCTGGCAAGGAAATAAGCAATGTGAGCGTTGACCGGGGTATGGAACTTTTCGCTAACCTCCGAGAACCAGGCCGGTAACAAGCGATCCAGGGACATCGCAACCATGATCCGGGTAACCCCGATGTAACAGTTATTGACGATCTGGAAGGAGTTCAGGATATAGCCAATGCCAATCAGGATCACCACAATCGGGCTTCCGGTTAAAGCGACCGCCAGGATATTTGGCCACAACCAGAAGCCGCTGATCGTCGCTTCTGAAACGCCCGACCAGTAGCCAGCACCGGCGATATACAGGAATTCTGTTCCGCCAACGCGTTGGAAGGCAATGCCGAGAATAGCCAGCAAGATGCCGGTCATGATCAAAGAGCCCACCAGAATGAAAGTCTGACTCTTGAAAGAGCGGGCATCTTTAATCTCACCGTTTTGCTCAACTGAATAGGTAGCCCACTGCAAGCTCGTCCAGGCAATGGCTGCAACCATCAACGTATTGAAAAAGCTGAAGGGAGGATTCAGGTCAATCCCGGCTGCAATAACCGCATCCTTAGCCGTTTGATAGAAATTTGGCGCGCCGCCAGAGGCAACTGCAAACGCATTCAAGCGCTCCACAAACTGGGAGGTCGGGGTAGTAAACAAAACGATGAGCATGGTCGCAAAGGCAATCAGGATGCCATAGAACATAACGTATTGAACCTTTACGTAGTTCTTGAAGCCGCTGACCAGGAGGAGCATTGAAAGGAGAGCGTTCAAGATGCTCACAATCACAATCCCCCAGGGTGTTGTGAACCAGATACCAATTTGCGACAGGGAAGGATTGGAGAGGGTAGCTCCCAACCCCAAAAAGAGTGGAGCAAACCCTAAATAGGAGAGCAACCACCCAGACAGAGCAACCCACTGCAAAATCCAGATCACAAAACCTGACATTAGGATCGTAAATCCCCAAAATCCTCCGAAAGCCCGGCTTTGAAAGACATAATCACCACCTGAGCGCGGCATGGCAGTCGAGAGCCACACATACGTAAAAGCAATGGGCACTTCAAAAAGCATGGCAAGGATAATGCCCCAGAACAAACTGCCGCCAGGCAAAGCCCCCGGGCCCCACAGGTATGTCCATGGAAAGATTAAGCCCATGGTGAGAATATTGTAAATAAAAGCTGAATAGGGAGACATCACCCGAACCAAGCCAGATGCTTTCCGAGTGAAGACCTCCGGTTTTGCCACCGCTGTTGCCATACTGGACTCCTTTCTAGATATGGGATAGGAAATTAGATAGATACCTCAATCATTGCGCTGCTCCTAAGATATCAATCAGTTACCATCTCACCTCCTCATGAAGGAATGATCTATTGCCGCTATCCGCTGGTCATCTGGTATCCTTCGACCTTGCCTTCTAAAAGATTTACCAGACAACCGCGCAGGATGCCTTCACCATACTCACTCCCTGGGTTAACACACGTCGTACGCCCGATCTTGATCACTCCCTGAGCTTCGTGAATATGCCCATGCAGTCCCAAAACCGGCTGGTATTTCTCAATTGCCTGGCGCACGGAAGCGCTACCAGCGCCATGCATGACAATCTGACCGGCTTTGACAATGGGAGTCGGTGGATCGGTAGTCCAGTCTAACATTGGACAGGTATCCAGCGTGGAATCTTTCGGCGGATCATGAAAGTTAAAGATCGCTTTATTCATGTCAGGCACCTTTTGCACCATTTCTTCGATATAAGCGCCTAATTGCTCATCGGAGATCTCCCGCGGCGTGTTCCAGGGAGTGGGGGTGCTGAAACCAACACTAATCATGCAGTGATCCTCGTCGATGTAAACCGCCTCGCCTTCACAGGCGACAAACGCCTCGGTGCCTTCGCGCTTTAGAACTGTTAACACCTCCGGATCGTCATCGTTACCACCGGTGACAAAACAGCGGATGCCCGTGCCCTTCAAGCGCGTCTCGGCTAAGTCAATCCAGCTTTCCAGACGCTCACGGGCAAGTTGATGGAAAAGCTGATCGACAGCTGCTTTGTCCTCTTGTAAGGCTTTAAATTCATCTTCTTCCATCAATTTGTAATAAAAGCCCAATAATCCAATTCGATCGATCAAATTTTTTAACTCTTCTTCGCTTTCCACATGGTGAACTGTCCCCTGCAGGGTGGCTCGATAACGCCCATTGCCTTCCTTGATGATGGGGATTAAGAGTTTGCCGGTAATGTCACCGCCCATAACCAGGACATTCGCTTCATAAAATTTACCCGCATTGAGAAATTTCCGATAGGTGCGCTCCGAACCATGAATATCGGTAGCATAGAAAAGGCGAGTAAATTTCTTTTTAGATTTCTTGAACAAAAATGACATGGAAAGCCTCCAAACGGATCTGGATCAATAATGATTGAAATCAAACATTACCTACTCAGGCTAAGCAAATCCTTAGCGCTGAACGTTCGCAATCACGACCTCGACTGGCAGGTCTGCCAGCATATCCCGCGTATGGCGGTCCAAGCCATCATCGGTGATCAAACGGTGAACCTGATCCAACCTGGTAACCTCGAAATTGGAAACAACACCCCATTTCGAATGATCAACCAGAATCGTCCGCACGCCTTGGGTGCGCTCCAGCATCTTGCGAATTAATTCGGCTTCCACGCTGGAGGGAACCGTACATCCATGCCGTAAACTGATGCCATCTACGCTGACGAAAGCTTTATCTGCGTAAACCTGATTCAGGATTTCAACCGCAAAACGACCTGCAACCGAATTTGAGGTTGGTTGAAAGTTTCCTCCTAACAGGATCAATTCATACCCTACTTCCCCCACTTCAAGCGCTGCCTGGATGTTATTGGTGAAAACGGTAATGTTTGCATCGCGTGGAATCTGCTTGATCATTTGGGTCGTGGTTGTGCCACTGTTGATAAAGACAATATCGCCTTCTTCAATAAAAGAAACCGCCTGTAACCCAATTGCTCGTTTCTCCTCTACGTAACGAGCCGCGCGCTGCACATACTGGGGTTCCATGCGCATCCGCTGGCTGAGAACGGCGCCTCCGTGTGTGCGTTCGACAATCCCCTCTTTCTCTAACCACTCCAAATCTCGCCGAACCGTTGCTTCGGACACATTTAACAGGCGGCTCAACTCGGACGAGGGGACGATGCGATGCAACGCCAGATATTCTTGAATTCGTTCACGCCGTTGAGCTGGGATCAGGGTTTTGCTCACCTGTTGAGAACCTGTCTTTGCAAAAATCGCTGAAAGAAAAGGACAAAATTCTTCAATATTATAAAATAATTTGATGGAATTTGCAAGTTTTTGTTCAAATCAGTATTGAGCAATTTTGAGCAAATTCAATCACGCAGCAAGCATGAATTGAGGCTGCTGAAATACCCCTATTTATTTTGCCTGAATTTCGTGCATCTCATACGGATGCTTACACGAATCGCAGATGATTTCTCTATTTTGGACAAGCGAGCGTTTCAACTGAATAGCATGAGGAGGTTCACAGCGGCAATAAGCGAGAACTTGCGGATCGTTCGGCGTGCTGCGCACCATTAACCCTTCCACCAAAACCAATGCCCGAAAGATGCCCCCGTATTGACTCAGTAACCACTCAAGTTTACTTAGAGCCATTTCCCAACGGCGATGTCCCTCCGGCGCCAGAATCCATTCAACCCGCTGGGTTTGAGGATTGCGGTAGGACATCACTCCGAAAGCGCGCGGAGGTTGGCGATAGAATGGGGAGAAACGCCCAACCGATTCCATAATTTCGAGAAGCAGATTGACCACGATCTTCTCGGCTGCTATGCAGGCCTCGGTCATTTCCACTTGCTCAAAAATCAGCGAAATATCCGGCAAAATGGCATTGACCTCATAAAGGCGGCACATCTCCGACCAGATGCGGACCAACAAGTCCTGCATGGTCTCGATTGGATCAAGTATTTCTTTTGGATGATCCATCATCATCATAATGGTTGCTCTCCGGACTGCCTTTAGCGGAGAAGCAAAAATGGGTCATCAGGCAGGTTAAATTATCCGATTAATCCTTTGGAGCGGAGAAGCGGGAACGGATCCGTAAGATTTTTCTCCAGACTAACCTGAGCTGGAGAGAGCCCAAACGCAATGCCGAGCAGTTGAGTAAAATACAAAACAGGCAAAGGCTTCTCCAGGCCCATTTGAAACTGACGAGCATCCAGGTTGGTATGACACAGCGGACAGGCTACAGCAAGGGCTTCAGCAGAAGCTTTTTGCGCTTCGACAATCAACTTTGAACTCAGTCGCCAGACGATCTCCGGTTTCGTCAGGGAATGAGCTGCTCCACAACAGGTTGTCTTATAAGACCAATCAATGACTTCAGCGCCTGCTGCGGTCAACAGACTTTCCATCTCGGTCGGATTTTCGACATGGGCAACGCCTGTCACAGCTGGCGGGCGAGTCATCAAACAGCCATAATAGCAAGCCACCCGCAGTCCATTCAAAGGTTTGAGCGTTCGCTCTGCTACTTTCGATTTGCCAGCGTGGATCGATATCGCTTCAACCAATGTAGTGACTTTCACGCTATCCTGAAAACGATATTCTAAAACGTTTTCCATTGCTTGTCGTTTTTGTGGATGATGACGGATTTCATATAACGCAGCTTGATGACGGTTGTAGCAGGCAGCACATGGCATGGTGACTTCATTGAAGCCACCATGCTCGAAAAGCTTGAAGTTCTGTAATGGAAGTCTCAGCGCTGCTTCGGGATCAGCTCGATGAGCAGCACTGCTGCCGCAACAAACCCAACCTTCTGGCTCGACGATCTCTAAATCCAACACCTTACAAACAGCCCGTGCCGATTGATCAAACTCTCTGGCACTCGAATGAAGGGAACAGCCTGGATAATATGCAATCGCTTGCGTTGAGTGGCTTTTCGGGCGCGGCCGACGCGGGGGACGCACCAGTTTCGGGAAAAAGCCCACCTTTCTCTTGCGCAACATACGGGTATACAGGCCAATATCTTCGAACAAACTCTGCGGTTGCGACAGTTTCATCTCCACCATCAAACCCGGCTCATACAAACGCCCCCAAATCCGCAATTGGCGCAAGAAAGCCCGGTTAAAGATTGCGACTTCGGGAACTTTCGGTTTGATTCCCTGAGCCATCGCCTGACGGGTCAGAAATTCCATGATACCGTTAATGTCAAGCCCTTGAGGGCAACGCGTGGTGCACGTCTGGCAAGCCGCGCATAACCAGGGCGTAACACTATGCAAAGCAATATCCTCCTGTCCCAATTGCAATGCCCTCATTATTTGATTTGGCTGCCAGTCGAAAAAATCACTCATCGGACAGCCACTCGTACACTTGACACACTGATAACATAGATAAACATTCTGACCCAGTTCCCGTTCAATCTGTTGGGCTAAATGGGGTCGAATTTCTACAATCGGCGCAGTGGTCAGATTTTCTTTTTCCATCACGCGCTCCGTTCTACGCTTGCTCAGGCAACCAGTGGCTCAACCACCGGACGAGGATACAAACCAGCCCCTTTGACAATCGGCTCGACCGCTTCTTCCCACTCGATTGCCATAATATGCACTCCCGCAACTCCTTCGATTTGCATGATCTTTTGGATGAGTTCAATGCAGATATCGATTCCGGTTTGTTTCCAGGCTTCTGAGCGGGCTTTTTTCTCTTCTTTCGTCAATTCATCCTTGCTTTTCCCTGCCCATGGGAGTCCGGCATCCTCCAAACGCTGGATTAATTCCGGTGGGATGAGAATGCCAGGCACACTCTCCTTCATGTACTTTGCCATCGCCGGACTTTTCAGCGGGCCAACTCCGGCTAAGATATAGGCCTGCTGATGCAATCCCAAGGCGCGCACTTTCTCCATAAAGGCTTCGAAGGCAGGAATATCAAACACCAGTTGGGTTTGAATGAAATTTGCGCCGGCTTTGATTTTCTTTCCCAAACGATAGGGTCGAAATTCAATCGGATGGGCAAAGGGCGACTCAGCCGCTCCGATAAAGAAGCGCGGCTCCAGACCTTTCAGAGGATCACCGCATTGAAAGACATGCTCATCGCGAAGGTTTTTAACGATCTGGATTAACTGAATCGAGTCGATGTCAAAAACATTTTTTGCCTGAGGGTGATTTCCAAAGGTCTGGTGATCGCCGGTCAGACAAAGAATATTCCGCATTCCTAAAGCATAAGCGCCCAGGAGATCGCTCTGGATTGCCAGGCGATTGCGATCGCGGCAGGTCATTTGAATAACCGGTTCCAGCCCCTCGCTCACCAAAATCGCTCCTGCGCCGATACTGGACATGCGCACAATGGCGGTCTGGTTATCGGTAATATTTACTGCATCACAATAACCGCGCAATAGGGCTGCTTTCTTGCGGATCACCTCTGCATCTGCGCTCTGCGGCGGGCCTAACTCGGCTGTTACCGCAAAATTCCCGGATTTCAGCACTCTTTCTAAATTCGAACCACTTACATAGCCATTGGATGCTCGCTGATCAGCCATTTTCTACTCCTCCTCGTATAGACGCAGGTCAGGACGAACGATTTTGCGCGGACCACCATCTCGAGAAGTTCGCCAATTCTTGGGGGGGCGAATTTCGGAAAGCATTTCAAGCTTATCCAGGGACTTTAAGCGATCGTAGATTAATTGCCAGGCACACGGAATATCTTCGTTCACTTCACAATGACCATCCTGAGAACCTCCACAAGGCCCATTGAGCAAGGATTTGGAACAACGAGCAATGGGACAAACCCCGGCTGTCAAACCTAAAATACAATCTCCACAAGCCGCACAGCGTTCCACCCACACGCCCTGTTCCGCAGGTAATCCCAGAAAAGAGGTGTTCAACCCGGGTACTACCCATGTTTTCGGGAAATGCTCGGCAATTGCCTGTACCCCGATCCCACAGCCCAGGGATAATACGAGGTCAGCCTCGTTAACCTGTTCGGCAATGGTATCCAGGTACTCCCACTCACACTGGCGTTGGACGGTGACATCGGTGACATCTTTTGGGTCACCATCCAGTTTTGATGCCATGCGCAACGATGCCGCCAGAATGGCTGCCTCCCTCGATCCACCTGCAAAGCAAACGGTCACGCAGGTGCCACAGCCGACCACCAATACCTTCTGGGCTGATCCAACCAAACCCTTGATTTCTTCAAAAGGTTTCTGTTCAGCAATAATCATTGAACACCTCCAAAGATGAAAAAGAGGATTGCAAGAATCAATTTGCAATGGTTGTCAACTGGCATGCCCGCTCTGAACCTCCTTTCGGTTGGCTTTGCCGTTCATCCGCAATGGGTTCGGGCCCAGCATTTCCACCACCCTTAACATCTCTTCGGTTGCAGAGACAAATTGACTTGCCATCGAAGAAGAGATATGAAACATCTTGATCCTCTCAGGCTCTAAGCCAATCTGTTTTAAAAGGTCTTTCACTCGTTCAACCCTTCGAATGGCATTGGTATTTCCTTCCAAAAAATGACAATCGCCCGGCATGCAACCTGCCACCATTACGGCATCCGCTCCAGCTTCAAATGCTTGCAGGGCATACAGCACATCCATCTTGCCTGTACAGGGAATCTGGACAATCTTCACGTTCGGTGGATACTGCAAACGCAATCCGCCAGCCAGATCTGCCGCTGCATAGGCACAGTATTGGCAGCAAAAAGCAATAATCTGATAATCCGTGTTTAGCTCAGACATACCTCTTGAGTGCTTTCTGATGCAAACAAAGCCGAAACTTTTGCCAAAATTTGGGCATCGGTGAAGTACATCAACTGGATTGCTCGAGCCGGACACTCAGCCACACAGGTGCCACAACCCTGACAAACAGCAGCTTCGATGTATGCCGCGCCCTGGATTCCACCAACACCTCTCTGGTCGGGCTTGATTTGAGGGACGTTGAAGGGGCAGATTCGCACACACGTCAGACAAGCCGTGCATCTATCCGTATCGACAACTGCCACTCTCCCCCCGGCGGAGATGGCTTCCTGACTTAATACTCGCCCAGCCCGTGAGGCTGCTGCCAGAGCCTGAATCATGCTTTCATCAACCAGTTTTGGATAATGAGCCATACCGGCGATATAGATTCCTTCGGTCGAGACATCCACGGGGCGCAGCTTAACGTGCGCCTCCTGGAAAAAGCCATCGGCGCCGCGTGGCACTTTGAACAACTTCGAGATTTCTTCAGCCGTCTCGGAAGGCACAACCGGCATCGATAAAGCCAAAGCATCGACACTGAGGACTATTTTTCGGTTGAGGGATAGGTCTGTTGCTTCGATGCATAATCTTTGCTCACTTTCAACACGCACCTGTGGTTTGTGATCTGCTGTATAGCGCACGAACAGGACTCCTCTGGCACGAGCCCGGGTATAAAGTCGCTCCTTGAAGCCATAGGCACGCATATCCCGATACAGGATGGTGATTTGTAACTGCGGATTAAGCTCTTTTAATGCCAGGGCGTTTTTAAGAGCCACGCTGCAACAGATCCGACTGCAATACTGCTCAGCAGGACCAACACACAAGATCATCGCCAGGGATTTCCAGGATCGCACCTGGTCAGGATGCAAGGCAATCTTCTCCTCGAGATCCAACTGGGTGAGAATTGCCGGATGGCTACCCAAGCCGTACTCCGGTCCTCGATATTCCTGCCCACCAATTGCCAGAATTGTTACACCATGTCGAATTTCTTCGCGTCTGCCATCACTCGTTTCCACTCTGGTCACGAAATTGCCGCTGAAGCCACCAAAGTCCACCACGCGGCTTTGGGTATGAATCACGATGTTCGGCTGGCTCTTAACTTGTTGAATCAGGTAAGCCAGCAAGGCTTGCGGCTCGCTCGGCAATGCATTCACCGTCCCTACCGGAAAGGGAGTAACCACACGGCGGAGATTCCCGCCAAGCTCAGCCTCCCGCTCTACCAGATGTACTTTAAATCCTTGCTGAGCGAGATTCAGGGCTGCGGAGAGACCGCTTACACCACCGCCTACCACCAAAGCGGAGTGTTCTATCGGTACAGGGATGGTTTGTTGAGGAGTCAGCAGCGCAGCTTTCGCTACTGCCATCCGCACCAACTGGCAGGCTTTCTCGGTTGCCGCTTCCCAATCATGGGAATGGACCCACGAACATTGATTGCGTATATTTGCCATCTCAAATAAATAGGGATTCAGTCCCGCCGCCCGTAAGACATCCTGGAAGAGTGGTTGATGGGTTAAGGGTGTACAGGAGGCGACAACAACGCGATTCAGATTCAATGCTTTTATTTGCTCGGTAATGTGACGAATGCTATCCTGGGAACAGGTATACAGGTTATCCTCGGCATGGACAACATACGGCAAATGACGGGCGTATTCAGTTACGGCGGGCACATCCAGATACCCTCCGATATTCGAACCACAATGACAGACAAAAACTCCAATCCGCGGTTCTTCATTGCTCACATCACGTTCGGGTGGAAATTCGGGTATGGAGGTTAATCGAAAGCGAGCCCTGCTCAATTGAGCTGCAGCGCTTGCAGATGCGCCGCTGGCTTCGACCACTGTTTCGGGGATGTCCTTTGGCTCCCGAAAAGGACCCACAGCATAAATCCCGGCCCGACTGGTTTGTACAGGATTGAACTGAACCGTATGACAAAAGCCGTATTCATCCAGTTCAATCCCAAGGCGCCGCCCAAGATTCCGCACTTCCGGCGAAATCTCCATCCCCACCGATAGCACGACCAATTCAAACTCGCGCGAATGAAGCTGGTTCTGATCGTCCTGATAGGTAAGCCATAAGTTATGGGTTTGTGGGTCCTCTCTCACGCAACTCACCCGACAACGGGTATACTGAACGCCATAGGTTTTCTCTGCCCGTTCAAAATACGCCCAATACCCCTTTGAGAATGCCCGCATGTCCATCATGAAAACCTGAAGATCAATTTCAGGATGATGTTCTTTGGTCATGATGGCTTCTTTGGTAGCATACATGCAGCATACGGCGGAGCAATAATCATGGCTCTGGTCACGCGATCCAACACACTGGAGAAAGGCAATTCGGTGCGGTTGCCGGCCATCCGACGGTCGCTGAATAACCCCAAAGGTTGGGCCGGATGCAGAAAGCAAACGCTCATATTGTAAAGCCGTAATGACATTCGGATATCTACCATAACCGTACTCCTCCGAAAGTTCGGCACGGTAGATTTCATAACCGGGAGCAAGAATAATCGCTCCCACTTTTATATCCTCCCGTACGGGAGGCATATCGTGATCGATCGCGTTTGCGCCACAGGCAAACACACAGCTCATACATTCAGAACAGACCCCACATGCCAGACAGCGCGCTGCTTCTGCCTGGGCGCTTTCATCGTCATAACCGCGCTCCACCTCTTCAAAGCTGGCGCGCCGTAGTTCGGGCGGCAATTCGGGTAAAGGCACGCGACCCTGGCGATGAATTTCCCCTCTGGCTATCCGTTCTTCTATTTCTTGCTGGCTCAATCGGACAACCGGCAACTCGGGCTTAGGGGGACGCTCCAGGGCTTCTCCTTGCAGGTAGCGCAGAATTGATTCGGCCGCCTTGTGACCACTGGCAACTGCTTCGATCACAAAAGCCGTCCCCGAAACACTATCCCCGGCCGCAAACACGCCTGGTCTTGTGGCAGCCATGGTGTTTGGGTTAATGGCGATGGTCTGCTTGGGAGTAATTCCCACCCCAGCGTCAGCAGGGATAAACGCCAGCCCGGCTCGCTGACCAACGGAAAAGATCACTGTGTCACAGGGAATAACAAAATTGGATTCGGGCACTTTTTCGACATGCAAGCGGCCACTTTCGTCGAAATGGAAAGATGCCACCCGCATACACTCCACCCCACAGGCATGTCCATTTTCATCCGCAAGGATCTGCTCGAATGTCAGGTCGTTATAAATTTGCACGCCCTCTTCTTCCGCGGCTTGCACTTCCCAGGGGTGAGCTGGCATTGTTTCCCGCGATTCAAGACAAGCCATGGCAACTTTTGCCCCCAAACGTACCGCAGTACGCGCACAATCTACAGCCACATTACCTCCCCCCAGAACAAGCACATTTTTCCCTAGCTGGTACTTGCCTTCTTCAAGAGGATTGCCATTTTCACGGCGCGGTACATACTTACCCAGGCGCACATCCCGCAGAAAATGGGTATTTACCAGCACCCCTTCAAGGTTGGCACCCGGGATTCGCAGGCGAATCCCCTCATGCGCCCCAACGGCAATCAATACCGCATCGAAACCTTCAGCAAAAACATCATCCAGGTTATTGACCTGCGTGTTCAGGCGTAGTTCTACCCCTAAATCGAGAATATCCTGCACTTCTCGTTCTATAATCCAGGTTGGCAAACGATATTCGGGCACCCCCAAGCGCAACATTCCACCGGCAACCGGCATTGCTTCGAAGACCGTCACGCCGTAGCCAGCCTTCACCAGGTCCTGAGCAGCCGTCAGCCCACACGGACCGGCGCCGATAATGGCAACCCGTTGGGGATACAGCCTGGGGGCGGGGTCAACAGGTTGACGTGGTTCGGCATACACCTTGTCGGTGACAAACCGCTTGAGCGCTCGAATATTGATCGGTTCATCGACGAGACCCCGGTTACAGGCAGTCTCACACCGGTGATTGCAAATCCGCCCACAGATGCCTGGAAAGGGGTTATCCATCTTGATCACCCGCAGCGCATCGTGATAGCGTCCCTCGCGGATCAGGGCAATATATCCCTGGGCACGTTGTCCGGCCGGACAGGCATCCCGGCACGGGGAAATGCCGCGTTTTTCAATCGCATAAGCATTGGGAACAGCCTGAGGATAAAGTTTATGAATCGCGTGTTTCTTAATCAGGTTTTCATTAAATCGATCCGGAACAATGACCGGGCAAACCTTCTCGCAATCTCCACACGCCACGCATTTGCTGCTCTCCACATAGCGCGGTTCATGTTGTAAGGTTACTGTAAAATTGCCTGCTTCGCCGCGCACATCCACCACTTGAGTGAGGGTCATTAATTCGATGTTGGGATGTCGTCCGGTTTCCACCAGTTTGGGCGAGATGGTGCACATGGCACAGTCATTGGTCGGAAAGGTTTTATCCAGTTGTGCCATTTTGCCACCAATGGCGCTCCTGGCTTCGATCAAGTAAACTTTGAAGCCCTGATCGGCAAGGTCAAGAGCAGCTTGCATTCCGGCTATGCCACCTCCGACCACCATCACCGCCCCAATGGGGTCAGGATCGCTCTCTGAGTTTAGGCGAAATTCCTCCTTTGGCGTATTTTGCATGGCATCGCACCTCATTCAACCGTCAATCGTTGGTTTTGCGTGGCCTCCTGCCTCGAAAGTTGATTTCTTCATCACTTGCGTCCTCAGAAGCCTGCCGCTCTCTCTCGATTGGCTGGCTTTTGATCGGGCTTGGGCCAAGCTTGCGAATGCGTTCCGTCATGGTTTGGGCAGCGATTGCAAAAGAAGCTCCCTGGCTGCCCGACATGAAAAAGATATCTAAACGATCCCCACCCAAACCGATCTCATCGAGAATTTTCTTCGCCCGTTTCACACGCGCCCAACCCCGCTCGTTGCCGCGCACATGATGGCAATTGCCGATCGGACAAGCCACCACATAAACGCCATCAGCCCCTTGTTCGAAGGCCTCCAGGATATAACGGATATCGGTTTTGCCGGTGCAGGGCATGCGCACGAACTTAACGTTGGGTGGATATTGCACATGTAAGATTCCAGCCGTATCGGCAGCCATATAGCCACAATAAATGCAGTAAAAGGCAGTAATTTGTGGTTCAAACTCTGCCGTAAGTGGCTTTTCCACGGGTGTTGGCGAAGTTAGTGGATAGGATCGGTCAACCATTCTCCCAACCCTCGAATCTGGCGAAGCATCATTTGCTCATCTGTGTAGTGAACCAGTTGAATGGCGTTTGCCGGACATTCGCCTGTACACGTGCCACAACCCTGACATTGAGCCGGATCGATAAAAGCTGCCCCGCCCAGGCCGCCTACCCCGGTGCGCAATTGCTGATGGCGGGAAGGCAGATCAGCATAAAAACCATCTGCACTCTGCTCACCACTCATCTCAATCCATTCGGTCGGTTGAATCACCTGAGGTATCCCAAAAGGACAGGTGCGAGTGCAGGTCAGACAACCGACACATTTTTGGGGGTCGACATACGCCACCACACCGCCGAGGAAGAGCGATTTTTGGGTTAGCAATGTCAAAGCCCGACCGGCAGCCGCCAAAGCGTGACTGATGCTCTCTTCAATGAATTTTGGATAGGCTGCCATGCCAGCCAGGAAAATTCCTTCGCGCATAAAGTCCATCGGGCGCAATTTGAGCTGGGCTTCCTCAAAAAAGCCTTCACTTGATAAGGGCACCCGTAACTTTCGCGCTAAAGCTTCACTGCCCTCGGATGGCACAACAGAAACGCTGAGCGGTACAACATCCGCGTGCACCTCCAGCCAGCGATCCAGGGCTAAGTCGCGCACACGCACCACCGGCTTCCCCGAAACCTCGTCCCAAAATACCTGCGGCGGGAGTTCATCCGACCAGCGCACAAAGAGTACTCCCCGTTGGCGTGCTTCGGTATAATATTTTTCTCGAAAGCCATAGGTGACAATGTTGCGATGCAAAACCATCACCTGACAGGCAGGGTTAAACAGGCGCAAACGAATGGCATTTTTCATCGTATTGGTACAGCAGACTCTGGAGCAATAATCCGCCGTACCATCCTTGCCAACACACTGGATCATGACCACCTTTTTCCATTCTGCCACCTTTTGCGGCTCATGAATGATCATCTCTTCCAATTCTCGCTGGGTGATCACACCAGGCAACTTCAACCAGGGGTGTTGATGTGCCTCCTGACCCCCGGTTGCCACGATAGTTACTCCGTGTCGCACTTCTGTAGCGATGACTTTGCCATCCGGTAAAAGCGTTCGTAACTCTGAACGGAAATCTCCCACGTGCCCGCGATGACGGGCTACCTCCGTACGCGTAAATACCTGAATACGGGTATGGGCGCGCACCCGGTTGACCAGATCTCTCAAGAGCCGTTGAGGGTTATATCCTTCGGCTACATAATAAAGATTCAGCAGATTTCCCCCCAGCATCTCCGACCGTTCCACTAAATGAACGTCATAACCACTGTCCGCAATTGCCAGCGCCGCCGTCATACCTGCTACTCCGCCTCCAATGACCAAAGCCGCCGGATGACAGGCATGCTTTTCTTTATGTACCGCCCTTGCCAGACTCACCCGTCCAACAGCCATGCGTAACATTTCGCGGGCTTTACGGTTTGCCTGTTCGCTCTGCCAGCGATGAACCCGACTGCACTGCTCCTGGAGATTGACCACTTCCAGAAGATAAGGGTTCAACCCCGCTGCCCGCACCGTCTTTTGAAAGAGAGAATCGTGGGTGCGATTGCTACACGCCCCAATGACGACGCGATTCAGCGCATGTTCTTGAATTGCAGATTGAATTTGCTGCAAGCCATGCGGGAAACAAGCCAGATCCAGCAATTGGGCAAATTGCACTGCCTGCCATTCCGCAGCCTGCTGAGTGATCGCTTTAAGATCAAGTGTCTCACACAACGTGCCGGCACAGGTGCAATTAAAGACGCCAATTCGAGGGGGTTCATCACTAACATCTCGTTCGGGTGGAAAGCTTTCGTGGGTAAGAAATGGTGCTTCATGGGAGAAGCGATAGGCATTCAAACGATCGTTGAGCAAGCGCATCACTTCAGCTGCCGCCCCGCTGGCATCCAGTATCGTCTCGACAATCTCCTTCGGGGATGAAAAAGCCCCACAAACAAATACGCCGGGACGCGAGGTCTGCAACGGCACGAATTTATCGGTCTGACAAAAACCAAACTCATTTGGCTCGATCTTCAGGATTGAGAATAAATCTCTTGCCGCCGCAGGTGGTTGCAATCCGGTGGCCAAGACGACCAATTCAAACCGTTCTTCGATTTTTGTTCCATTGGGTGTTGCATACTGCACAATTAAGTCTTTTGTCTGAGGGTCTTCATAGATGCCCGACAACCGACAATGGACATAGCGTATCCCGTGTTCCTGGCGCGCCCGCGCAAAATAGCGGCTGTACTCTTTATTGAAAGCCCGTTCATCCATGTTAAAGACCGTGCATTCCACCTGCGGGCCTAAACGCTGTTTTGCCAGAATAGCTTCTTTCGTGGCAAACATACAACAGATGGACGAGCAGTAAGTGTGCTCTTGATCGCGAGAACCGACGCATTGCAACCATAAAATGGAGCGAGGTTTTTTATGGTCCGATGGTCTTTGGATGATCCCTTCGGTAGGGCCAGAACGACTCGCCAACCGCTCATACTGCATGGCTTCCAGGACATTTACATACCGCCCAAATCCCAATTCCTCAAGTTCGGAAGGATTGAAGACTTGAAAACCAATTGCCAGGATGATCGCCCCAACTTCTACAGTCAACAGGCGAGGTTGATCCTGAAGGTTAATGGCTTCTGTAGGACAAACCTCTGCACATTTTCCACACGTTTCACAATAAGGTCCGTAATCAATCACATACGCATCTGGTGTCGCCCGGGCAGCCACTTTATAGGCTGCCTTGCGTAAAGTCAGCCCCCTCTGATAGGAATCCGGTAATTCAACGGGACAAACCTGGGCACAATAGCCACAATTGATACATCGATTGATGTCCACATAACGCGGTTCCTGACGAAGCGAGACCGTAAAATCTCCTGCCTGCCCGGCAACATCCACAACACGGGTTAAGGTCAAGATTTCGATATTCGGGTGCTGATTATGCTGGATATAAGCGGGGGAAATGGAAGGACGCGTACAGCCATAGCCATGATCGGCGGTGCCGCGGCATAAAACACAGTCATGCTGAGGGAACATAAAACCTAATTGAGCCACTCGCCCGCCCAGGCAGGGGGTCTGCTCGACAAGGTATACTTTCAATCCCGCCTCAGCCAAATCGAGGGCGGCGCGCATTCCCCCAATTCCACCTCCAATCACCATCGCTGAAGCTGGTCTGGGACGAATCGTTTGGCGAAGAGACTTTCGGACTGCCATCGCTCCAGAGACGGTAGGTTGCAACCTGCCTGTAACCTACCTGTAATAAAACATACCTTCCCTGATCGGTGCAGATCGGGCGATGGCAATGGAATTTCGGTGAAACCCTATCGACCAATCAGGGATTGCCTGAATTGGTGCGACGACGGGTCAATGTAACTATATTCATTGTAGCAAGGCTTGCTACCCTTGTCAACAAGGAATTGGATAGAAATTATCACCAGATTTTATAAACCGCTGACTTCCCAACAAGATATGTTAGAAATCCATCAAAATGCCTCTCAACTCAATAATTTCCAGTTTATCCATGATAGAATAAATTTAGTGATAAAAAATCTTGTTTCTCCTGTTTAGGAGCCATACCATTAGAAGGAGTAATAACGATGATACCCAAAGCGATGCAAGACGCAATGAATGAACAAATCAAAAACGAGCTGTATTCGGCTTATCTTTACCTTTCCATGGCAGCCCACTTTGAGAGCAAAACCCTGGGCGGTTTTGCCAACTGGTTGCGCATCCAGGCAAAAGAGGAACTCGGTCATGCCATGAAGTTCTACGACTTCATCCTGGAACGGGGTGGCGAAGTGACCCTCAAAGCCATTGATCAGCCACCTGCGAGCTGGAAGTCCAATCTGGAAGCTTTTGAACAGGTGCTGGCTCATGAACAAAAGGTTACCAAAAACATCCATGACCTCTATGAGCTCGCCCTCAAGGAGAAAGATTATCCCAGCCAGGTGATGTTGCAGTGGTTCATTGAAGAGCAGGTGGAGGAAGAAAAGAACGCCACCGAAATCATCGAAAAGCTCAAGATGATCGAGGCACATGGCACAGCCATCCTCATGCTCGACCACGAACTAGCAAAACGCGAACCCGAGGAAGAGTAAAAAGAGTCCAGAATGAGCAAGCCGAGGGTGAAAGGTCTTGATCCTTTCACCCTCGGCAATCAAGATGCTCCAAACCCCTCCCTTGCAAACCACCCCTGAAAATTTTCCCAGGGCGAGGGAATACAGATTGATTCTTCACCCCTGGAGTGCTGAATGGGAAGAGGCAGTTTCCGGATTTTCATCTAAGGGTTGAGACAACATGAAACTTGCCACGCTGTGTTACATCCGAAAAAACGGGAAAACGCTGATGATTCATCGCGTTAAGAAGCAAAACGATATCCATCAGGGCAAATGGAACGGTTTGGGAGGAAAATTCGAACCCGGCGAAACCCCTGAAGAGTGTGTGCGTCGGGAGGTTCAGGAGGAAGCTGGCTTACGGGTCAAACACCTGCACCTCAAAGGCTTTCTATCCTTCCCTAAATTTGCCAACGATGAAGATTGGTATGCCTTTGTTTTCGTGTGTGATGAATTCGAAGGCGAGATCGCCGACTCTCTGGAAGGCAATCTCGCCTGGATTGAAAACGATGAATTGCTCAACTTACCCCTTTGGGAAGGAGATCGCCTGTTTTTACCTCTGCTCGATCAGCCGGGCTTCTTCAGTGGCAAGTTTGTCTATGAAGACGGAAAGCTGGTCGAACATCAGTTAATTTGCTATCCTTCAGGATAAAACTTGCCGGATGCGATCCAGACCTTCCTTTATCTTTTCAACGCTCGTGGCATAAGACAAACGTAGATAGCCTTCGCCATACACTCCAAACGCCGAGCCTGGCAATAAGGCAACGCCAGCCTCATCCAAAAGGCGTTCAGCCAGTTCAGCCGAGCTTGTACCGATCTCTCGGATGTTCGGGAAAGCATAAAACGCCCCTTGCGGTTGGCGACAACGAAATCCGGGGATGCTGTTCAACCCGCTAACCATCACCTCTCGCCGCCGTTGAAACGCTGCCACCATTTCATCCACCGCTTCCTGTGGGCCAAGAATGGCTTCCAGTCCAGCAAATTGGGTAAAGTGCGCCGTTGCTCCAATCGAATGGGTAAGCAAGAGTTCGACCTGCTGCGCCAGTGCGATGGGCATGATGCCAAAACCCAATCGCCAACCGGTCATCGAATAGGTCTTGGAGAAGCCATCAACGATGATAGTACGCTCTTTCATCCCCGGCAGGGAGGCAATGGAGGGAGCAGTCAAACCATCATAAACCAGGCGCGAATAGATCTCATCGGACAGCACCCAACAATCGTAGCGCTGCACCAGCCTGGCAATATGTTGCAAGTCCTCCTGGCTTAAAACTCCTCCGGTGGGGTTACTGGGTGAATTGAGAATCACCAGTTTTGTGCGCGGGTTAATCAGCCGATCAAAGGCTTCTAAATCCAGTGCAAAATCGTTTTCTTCCAACAACGGAACGGGTATGGGGATGCCTCCTGCAACTCGGATCATCGCCTCGTAGGTTGGGAAACCAGGATCAGGGTACATCACTTCATCCCCCTCATCGACCAGTGCCAGGGTTGGGAAGAAAAGATTCGGCTTGCCGCCGGGACTGATCACCACTTCCTGCGGCAAAACTGAGATGCCCCGTCGTCGCCCAGCGTCCTCAGCAATCGCCTCGCGCAACTCCATCATGCCGGCTGGTGGCGTATAGCGCGTTTTGCCACTGCGAATGGCTTGGATGCCTGCTTCACAGATGTTTTGAAAGGTCGGGAAATCTGGTTGACCAATTTCAAAATGGATAATCTCCCGACCTTCTTTCTCCAACTGAAGAGCCCGCCCCAGCACATGATAGGCTCCTTCTGGCTTCAGATGGGCTGTGCGTCTGGCAAATTCAAAAATCTGTTCTTTTTGAGCCAAGGATTACCCCCCCAACATCTTGAGTAATTCTTCGTACTCCTGATCGGGCATTCCAAACCAGTTCTCAGGGGCTGGGAAGGTTGCCGATTTGACCTCCGCAACGTACTGCTTCAAGCCATTCAAGATCACCTCCCCCGCATTCCCGAACACTTTTGCCATTTTGGGTTTGAACTTGGGATATAAACCGAACATGTCATGGTAGATCAGCAGTTGTCCGTGTGCATGAGGACCGGAGCCTAAAGAAAAGATCAAAGTGTTTTTCGCCCGCTCGGTGATCAGTTTGCACAGGCGATCTGGAACCATCTCCAATAAGATCGCAAATGCCCCAGCTTCTTCCAGAGCCTTGGCGTCATCGACAATCTTCTTTGCCAGGGCAGCCGATTTGCCCTGTAAGCGAAAGCCACCTAAGGCGGAGACAGACTGAGGTGTCAAGCCCAGATGTCCGATGGCAGGGATGCCGGCATCTACAATGGCGCGGATGCGCGGCGCCATGGCTTGCCCTCCCTCCAGCTTAATCGCATCACAACCTGCTTCTGCCATAAAGCGCCCGGCGTTTTTGACCGCAATCTCATCGCTGGGCTGATAGGACATATAGGGCATATCCCCGACCACAAAAGCCGTCGGAGCACCGCGGCGCACGGCTGCCGCATGACGGATCATATCGTCCATTGTCACGGGCAGAGTGGTATCGTAACCCAACATGGTCATCCCTAAACTATCCCCCACCAGGATCATTTCCACTCCAGCTTGCTCTTGCAGATAGGCGGTTGGATAATCGTAACAGGTCAACCAACTGATGGGTTCTCCCTCCTGGGCTTTTTGAAAAAGATAAGGCAAGGTAATTTTTTTGCGTTCGGTCATCTCTGATCCTTTCTGGAAACTAGATTGATCCCTTTCGGTAGATAGATAAAATGTCAGCCAGCAAGGCATACCCCGTTTCAAGCCGCCCAGCCCCTGCTCCAACCAGGGTGACATCCCCCAGATAGCGAGTGGCGTAGGTTATCGCATTGGTGGCGCCCATCACCTGCGCCAGCGGATTGGAAAGAGGTAAAGCCAACGGTTTCACACTTGCTTTAATTGTACCTTCTGTTAATTCAAGACTGCCGATTAACTTCCAGCGCTTTCCTTCCCGGCGAGCTTGCTCAATATCGCCAGGAGTTAGCTGTGTAATCCCCTGCCGTTCCACATCCTGCATGGTGATCGGTTTTTCCATCAAGACATTGGAGAGTATCACAACTTTTCCAGCCGCATCATAGCCCTCGACATCTCCGCTTGGGTCAGCTTCTGCATAGCCTAACCTTTGAGCTTCCGCCAGGGCGGTAGCATAGTCCTTACCCTCTTCCATTTTCGTCAAGATAAAGTTGGTTGTGCCGTTCAAAATGCCTTGAATGCGGTAAATGCCGGCGGCTTTCAGCCATTTCATCCCCAGGAAGATGGCTGGCGTGCCACTCATCACCGTTCCCTCAAAGCCAATCTGGACGTTGTTTTGTTCGGCGATTGCCTGCAATTCCGGATAATGCAAAGCGATAGGACCTTTATTGGTAGTTACCACATGCCTCCCGCTGCGCAGCGCCTGGCGGATATAACTGGTGGCAGGTTCCCCTGTGCGCAGATCAGTATAACTGGCTTCCACCAGCACATCAAACTCCAGCCCAGCGAGCATCTCCTCCACGGTTAAGTCCTTTTTCTGGGCTGGAATTGTTCTAAGATCCCCTTTGGTTGCCGCAGCCAGTAAATTTTCGAAAGGAATTCCGGATGAATCAGCCACGCTGCCCATTCGCAAATCATTCACCCCCACGATCGCAAATCTCAAGCCGTAGCTGGCTTCAAGAGCCTGTCGCTGTTCTGATAAAATGGTCAGGAGCCCTTGACCCACATTTCCCAAACCGATCATGAGTAAACGGATGGTGTGCATCATACCTCCTCGTTGTGTGTTAAAAATTGTCGGCACGTTGCAAGATAACCTAAGCGTACCGGGACGATTGGGGGACGAATGGTTGGTAAATCAATCTCAGAGGCATTTCTTCCTGAATACAATGAAATCAACATTGCTGCATTTGAGAAGCAATAGCGGCCCTGGCATTGACCCATTCCCAATCTGGTACGTAATTTTATCCCAAATAAGTCATATGAACCATCCTCTAAAGCCAGGCGGACATCGGCTACTCGAACCGCTTCACAGCGACAAACTAATGTCTCCTCCTCTGCAATCTGAAATAGACCAGGTAAAACACGATACCGTTGCCAGAGCCATTGGGCAAATTTCTCTTCCCTCCGGATAGCCGAGATTATTTTGGATCTTTCTCTGCGCACTTGCTCTTCTGACCAGGCTCCCAGTCTCTGTAAAGCAGAAATAGCTGCCCACCGTCCCTGTAACTGTGCCAGTGGCTTCCCCCCAACGGTGGTAACATCTCCGGCAACAAAGACTCCGGCAACGCTTGTTTGTAATTTCTCATCATAAAAAGGTTTCCAGGCACCTATTAAGGGATCAAATACATGCCTACACCCCATATGTAAGGTTAGGGAAATGGAAGGGCTGAATCCATACGCACAACAAATCACATCGACTTGAGCCTCTCGGGCAGTCTGATATACAGGGTTGCCCATCTGATCGATCCTGCCGTAAACAACACCTTGGACCCCTCTTTCATTACTTCCTAGTGCTTTAAACACAGCATGGCGAAATAATATCGGCACGCCTTTACGCATGATTGTAAGAAGCGCATGAAATCCTTCTGAAAAGCGCGTCTTCAGTCCACCCATTGCCGCGAACATCCTCTGCCAGGCATCAAATAAAGCGGAGGTATCCAAAACAGCGACTACTTCTACCCCACACCGAATTAATTCAGCAGCTACAACCAACTGCAAAGGTCCGCTACCTGCAATAATGACTCTTTGACCTGGTATAAGAGCCTGTTTCTCCAGCTGGATTTGAACAGCACCCGGCGTTACTACTCCTGGCATCTCCCATCCTGGAAAGGGAATCGGCCGATCGAAGACTCCCGTTGCTATGATAATCGACCTGGTTTCGATCCAACCCTGAGAGTCAATTATCGGCTCAAATCCAATTCGGAATATCTGGTTTTGGGGTGAAGAGTCACCATTTAGAGTTAGAGTTTTTCCTTCTCGATCGAAAATCCCCCAAACTCGCGCGCCTTGATAAATTTTGATATCGCTCTTTTGGATAGCTTCAAGTAAAGATTGAAACTCAATTTGCTTCAATCTCTGAGTAGATGAGAGAGGTAAAGCAATATTTGAAAGTGATGATTTATAGAAATGCCCTCCCAATTGACTTCCTTCATCAAGAAGAGCTACTGAGATACCCGCTGAAGCGGCCTGAAGAGCAGCCGCCATGCCTGCTGGCCCTCCGCCAATGATCGCTAAATCAAAACAGGAATTCTTCATGGGGATGTTCTCACCTTCATTCCTGGGTAGACGAGGGTCTGGCACGCCAAACAGCTTATCTGATCATCAATCATAATCAGGCACTGACGGCAAGTTCCCATCCCACAAAAGAGTTTGCTTGGAGGATAAGAATTTTCTTGACGGAAAAAGATCTGGATTCCCGCAGCTTGAAGGGCCGTTGACACGGTCTCACCCGCATATGCGGGTACTTTTTTACCGTCCACCTCGATTTCAAAAGGTTCCTTGTCCGCTCGCGCTTGAGCTATCCGAATAGCAATCATGCTTTTTTACTCCTGAATTGAAAACCTGCCGGGATCAAATAATTCAAGATAATATTGACCATTGGAATTTGTTAATATTTGAGCTATGGTGCGGGCTGCTATAGCGGACATTGCCAGCCCATCGCCCCCAAACCCTACGGCCTGGATAAATCCAGGTAAACTGCGTTCTCTACCGATAATTGGAAAACCATCCTTGGATAAGGGACGTAAGCCAGCATAGGCTCTCAGCAAATGGAGATTGCCTAGCGAAGGAGTCAACTTTAATAGCTGGTATGATAATTCACAGATCCCTTCCATACTGTTTCCTCGTTCAAAGCCACTTTGTTCACGAGTACTGCCAACAATGAAATTTCCATGTTTCAATTGAACCAGAGTGATCCCTACCGTCCTTTTTACAGTCCTCTGATCGGATTTCCCCTCCGCACCTGTCTTGCTCAACAAATAGGAGGCTGCAATCAATGTCCCCTTCATACAAGCAGGCATACGCTCGGTTACCAACAACTCCCCCTTAAGAGGTGAAATTGCCAGGGACAATCCAGCCATTTCAGCAACCCGCGTTGCCCATACACCGGCTGCGTTAATAACGGTATCCGTCAGGATTCTGCCTTTCTTTGTTTGAACAGCGGTGATCTTATCGCCGTGAACATCAACTCCAATCACTTCGTTGTACGTAGAAAAAATCACCCCCAACCGTTTCGATGCTTTTTCGCAAGCCACAACAAATTCCAGAGGATTGATCTGAGCGTCCTTCGGAGAATATGAACCTCCAATAATGCAATCCCCTAAAATCGGCATATATTGCCTTGCTTCAGTCCCATCCAACAATTCGACCTCTAACCCTAAACCGTGCAATTTCTCATTCATCTCACGGATCAATTGCATTTCCTCTTCAGAAGTTGCTGCCAGTAAGCTTCCAGTATGTTCATACTCGAATCCACCATCTAACTCTGCATGGAGTTGGTCGAGCAACTGCAAACTTTCATTTGCAAGCGCTAATTTGATAGGAGAAGTTTTTGTTTGCAGCAATGCTGCTGCGGCGGCCGCACTCGATGTCCCCATAGCAACGTCCTGCCTCTCGACAACCACAACCTTAAACCCAGCTTTAGCTAACCAATAAGCTGTGACTGTTCCGATAACACCACCGCCAACAATTACAACATCAAATCGCCCTGGTGCTAAGTCATCTATCATTTTCATTGAAATCTCTTTCGATTGAGAGCTTGCCACAAATTAAATTTCATTGTAAGATAAATAATGAACAAAATAAAAAATTGCTTTATTCGCAACATGATTAGTATATAACGCAAATTTTCTTTTGTCAATCACTAAGAGATACTCATGCCAGTTAAAAAACTATCTTCATCTTCTCCAAAAAATTACCAACACGAACGAAATTTCCTAAAAACTCTGGCGCGTGGGATGCGCGTCCTGGCATCCTTCACCCCCGAAAAACCCGAAGCATCGCTGACAGATATCGCGGAGTTGCTAAAATGCGACGCAAGCACCGCCAGCCGTTTTGTATATACCCTTGAAGCGCTTGGATATCTGGAACGCGACCCGCAAACCAAGTTATATCGAGTCTCGCCACAAATCTTTGCCCTCACCGCTTCTCTAACCGGGCCAAGAAACATTCGTAAAGTAAGTCGCCCCTTTATGGAAGAATTGAGGGACACAACCGGCGAAACCGTCGTGCTTGGAGTAAGAGATGGAAGCGAGGTTGTCCTGATCGAGGTCGTAGAAACCCGCCATGCTCTTGTTCCACGCGGTTGGATCGGGGGACGCGTTCCAGTCTATTGCAGCGCGCTTGGCAAGGCTTCCCTGATTCACCTATCCGAAAACGAATTAAAACGCCTCTTAGACAACCTAAACCTAATCCCCTTTACCGAAAAAACAATCATCAATCGCCTCAGTCTACTCCGCGAACTTGAGTTGACCCGATCTAGAGGGTGGTCATTGAACAATGAGGAATATACCCGCGGCGTTATCTCGGTTGGCGCTCCAATCTATTCAGGTGGATGGGCACCCTCAGGAGCAATTTGCGTGGATGTCCCAACTGCCCGTATTCCAGATAGCAATTACATCGAACAACTGGCTTCTGAAGTCGTTAAAACTGCCAAAGCCATATCTGAACTTGGCAGCTATACCCCACTTGAATAATTCCACCCGAATTCCTCTCTTGTTTTAACTCCCCAACTGGCGAAGGGGATTATAAAGCTCGAACAAGCTACCAGCTTTTGTAGCTCGGGAAAATCTAACAATAAAATCAAGGCAAAAGGGAATTAAAAACTTGACAAATTTTCAATTTGCGATATATAATAATATTGTTGCTAATTTAGCAATTACGTCTACTGCCAAAAAGCGTTTCAAACGAAAGGAGGCAAAACCGAATCTATTTCAATAATTCCCGTCTTCCCATATCCACTCTAATCCACCCCTAGTTTATTGTGAGGAGAAGTCTATGAACAGGAAACATTTTTTTATCTTGGTTATCCTGGTGTTTATTCTAAGCCTACTGATCGCTGCCTGTGCTCCCCAAGCCACACCAACCGTTGTATCTGAAGCAACCGAACCCCCAAAAACTGAAACAGAAGCCCCTCCCGCCACTGTGGAAGTCATCCAACCTGAACCAACCCAACCTGAAAAGCTAGAGCCTCTCTACATTGGTGCTTTGTTACCTCTTTCGGAACCAGGAGCTCCTCAAGCAGGGCAACTTATCCTGCGCGGTATAGAAATGGCGGCTATTTATGTCAATGAAGTACTCGGTGGTTCTTTAGACGGGCGCCCGGTTGAGATTGTAGTCGGAGACGATAAAGGTACTCCAGAGGTAGGGGCAACGGAATACCGCCGCCTTGTCCAGACATACAACATCATCGGCGCTACCGGCTGCTATCATAGCTCTGTCGGTCTGGCAACTATCGAAGTAGCAAAAGAATTGGGAGCGCCAATCATTATGACCCAGGCTTCGAATAAAGCCATTACGGAATCGGGGTATCCCCAGGTATTCCGTACTCATCTTATTGATCCTATACGAGCGATCGCTTTGGTCGATTTTGCCAAAAGTCAAGGTTACCAGAAAATCGGCTATATCGCTGATAACACCGATTTTGGCGTAGGACTGGCGGCTGCCGTTGAGGAAGAAGCTGCAAAACAAGGGTTGGAAGTCAAGAGCATGATCTACGATAAAGCAGCGGTTGATTTGATGCCGGAGCTTCTCCAACTCCAGGCCTGGGGTCCGGACATTATCTTCAACGCTGGGACGGGAAATCCGGAACATATCATTGTCGAACAAGCTTATGAAATCGGTTTATTCCCAGAGACGCCCATGCTTGCTACTTCGGATTGGCCATACCGCAGTGACGAATATTGGGAGTTGCATGGAGAAAGAGGAGTCGGAATTTATATCTTAACTGCTTATCACAAAGACATGGAATTAACACCCTCCGGGCAGTGGTTCCGCGACCGCTATATGGCAAAATACGGTGTTGCCCCTACATACTCCTCTTACAACGGCTTCGGGGATGCTCTTATCCTGGCTAATGCAGCTAAACTGGCCGGCTCAACTGATTACGACGCAATTATCAAAGCCCTCGAAGAAAACGAATTCGAATTCTGGGCTGGGACGGTAACATTTCCACGCGGCGAAGGAGCTTTCTGGCACCAATGGACACCTCCGGTATTGATCACCCAATACACCGCTGTGAACCAAACCCAAGATGAAGCTACCCTAGTATATACCTTCAATTACACCCCATAATCAATCAAAGGGGGGGCGTAATTTGCCTCCCCTTTGATTTTATAAAAATGTCTGCAACAGTGATATATTTCTTTATAGATAGGAGCCAAAGGGATGCGAAATAACTTGTTTCGTGGCGTCACCACTGCAATGATCACGCCTTTCAACTCCGATGGCACTCTTGATCTGGAAGGACTAAAGAACAATACCCTCTTTCAAATTGAGACAGGCGTTCAGGGATTACTTCCCCTAGGGACAACTGGCGAGTCACCCACGCTCACTGACTCCGAAAAAGAGCTTGTTGTCCGAACCGTGATTGAAACCGTCCGCGCCCAGAAATCATCTATAAAAATCATGGTCGGAGTTGGCACAAATGATACTCGAAAAACAATAAACAATGCCAAATTGGCTAAAGAATGGGGTGCAGATGCCTTATTAATTGTCACACCTTACTATAATAAACCGACACAAGAGGGAATATTCGCCCACTTTAAGGCAATCAGCGAATCGGTTGATCTCCCCATCGTGGTTTATAACATCAAAAGCCGCACGGGCACAAATATCGAAACCCCTACCCTGGAAAAATTAGCCCAATTAAGTTCAATCATTGCTGTAAAAGAGGCCTCAGGGGATATTGCTCAAGTCATGGACGTACTTTATCAAATCCCCGAAATAGCTGTTTATTCGGGAGATGACAATTTAACTTTCCCTATGATATGTCTTGGAGCCCAAGGGGTGATCTCAGTAATTAGCAATTTATTTCCATCTCAGATTGTTCAGATGGTTTACGCTGCCTTAAATGGCGATCTAGAGACAGCGCGTCGCTTGCATTTCAAACTTTTACCGATATTTAAAGCTGCTTTCATAGAAACCAATCCCGCTCCCATCAAATACGCCATGAACCGAAGCGGCTTCGCTGCCGGCCCAGTAAGACTTCCTCTGGTAGATATTCGCCCTCAATCCAGGCAAATCATAGATCAAGTCCTCGATACCTTAAAGAAAGAAGGATGGGAGTCCAGTGTCCGCTGAACTATTTTTGAACTTCTTGATTGCTGGGATTATGATTGGCACGCTCTATGCCTTAATGGCCATGGGGATCACATTTATCTACAGCATTATGCGCATGATCAACTGGGCAATGGGTGAGTTTTATATGATCGGCAGTTATGTGCAATATTTCCTTATATCTTTTCTTTTAGGAGGATCACTCTGGTATCTGGGCGTAGCGGGGACTGCGGCGGTGTTGTTCCTGTTTGGATTGATTATCCAGTGGCTCCTTATTCGTCCAATGTTCTCAACCAGCATGGAACGTAAGGATGAATATGGCACAGTAGTAACGATTGCACTGGCTCTATTCTTGCGCAATTTTGCCACCGTTCTCAGCGGACCGAATACTCGCACTCCTGACATCAACTTAGGGCGTTTGATGATTGGCCCCCTGCCAATCAGTGGGAATCGCTTTGCCGCCTTTATTGGAGCAATTGTTGTTATTCTCGTTTTTTATATTCTCTTGAACTATACTTGGTTAGGACGTGCGTTTCGCGCAAGCGCCCAGAATCGGATTGCGGTTCAAACGGTCGGTATTAATATTCTCCGCATAGACCAAATTGCATTCGCTATAGGGGTCACACTGGCGGGTATTGCCGGTGCCTTACTTGCCCCGGTCTTCAACGTCTTCCCCGAGAATGGTGCAGTTACCACAATGAAGGGATTTGAAATCATTATAATTGGGGGCATGGGGTCTTTGCCCGGCGCAGCTTTAGGCGGTCTGTTGCTTGGCATCGTGGAAAGTCTTGGTTCCGTTTTTATCGATCCCAGTCTCAGGAATGTGTACGGGTTCATTTTCTTGATTATCGTCCTTCTCATCAAACCCACCGGCTTGTTCGGCGAAAAGGAGCGCTTGAGTTGAATAGTTCGAGAAAAGCGCTTGGGATTCTACTGCTTAACACCAGCTTTCCGCGTATTCCTGGCGATGTTGGCAATCCAAAGTCCTACTCCTTCCCCGTCTTATTAAAAGTGGTTCCTACTGCTACAGTCTCTCGAGTAGTTCTAAATTTCGACCAATCCCTTATCGAAGCTTTCAAAAAAAGCGCCCTTGAATTGGTTGAGGAAGGTGCAATAGCTATCACATCAAGTTGTGGATTTCTCTCTGTCTTTCAAAACGAGATCGCCCGGTCAGTAGATGTGCCAGTCTTTCTTTCTTCCCTTATTCAAATTCCACTGGCTTACTCAATCACCCAGCGCCGTATCGGGATTTTGACTGCCCATTCCGGGAAGCTAACCGAGGAAGTGTTGCATGGTGCGGGAGTTTCCATTCATATTCCATTAGCCATTCGGGGCTTAGAAGACATTCCAGCATTTAAGAAAACGATTTTGGATGGAGAACCTTATTTGGATGCAGCAGGATTAGAAAAAGAAATCATCAACGCAGCCATACAGCTTAAAGAAGAATATCCAGATATTGGCTGCTTCGTCTTGGAATGCCATAATCTCGCCCCCTATAGCCATGCCATCCAAAAATCAACTCAACTTCCCGTTCTTGATATCATCGACTTTGCAGAGTACGTTTACTCTATGGTCGTCAAACGAGACTATCCACCAACCTAGTGGAGAACAGAATCATAAATAAGGTATCTCATTTATGGAAGCGATTATCAGAACTGAGAAACTTACCCGACAATTTGGCGGACTCGTTGCTGTAAATCAAGTAGATTTTAAGATCACGAAAGGTGAAATCCGGGGACTGATTGGCCCAAACGGTTCGGGAAAAACTACCCTGATCAACTTACTTACCGGAGTATACGAACCAAGCGCTGGACGGATTTTTTTTAATAATAAGGATATCACTGCCTGGCCCCCTAATCGCATTGCCCAAGAAGGATTGATGCGCACCTTTCAGATTCCACGCCTATTTGGGAGCATGTCCCTTTTAGAAAATATGCTTATCCCTCGATTTGCAGATTTTTCTTTAGACTATTGGTTTCACCGCCGGAACGCAATCCAAAGAGCAAATGAACTCTTAGAAATGTGTGGTCTGGCACATCTGAAAAATCAATCTGCAAAAACGCTATCCGGTGGGCAAAAAGCACTACTTCAAATGGCACGTTGTTTTATGGTGGATCACATCCAAGCATTTTTATTAGATGAACCATTCGCCGGGGTAAACATTGTTGTTAAAGAGACCATTATGGACTTTATCCGTCAAATGAGAGCACAAGGGATTACATTTCTTCTCGTAAGCCATGAAATGACATCCATCCGACAAATGTGTACTCAGGTAACCGTTCTGGCCGAAGGACGGATTATCGCCGAAGGATCGATGGATAAAATTGCCTCTGATCCACAGGTGATTGAAGCGTACCTCGGAGGTCAATCATGAGTTTACTGCAAGTTCAAGAGGTCACGGCTGGCTACCAGGAAGGAATCAATATCCTCAACTCGATTGATCTTTCAGTAAATACGAATTCAGTGACTATTATCATTGGGCCGAATGGAGCTGGGAAATCTACCCTATTAAAAACTATCTATGGTTTCCTCAAGCCCAATCAAGGATCGATTCACTTTAAAGATCAAGAAATTACTTCTTGCCTGCCGCACGAGATCAAGCGGTTGGGCATCAGTTATATCCCCCAGGAATTCAACATCTTTCCACAAATGAGTGTCGAAGAGAATCTCCTTATGGGAGCCTGGATCCTTCGAAATCAGAAATATCTCATTCAACAACAATTAAATCGGATCTATGAAATTTTCCCGGCTCTCTACTCCTTCCGCAAAGCAAAAGCCAACACTCTGAGCGGTGGTCAACAACGTATGCTTTCTATCGCCAAAGAGGTCATGACATCTCCCCACCTGATGTTAGTGGACGAACCTTCTTCGGGGTTATCACCAAAAATCGCAGCAGAGGCATATCAATTTTTAATGCAAACGAAAGAGGCTCTAAACGCATCTATCTTACTGGTTGATCACAACATGGAAATTGCGCTTAATATAGCCGACTATGTTTATGTAATTGATATGGGCAAGGTCCGCGTCCACGGATCAAGGGATGAATTCGATATCGATCGAATCCGTTCCATTATTCAAGAATGCTTACTTGGGAATTAGGAGATTGAGATGCAGTTTGAGCGTAAACCCCTGATCATCAACTTTTCCATGACTGCGTTAACAATCGGTTGCCTTATACTATTACCCTTTTGGCTTAAAGAGTATTGGATTCATGTAATGATCATTGCAATGTATTACATTGTTATGGCTTCGAGTTGGAACTTGCTATCCGGTTACACCGGGCAATTTTCTCTGGCTCATCAAACATTCGCTGCCTTAGGAGGCTATGCTTCGGGGCTTATCATTCACCACACCGGAGTTCCAATCTGGGTAGGATTCCTGACGGCCTTAATCACCACAGCCTCAATTGGACTTTTGCTAGGCGTTTTGCTTCTAAGGATGAAAGGAATCTATCTTGCAGTCGCAACATGGGCGTTTTCCGAATCTTGTCGCTTAACCATTGCAGCACTGTACAAAATTACCCGAGGTGAACAAGGGCTTTCTCTTCCTCCCCTCTTTCCCTCTCTGACGCCTATCAAATATTACTTCTTATTCCTGACCTTAATGCTTGGGTTTCTTCTATTGATCTATCTGGTCATCAAGTCGCCTATTGGTTCATTTCTCCGGGCAATTAAGGACGATGAACTGGCAGCACGAGCTATGGGAGTAGACACCGTCAAATGGAAACTATTTGTAATGGTATTTGCCAGTACCATTGCAGGAGTGATGGGTTTTTTCTATGGTCATTACATTGTCATCCTCTCTCCGGTCATCCTTTCGTTCAACGAAATAGGCAAAATTGTGATCATGGTGGTATTTGGAGGCTTAGGTACTTTCATCGGTCCCCTGATCGGTGCACCGGCAATTGTGATCCTGTCAGAATTAACACGCGACTACGGGGCATGGAACATGGTATTCTACTCGTTGATCGTTATTGTTATCATGCGAATATACCGAGAAGGGCTCTCGGCTTTCTTGATCAAAGGGTATAAAGCTCTCCTTTCTCATTCGTAAATTAACTCTAAAATAAATTACTTTTTTCCTAGTAAACATATCCATTGATAAAAAAGTGACCGGCTTCTTTTCGCCGGTCACTTTTTTATCTCCACATCCCGAAAGATTTCCTCACCGCAGGAGCCCTCAGGCTCC